>Ga0136616_10000401_pt1 | contig 20131 bp, 20 predicted proteins | sample AntDrymUQ2992106_2_FD_106648 | JGI IMG/M metagenome (GOLD analysis project Ga0136616, IMG submission 106648) | Polar desert sand microbial communities from Dry Valleys, Antarctica - metaG UQ299 (21.06) | ecosystem: Environmental > Terrestrial > Soil > Desert | place: Antarctica: Dry Valley... | reverse complement strand
TGCCAACGCCGAGTCGGCCACGTTCAACGAGTCGGTGCGCATGTAGGTGATCAGCCCGACGGTCTCGTTACCGACATTGATGCCCTCGTACAGCTGCTGCGCCACTCGCATGGTGCGGCTCGCCGAGAAGCCCAGCTTGCGCTCGGCCTCCTGCTGCAGTGTCGACGTCGTGAACGGCGGGGAAGGACTGCGCTTGATCTCGCGTCGGGTGACGTCGGTGACCGTCCAGACACGGACCTGACGGCTGCGGTCGGCCAACGCCGCCGCCTGCTCGGCGTCGCCGATCAACAGGTAGCGTCCCTCGGTGCCCTTCTCGGCGCGCTCCGACAGCGTCTTGGGATTGGTCACGCGCAGCCCGCCGGCACTGAATAGATCGGCGGAGAACTGCTCGGCGTCGCGGCGGAAGTCGCCGTGCAGCGACCAGTACTCCTGCGCGGTGAAGCCGCGGATCTCGTCCTCGCGGTCGCAGATCAGCCGTAGGGCGACCGACTGGACGCGACCCGCGGAGATTCCGCTGGCCACGTTGCGCCACAGCGTCGGCGACAGGCGATAGCCCACGATCCGGTCGACCGCGCGACGGGCCTGCTGCGCGTCGACGAGATGCCCGTCGATGCGCCGTGGCGCGGCGAACGCCGCCAGGATCGCGTCGCGGGTGATCTCGGCGAACACCACGCGGTTGGAGGCGCTGGTGTCCACGCCCGCAACCTCGGCGACGTGCCACGCGATCGCCTCGCCCTCCCGGTCGAGGTCGGTGGCGAGGAACACGCGGTCAGCGACCTTGGCTTCCTTGCGGATGGCGCTGACGTGCTTGCTGGACGACTTGGGGATCTCGTAGCGCAGGAGCGCCGCGTCGCCGTTGATGTCGATGGCGAAGTCGCTGCGCGGCAGATCTCGAACATGGCCATAGGAGGCTAGGACCCGGTAGTCGGGCCCGAGGTACTTCTCGATCGTCTTGGCCTTCGTGGGCGACTCGACGATCACCAGGTTTTTGGCCATTGCTCTCTCACAGTACTCGTCGGACTTCGGGTGGCAACATGGACGCCGTGGCGTCTGCGGACTGGGCAAAGGTGGAAGCAAGGGGTGGCGAGGTCGTCCGTCCCGTGCCCTGGAAGCTCGCCCTGACCGCCGCTGCCGCCGCCGGCGGGGCGGTGTTCGCGGCCACCATCGTGGCGCTGTTCGTGTCCGATGGCCTGTCCCGCGGCGATGCCGTCTGGGTCATCGCGTGGTCATCGTTGGCAACGCTGTGGGCGGCCATGGCATTCCGCAACCTGTTGCACCTGGTGCGCCGCGAGCCACTCGTGGGCTACGACCGCAGCGGGCTGCACCTGCCGGGCGTCGGGTACGTGGCCTGGGACGAGGTACGCGCCGTCCAGATCGATGAGGTCGGGCGCGGACGGGCGGCCAAGGCGTTGATCGGCATCTACCTGCACGAGCCCCAGCCGGTGCTGGCGCGTTGCTCGCTGGGGCGCCGCATCGAGGGTCGCATCGAGGCCGCCGCCAGTCGCGCGCCGCTGGCGATCCACCATCACAAGCTGCCGCTGGAGATGTGGGTGCTCGTGGGGCGCATCGAGCGCCGGCGCCAGGCTGCCCTGCGCGGCTGAGCCGGCTACAGCGCCTGTCTCGGGACGTCGAACAGGACCGGGCGGAACAGCCGGTCGTGCATCGCGAGCGCGTAGCGGTCGGTCATCCCCGCCACGTAGTCGGCGACCTGGGTGACCAGAGCCGCGTCGTTGTCCCGGTAGGTGGCGGGCATCTCGTCTGGGTGCGCCAGGTGGTAGTCCATCAGCTGGCGCACGACGGTGATCGCCGCCTGGCGCCGCGACTCGTTGTAGTCCGACAGGTAAACCCGGGCGAACATGAAGTCACGCAACTCGTGCATGACGGCCAGCAGCTGCGGGTCCATCTCCACCCGGCCAGCGGCCAGGCTGTGGTCGAGGACCGCCTGGATCAGGCGTCCGATCCACTGGCGGCCGGGCTCACCGAGGTGGTCTCGGGTCGCGGCAGGGAAGTCCGCCACGGTCACCATGCCCGCGCGGATGGCGTCGAGCGCGTCGTGGGACAGGTAGGCGATACGGTCGGCGAAGCGAGCGCAGTGGCCCTCGGGCGTTGTCGGCGGCGGGATGATCTTCCAGGTGTGCGCGCGGATACCGTCGCGCGTCTCCCACGTCAGGTTGAGGTCCTCCAGCGTGGTGAGGATCCGCACCCCCTGTACAGCGTGGTGCCAGCCCTGGGGGAAGTACGGGGCGAGCGCCTCCTCACCGGTATGGCCGAAGGGGGTGTGGCCGACGTCGTGGCCCAGGGCGATCGCCTCGGCCAGCGGCTCGTTCAGCCCCAGGCCGCCGGCCAGGGCGCGGGCGATCTGGGTGACCTGCAAGGTGTGGGTGAGGCGGGTGACGTAGTGATCGCCCTCCGGGTTGATGAACACCTGCGTCTTGTGCTTCAACCGCCGGAAGGCCTTGGAGTGCAGGATGCGGTCGCGGTCCCGCTCGAAGGCGGTGCGGAACGCGTCGGAGGGCTCGGCACGCTCCCGGCCGCACGAGCCCTTGGAGCGCGTCGCCGCGGGCGCCAGGGCCGCCTCGGCGTCCTCGCGCAACCGGCGGTCGCGGCGAACGAACGCCTTGGCTGTCATGTCGCCTCGACCGGGGCGACGACGACCGCGCGATCGGGCCCGGCAATGATCCGGCGGCGGATGCGCGACGAGACCGCATCGATGGCCACCGTGGCCGCCACGATCACCAGGATCGTCATGCCGGCCTTGTCCCAGCGCCGGTACTGCAGGGTGTTCTGCAGGATCCCGCCGACGCCGCCAGCCCCCACCAGACCGAGGATCGCCGACGTGCGCAGGTTGATCTCGAAGCGGTACAGCCAGAAGGCGACCACGTCCGGCAGCACCTGCGGCAGCACGCCCCAGCGCATCACCGCGCTGGTGCTCGCGCCGGTGGCCCTGGCGGCCTCCACGGGTCCGGCGTCGATCCCCTCGATCACCTCGGCGGTCAGCTTGCCCAGCGTGCCGATCGAGTGCAGCCCGATCGCCATCGTGCCGGCGAACGCCCCCAGCCCGAGGATCGGCACGAAGGCGATCGCCAGGATCAGCTCGGGGACTGCGCGGATACCGTTGAGCACCTGGCGGGCCACCGTCGAGCCGGTGGCCGCGGTGACGTTCTTGGCGGCCAGGAAGCCCAGTGGCAGGCTGAACACGGCGCCGAGCAGCGTACCGATCCAGGCGATCTGAATCGACTCGAGCATGCCTTCGAAGGCGCGGCCGGCGTAGGCCCAGTCGGGCGGGGTGAACATCAGCCCCGCGATGGACAGCAGCCGGCCCGGGCCCACCAGCAGGTCCGACAGGTCCACATCGACGCCCAGGGCCGCCCACAGCACCGCGCCGGTGACCGCCAGCCACAAGGCCATGCGCAGCGGGCGGCGAGGCGGTCGCGGCCTGGCGGTGCCGGGGCGGGTGCGCGGTGCGGTCAGCGGGTCGGTGCTGGCCTGGGCCATCGTCTCACCGCCTCACACCAGCCGTCGGCGCAGCGCGATCGAGATGCTCTCGATGACGAAGACGATCACGAAGATCTCGACGATGATGACCGTCACCCGGCCATAGGCGAAGCGGGCGACCTGCGTCTGGACCAGCTGGCCGATGCCGCCGGCGCCGACGTAGCCGATGACGGTGGAGGCGCGCAGGTTCAGCTCGAAGGCGTACAGCGAGTACGCGAGGTAGTTGGGCAGCACCTGGGGGAACACTGCGGTCCGCACGGTCTGCAGCCGCCCGGCGCCGGCAGCCTGCGCCGCCTCGACCGGTCCGGTGTCGACCCCGTCGACGGTCTCCGACAACAGCTTGGCCACCACGCCGACGTTAAACATGATCAGCGCGAGGATCCCGCCCAGCGGCCCGATCGAGAAGGCGGCCACGAACACCAGCGCGTACAGCAGGTCGGGCAGCGCCCGCAGCACGTTCAGCCCACCCTTGTCCACCAGGTACACGGGGTTGTTGGGGGTGGTGAGCCTGGACGCCAGGAAGGCGACGATCAGGGCGGCGCCGCAGCCGATGACGGCGGCCAGAATCGCCATCTGCAGCGTCTCGACGAACGGCGCCACGGTGGCCGGCGCGAAGTTCCAATCGGGGTTGAAGAAGTCCGACACGATCCTGCGGGCGCGGCGCGCGTTGTCGATCATCTCGGCGACCGAGAAGCCGATGCCGTAGCGGGCCCCGCCGGCCCACCAGGTCAGTGCGGTGAACCCCACCAGCCCGGCCACCAGCCCCCAGCCCGGTCGGGGCTTCGCCGGGCGCGCCCCGGCCGGGGCGGTCACAGCTGGGCCTTGGCTTCCAGCACGTCGTCGGCGGTCAGCGAGCGGCCGTAGATGTCGCGGAACACGCCCTCGTCGGCCGCCGCGCCATCGCCGTCGAACACGACCCGGCCATCGCGCAGGCCGATGATGCGGTCGGCGTAGCGGCGGGCGAGGTCAAGGAAGTGCAGGTTGACCACGGTGGTGATGCCGAGGTCGCGGTTGATCCGCTGCAGGTCGCGCATCACCACATGCGAGGTAGGCGGGTCCAGCGACGCCACTGGCTCGTCGGCCAGGATCACCTTGGGCTCCTGAGCCAGCGCGCGTGCGATCCCGACCCGCTGCTGCTGGCCGCCCGACAGGTTGGCGGCCCGGGTGTACGCCTTGCCCACGATCTCGACGCGTTCCAGGCTGCGCATCGCCAGCTCCACGTCGTCCGGCCGGTACCAGCCGAGCAGCGCGCGCCATCGCGGGGTCCGGTGCAGGCGGCCCATCAGCACGTTGTTGAGCACCGTAGTGCGGTTCACTAGGTTGAAGGTCTGGAAGATCATGCCGATGTCGGCGCGCAAGGCCCGCAGCTGTGCGCGGCCGGCGCCCGACACGTCACGATCGTCGACGGTGACCGATCCGCCGGTCAACGGCACCAAGCCGTTGATCGCGCGGACCAGCGTCGACTTGCCGGCACCGGACAGGCCGACGACGACCACCAGCTGCCCGGCGGGGATCTCGACATCGACCTCGCGGAGCGCCTCGACGCCACCCGGGTAGGTGACCGAGGCGTTGCAGAACTTGATCATGCCGCGCCGTGCGCCGGTGACCGGGCCGTCACACCTGCCCAGCTAACCCTCGTCCTCGATCAGGTCGCCCAGCTCCGCGTCCGCCTCGCGCACCACGTCCAGCGCGGCGTCGTCGGCCGGAAGCAACGCGTCGATCTCGTAGATCGACTGCAGCACCTCGGTGCCCTCCTCGGTCCCGGCGTACTCCAGCAGCGCGTCGGTGATCGCCGTCTTCAGGCTCTCGGGCAGATCGCCGCGGACGGTGAACCCGTCGTTGGGGATCTCGGCGGAGTAGGCGAACACCACCACCTGCTCGCCGATGTCGGGGAACTCTTCGGCCACGGTGGTCCGTGCGTCGTCGAAGCTGAGCCCGACCTCGACGTCGCCGTTGTAGACGGCGATGGCCGAGCTGTCGTGGCCGCCGGCGAAAATGGTGTCAAGGCTGCTCAGGTCGATGCCGGCCTGCTGCATCTGCAGGGCGGGGATGAGATAGCCCGACGCCGAGCTCGGGTCCACGTAGGCCAGCGTGCCGTCGATCTGCGCGATGACGTCCTCGCCGACCGGTCCCTCGTCAGCCTCGGCGGTTCCGTTGCACGACAGGTACCCGTCGTCGTCAGCCACAGGCTCGTCGGAGCAGTACTTGTCGGGGGCGTTCGTCATGTACTGGGTGTGGTAGGTCGCGCTGCCGAAGCGCTCCGACTGCGCAATGAACTCCACGCCCGCCCGCTCCTGCGCGCGCACGATGGCCAGGGGGCCGAACGCACCGATGTCGGCCTGCCCGGTGGCCATCGCCTCGGTCAGCCCCGTGTAGTCCTGCGGCACGAAGCTTTCGACCTCGATGTCGAGGCGCTCGGCGAGCGCGTCGGCCAGCGGCTGGGCGTTCTCGATCAGCACGTCGGCCTCGCGCGAGGGCACCAGACCGAGCACGATCCGGTCGGGCCAGTCGGCCCGCTCGTCGCCGGCGGCCTGCTCGCTGCCCGTCCCGCCCGCAGTCGGGGGCTGCGCCGCCGGCTCGCTGTCGCCACCGCAGGCTGCGGCCAGCGCCAGCAACGCGACCGCCAGCATCGTGTGGAAGTAACGTCTCATCATCATCCTTGCGCTCGCGTGCTGCGGTCCCCGGCGCATCTGGGCGCGGGGCCATTGTGACAAATCGGCAGCCGGCGCGGGAACCCCCCGCTCAGCCCGAGGCGACGTCGCGGGACCCCACGCGGCGCACGACCTCGACGAACTCCTCCCAGGAGGCCACATCGATCGTGCCCGGCACCGGGTCGTTCCAAGGACGCACGAAGCGGCACACGACCTTGTCGGCGCGGACGCGCGCGAGCGCCTCGAGGTTGTGAGGGGCGTCCTCCAGGTACACGTCGCACTCCACCGCCGTCTTGTCCCACACGAAGTGGATCTCCCGGGCGGGCACGCGGTGCTCGGCGATCCATTCCAGGGTGTCGGGGATCGCCCAGTCGAACTTTGAGCTGATCACCACCACCCGATGGTCCTTGCTGAGCCGTCGCAGGGAGTCGCAGGCACCCTCGTAGCACGGCAGGTCACGGAAGATGCTGGCCGGACCGTCCTGCGCCCAGGTCCAAAACTCCTCCATGTCGGCGAAGTGCGTGATCGGCACGAGACCGTCCCACGACAGGACCTGATCCGGGTGCAGCTCGCCGGCGAAGTGCTGGTTGTAACGGTCCATCCAGCCGCGGTTGAAGTCGGCGACGACACCGTCGAGATCGATGCCCAGACGCATGGGCTGCGGCTCCTGGGTCGGGGGACGGGGGACGGGGTCGGGGGACGCGTATGTTAGCAACGCTGTGACCGCCGTCGGCCCCGTCCGGCTGCCGGTGGCTAGCCTGCCGATGATGACGAACGCAGCCATCCCGGCGCTGCAGGCGCTGTTCGTTACGGTGCTGTGGTCAAGCTCGTGGGTGTTGATCAAGCTCGGCCTGGCCGCTGACCTGGCCCCGCTGACGTTCGCCAGCCTGCGCTACGCAGTGGCGGCCGCGTGCCTGGCCGCCGTGGTGGCGGCCAGCGGCGTGCACCGCTCGGCGCTGCGCGGCTTGTCGCGCTCCCGCTGGATTGACCTTGGGCTGCTGGGGCTGGTGTTCATCACCGTCACGCAGGGGGCTCAGTTCCTGGCTTTGGAGCTGCTGCCGGCCAACATGCTCAGCCTGGTGCTGTCCGCCACGCCGGCGGTCGTGGCGGTGGCCGGCGGGGCGTTGCTGGCCGAGCCACCCAGCCGGGGCCAGTGGTCAGGGATCGGGGTCTACGCCGTCGGGGTCGGCTTGTACTTCTGGGGCCAGGGCCTTGCGGCCAGCCAGCCGGCCGGACTGGTCGTCGCGTTCGTGTGCCTGGGAGCAAACGCGGCGGCGGCGCTGCTCGGACGCGCCACCAACCGCCGCCTGGACCTGCACCCGCTGGTCGTGACGACGGTGTCGATGGGCGTGGGAGCGGTCGCGCTGCTCGCGGTCGGGCTGGGGGTGGAGGGACTGCCGCGCCTGTCGGCCCGGGCCATGGTGCTCGTCGGCTGGCTGGCGGTGGTGAACACGGCGCTGGCCTTCACGCTATGGAACCACACGCTGCGGCGGCTGTCCGCTGTCCAGTCCAGCGTGATCAACAACACCATGCTGATCCAGATCGCCGGGCTGGCCTGGGTGTTCCTGGGTGAGCGGCTCACCGGAGTGCGGATCGTGGCGCTGGGCGTGGCCGCCGCCGGCATCCTGGTCGTGCAACTGCACTCGCCGGGCGCCGCACGCGACGCGGTCAGGGCCACACCACCGGCGCCAGAGCCGGCTACCCGCTGAGTTGTCTGGCAGCCGGTATCGCGCCTTGCTAAGGTCCGGCGCACTTCCGGCCCCGCTGGTGATGTTCGCGCCAGCGCAGGGTCGGTTCCTGCTGTTCGCCGACCATTCACCCGACGTGGAGTACTGATGGCCGCAACCCCATACGTGTCCGCCGTGGCTGCGCTGCTCGGCTTGTCGCTGGCCGGCTACTTCTACGGCGCCGTCAAGTCCGCGTCGCCCGGCAACGAGCGGATGGTCGAGCTGATGACCGCGATCCAGCAGGGCTCGCGGGCGTTCCTGCGGCGCGAGTACACCGCGGTCCTCGGCTTCGTGGTCCTGATGACCGCGCTGATCGCGATCTTCCTGCCGTACGGGCGGCCGTGGGGCGCCATCGCCTACGTGTCCGGCGCCTTCCTGTCAGGGCTGGCCGGCTTCGTCGGCATGACGATCGCCACACTGGCCAACGCGAGGACCACCGAGGCGGCGCGGTCGGGACCGCAGCGCGCCCTGCCGCTGGCCTTCCGAGGGGGCGCGGTGATGGGCTTCACGGTGGCCGGCCTGGCCCTGCTTGGCCTGTCGATCGCCTACCTGCTGTTCGTGGAATTCCTCGCGGTCGACCAGGCGTTCGAAGTGGTGACGGCCTTCGGCCTCGGTGCCAGCTCCATCGCGCTGTTCAGCCGGGTGGGAGGCGGTATCTACACCAAGGCCGCCGATGTCGGCGCCGATCTCGTCGGCAAGGTCGAGGCCGGCATTCCCGAGGACGACCCACGCAACCCGGCGACCATCGCCGACAACGTTGGCGACAACGTCGGGGACGTGGCGGGGATGGGTGCCGACCTGTTCGAGTCCTACGCCGGCGCCATCATCGCGCCGATCGCCCTGGCCGCCTTCGCCTTCTCCGGATCGCTGCAGGAGTCCGGCCTGCTCTACCCCCTGGCCATCGGCGCGTTGGGGATGATCGCCTCGATCGTCGGCGCCTTCACCGTAAAGACCAAGGCCGACGCCAGCCGCAAGGACCTGGCTCGAGCGCTGCACCGCGGCACCAACGTGGCAGCGGGCCTGACCGTGGTATTCGCGTTCGTCTCCGGCTACCTGTTCTTCGGGAACGCGGTGGAAAACTGGTGGGGCTTTCCCGTCGCCGTGGTCGCCGGCCTGCTGGTCGGCACAGGGATCGGGTTCGTCTCCGAGCGCTACACCTCCGACCAGTACAAGCCGGTGCGGCGCATCGCCGCGGCGTCGGAGACCGGGTCGGCGACCACGATCCTGGCGGGCATCTCCGCCGGGATGCTGTCGGTCGCCTCAGCGGTCGTGCTGGTGGTCATCGCCATCGGCGTCGCCTACACCGCCGCGGACTACGCCGACCCCAGCGACCCGTTGACCGGCATCTACGGCATCGCGCTGGCCGCCATCGGCATGCTCGCGACCACCGGTGTCGTGGTTTCGGTCGACGCGTACGGTCCCATCGCCGACAACGCCGGGGGGATCGCCGAGATGGCCCACCTCCCGCCGGAGGTCCGAGAGGTCACCGACAGCCTCGACTCGCTGGGCAACACCACGGCGGCGGTGGCCAAGGGCTTCGCGATCGGCTCTGCGGCGGTCACCGCGTTGGCGTTGTTCAAGGCCTTCGAGCAGGCGGTGCAGGCGGCCGGCGGGCAGATCTCGCTGGACCTCGGCGAAGTTCCCGTGTTCTCCGGGCTGTTCCTCGGCGCGATGCTGCCGTTCCTGTTCTCGGCGCTGACCATCGACGCCGTGGGGCGGGCCGCCAATCAGATGATCTCCGAGGTTCGCCGTCAGTTCCGTGAGATCCCGGGACTGCGAGAGGGCCGCGAGGGGGCGGTCGCCGACTACGCGCGTTGCGTGGACATCTCCACCTCGGCGGCGTTGAAGGAGATGCTGCTTCCGGGCGGCCTTGCCATCGTCGTGCCACTGGTCATCGGCTTCATCTCCGTCGACGCGCTCGGTGGCTTCCTGGCCGGGGCGCTGGTGTCGGGCTTCGCCCTGGCCATCTTCATGGCCAACTCCGGCGGTGCCTGGGACAACGCCAAGAAGTACATCGAGGCCGGGCACCATGGCGGCAAGGGCTCCGAGCCGCACAAGGCCGCCGTGGTGGGCGACACCGTCGGCGATCCCTTCAAGGACACCTCCGGGCCCGCGATGAACATCCTCGTCAAGGTCATGACGATCGTGTCGCTGATCTTCGCCTCGGCTTTCGTGGCGTTCTGAAGCGTTTGGGCACTGTGAGCTCGGCGGCGGGGGCGTTGCCCAACCTGGTCGTGATCGGGGCGATTGAAGTGCGGGAGCGCGCGATCTCCCAGTACCGCCATCATCGGCCCCACCGGCGACCTGCAGGCATGGAGCACCGAGCACGAGACGCAACTGGATCAACGGCTGGCTTCGCGATTGGTGGAGGCGCTGCAAGACGACGCTGACCGCCTTCGCGAGCTGGCGGGGCGCGACCTTCCGGGATGGTCGTTGTAGCGCCCCCGGCCAACCGTCAGCGGGCGAGCCGGGTCAGCCGCCGCCCCCTGGCAGGCGGCCCCAGCCGTAGACCCAGGTGACGCTGGTGCGCCCGAGCGGGTCGGGCCGCGCCTCGATCTCCACCTCGTCGTAGCCGGCGGCCACCAGCAGGGCATACAACTCCTCGCCGAGCACGGGGGTGGCGTAGACCGTGCCCGCGGGCGGGTCCTCGACCGCCTCGAGGTCGCCGGTCCCCTCGCGGAACGTCAGAAACATCGGCCCTCGGCGCTGCACCCGGCGCAGCTCTGCCAGGCCAGCGCGGATCTGTCCCCGCGGAAGGTGCTGCAGGGCCGCTGGCGCCCACACCCCGTCGAAGGCGTCGTCAGCGAAGGGTAGGCGGCGAAAGTCCCACCGCGCCAGCGCACCCTTGGGAAACAGCAGCTTTCCCATGCGCATCGACTCGTGGGAACGGTCACCGGCGACGACGGTCAGTCCAGCGTCACGCAGCAGCCTGACGTCGAGCGCCGGACCGCACGCCGGGTCGAGCACGATCGTGCCTCGCCCCGCCAGCGCTGCGAACTTGCGGATCGCATCCAGGGGCCGGTGCTGGCGCCTAGCCTCCTGGTACTCGGCGGCGACGGCATCGTAGCGCGCAACCGTGGCGCTGATGCGGTCGCGGATCGTTCCTGAGGCCATCTCGCCTGCGAATGCTAGACGGTCATCCACCACACCCCATACGCGCCCGGCAGCAGGTCGGAACGATGCGAGATCGAGCGCACTCAAGTAGCGCAAGGCGGTCGCGCATCGATCCCGTTCTGTGTCAGCGAGAATCGCATCTGCACGACCATCCCCCCGTCGCGGCAGAAGTCGACGGCGTCGGCCATGCCCCTGATCAGCGTGACGCCGAGCCCACTCTCGGCCGCCCAGTTCCGCGCCGCGCTGTCCTCGGGAGGGGTGGGGTCGAAACCGCTGCCGGCGTCGGTGACGCTGACGGCGAAGAAGCCCGGATTGGAGGTACCGAAGATGAGGCGGATCGGGGCGGAGACGGCGTGCCGGACGTGCGACTTGATGGCGTTGGCCACGGCTTCGCTGACCGCGATCTTCAAGTCCTCGATGCGTTCGTCCGGTAGGCCCGCCGAACGGGCGGCGACAGTGACGACGAGCCGCGCGAGGCCGACATAGGCGACGTCGGGCGGCAACCGTAACTCGACGCCATCCATCACTCGGTGTCCTGGAGGGCCTCGTCCAGCGTGTCGTGGATGGGAAAGACCTTGGTCAGGCCGGTGATGCGGAAGATCTTGAGGATGCGCTCCTGGTTGCACACCAGCGACAGGCTGCCGTCGTGCGAGCGGACCCGCTTGAGCCCGCCGACCAAGACCCCCAGCCCGGTCGAGTCGAGGAACTCGACCTTCGTCATGTCAACCACGATCTGGTAGTTGCCCTCGCCAACCAGCTCGACCAGCTTTTCCCGCAGCTTGGGGGCGGTGTAGACGTCGACCTCGCCACCGACCTCCAACACGGTGCGGTCGCCTTCCTTGCGGTGGTTCAGGCTCAACTCCACAACAGCTACTCCTCTACACGCGTCTCCACGCGCGTCAACGACAACCACGAACCGGCGTTGCACCGGCCCCGCGAGGGTTTCCTGCCCCTGAACGGGCGAAACCCCGGCAGCGCCGGCGCTGCTGCGAACGCTGCTGGCGAACGGCACGGCGGCGGGGCGTCGTAGCCTTGCCAGGTGGACGCCGATTCGCTGCTGCGCAGCCTCGACGAGGCGCTGTCGAACGGCGTGCCGTCGGCGATCGGCGCCCCGCGCATCGCCGCCCTGCAGCACCTGCCGGCCAGACCCGCCCGCACGGTGCCGCTACCTCAAGACGTTTCCGAGCTGCTGGTGCAGCGCCTCGGCTTGCTCGGCATCGACACGCTGTACAGCCACCAGGCGGAGGCGCTGGCACAGGTGCGGGCCGGCCACCATGTGGTCGTCGCCACCGGCACCGCCAGCGGCAAATCGCTGTGCTATCAGCTGCCGCTGATCGAGCGGCTCTTGCGCGACGACAAGGCGACCGCCCTGTACCTCTCGCCGACCAAGGCCTTAGCGCGCGATCAGCTGCGGGCGTTGCGCGACTTCCGGCTGCCGCAGGTGCGTGCGGCCGCCTATGACGGCGACACTCCGCGCGCGGAGCGAGAAGCGATCCGCCGCACCGCCAACGTCTTGCTAACCAACCCCGACATGCTTCACGTCGGTCTGCTGCCCGGTCACCGCCGCTGGGGCGACTTCCTGCACCGCCTCGCCCTGGTGATCGTCGACGAGTGCCATGTCGCGCGGGGAGTGTTCGGATCGCACGTGGCCGCCATTCTGCGCCGGCTGCGACGCGTCTGCGATCGCTACTCGGCGTGGCCGGTGTTCGTGATGGCGTCGGCGACGATCGGCAACCCCGGTGAGCACGCGCATGCCCTGACGGGTCTGGACGTCGCCGAGGTCGTCGAGGACGGGTCACCGCGCCCGCCGGTGGCCTTCGCGCTGTGGGAGCCGCCGTTGACCGACGAGGCATCGGGTGCACGGCGATCGACGCTGGCCGAGACCGCCGATCTGCCCGCGGGCATCGTGGAGCACGGCCCCGCCACGCTGGCCTTCGTCAAGTCCCGCAAGGGCGCCGAGCTGGTGGCGGCCGCGGCTCGCCGGTTGCTGGCCGCCGAGGGCATCGACCCGGATGCCGTGCTGGCCTATCGCGGTGGCCACCTGCCCGAAGAACGCCGGGCCGTCGAGCGAGGCTTGATCGACGGCACTCTTCGGGGCGTCGCCGCGACCGACGCGCTGGAGCTGGGCGTGGACGTGGGTTCGCTGGACGCGGTAGTGGTCGCCGGATGGCCGGGCACGGTGGCGTCGTTGTGGCAGCAGGTTGGCCGGGCGGGACGGCGGGGACGCGAGGCGCTGGCAGTGTTCGTCGCCGCCGACAATCCGCTCGACCACTACCTGCTGGCCAACCCTTCGCAGCTGTGGGGTCGGCCGCTGGAGGCGGCGGTGATCGACGTGACCAACCCCTACGTTCTCGCCCCCCACCTGCGCTGCGCCGCGTGGGAGCTCCCCCTGGAGTCCGGCGAGACGATGTTCGGCACCGACGTCGGCGAGCTGGTGGCACAGGAGGCCGCTGCGGGCAACCTGCGCGAGCGGGCCGGTCGCTGGTACTGGGCCGGTCGCGGTTCGCCGGCGGCGGCCGTCTCGATCCGCAGCGCCGGAGGTGATCCGTTCAGCATCGTCGACGCCGCCACGGGCGCACTGATCGGTGACGCCGACGAGGCGCGCGCGTACCGCAGTGTCCATTCCGGTGCGGTGTACCTGCACCAGGGTCGCACCTGGCGGATCGACACCCTCGACCTGCGCCAGCGCACGGCCGTTGCCCTGCCTTACGACGGCGACGAGTACACCCAGCCGCGCAGCGACACTGAGGTCAACATCTTGGCCGTCACCGAGTCGCTCGCCTGGGGTCGCTGCCGGATGCACCTGGGTGGTGTGGAGGTCGGCAACCAGGTGTTGGCCTACGAGCGGCGGCGCGTGATGACCGACGAGTCGTTGGGCGTGGTGGGGCTGGACCTGCCGCGCCTGCACCTGGTCACCCAGGCGCTGTGGCTGACCATTCCCGAGGCCGTGCTGGCCGCGGCGGGCCTGGGACCCGAACGGGTGCCGGGTGCGGCCCACGCCGTCGAGCACGCCGCCATCGGCCTGCTGCCGCTGTTCGCCATGTGCGACCGCTGGGACATCGGCGGGCTGTCGACGCCGTGGCATCCCGACACCGGGGAGGCGACGATCTTTATCTACGACGGCTATCCGGGCGGCGCTGGCATCGCCGAGCGGGGCTATCGCAGCGGCGATGCGCACCTGCGGGCCACCTTGGCGGCCGTCGCGGCGTGCGGCTGCGCGACCGGCTGCCCCTCCTGCGTGCAGTCACCCAAGTGCGGCAACGGCAACGAGCCGCTGGACAAGGCCGGCGCGCTGGCGCTGCTGCGAACCGTGCTCACCGAGCGGGCCTGACCCCGGTCAGCGAGGCCGCACCCCGAGCGCAGCTGCGGGGTCAACTCGTGTCCGACCCTGTCAGTTGGTGGCAGGCCGCACACCGAGCGCAACTGCGGGGTCAACTCGTGTCCGACCCTGTCAGTTGGTGGCAGGCCGCACGGCGGCTACCGCCTTGGCCTGCACGGGTCCGGTGACGGCGACCACCAGGGCGGTGCGCGGCTGGACGCTGACGGTGACGGCGTACCGCAGCGGCCACCCATCCTCCTCAGTGGCGACCAGCGTGGCGGCGTTGGCCGCGGCGGCCTCGGCCGCAGCGGGTCGCGGAGAGCCGGAACCGCCGGCCAAGGGCGAGGAGGCCATGCCGGCCAGCGCCGCGGCGTCGGCGGCGCCGCGGGCTCGGGCCACCGCCACACCGAGGTCAGTCACCGCCGTCACGGCGATCACGCCGCCTCCCAGCCACAGGCACAGCGCGATCGCCAGCCACACCGCGATGCCGCCGCGGTCCCGCTGCACGCGTCGGCGCGCCGGCCAGCGCAGGGTGCTGTCGTCGCTACTCATGCGTCCTCGACGCGCATCGCCGCCCGTCCCGGGCACCACACCGTCGCACCGAAGGTGGCGAAGGCGCTGCTGCGCAGCCGCACCGTCGCGGTGACCACGTCGCCTGGCATGCGTCGCGTTGCATCAGGTTCCAGTGTCACCTGCAGCGGTCGGCCCCCTGCCGCCTGGGCCGCAGCCTCCTGCACCGCCGCGTCGTCGTCCACGGCGGCGACTCGCGCCGCCTGCACCGCCACGGTCTGTGCCGCGACAAGGTCAGCCCCGAGCAGGGCGCCGTGCAGCAGCAGGCTCAACAGCAGCACCGCGCCCGGCAGGATCAGGGCCAGCTCGACGCTCTGGCTGCCCCGGTCATCGGCCGCACCGGCCTGTGAGATTCTTCCGGCGAGATGGCCAAACCGGGGAGCGCGCACCGGTGGCGCGCTCCCCGAAGGCCCGGCTAGAACCAACTGGTGACCAGCTGGATCAGCGCCTCCAGCAGCGCCGTCACCAGGCGCTCGATGAGGCTGGTGCTCGTGATGATCTTGTACAGGATGCCGATGACGCCGGCACCAAGCCCGGCGATCATCGCGTACTCGACGGCCTGGGCTCCCTCCTCGTCGTGGTGCAGGCGTTCCAGCGGCCCACCGGCGGCGTGACCGCGCGCGTCGGCGATCCCGACGTTGGTGGCGTCGGGCTCGATCGACCGGGCTTCGGGCTGGTTGCCGGTGATCGTGGACAGTCGTTGCATCTGCGGCTCCTTGCAGTCGGACCAACCCGTCAGCGTCCGAGCGTCGACCACAGCAGCGGTGGCACGACGCCCACGATGAACGCAGGCAGGGTCAGCAGGGTGGTGGGGAAGACGAGGCGGAGTTGCAGTTGCTCGGCGGCGACCTCAGCTGCGGTGCGTCGCTGCGCGCGCAGGTCGTCGGCCAGCCGCCGGAGGGCTGGCTCGACCGGAGCTCCCCAGCGGGCTGCGGCGCCCAGGGTTGCGCCCAACGCGGCGAGGCCGGTGCCGTCGAGGGCGGTGTCGATGTCCCATCCGCTGCGCACCCGCCGGGCAGCCGCCGAGAGGGCCGGGCGGGCGGCGGGTGGGGCGAACGGCGCTACTGCGGCCAGGGCGGCGCCGGTCGGCAGGCCCGCCGACACCGCGACCGCTACCAGCTCCACAGCCTCGGCCGCGCCGCCCGACTGGTCGCCGGTCTTCGCCGGAGCGGTGCGGCGCAGCGACACCGCGGCGACGGCGACGGCGACCACGACAGCCAAGCCCGGTCCGACCGTCAGCGCGCCGACGAGCAGGACGGGAACGGCCAGGGCGGCGACGCGCGTCCAGTCACGGGGCGGCGGGGTGGCGGCGAGCGGATCGGCGGTCAACGCTTCGCCGGCGGCCTTGGTCACCAGCCGGCGCATGCACCACCACGCCGACGCCCCGAGCGCGACCGCCAGTAGCCCGCTGAGCGCACCTGCCGCAGTCAGGTAGAAGCGCAAGGTCGCACGGTCGGCGGCGACGAACAGTACCCAGGCGACGGGTGGCAGGGCGGCGAGGATGATCGCCGCGCCTCGCGCCTGGCTGGTGCGGACCTCGATCAGCCGCTGCAGCGACGCCTCGTCGCGGACGGCCGCCAGAGACTGCTCGGTCGCTTGAGCCGCCCCCGCACCGGTCAGCTCGGCGACCGCCAGCGCCCGCACCAACAGATCTGCGGCGGGATGTCCCGTCTGCACCGTCCGAGCGGCATCACCCAGCGAGCGGCCCAAGCGCAGCTCTCGCGCCACCGCGGCCAGCACACCGTCGGCCGCGACGGCCGTCAGTGCCTGGGTGGGTGCGGCGCCAGCCTCCAGCGCGGCCTGCAGCTCGGTGTACATGACCTGGTCTGCGCCGGCTGCCCGGGTCACGTCCAGGACTCCCGCTGCCACAGCTGACGCACACGCAGCGGCCCGTCGCCGTCGCGGGGCTGCACCTGCGCGATCTGCACCAGCCCGCGTCGCCCGTCCGGTCCGCGCGACAGGACGGCCAGCAGGTCGAGGCCGACCGCGAGCTGTGCCCTGGCCGCGGACAGCGGCAGTCCCGCCAACAGCGCCATGCCCTCCAGGCGAACCAGCGCCTCGTCGGCGGCGCGGGCGTGGACCGTCGTCATGCAGCCTTCATGGCCGGTGGCCAGGGCCTGCAGCATGTCGACCACCTCGACGCCGCGGACCTCCCCGACCACGATGCGGTCGGGCCGCATCCGCAGGGCCTGGCGCACCAGGTCGCGGATGGTCACCTCCCCGGCGCCCTCGGCGTTGGGCGGACGCGACTCCAGCCGCACGACGTGGCGGCAGCGGGGACGCAGCTCAGGCGCGTCCTCGATGATCAGCACCCGTTCGTCGTCGCTCACCTCGGCCAGCAGCAGGTTGAGCAGCGTGGTCTTGCCCGTTCCCGTCCGACCGCAGCAGACGAGCGCTCGGCGGGCTGCCACTGCCTGGCGCAGCAACGTCGCGGCCTCCACGGGCACGGCGCCGGATCGCTCCAACGCCTCCCAGGTGTGGTTGACGGCGGCGAAGCGACGGACCGAGATCACCGGCCCGCCGGGGGCCAGCGGCGGCAGCAGGGCGTGCAGCCGGCTGCCGTCGGGTAGCCGTGCGTCGACCCACGGGCGTCCACGATCCAGGCGCAGACCCAGCGGCGCTAGCGTCCGCAGCGCCGCCGCGTGCACGGCCGCGGCGTCGGCGAAGCGCACGGTGGTGCGCTCCAGTCGCCCGTCGCGTTCCACCCACACCTCGTCGGGGCCATTGACCAGCACGTCGGTCACGGCTGGGTCGCGCAGCAGCGGCTGGGCGGGACCAAGGCCCGCCAGCGCGTCGGTGACCTCGCGGACCAAGCGGGCGAGCTCGTCGGGCGGCAGCAGGACGCCCTCCTGGCGCACCGCCCGGGCCACCGCGGAGCGCACGGTCGCCAACGCCGGCGGCACGTCGGCCGTCGTGCCCAGTGCCGGGTCCTCGGCAACCCGCCGGCGCACCCGCTCCAGCTGCAAGCCCGCGCTCATCGCGGCCCGCCTTCCAACAGCGAGCGCAGCTGGGCCACCCACGACCCTGGTAGCCCCGACGGCACCCGCCCCGCAACACCGGCCCGGGCGACGCGGGCCGACGCCGGCAGCCGTCCCGTCGGCGAGCGGCCCAGCATCCGGCGAATCCCCGCGCCATCCAGCGGGCCGTCTCCGTTGACCAGCACCTGTCCCGTCGCTCCGACGACGGCTCGCAGGCTTGTATCCGCGCGCGCGACCACCACGTCGGCGTGCTGCAGGGTCGCCGGCACCCGCTCGTCGACGACCACGAGGTCGGCGGGCCAACCCGCGACATCGCTGACCAGGCCGCCCCCACCCAGCACGCCCAGCCCGTCGATGGCGGGAACCGGCAGAACAAGGCCGGCGACCTCGGCCGCCGCGTCAGCGACGTCCAGCACGGCCAGCTCAGCGGCACCGGGGCCTCGCCATGGCGGGAACCCCGCCAGCGCCAACAGATCGTCGCCACCGATGACCAGCGCCCGCCGTCCCGACCATCCCGCCAGTGCCGCGACCGTCAGCGCGATCGTCGACGTGCCCGCCCCGCCGCCAGCCCCGGCGACCCGGCACACCGCTGGGGCGTGCCCGCCGACGGGGGTGGCGCGAATCCGCAACGGCGCCTCCAGCAGCCGCGCCCGCTCCTGTGGCCACGCGACGACGTCCAACGCCCCGCCGAGTAACGCGCTGCGCACCGCCGCCTGGTCGGCGGGGCCGTCGGTCACCACCACCGTCGCGACGCCCGGCCGCAAACCTGTCGCCACCGTCAGCACCGGCATCAGCGGTCCGTCGTCGCCGACCACCTGCCAGCCAGCCTCACCCTCGACGAAGGCGGCGACCTCCTCGCCGAGCGCCCCTGGCAGCTCGACACGAACCGGCAGGTCCTCCAGACGTCGCATCCCCACTCCAAACGCCATGGCTCCCCGGCGGGGAACGCGAGTTCGACGGCGACGCTATGGCCGGGCGACGAGCGACGTGCCGAGAATCTCCGCGGTGCTGTGGACGGCTTGCGGCCCCCTGCCGGGCCGCACCGTCGCGCTACGCTGCGATCCATGGCGGAACCCGAAGGTGTGGCGACGATTCCCCCGCCCGAGCGCCGTCCGGTCCGCCAGGCCGCCTTCTTCGACCTCGACAAGACGGTGGTCGCCAAGTCCCCGACCCTTGCCCTCGGCCGCCCGCTGTACAAAGACGGGCTCATTTCGCCCGCGGTGGTCCTCAAGGGCGCCTACGGCCAGCTGATCCTCCGGTTGTTTGGAGCCGGCGCGGGACGGATGGAGCGCGCCCGTGTCTTGCTGCTGGAGCTGACACGCGGCTGGGATGCCGAGCGGGTGCAGCGTCTCGTGCGCGAGACGATCCAGGAGACGATCGAGCCGCTGATCTACGCCGAGGCGCTAGAGCTGTTCGATCATCACAAGCGGGCAGGACACGACCTGTACCTGGTGTCGTCGTCGGGCATCGAGGTCGTCAAGCCGCTGGCCGAGTACCTCGGCGTGGACCATGTCGTGGCGACGCGGCCGGGCATCGATGCCAACGGCAGGTACGACGGCACCTTGGACTTCTACTGCTACGGCGAGGACAAGGCAGTCGCCATTCGCGCCGAGGCCGCGGCGCGCGGCATCGACCTGGAGGCCAGCTACGCCTACTCCGACTCCATCACCGACCTGCCGATGCTGGAGGCGGTCGGCCATCCCGTGGTCGTCAACCCTGATCGCCCGTTACGCCGTATCGGCCGGCAGCGCGGCTGGAACTGCAGCGACTTCGTACGGCCGGTGGCCATGCGCAGCCGCCTGTTGATGCTCCCGCCGGCCGGCGAGATGATGGCGGGAGCCGGCGCGGTGGGGGCGGTCGCGGTCGCCGGCTGGCTGGCCTACCAGCGGTGCCGCCAGCGCCGGCCGATGCCCGAAGGCGTCCGGTGAGCGACGTGGCGATGGACCTGGATCGTGCGCGCGGGCAGGCGGCCGCGGCGCTGCGGCGTCTCGGTCACGCCGTGGTGGGTCACGAGGCGGGCGCTGCCCTGCTGGTGCGGATCGCCGAGCTGGCCGACGCGACCGCCGCGGGCGTGGAGACCCAGACCGCGCGCAGCCGTCCCGTCGAGGTGATGAAGCGGCGCCTGTGGGAGGAGCGGCCGCCCGCCGATGGCGCGCCGCCGATGAGCCACTTCCCCGAGTGCGTCGTCTCCGGTCAGGCCAACCCGATGGGCGTCGGTATCCACGTCCGCGCGACCGCGAGGAGGCGGTCGCCGAGTTCAACCTCGGCCCGGCCTTC
>Ga0136616_10000399_pt1 | contig 20153 bp, 20 predicted proteins | sample AntDrymUQ2992106_2_FD_106648 | JGI IMG/M metagenome (GOLD analysis project Ga0136616, IMG submission 106648) | Polar desert sand microbial communities from Dry Valleys, Antarctica - metaG UQ299 (21.06) | ecosystem: Environmental > Terrestrial > Soil > Desert | place: Antarctica: Dry Valley... | reverse complement strand
GGTCAGATCACGTTCGGCATAGAGCCGGTGCTCCCATTCCTCGTTGAGGACGATGCGGAGACATTCCTTGTTGGGGAAGTTCTCCACCCGGGATCGAAGAACCCGGATCTCAGCAACCCGCACTCTTCCCGGTCAGGGGGTCTTTGCGTCTCAACCCACACATCGAGCCGCCACGCCTATCGAACAGTCGAGGTTAGCCTCCCCCGTTGGGATGGTCGGCTCGTTCTGGCTCGTCCGCGGTCGGCCTGAGGATTTGGACAAGATACTGTGACGGCTCGCGTTTCGCGGACTTGTCAACGCGCAGGTCAGAGCCTTGGCCGGCTGACAGATCGCGCGAGAACCTACAGACTGCTGCGGCGCTGCGGCCTTGCGCGCCGCTGCGGTCCTACTGCTGCACGAGACGGCAGCGGTAGCGCTCGCTGGCTGACGCCGGGTCGGTGACGTTGAGCTTGGCCATCCACGACTTGTCGAGACGCTGCTTACCGGGCTTGGGCTTGGAACGGTCGTAGCGGATGATGTCGATGCCTCGCAGGTAGTCGATGACGTAGATGTACTCGTCGTCGATCCAGTGCGCCGCCGAGGCGGACCCGACGACGGGCTGGAAGTACCCCAGCTGGCTGATCTGCCCGTTGCTCGGCTCGACCTTGAGGATGCGGGTGCCGTGCTCGTACCAGCCGGCGGCGACGCGGTTGTCGCGTTCGGTGAACCAGTGCCCGGAGCACCCGAGGGCGTTCACCGCGGGGTCACCGTCGCTGTAGTCCCCGCTGACCGGGCGGAACACGTCGAGCACCGCCAGCTTGCGGCCGCGCTCGAAGTTCTTGGCGCTGTAGGTGGCGAAGGGTCCGCTACCGTCCTCGCACTGGCCGGTGAAGTTGGTCTCGCCGTTGGACAGCACCAGCTCGCCGTCGCGCAGCTTGGCGTCGGCCTGGGCCTTGGCGGTGGTACGGGGCCGGTAGCGGTCGGCCCTCGGCCGCAGGTTGTTGTGCTGGTAGGCGGTGCGATTATCGCGCATGTCCTTGGTGTCGCTGGTGGTGATCAGTCGGGGCCGCGCCGGGCTGCTGACGTCGAGCATCGCCATGGGGGTGGTGTCGGTGGTGACAATGCCGGCGGCGTCCACGTTGACGTTGTGGCCGTTACGCGGCAGGCCGAGCTGGGCGGCCCAACCCTTGGCAAGCAGGGTGGGCTTGGTCTTGTCGCGCAGGTCGATGATCGACCCTTCCGAGCCGTAGACCCAGTTGCACCGGTAGTCCACGCAGGACACGATGTGCCCACCCTCGTTGGGCAGGAAGCCCACGGGGCGAGGCAGCGCGACGTTGCTGGTGTCGATCACGGGCATGTAGGTGCCGGTGAACTCGCTGATGAGCACGGTGTCGCCGTCCCCGGACACCGAGACGTCCTCGTTCTCCCAGTTCGGCAGCGGCAGGTGCCCCAGGATGCGCGGGTTGGCGGGATCAGACACCTCGTAGATCGTCAACGACTTGACGCCGGTGACGTACAGCCGCTTCTGGCCGTCGACCCGCAAGAGGCGGGCACCGACGCCGGGCTGATCCACGGGGATCGTGCCGATGTAGTCGATGTTGTCCGACGACACGGTGGCCGCGTCCCCGGGGTCGGCGTAGGTCACCAGCGAGTCCGCGGTGGCTGGTAGGCCGGCGGCGAGCAGGCCCATGGCCAGGGCGAGGACGAAGAGGCTCTTGCGCATTGCGGCAGCTCCTGTCAGACCGTCTGAGAACAGGGCCCAGCGCACGGCGGCAAACGCGGCGGTGATGTCGTGTTATTTCGCCGTAGCAGGCCACAAGTCCTGCCCGGCTACGCGGCAGTGCCGCCCGTAGGCTTGCCCTTGGCAGCGATCAGGAGGCAGCGTGCACAAATGGCGGCCAGAGGCCGACGATGGCGTTGCCCTGCGCGGTGCGCGGCGCGGCGGCCACGTGGTCGCCGTCGGCGGGCTGGCCGTCGTGGTCTGCAGCTGCGCCGCCGCCATCGGGATCGCACCACTGTCGCGCCGGCCGGTGGCGCTCGTCCTTGGGGTAGGCGCGGTAGCCGTGGCCGTGGCGCTCGGCGTGCTCGGGCCCCGCTCGACCGCCTGCGCCGTGCGCCGCGGGGTACTGGCCGCCCTGTTGCAGGTCACCCTGCTGGCGGCGGTGTGGCTGGCCCTGACCCGCTGAGGCGTCCACCGTGCCAGACTTGCGGCATGGCCAAGCCCGTGCTCACCCCGCAGTCGCAGGACTTCCCTCGTTGGTACCAGGAGGTCGTCGCCAAGGCCGAGATGGCCGAGAACGGCCCGGCCCGCGGGACCATGATCATCCGGCCGTGGGGCTACGCGGTGTGGGAGCGGATCCAGTCCGAGCTCGACGAGCGGATCAAAGCCACCGGGCACGACAACGTCTCCTTCCCGCTGTTCATCCCGATGGAGTTCTTCGAGCGCGAAGCGGCGCACGTCGAGGGCTTCAGCCCCGAGCTGGCGGTCGTCACCCACGGCGGGGGCAAGGAGCTGGCCGAGCCGCTGGCGGTCCGGCCGACATCGGAGACGGTCATCGGCGACGCGATGTCGCGCTGGATCCAGGGCTACCGCGACCTGCCGCTGCTGCTCAACCAGTGGGCCAACGTGGTGCGCTGGGAGCTGCGGCCTCGTCTGTTCCTGCGCACCAGCGAGTTCCTGTGGCAGGAGGGCCACACCGCTCACGCCAGCTGGGCCGAGGCTCAGACCGAGACGCTGAACATCCTGCACCGCGTGTACCACGAGGTCGTCCGCGACGTGCTGGCCGTCCCCGTGCTCCTCGGCCGCAAGACCGAGGCCGAGAAGTTCCCGGGCGCCGAGGCCACCTACACGCTGGAGGGCCTGATGCGCGACGGCAAGGCGCTGCAGATGGGCACCAGCCACCATCTCGGGCAGAACTTCGCCAAGGCCTTCGACATCACCTTCAGCGACGAGGCCGGCGCACAGCAGCACGTGTACACGACGTCATGGGGCGTGTCGGCGCGCGTGGTCGGCGGCCTGGTCATGGCCCATGGCGACGATCGCGGTCTGCGCCTGCCGCCGCAGTTGGCGCCCCAGCAGGTCGTCGTTGTCGCCATCAAGGACGAGACCATCCAGGTGGCCCAGCGGTTGGTGACCAATCTCCGCGCCGCCGGGATTCGCGCCCGCACCGACGAGCGGACCAATCTGTCGTTCGGCCGGCGGGCGGTCGACTGGGAGCTCAAGGGCGTGCCGGTGCGCCTGGAGGTCGGACCTCGCGACCTCGCGGAGGGCAACGTCACGCTGGTGCGCCGCGACGCCGGCGACAAGGAACAGCTGCCCCTGGACGGGGTGGTGGCGGCGGTGCCGAGGCTGCTCGACGAAATCCAGTCGGCGTTGCTGGACGACGCGCTGCGGCGACGGGAGGCGGCCACGTTCGACGTCGGCTCGGCTGCCGAGATCGACGGGCCGGGTCTGTTCCGGCTGCCGTGGGACGCCCTCGGCGTCAAGGGTGAGGCACGGCTGGCCGAACGCGGCTACACCGTGCGCTGCCTGGTCACCGCCGAAGGCCAGGTGCCCGACCCCGACGACGGCCAGCTGACCGCCTACGTCGCCAAGGCCTACTAGTGCCACGTTGCGCCGGGACCGGTTCTGCCCGGTCAAATAGAAGGATTGGTCACACTATCGTGACCAACCCTTCTAACTAACTGCGCGACCGGGAACGGAGGCGTCTACAGGCCGGCCTTGTACAGCAGCCGGTTGGGCGTGCCGCTGACGTTGCTGCGGATGACGCTGGTGGTCGCGTTGCTGTTGATCCAGCTGACGATGCTCGACGACGAGCTGTCGCCGTAGGTGCTCTTGTGCAGCGCACCGACGCCGGCGACGTGCGGACTGGCCATCGAGGTGCCGCTGATGGTGTTGGTGCCGCCGTTGCTCCAGGCCGACTTGATCGCCACGCCGGGGGCGTAGCCGTCCACGCAGGAGCCGTAGTTGGAGAATGAGGCGCGGTAGTCGTTGCGGTCCGATGCGGCGGTGGTGTAGACGGTCGCGGCGCTGGCCGGAGAGACGTTGCAGGCGTTCTGGCTCTCGTTACCGGCCGCCACTGCGGTGAACACACCGCTGTTGTGCAGGTTGCTGACGGCCGTGTTCAGCGCTGACGAGTAGCCGCCGCCGAGCGACAGGTTGGCCACGGCGGGGCGGATCGCGTTGCCACGGACCCAGTCCACCGCGGCCACGATCCCGGAGGTGGAGCCAGAACCTGAGCAGTTGAGCACGCGGACACCACGCAGCAGCGACGACTTGGCCACGCCGTACGTGGCACCACCGACCGTGCCGGCCACATGCGTGCCGTGCCCGTTGCAGTCCTGGCCGTTCCCGCCGAAGGCGTCATAGACGTTCTGCGCGCGGCCGCCAAAGTCGCTATGGCCGGTCAGAATCCCGGTATCAATAATGTAGGCGCGTACGCCCGAGCCGCTGCGCGTGTAGGTGTAGCTGCGCGACAGCGGTCTCGAACGCTGGTCGATGCGGTCCAGGCCCCAGGGATCGCCGTTGGCGTCCATGGTCTGGGTCGCCGAGGCGGTGAAGACCTGATCGGGCTCGACGAACGCGACGGCGGGGTTGCGCCGTACCGAGGCGAGCTGGCTGCTGGTCAGCTGCGCGGTGAAGCCGACGACTGCGGAGCGGTATGTGCGCAGGGGCGACACGCCGGCGCGGTTGGCGACGTCGAGCGGGCTGCCGCCGCCGTCGAGGATCACGAGGTACCTGCCGGCGATCACCTTGCCGGTCACGTCGCGCAGCGGCGCGATCTTGCCGTCCGGTGCTGCCGCCGCGGCGGGTGCCATCAGCGCGAGAAGAAGCAGGAGGAGTACGGCCATCGCAGGAGTTCGCTTCAACACAAGCCCTTTCGCTGGGCGCCCTCCAGGCGGTGGGCGTGAACCAGTCCGGGGAGGCACCACATGCGAACACGGGGCCGACCGTTCGTCGGACTGCGATCGGATGACGTATGCCCGACGCGGACGGCCGCTGAACGCCGGGCGGATCTTTTCCGAGCGACCGGTGAGGCGCACCTCCCTCGCGGGGGAGGCGAGGGCTAGGAAAGCGGGGGAACGGTGTGGGGCGCCGCGCTGAGGACGAGGCGCGTCAGCCGAACGTGTGCGCCGGGCCGCGCCGGCGACGGGGATTGCACACGGTTGCTTGGCCGGGGTCAAGCCTCCGCCGAGGTCGCCGAGGTCGCCGCGGCCCGCGACTGCTCGCGGTTCAGGATCTCGTCGACGACCCCGTACGCCACCGCCTCCTGCCCGCGCAGGATGAAGTCGCGATCCAGGTCGCGTTGCAGGCGCTCTCGGGGCTGGCCGGTGCGCTGCTCGAGGATCTCCACCATGCGCCGGCGCATCTCGACCATCTCGCGCACGGCGATCTCCAGGTCCGACGACTGGCCCTGGGCCCCGCCGTGCGGCTGGTGCAGCAGGACCCGGGCGTTGGGCAGCGCGCGGCGCTTGCCGGGCGCCCCCGCCGCCAGCAGGATGGCGGCCGCCGATGCGGCCTGCCCCATGCAGGTGGTGGCCACGGCGGGGCGGATCTGCTGCATCGTGTCGTGGATCGCGAACATCGCGACCATGTCACCGCCGGGGCTGTTGAGGTACAGCTGCACGTCCTTGTCTGGATCCTCGGCTTCCAGGTGCAACAGCTGGGCGACGACGACGTTGGCGACGTCGTGCTCGATGGGCACGCCCAGCATGATGATGCGCGAGGCGAGCAGCCGCGAGTAGATGTCGGCTGCCCGCTCGCCGCGGTGGGTCTGCTCGATGACGGTGGGGACCAGGTAGGACATCCGGCTTGCCTCCGCGACACGCAACAGTATGGTTGCGCTACGGTAAGCGCGTAGGAGCGGCTGTGCAACCACAAGGTTGCACCAAGGAGACAGTGATGAGCATCGTGACGCGGCAAGTGCTGGTGCCAGCCGAGCCCGGGGATACCTGGAACGTGGTCACGCATGATGTGGCCGGATGGCTCGCCGACGAGGGTTGCATCGAGTTGCGCCCCGGCGGTGAGGGGTGGGTGCGCGAGGACGGCCGCTTGCGTCACGTCATCACCGAGCTGGTCGAGGCCCAGCGCTGTCTGACCTTTCGCTGGTGGCCGGTGGACGCCGAGGGCGTCGGTCCGGCGACCCGCGTCACGCTGGAGCTCCTGCGTGACACCACCAGCGGCGACGAGGACCAGGCCCCCGCCACGCGGGTCGTGGTGGTGGAGGCCCCGGCCGCCCCGGCGCTGCCGCCCACCGGCCCGCTGGCGCTGGCCGCAGTGGCCTAGGAGCGTGGCCGACGAACCCCCCGGCGCGGTCTTCTCCGCGCTGGCCGACGCCACGCGGCGAGACGTGCTGCGACGGTTGTCCGACGAGGGACCGCTGACCGCGACCGCCCTCGCCGCTGGCCTGCCGATCTCACGTCAGGCCGTGAGCAAGCACCTCGCCGCGCTGGCTGCGGCCGGTCTGGTCGCCACGGTTCGCCAGGGACGCGAGCGCCGCTACCGCCTCACGCCCGAGCCGCTGCACGACGCCGCCGAGTGGGTCACGCAGGTCGGTGCCCACTGGGACGAGCGGCTGGCTCGACTGCAGCGCCGGCTAGCCGAGGAGCAGGCGGCCACCCGGCACTGACGGGTCCATGCCGCCGACGGCCACCCCGCTACGGCGTTCGGGCCACAGCGGGTGCAGCGCTCAGGATCGACCCGTGCGGACCAGCGGTCCCCGGTCGGCGACGTCGCCGCCGGCGGGACGGGCGGGAATGACGATTTCGAACCACGCGCCACGGCCGGCGTGGGACACCAGCCGTGCGCTTCCGCCGTGGGCCTCGGCGATCGCCCGCACGATGGAAAGGCCCAGTCCCGCGCCGGAGCCGTGGCCGCGCGCGGTGCCCCGCGTGAAGCGCTGGAAGATGCGCTCTGCCTGCTCGGGCTGCACGCCCTTCCCGTCGTCTCGCACCCACAGGCGGACTTGGGCGTCGTCGCGCCGAGCCCCGATCCAGATGGTCGACCCCGCCGAAGTGTGCTGGCGCGCGTTGGAGGCAAGTTGCACAACCGCCTGCGTCAGCAGCTGACCGTCCGCCACGACGGTCGTCGTGGCGGGGGCCTCGAGTCGCCAGTCGCGATTGCCGAGTGCCGTCGCCTTGCGGTGGATCCCGACGGTGAGCTCGCGTAGGTCCAACGGTCCTGGCCGCAAGAAGTCGGGCTGTTCGGCGCGGGCCAGCAACAGCAGGTCGTTGACGATGCGGTCCATGCGATCGATCTCGTCGGTCACGATCGCGATGGTGGCGCGGCGCTCGTTGGGGTCGGTGTCCAGCTCCAGCAGCTCCACGTGCCCGCGGATGACCGTCAGGGGTACGCGCAACTCGTGGCCGGCGTCGTCGAGGAACCGGCGTTGCGTGGTGAAGGCTTGCTCGAGACGGGCCAGCATGTCGTTGAAGGCCCGCGCGATCTGCGATGCCTCGTCACGTCCTGCCACCGGGATGCGTTGGGTCAGGTCGGTGTCGGAGATGCCGCGCGCCGTCTGCGCCAGGAAACGCAGCGGCCGCAGTACCCGCCCAGCCAGCGCCAGTCCGAGCAGCGAGGCGAGGACCAAAGCGATCAGTTGAGTGATTGCCTGCGTGCGCAGGGCGTCGTCGATCTCGGCACGCTCGAAGGCCGGGAAGTTGGCCACCACGAACAGCCCTGGCGGCTCGCCTTCCGGCAGCGGCATCGCGATGTAGCGGATCTGGCCCTCATCAGTCTCGAAGCTGCCCGACTGCGGCCGGGTCAGCGCCAGCCAGCGATCGATGGCGGCGTCGAGATCCTCGGTGTTTGCGGCGTCCTGTGCCTGCGCCGAGTCGTACAGCTCGCCGTCGACGAACGCCAGCAGGCTCTCGCCCTCGTCTGGGACTTCGCGGGCGAAGTAGACATCGAAGATGGCCCGCACGTCGCTGCCGAACGGCTCACCGGTGCGGGGATCGGTGCCGCTCGCCAGACGCCGGAACTCCTCCTCCTCGCGAACCAGATCCCCACGGATCTCGTCATCGAGGCTTTCGAACAGTAGGCCGCGTGACAGTGTCACGGACACGACCGAGGACACGAACAGCAGCCCGATGATGGCCGCCAGGATGCGCACCCGCATGCTGCGCAGCAGGTCTCGGAAGCGTCGCTGCTTGTCGGGCTCCACTCGCGTCAGCGCAATTGAACGTCTTGCGCCGGGTCGTGGTTCATGAATCCTTCCTCACGCACCTCTCATGGCGATCCCATCCTCGGGCCTCACAGTGTGGCTACATCGAGCGGACCGGACAACCGGTCGGCCGGGATGAACAACAAGGAGAGCAACGATGGATTCGATTCTCAGAGGGGCCATCCTGGCCCTCACCGGCCTGGTGGCGATCACGGGGTTGACCTTTTTCAGCAGTGCCGGCTCCGCAACCGCCAAGGACGAGTACGCCAAGCTGCGCGAGGACGACGAGACGGTGCTGGTCGCCGCAACCGACGACGACGACGATGACTCCGCCAGCGGCGGGTCCGGGTCCAACAGCGGGTCCAACAGCCTGTCGGGCAACGAGCGGTCCAACTCCAACGACCGTTCGCGTGACATGACCACCAACGACCGTTCGCGTTCGCGTGACCGTTCGCGTGATCGCACCGGCGACGGCTATATGACCAACGACCGGTCCCGCTCCAAGGACGGTTCCCGCGACCGCACGGGAGACCACAACTCGCTCGACCAGTCCCGTTCGCGTGACCGTTCGCGCGACAACACCAACTAGTTCCACCGAGTTCGACCAAGTTCCGCCCTCGCCCGTCACCATTCGCTGCGGTGACGGGCGCAGGGCGCTCACCAATTCTTTTTCCGAACTTCGAACGCGGGAGATCAGATCATGACCACCACCACGACCACGGATCGCTGGGCACTGACCGAGGGCAGCGAGATCGCCCCCGGCCGCCACGCCATCAAACTGCTGGGCCGGGGAGAGCGTTACGAGACCTACGTGGCCAGCGACGACCGTCTCGGCTGCCACGTCGTGGCCAAGGTCCTGCGACCCGACCGCCTGGATGACCGCAGTTCCCACGAGGGCCTGGCCGCCGAAGCGCAGATGCTGAACCGGCTGCGTCATCCCGTGATCGTGCGCAGCCTCGACGAGGCCCTGGACGCGCCGCTGCCCCATGTGGCCTTGGAGCACCTCGACGGCCCGGCGCTGTCAACGCTGGTCCGCACGTACGGCCCGCTGCCGTTGGAACAGCTCGTCCCCCTGGCGACCCAGATCTGCGCGGCCATGCACTACATGACCCTCGAGGGTGTGGTGCACCTGGACATCAAGCCGCGCAACATCATCATGGGTGCCCCGCCGCGGCTGATCGACCTCAGCATCGCGCGCACCCTTGACGAGACCGCCCGGCTGCGTCACCGCGTCGGCACAGACACCTACATGGCCCCCGAGCAGTGGGCGCCGAAGCAGCTGGGCCCGGTCGGCCCGCCCGCCGACGTGTGGGGCCTTGGCGCGACGCTGTACAACGCCATGACCGGCGTCAAGCCGTTTCCCGCCGACGACGAGGACGAAGGCCACGAGCGCTACGAGCGACGCCTCGCCGAGCTGCCCACCATGGGTCGGCGTGTTCCCGCCGCTTTGGAGGACCTGGTCTGGTCCTGCCTGCGCATCGATCCGCAGCTGCGCCCGACCGCCAGCGAGCTGGCCGCCGGCCTTGAGCCCTTCATCGCCGCCATACCCAAGCGCCCCGTGCTCAGCCGGCTGCGCCCGCGAATCTGAGGACCCGGGTCCCCTCGCCGCTGGTGGCCCCGGCGTCGGACTTCATCACAGCCACGACCGCGGCGGGCCGTGGTCACGGCCGCCGAAACGCTGCACATAGCCATCAGGTCCGGTCGTCGACGCCCGGCCAGGCACCCCGGGCGCGGGCGTAGACCTCCTTGAGCGGCAGGCCGGTGGCCGCCGCCGCCGCCGCGCAGTCGTCGAACTCGGGCGCGACGTTGACCACCTCGCCGTCCAGGCGGCCGATCTTGAGCCGCACCGGCTGCCCGGCGACGTCGACCTGCTGCCAGCTGCGCTGTAGCACCCACTTGTCGACCAACTGCCCGCGCACGCCAAGGGTGGTGGTCTGGCGAAACAGCACGTCCCGCAGGGCTGCCGAGCGCGACGGGTCGGCGACGCAGGCGATCTCCACGCCGGGGCGGCCCTTCTTCATGACCACCGGCAGCGCCCAGGCGTCACCGGCGCCGGCCGCGCGCAGCGCGTCGAGCACGGGCGGCACCAGTTCGCCGGGAAGGTCGTCGACCGTGGTGGTCAGCAACACCGCGGTGGGGCTGCCGGCAACGGGGTCGCCCAGGACCAAGCGCACCACGTTGGGGCGCTGCAGGTCGCGCTTCCCGGCGCCGTAGCCGATCCGGTCGGCCACCATCGGCGGTTGTGGCCCCCAGACGTCGGTGAACTCCGCCAGCAGGGCCGCCCCCGTCGGCGTGCACAGCTCGGCCGGCGTGTCGGTGGCCATGGTCGGCGCGCCACGCAGCAGCTCCAGCACCGCGGGTGCCGGGACGGGGAGCAGACCGTGTTGTCCACGGGTCATGCCGGTGCCCAGCGCGACGGTCGAGCAGCTCACCCGCCCGACGCCCAGCAGGTGCAGTCCGCTGCAGACCCCGACGACGTCGATGATGGCGTCCAGCGCGCCGACCTCGTGGAAGTGCACACGCTCGACCGGCATGCGATGCACTTGGGCCTCGGCCCCCGCCAGCCTTGAGAACGCGCCGAGCGCACGGGCCCGGACCGGCTCGGGCAACGCCGCGCCTGCCAGGAGCTGGCGCACGTTGGCCCAGGTGCGCACCACGCTGCCGTCGTCGGCGACCGTGACCCGCACGCGAGTGGCGGCCAGCTGGCCACGCAGCACCGGCTCGGACGCCAACCGCCAGCCGTCCAGCCCCAGCCCCAGCAGCAACTCGTTGATGGCCGCCAGCCGCGCCCCCGCGTCGACCACCGCACCCAGCAGCATGTCACCGCTGGCGCCGGAGAAGGCGTCGATGTGGGCTTGCCTCATCCGCCGGCTCGCAGGATACGGCGGGCCACCATCGCCGCGCCGAAGCCGTTGTCGATGTTGACGACGCTGATTCCCGGTGCGCAGGCGGTGAGCATCCCAAGCAGCGCGGCCAGCCCCTGGAAGGCGGCACCGTAGCCCACCGACGTCGGCACCCCGATGACCGGACAGGAGACCAGACCCGCGATCACCGTCGGCAGCGCCGCTTCCATCCCGGCCACGACGATGCAGACCCGCGCCGCGGTCAGGCGTTCGGTCTCGGCAAGCACCCGATGCACCCCGGCGACGCCGACGTCGGCGATCAGGTCCGTGGCGATCCCGAAGGCGTGCAACGTGCCGGCAGCTTCGCGGGCGACCGGCAGGTCCGACGTCCCGGCGCAGGCGATCACGACCGTGCCGAGGTCGACGTGGTCCGCCCGGCGGACCACCAACAGGCGTGCTGCGGCGTCGTAGTCGGCCTGCGGGGCGGCGGCGGCGTGGGCCGGCGAGCAGCGGGTGGCCATGACCGGGTTGGAGCCGCCCGCCAGCAGCGCCGCCAGTAGCGCGGCCACCTCGGCGGGAGTCTTGTGTTCGCCGTAGACGACCTCCGGCTCGCCGGTCCGGTCAGCGCGGCGGTGGTCCAGCCGGGCGAGGTCGGCGCGGTCGTGCATGGCGGGGCGGTCGTGCATGGCCGGGCAGGCTACCGCCGCCGAGTTTCAGGCCTCGCCGAGGCTGCGGACACACCCCTTGGGATTGTGGGCTTACACTCCCTCATGCGGCGCCCTTCCCCTTGTCGGCATCGCGCAGCGCGTGTCCGAAGAAGGTGGTAACGGCGTGGAACTCGGCTCGGCCACCATTGCTGTCCTGCTCGTCGTGGCCATCGTCGTGGCCGTCGCCGCGCTGCTACTGGCGGTCCTGGCCATCGCCGGGCAACGGCAGGTGCGCGCCACCTACCGCACGTTCGCCGGCTCCCGGGGTCGCCCCCGCGATGACGTGCTGACGGTGATGGCACGACATGTCGACGAGGTAGAGGCGGTAGGCGAGGAGGTCGTGGGCGTGCGCCGCGACGCCGAGCAGGTCCGCGACTTGGTCGCCGGTTGTGTCAGTTGCGTGCACGTGGTGCGTTACGACGCCTTCGACGACATGGGTGGGCGGATGTCATTCTCGGCGGCGCTGCTCGATGAGCGGGGTGACGGGCTGGTGTTCACCTCGATCAACGGGCGCAGCGAGAGCCGCACCTACGCCAAGGCGGTGCGCCGCGGCAACGGCCGCGACCTGTCCGGGGAGGAGTCGCGCGCCATCAGCCAGGCGCTGACCGGTCCGGGCGTCGGCGAGGACGAGGTCCGCGTGCGCCGGCCAAACTCACGGGCTGTCCGCAGCGCTTCGTGAGCCGGGTCGCCTTCCTCGGCCCGGACGGCACGTTCACCTCCGAGGCGGCTCGGCTGGCTGCCGCCGAAGCCCAGCGCTGCCCGCTGCCCACCATCTCCGACGTCTTTGCCACCGTCCGCGAGGGCGACGCGGATCTCGGCGTTGTGCCGGTCGAGAACTCTATCGAGGGCTCGGTGAACCTGACGCTGGACGAACTGGCCTTCGGGCCGCCGGGGGTGCGAATCCGCGGCGAGGTCACTGTGGCGATCGTCATGAACCTGCTAGCCAAGCCCGGCGTGGAACTGCATCAGATCACCGCCGTGCGCAGCCAGCCGCACGCCCTGGCGCAGTGTCGCCAGTGGCTGGCCGCGCACCTGCCAGGCGTGGCGCAGCAGGCGGCGACATCCACCGCCGAGGCCGCCCTACAGGTGGCGGAAGGCGACGGCACGGTCGCGGCCCTAGGGCCCGCCCCCGCGGCGCAGCGCTTCGGCCTCGAGGTGCTGGCTGCCGGCGTTCAGGATCACCCCGGCAATCAGACCCGCTTCCTGGTGCTCGGCCGCACGATGGCGGCACGAACCGGGGCTGACAAGACGTCGTTGGTGGTGTTCTTCGGCGAGGACCGTCCGGGGCTGCTGCTGCGAATCCTCGACGAGTTCGCGCTGCGCGGTGTCAACCTGACCAAGATCGAGTCACGGCCGACCAAGCAGGCGCTGGGCGAGTACTGCATCGTGATCGACAGCGCGGGCCACGTGACCGACGCACGGGTGGCGGGCGCCCTGCGAGGTGTGCACCGCCACGCCGCGCAGGTCCGCGTCCTGGGCGCCTACCCGCGCGCCGACGGCCTGGCCGACGACCCGAGGGATCATGACTCCGACGGCGCCTATGCCGCCGCGGGCGACTGGTACGACGCGCTGCTCGCCGATGTCGAGGGCTTCGGGGTCACACCCGCCGAACGCCGATAGCGCCGCCGCCACGGTCAACGCCTGCCCAAGCCTCACGGGGCGCCAGTCGGGTGCGGCCGCGGGCGGGGGTGTCGGTCTCTGCACCCGCTCGGCACCGAGCGGGTGCGCGGCCGGAGCGTGGATAGGTGCCCACCTGGCCGCTGCTAGCCTCGCCGGCGTGATCGACATCCGCCTCCTACGCGAGGACTTCGACGCCGTGGCGCCGGCGTTGAGCCGCCGCGGGGTGACGCCCGACACGCTGCAAGACGTCGTCAAGCTCGATGAGCAGCGGCGCGCGCTGATCGCGGAGGGCGACGGGCTGCGAGCGCAGCAGCGCCGGCTCGGCCGCGAGGTCGGTGCCGCCGCGCCCGGCGACAAGCCGGCGCTGATTGCCCAGGTCCAGCAGGTGTCCAGGCGCCTGGCGGAGCTGGAGCCCGAACAGGTGCAGGTGCAGCAGCGCCTCGATCAGGCGATGATCTCACTGCCCAACCTGCCCCACCCCCAGGTGCCCGACGGCTCCACCGAGGACGACGCCGTCGAGGTCAGCCGCTTCGGTCAGCGCCCGACGTTCGACTTCGGCGTCCGCGACCACGTCGAGATCGGCGAGGCGCTCGGACTCATCGATATCCCGCGCGGGGTCAAGGTCGCCGGCAGCCGCAACGCCTACCTGCTGGGCCAGGCCGTGCTGCTGGAGTTCGCTCTCGTGCGCTACGCCCTGGACCGGGTCGCCGAGCGCGGCTTCACGCCCGTCATCCCCCCGGTGCTGTCACGCGCCGAGGCGTTGTACGGCACCGGCTTCCTGCCCGCCAGCGAGGATCAGCTCTACAAGATTGGCGGCGACGACGCCGATTCCGACCTGTACCTCGTCGGCACCTCCGAGGTGCCGCTGGCGGGGCTGCACATGGACGAGATCCTGGCGGGCGACGACTTGCCGCTGCGCTACGCCGGGTTCAGCACCAACTTCCGACGAGAGGCGGGCACCTACGGCAAGGACACCCGAGGGATCCTGCGCCTGCACCAGTTCGACAAGGTCGAGATGTTCACGTTCACCACACCCGAGGCCTCGTGGGACGAGCACGAGCGGCTGCGCGACATCCAGGTCGACATCATGACCGGGCTGGGGCTGCACGGCCGTGTCGTCGACATCGCGGTGGGCGACCTCGGCGCGCCCGCCGCCCGCAAGTACGACCTGGAGGTGTGGCTGCCCGGCCAGCAGGCGTACCGCGAGCTCACCAGCGCCTCCAACTGCACCGACTACCAGGCGCGCCGTCTGCGCTGCCGCTACCGGGTTGGCGACGGGCCGACCGAGATGGTGCACACGCTCAACGGGACCGCCTGCGCCGTGGGCCGCACGATCATTGCGGTGCTGGAGAACCACCAGCGCGCCGACGGGACGGTGGCCGTGCCCCCGGCGCTCGTCAGCTACCTCGGCGCTGAGGTCATCGGCTGATGGCGCTGGCCGCCGGCGTCGACCTGGGCGGGACGAAGATCCTCGCCGCGTTGGTCGACTCCGACCACACCGTGATCGCCGACAAGAAGGTGCGCACTCCAGCCGACGGGCCGGAGTCGGTCGTCCAAGCCATTCGCACGGCGGTCGAGGCGCTGCCCGAGCGACCCGCCACCGTTGGGGTCGGCGCGCCGGGCCCCGTGCACGACGGTGTGGTCAAGACCGCGCCCAACCTCCCCGGCTGGGAACGGCCGGTACCGCTGGCCGAGCGCCTGTCCAAGGCGCTAGATCTGACGGTGGTGGTCGACAACGACGCGACCGTGGGAGCGCTGGGGGAGTTCGTGGCCGGCGCTGGGCGGGGTGCTCGCAACCTGCTCGGCGTGTGGATCGGCACGGGGGTCGGCGGCGGCCTGGTGCTGGAGGGCCGCGCCTACCGTGGCACCTTCGGCGGGGCTGGCGAGTTCGGGCACATGGTGGTGCGCCAGGGCGGGCAGCGGTGCAACTGCGGGCGGCGCGGTTGCCTGGAGGCCTACGCCGGCCGTGCGTCCATGGAGCGTGCCGTCGAGATCCTCATCGGCGCCGGTGCCCAGACCGCCCTGACCCGCATCGCCGCCGAGAAGGGCAAGTCGCAGCTGACCTCGTCGGTGTGGAAGCGTGCCCTGTCCGAGGGCGACGCCATCGCCAACCAGCTGCTCGACGAGGCGGTGTCGGCTGTCAGCATCGGTGTCGCCAACGCCGTCAACTTGCTCGACCTCGACCGGGTGGTGATCGGCGGGGGCTTCGCCGAGGCGCTAGGGCAGCCGCTGGCCGACCGGATCGCCGAGGCCGCCCAGCCCTACATGCTGGTGGCCGACGCCAAGCGTGACGTTGTCGTGGCCGAGCTGGTCGACACCGCCGGCGTCGTGGGGGCCGCCGCCCTGGCCCGCCAGGGCTGACTCGAATATCGACACGGTCCACGGCGGGATCCGGGCATGGCGGCGGGACCCGGGCACGGCGGCGGGACCCGGGCACGGCGGCGGGACCCGGGCACGGCGGCAGGAGGAAGGGATGTCGGCGGCGAAGCATGTCCCATGATCATCTCCCGCGGCTCGGCCGCTCGCCTGCTGTCGCTGTTGATCGCCGCCTTCTGCCTGGTCGCGCTGCTGCCGGCGTTACCGGCGGCCGCCGCCGAGTCCTACGAGGTGCACCACGTCCGCACGGTCGACGGCGCGGTCATCCGCGTCGAGATCCGCCGCGACAAGCGCTTCGACGCCGCCAACCAGCCGGTGATCCTGACCTACTCGCCGTACAACAGCCTGTCCGAGCCCCGGCCGGCCGACGACTCGGTCGCCGACCGCTACGTGCCGCGCGGCTATGCCCGTGCCGTGGCCGACGTGCTTGGTACCCGAGGGTCGACGGGTTGCTGGGACTACGGCGGGCGCAAGGAACAGCAGTCGGGTGTGGACGTCGTCAAGTACCTGGCGCGCCAGCCGTGGTCCAACGGCAAGGTGGCCATGATCGGCGGGTCCTACAACGGCACCACCGCCACGATGGTCGCCGCGCGCGGGACCGACGTGCCGCAGCTCAAGGCCATCATCCCCATCGCCGGGATCAGCCGCTGGTACGGCTACGCCTACGGCAACGGCGCGCGCTACTTCCTCAACTCGCAGGTGCCGACCGACGAGGGCTTCGACACGCCCCTGGCCTTCGACGTCGGCTTCGCCAAGACCGTGGCGGCCGACCCGATGGGCCAGGACTTCGCCGACACCATGCGTGCCCGCGCCGCCGAGTGCGGCGCCGTCGAGCACACCGGCGAGGGCTACAGCCGCAACCCCGACTACGACTCGTTCTGGCTGCAGCGCGACTACCGCAAGGACGCCCGCGAGATCCGCGCTGCCGTGCTCATCGCCCACGGCTGGCAGGACTACAACGTCAAGCAGGAAGAGGGCACCACGCTGTACGAGGCCATCCGGGAGGACAACCCGGCCACCGCCACCGTGGAAGGCGCCGCCTTCAAGCGCCTGTACCTGGCGCAGGGCTCGCACTCGGGCGGCACGCGCGGGGAGCAGTGGCAGCCGCTGCTCGACCGCTTCCTGGCCAAGACCCTCAAGGGTGTCAACAACGGCGTCGACCGCGAAGACGAGGTGCTGACGCAGGGTCGCACGTTCGCCGGCCCGCAGACCGAGTTCAAGTCCGAGCGCCGCTACCCGGCGCCGGGCACCACGGCGGCGAACCTGTGGTTGCGGCGCAGCTTCGACACTGACGAGATTCCGGGCGTGACGCTGCCGCCGCCTGGCACCAGCGAGAGCGGAGCCCTGTCGCGCAAGCCCAACACCACGACGAAGGAGAACATCTTCACCTACGTCGACACGGGGGCCGCCACCGAGGAGGTGTCCACCCGTGACCCGCTCAACGAGTTCGGCCACGGTTACTACTCGCTGTATTACAAGTCGCTGCCGCTGGCCAGGAACACGCGCATCAGCGGCGCGGCGGTGCTCGACGCGTTCGTGCGCAACTCGACGCCCGGTCAGCACCTGACCCCGGTCCTGCTCGACGTCGCCCCCGATGGCACGGCCAAGACCGTGGAGCGTGGCTTCTTGCACCTGAGCTACCGCAACGGCCTTGCCAAGTCGCGGCCCTCGTCGGACAAGTGGGTCAACGCCAAGACACGGCTGCTGCCGCAGGACTACACCTTCGCCAAGGGCCACCGCATCGGGTTGCTGGTGCAGAGCTCCAACACCGTGTGGGCCGTACCGGGTGCTGTCGGGACCATGAACATCGCCAACGGGCGCGTGCCCGAGGTGACCGCGGTCGGCTCCAAGCTGTCGCTGCCGGTGGTGGGCGGCAAATTGTCGTTCACCCAGCCCTGAGCCAGCCGCCCGGCGCGGCCATGGAGAGTGCCGCCCCTAGTCAGTCCTCGGCCACCTCGCCGAACTGCTGGAGCTCTTCGTACCGCTGGGTCCACTCCTCCTGTTCGGCCAGGTACTCGCCGACGTCGATGGTTCGCACGTCGGCGTCACCGGTGTCGAGCAGGTCGGCTCGGGCCGGCGTGATGAAGTTGTCCAGCAGGATCTCCTGGCCGTCGCTCAGCAGCCACTCGGTGAGCAGGACAGCGGCTGCCGGGTTCGGCGCCCCGTTGGCCAGCCCGATGCCGTTGGCCCTGGCGAACAACGGCTCAACGGCCGGCTCCCAGGCGACGGGAGCACCCTCGTCGGCGGCCGCGTCGATGCCGTAGCTGTAGTCCGAGGCCACCAGCGAGTACTCACCGGCCGCCAGCAGCTGGCGGAATGTGGTGTGCCCGGACAGGAAGGTGGCGGTCCTCACCACCCTGCGCTGCGAGCACGAGATCGCGATGCACGTCCGCGCCGCCGTGCGCAACGGGCTGAGCGCCGCGGAGATCTGCGAGGTGCTGCTGCACACCGGTGTCTACGCCGGCGTTCCGTCGGCGAACACCGCCTTCGCGATCGCCCAGCGGACCCTGGCGGAGCTGGGCGTTGCCGGTCCGCCCGCCGGCCAGGGACAGGCCGACCCGCAGCAGGAGGGCAACGGACCCTGACCCTGTGCCGGCGATGGCTGACCCGAGTCAGCTCCCAGCTGTCGCTGCCGGTGGTAGCTGACAAGTTGTCGTTCACCAAGCCCTGACCCGCCGCCGGGTCGGCCTGACCGGTTCGCTTGACGACCCCCATCGAGTCCGTGCTCGTACGCGAAGATGACCGCCTGGACACCGTCGCGAAGATCGAGCTGGGACAGCACGGTTGATGTCAGGTTCGCTCTCCAGCACCAGCCGGACCCCTTGCGCATCCGCAGACAGCGAGTCGCCACCGTCAGGTGCCCGTCGCCGACGGGGCCGTCGCACGCGGGTACCCGACCTTGACCCCGGCCAGGGGGTCCGTGCCAGGCAGCAACGGGCCCGCGCTCTCGAGTCGATCGAGGACGTTGCGGCGCATGCGCCCGATATGGGCACGGACCGTGTCGCCCAGCACGGTTTCGTCGGCATCGGTCATGGCCTGAGCCAGCGCGACATGGTCCTGCGAGCAGGTCCGCAGCCGGCCGTCGAAGAGCGGTTCCTGCAGCCAGAACCGTTGCACGCGACGGCGAACCTGTTGCAGGTACCCGGCGACGAACCGGTTGTTGGCTGCGGCCATGACGATCTGGTGATACCGGTGGTCGGCCGCCTGCCACGCGCCGGTGTCTGCGGCCTCGGCGCTGCGTACCAGTTCCGCCGCGAGAGCCAACAGCTCGGTCAGCTGCGCTTCGCTCAGGGTCTCGGCGGCGCGCCGGTAGACGTAGGAGTCGAGGAGCTCGAGCAGGTCGCAGGCTTCGTTGACCTCGGCGGGCGTGATAGTCGCAACCACGAACCCCATGTCGGTGCGCTCCACGAGACCGTCGCGCTCCAGGCGCAGCAGCGCCTCCCGGACCGGTGTGCGGCTGACACCGAGGTGAGCGGCGAGCTTGTTCTGGGAAAGCGGTGTCCGTGCCCCCAGGCGCATCTCGACGATGGCCGACAGCAGCGTGGCGTACACGCCATCGACCATCGAGGTCGACTCGCCGGTGCCACCAGCGCCATCGCCGGAAGCGCCGTCCTGGGGTGAGGCTGATGCCATCACATGGCCCGATCGACGAACGCTCGATCGTGAACCTGCACCGGGACCGTCGCAAGCTCCAGCACGCCGCGGGCGACATGCTCGGAATAGCGACGGAACGCCTCCTCGCCCTTCTGTTTCGTCGCGCGCATGGGGTTGCCGATCGTGCCACTGTCGATGAACTCGTGGTGATCCATCGGGAAGCCGAAGTACTGGTAGCCCTCGAACTCGACATCGGGCGCCCCGTCGGACTTGCGGAAAGAGTCAGGCAGAAAGTCCGGGACCGACGCGCGCGTGTCCGCTGCCCGTTCCATGCGGACCAGGTGCGGGTTCCAGGCCATGTCCTGGGAGGTTTCCAGCTCGCTGGCATGCCACCCCGGAGTTTCCTCGGGTGGGTTCTCCATGAGGCCGTCCAGAATGCCGACATAGCGCTCCATGTAAGGCTTCACGAACCCGACGAGCGCGCCGGTCTCGTAGCGCAGGCGGCGAAGGACCGGGTCGACCACCTTGGTGTTGGACCCATGGCCGTTGACGAAGATGATCCGGTTGAACCCGTGGTGGATGAGGCTGCGGGCGACGTCGTACATGAGGTTGGTCAGCGTGCTCGCCCGCAGCGTGATGGTGCCACGACCCTCGCCGGGGGCGTGCATGTGCTGTGGCGAGTATCCCGCCCACAGCGGTGGCGTGTGCAGGACGCCGATGTGCTCGGAGATCTGTGCGCTGACCTCGGTGGCCGTGATGGTGTCGGTGTACAGCGGCAGGTGAGGGCCGTGCTGCTCCGTGCTTGCCATCGGCACCAGCACGATGTCCTTGACCGCCAAGTACTCCCGAATGTCGACGTAGGACAGGTCTGC
>Ga0136616_10000398_pt1 | contig 20153 bp, 26 predicted proteins | sample AntDrymUQ2992106_2_FD_106648 | JGI IMG/M metagenome (GOLD analysis project Ga0136616, IMG submission 106648) | Polar desert sand microbial communities from Dry Valleys, Antarctica - metaG UQ299 (21.06) | ecosystem: Environmental > Terrestrial > Soil > Desert | place: Antarctica: Dry Valley... | reverse complement strand
CGGCCCAGGCCGCGGCCGACCTCCTCCACCTTGTCCGGAGGGACGGGCTTGCCCATGTAGGCGGAGGCGGCCGAGATGAGCGGCGCCACCAGCGGGCTCACGCCACCTCGGGCGACCTTGACCTCCTGGGACGTCACGACATCGCCTTGCTTGACGATCGTGTAGTACATCTGGTCATCGGGGCGGAACGACAGGTGGTGCGAGATCTGACCGTTCGCGGTGCGCTTCTTGCCGTTGCGGCTGATCGACGCCGGCTTGACGTTGAACTCGTGGTCCATGACCTCCAGCTTCTTGGCTTCCGGCCCCTTGAAGACCGCCTTCATCGCTCGTTCGATGGACATGTGATCCCCTTGCATCGTTTCCGTGTTCCGGTCGAGAGGACCATCGCCCAGCACCGTTTGAGCGGGCGTGTGCGTTCTCAGATCGACCAGGTAACCGGCCCGCCGGGCAGGTAGCTGCAGCGTGAGCCGGTCCTGATGGCGGGGCGCAGGGCGCCGGCGATCTCCGGGTCGGCCGCATCGATCTCGTGGATGGCCCGCGTGATCGCCTTGCGCACGGCGGTGCGGGCACGCTCGCCCGGTCCGGTGAAGGCGCGGGACCGCCCGCCAAGTCCCCTGGCGTCGTCGAGCTGGGCGGCGAGGGCATCCACCTCGGCCTCCAGCCGTTCCACCCGTGCACGGTCCGCCGTCTCCCTAGCCACCGCAAGGTCGGCGGCCAGCTGCGTCGCGCGGCGCGCGTACGCGGCGCGGGCGCGGTCGTCGAGCAGGGTCTGGCGGGACGGCTCGGGCGCGACGGCGTTGCCGCCCGCGAGGACCAGCGCGGGGATCTCGACCCCGGGCTGGGCGACGAGCCGCGCGAGGTAGCCCATCCCGGCCAGGTCACCGACCAGCACGCGGTGGTCGTCCAGCGCGACCACCCAGCCCCGCCCCTCCCGGCGCAGGGTCCCGGATCGGGCGCCGCTCAGGGCGTCGCGCCGCCCCTGCCAAGCCTCCGCGCGCCGGGTCATGCCCATCGACCGGGCGTCGGCCGTCGCCGCCTCCAGCAGCGCGGCGGCCCGGCCGCGATCGCCCGGCGCACCGCGTCGCCGCAGCGCCCCGGCCAGGTCGGCCTGGGCGACGGCGGCCAGCGGGCGGTTCCCCAGCCGCCCGTTCGCGTCGACCGCCCGTTCCAGGTGGCGGACGGCCCTGTCGTAGTGCCCGAGGGTCATGGCCGCCAGCCCCAGGGGCCGCTCGACCGACCCGAGGCACGCGACCCCGAGGGACACCATGACCGGCAGGTCGGCGTAGGGGAGCAGCAGGTCGTAGGCCTGGCCGGCGACGCCGCTTTCGCCGAGGGTGGCGGCGGCGTCGACGATCCCCTGCATCCCGACCAGCCACGAGCTGGAAACCGGGAGGGCGGCCAGCCCGTGCGCGGCGAGCGCGGCGAGCGCGGTCCGGGCCCGGTCGCGCCGTCCGGCGTCCGCCGCCAGGCTGGCGGCCGCCGCCCGGAACCCGAACTCCTTCCGCATCAGCGTGGACGATACGGTCATCTCCTCCACCAGGTCCAGCAGCTCCGTGCCGCGTCCCTGCAGCCAGCGGATCACCACCAGTTGGGCGCCGTGGTAACCGAGGGCGTCGGCATCGCCGACCTCGGTGCCCAGCCGGTGGCAGCGCTGGGCCTGCGCCTCGGCCTCCTCGAGCGCCCCGGCGCGGATCAGCAGCATCACGTCGAGCACATCGACGATGTAGAGGATGCTCCGGCACCCCAGGGCGTCCGCCCGCTCGCGGAGCTCGGCCAGGGCGCGCCCCCCGCGCGGGTCGCCCAGGTGGAACAGGTCGACCGTCCGCCAGCACAGGCCCATGAGGGCGAGCACTCCCTCGCCGGCGGATGACGCCACCGCGATCAGCTCGTCGGCGACCGCGAGGCGTGCATGGGTGTGCTCCGGGGTCAGCAGCACGTGATGCCACAGCGACAGTGCCTCGGCCAGGGCGCGCCCGTCGCCGAGCCGGCGGACGTGGGTCACGGCGTCAGCCACCGCCTGGGCGGGTCCGCCGGTGCAGACGGCCTCGGCCGCCAGGCGGGTCTTCAGACGGCAGCGCAGCACCGCCTGTTCGGGCGGCAGGCTGTCGAGGGCCCGGCGCTGGAGGCCCAGCACGCGCTCCCGTTCCACCGGCGTGCGGTGCTCGTCGACCCAGACGCCGCCAAGACCGAGGGCCGCCTCGGCGAGCAGAGCCGGGTCGCCCTCCCGGTCGGCGGCGGCCGCCGCCTGGTCGAACCGCAGGCGCGCCTCGGCCAGCCGCCCGCAGAGTAGGACCGCCCGCGCACGGTCGACCAGCAGGGCCGCCGGGACCGGTCCGTCCTGCTCCGCCAGCCCCGCGGCGACGGCGAGCAGCGCGGCGGCCTGCTCGTAGGCGAAGTTGCGGACCATCGATTGGGAGGCCGCCGCGCAGGCCGCGACCGCCAGGCGCGCGTCCTCCGGCGAGCGCGCGGCCGCCTGGAGGGCGTGATGTGCCCGCCTGGCCAGGCGCTCCGCGGTCACCGGCTCGCCGCCCACCCCGGCGGCCCGCGCGTGGGCGTCCAACCGGTGCGCGGGCGGCAGCGCCGCCTCCAGCGTCTCGCGCACGACCTCGTGGCTGAACCCGAAGCGGCCCGGGCCGAGGTCGACCACCAGGCCCATGTCCTCGGCGCGGTCCAGCGTCTCCAGCATGGTCACCGGGCTGACCCGACTGACAGCGGCGGCTTCGGCGACCGACGACGTGGGTCCCAGCACCGCGGCGGTCGCGAGCACCTCGCGCATGCCCGGGTCGATCCGGTCGAGGGCCTCGGCGATCGCGCCGCGCAGCCCGTCGGGCAGCGCCGTGGCGCCCGGACGACCCAGCGCGACGATCCGGCGCAGGAACAGCGGGTTTCCGCCCGTGACCCGCAGGACGCCGAGTGCCAGGTCCGGGTCGAAGTCGGCCAGCCCGTGGACGGTGAGGAAGGCGCGGGTCTCGTCCAGATCGAAGTCCGGCAGGGCGATCAGGGTCCCCTCGCGCTCCAGGTCGCCGAGGTCGCCCTCACCGTGACGACGGGTGATAACCAGCACGACCGGCAGCCGGTGCAGTGCCCGCGCCACGAAACGGGCCAGGAGCACAGCGCCGGGATCGGCCGTGTGGAGGTCGTCGAGCACCACGAGCACTGGACCGCGGGTGCAGGCGTCGCCCAGTAGGTCGCCCACTTTCACGAAGCGGGAAAAGCGCTCCGGGTCGGCCGTCGCCGGGCCCGCGTCGGAGTCCAGGATCGCGGCCGCCTCCGGCCCGCACAACTGGTTCAAAACGGACTGCCAGGGCCACAGGGGCGGCGCCCCACCGTCGGGCCAGCACCGTCCCCACGCCACCGTGAAGCCCGCTCGCCCGGCTCGGTCAGCGGCCTCCTCGCACAGCCGGGTCTTACCGATCCCTGCGACCCCGCTGACCACCACGAGCCCGCCCCGTCTCGCGAGGGCGGCGGCGCACACGGCCTCGAGCCGCCGCAGCTGATCGGTTCGGCCGACGAAGCGCTCCATTGCTATCTCCCGGACCCGGCCGGTGTGCCACCAGGGGGCACACCGCGCGTCACGCCCTTCTAGGCAAACCGGATCGTGAAGGAGATGACGTGACGTACGCGCCTGATACCGCGTCGCGAGATGGTGCGCCATGTTTATCCGGCTGATGGGCCGAGTGGACGCCCTCGGCGCCGAGGGCGTTCGGCCGCGAGGACGCAAGACGTGGGCGCTGCTCGCCTATCTGCTGCTGGCCGAGGTCGCCCCGACTCGCAGGCGGCTGGTGTCGCTGCTGTTCACCGAGGCGGAGGACCCGCTACGGGCGCTGCGGTGGAACCTGGCCGAACTCCGGCGCGCCCTGGGCCCGGCGGTCACCATGGGCGGCGATCCCGTCCTCCTGCACCTCGGCAGAGGGGTTCGGGTCGACGTCCGTCTCCTCGGCAGCGGGCTTCCGTCCCGGCTGGTTGGCGGCGAACTGCTGGAGGGGATGGACTTTCCTTCGAGCCCGGCCTTCGAGGCGTGGCTGGCCGTCGAGCGCCGGCGCCTGGCGGTGGCCTCCGAGGCGGTGCTCCGCGACGCAGCCGTCACGCGGTTGGCCGATGGCTGTCCCGATGAGGCCGCCGTTCTCGCCGCACGCTGCGTCGAGCTCGACCCGCTGAACGCCGAGCACCACACGGTGCTGGTGCGCAGCCTGGCCGCCGCTGGCGCCACGGTCGCGGCACGGCGCCAGGCCGTTCGCTGCGCTGCGCTGTTCCACCGCGAGCTGGGCCTTGACCCGCCGCCTGAGGTGGCCGCCGCGGCGGGCATCCCACCCCGGACGGGTCGAGGCCGGTGGGGAACGCCTACGGGGTGAGCTGGCCGATGCGGATGGCGTTGCCGAACGGGTCGCGCAGGCCGAAGTCGATGCCGTAGGGGCGCTGGGTCGGCTCCTCGGTGAGCTCGACGCCACGGTCGCGTAGGGTCGCGTGGGTCTTCTGGGCGTCGTCGGTGGTCAGGATGAGCCAGCCGCCCATGGCGCCCCTGGTCACCAGCTCGCGGACCTGCTCGGCGGTGGCCTCGTCCATCGCCGGGGGGCCGGGCTTCTCCAGGAGGATCTGGCGGTCGGGCTGACCCGGGACGTTGACGGTGAGCCAGCGCATGAAGCCCAGGTCGGCGTCGGTGTTGAGCGCCAGCCCGAGCTTGCCGACGTAGAACTCGAGGGCCTCGTCCTGGTTGAGGACGAAGATCTGCGACTGCGTGATGGCGTTGAACATGGCGGTGACTCCTAGGTCGAGGATGCCCATCGGCGGTTGCGAGGGCGAAGTTAGTCACCGGCGGTGAAGCGGGCTTCTCCGAAACTGCTCGGTCGCATCCAGGCCTTCGTGAAGCACATCGGCACCGCCACCACGGGGCCGCGCTTGCGGTACGCGGTCGGCGACTCGCCGACGATGTCGCGGAAGGTGCGGCTGAACGTGCCCAGACTGCCGAAGCCGACGTCGAAGCAGATCGCGGTCACGCTGCGGTCGCTCTCGCGCAGCACGAACATCGCCCGCTCGACGCGGCGGCGCTGCAGGTAGCGGTGGGGCGTCTCACCGAACGTCGCGCGGAAGGTGCGGATGAAGTGCGCCTCGGAGATGTGGGCGATCCGGGCGAGGGTGGGGATGTCGAGCGGCTCGGCATAGGCGCGGTCCATCGCGTCGCGGGCGCGCAGCAACCGGCGGTTGGCCTCCTCGACGGCGCGGCTCATCGCGTGATCACACCACGATCGGACGAGGTGCGACCCCGGGACCGGCGACCTTGAACTTTACGGTTCATCTTGACACGTCCGTTCGCCCCCGTCTAGATTGAACGGGATGGTTCAACGTGAAGCACTCGACCACACGTTCTCCGCGCTGTCCGATCCCACGCGGCGGGACATCCTCGAGCGCCTCGGGCGTGGGCCTGCCTCACTGAGCGAGCTGGCCCAGCCGTTCGATATGTCGGTCACCGGGCTCAAGAAGCACATCACGATCCTGGAGGAGGCGGGGCTGGTCGTCACCGAGCGGGTCGGGCGGACCCGCCAGTGCCGGCTCGGGCCGGCGCGCCTGGAGGACGCGTTGGATTGGATCGGACGCTACCGGCAGCTGTGGGAGCGCCGGTTGGAGGGGCTCGAGGCCTACATCGAGAGGAAGAAGGAGGAACGGCAATGAGCTACGAGCTGCAGGTGGAGCGCCTGATCAACGCGTCGCCCGAGGTGGTGTTCGACGCGTTCGTCGACGCCGACGCGCAGAAGGAGTGGTACCCGATGCCGCCGGGCTGGGCGGCCGAGACGGAGTGCGATCCGCGTGTCGGCGGCGTGTGGAAGAGCACGTTCGGCCCGATCGGTGAGGAGCCATACCGCGAGATCTGTGTGTTCGAGGTGGTCGACCGGCCTCGGCGTCTGCTCATGTCCGCGACGTCGACGTCACCAGAGGGCGTGACCATCGAGACGATCCAGGAGATCACCTTCGCCGAGGAGGACGGCAAGACCCGGATGAAGGTGATCCACAGCGGGTTCCCCACCGAGGAGGTGCGCGACGCGCTGCTGGGTGGCTGGCCCACCAGCCTCGAAGCCCTCGATCACTTCGTCACGCGAGCACGGGACCAGCAGGCAGCCGAGCCGAACCCGGCGCTCCAGCGCCTGGGCGCCGAACTCGTCGGCGCCTGGAACGTGTCCGGCCACTCATCCGACCCCGAGGGCGACATCGCCGGGCAGGTGACGTACGAGTGGATGGAAGGCGGTCACTTCCTCGTTCAGCGCGTCGACCTCACCTACGCCGGGAACCCGGTCAAGGGCGTCGAGTACGTCCGCTACGACCAGGACGCCAAGGAGTTGCGGTCGCACTACTTCGAGACCTCGGGCGCCTACTTCACCTACGTCTACGAGCTCGACGGCGACACCCTCACGATCTGGGGCCAGGAGGTGGGCTCCCCGGCCAGCTTCAAAGCCAAGATCAGCACCGACCGCAACACCCAGACCGGCCGCTGGGAATGGCCCGGCGGCGGGTACGACGCGACCAGCACCAGGGCCGAGCGCTGACCGGCGCCGCCGACTGGATCCTGCACGTCGACCTCGACCAGTTCCTCGCGGCGGTCGAGGTCGGCCGCCGGCCGGAGTTGCGCGGCCGGCCGGTGGTGGTCGGCAGCACGTCCGGCGACCCGACCCAGCGACGCGCAGTGGTGGCCACCGCCTCCTACGAGGCGCGCGAGTTTGGCATCCGGTCCGGTATGCCGTTGCGCACCGCGGCCAGGCGTTGTCCGGACGCGGTGTTCCTGGCCTCCGACCCGCCCGTCTATGAGGAGGCCTCCGCGCGGGTCATGGCCACGCTGCGCTCGTTCGGCGTAGTCGAGGTGTGGGGCTGGGACGAGGCGTTCCTCGGCGCGCACACGGACGATCCGGAGGGCCTGGCCGTGGACATCCGGCGTGCAGTGTCCGCCGAGACCGGCCTGTCCTGCTCGGTTGGCGTGGGTGACACCAAGCAGCGCGCCAAGCTCGCAACCGGCTTGGCCAAGCCGGCGGGGGTCTACCGGCTCACGCAGGACAACTGGATGGCGGTGATGGGCGAGCGGCGGACCAGTGCGCTGTGGGGCGTCGGCCCGAAGACCGCGGCAAAGCTGGCGCAGGCCGGCCTGGTCACCGTCGCGGACCTGGCAGCGGCCGATCCGGCCGAGCTGGCCGAGCGCTTCGGTCCGACGATGGGCCCGTGGTTCCGGCAACTCGGGCTGGGCGGCGGGGTGGCCGAGGTGTTGGACGCACCCAGGGCGCCGCGCTCGCGCAGCCGCGAGACCACGTTCCTCCGGGACCTGACGGACCGCTCCGAGATCGAGGAGCAGGTCGTCGAGCTCGCCAGGAGCATCGCGCGGGAGGTGGCGGCCGAGGGACGGCAGGCGGTACGCGTCGCAGTGAAGGTTCGGTTCGCGCCGTTCCTCACCCGGACCCGCATCATGAAGTTGGCCGCGGCGACCAGCGACACTCGCGACATCGAGCGCGCGGCACTGGCCGTCCTCGACCGCTTCGAGCACACCCGCCCGGTGCGCCTGCTCGGCGTGCGGGTCGAGTTCGACAGGCGCCCGAACGAGGCGGTGCGCTAGCTCAGGTCGTCACCACGCCACGACCGCTCGCGGCCCCCCGCACCCCTCGTTACACTGCTGGTCCGCCCGCTCCGCCGGGCCTCGGGAGGCTTCGCCTAGTCCGGTCTATGGCGCGTCACTGCTAATGACGTTTGGGTTAACCCCCATCGAGGGTTCGAATCCCTCAGCCTCCGCCCCCGTCGCCACACGCTGGCGATCAAACCAACTCTGACCTGCGGCTAGACCTCTTCGCTCCGCCAGCTTCCTAGCATCTCTAGACCACCATCTAGACGACGCGAGCGGAAGGGCCACCATGGCGGGCAAGCGCGGGGCTGGCGAGGGGACGTACTGGAAGCGCGAAGGCCGGTGGTACGGCAAGCGCCGCATCGGACCGCGGGGAGCGGTCGTGACCATCAACGGCTCGGGCGCGACCCGCGCCCAGGCGGTCGCTGACGTCTGCGCGAAGGTCGAGCAGCGCCTGCGGGGCGGGGACGCGCAGATCGACGCCTCCGTCTCCCTGGAGCGCTACCTGCGCTGGTGGGTCGACGACGAGCTGGCGGACCGGGTCGCGGACGGGACGATCGTCTCGACCACCCGGCAGCAGTACGCCACGAAGGTGGCATTACACATCGTCCCGCACCTCGGCTCGATTCGCCTCCGCGAGCTGTCGGTCCTGCATCTGCGCGGATGGCTGTCCGAGCTGGCGAAGCAAGGCGCGAGCACGAACCTGCGCAAGCACTGCCTGGCGGTGCTGAAGACGGCGCTGGAGCGAGCCGTGCGCTACGAGTTGATCCCCGGCAACCCGGCGCGGTTGATCGACCCGCCGCGGGTGCGGCGGAGCAAGCGCGCGGAGGTGACCGCGGGCACCGCCCGGACCCTGCTGGTGGCCTCGGCCACGGCGAGCGCCGCGACGCCGCGCGGTGGGGAGCTGGAGGCGGCCTACCTGCTCGCGCTGCACATCCCAATGCGCGTGGGAGAGGTGCTCGGCGCCGAGTGGGACTGCTTCGACTTCGATCGGGGCCTGTTCGCCCTGCGTCAGAACCTGGTCCGGTTGGAGGGGCGCTGGGAGCTCCACGACACCAAGAAGCATCGCGTCCGCGTCGTCCCGCTTCCCAAGGCGGTGCTGGTCGCGCTGCTCGCGCAGCGCAGCCGCCAGGCCGACCAGCGCCACGCGGCCAGCACTGCCTGGGAGCCGCCCGAGGTCTTCGACGTCGCCCGCGAGGCGTGGCGCCGGCCAGACTTCGTCTTCACCCGACCGACGGGCAAGCCGCACCACCACCAGGGCTTCAACAAGCGCCTCAAGGCCCTGTGCCGGGCAGCCGGCCTCCCGCCGCTGGCGACCCACGACCTGCGCCGCACTGCGAACACGCTCCTGCGGGTCTCAGGTGTTGACCCAGCTGTGATCCGCCAGCTCGCGGGCCACGAGTCCGCGGAGATGACCGAGCTGTACACGACCCGGCTCGACTCGCTGATGCAGGACGCGGTCGATCGCCTCGCGCGCCAGCTCTCCAGCACCGAGGGCTGAGGGCTCTGGCCAACTTGCATCTGGAGGCCGCGTCCGGCCCTCGGTTACCGTTTCGTTCATGACCGAGCGACTCAGGGACGTGGCCTCCGGCGTGGCCCGCGAGATGCTGTCGGAGACGGGGGACCGCTGGCGCCACACACAGGCGGTGAGTGCGCGGGCGGAGGCGATCGAGGACACGGTCGAGCCCGAGGACCGCGACCTCCTGGTGGCCGCCGCCTGGCTGCACGACGTGGGCTACGCGCCGCCGCTCGTCGACACCGGTTTCCACCCGCTCGACGGGGCGCGCTTCCTGGCAGCGCGCGGCTTCGGCCTGCGGTTGTGCGCCCTCGTCGCCCACCACTCCGGCGCGCGTTTCGAGGCAGCGGAGCGGGGCCTGTCCGACCAGCTGGCCGACTACGAGCTGGAGGACTCGCCGGTCATGGACGCCCTGGTGGTGGCGGACTTCACCACGGGTCCGCAGGGGCAGCGGCTCACCTACGCCGCGCGCATCGCCGAGATCCTCCGGCGCTATCCGCCGGACTCCGAGGTGCACCGCGCGATCACCCGGGCCAGCTCCGAACTCGAGGTCCACGTCGAGCGGGTCGAGCGGCGCCTGCTCGCCGCCAGGTAGCCCGGCTACCCGACGTGCGCGGGCGTGCTGGGCGTCCAGGCCAGCCCATGCTCGATGCGGATCCGCATCGACGGGTGCACGTCGAGCGCGGCGACCTCGTCGAGCGGGACCCAGCGGACCTCCTTCGTCTCGGAGGGCTGGGTGCGTAGGTCCCCGCCGGTGACGCGGGCTCGGAAGCACAGGCTGAACTGCTGGCGGACCTCGCCGTCGTCGTAGCGCATGACGTGGCGCGGGTCGGTGTAGATCCCGACCAGGCCCTCGACCTTGACGTGCGCCCCGGTCTCCTCCAGCGTCTCGCGGACCGCCGCCGCCGGCGCCGACTCCCCGACGTCGATGCCGCCCCCGGGTAGCGCCCAGCGGTCGTTGTCGACCTTGTGGATCAGCAGGAGCTGCTCGTCGCGGACGATGACCGCGGTCACGGAGGGCACCAAGCTGTTCGGCGCCGGGGCGCTGGGGTCGTCGTAGAAGTCGACTCGGGCCATGGCGGTTCCTTCGCTCAGGCGGGCGTGAGGGCCCGCGCGTTCGTCCAGATGCGGTCGAGGCTGGTCAGGTAGTGGTCGAAGACCCGGCCGCCGGGCACGCGCTGGAGGTGCAGCACGGGCGACTGCGCGGCGGGGGCGCCGTGCACGTGAGCGTTGACGAGAACGGTGTCGTCGGCGCGGAACAGGGTGGCGTAGAGGGTGGTCGCGTGGAGCCGCAGCTCCATGCCCGGGATGCCGCGGGCCTCGTCGAAGTAGCGCAGGCTGAGGCGGATGCGGTGCGCCATGCCCTCGCCCAGGCCCTCTTCGTCGCCGCGCAGCGCCACGGCCGGCGAGTCCGGGTCACCTAGCAGCACCCGGACGCGGACGCCCTCGCGCGCCCGGCGGATCAGGCGGGGGACCAGCTCGACTTGCTCCGGCAGGAACAGGCCGGCGTAGGCGAGCAGGTCGAAGCTCTCCGTGGCGTCCTCGATCAGGGAGATCCACAGGTCGAGCGGGACCGCCGCGCGCGAGGGATAGAACTCGACCAGCTCGGCGCGGCTGGCGGAGCGGGAGCGGGGGTCGTCCGCGACGGACGGCCACAGGTAGGTCTCCTTGAGCTGGAGGTAGCCGGCCACCGCGGCCCTGGTCCCGCGGTGCGGCACGCGGTCCTTCGTGATCCAGCGCTCGACCGTCTTGCGGTCGACCCCCACAGCCTCGGCCAGGCCGTCCAGCGACCGCCCCGCCGCCGTCGCCGCCCCGCGCAACCGCTCGTTTGCCATCCCACTGCCTCTCCGCTGTAGGGACACCAATGGGACGTTACTCGTGCGCGAGGACGTCCGCCAGTGTCCCTTGCTGGAGGTGCCCGCGTCCCCGACCTCCGGGGCTTACTGCTTCCAGCGACGCAGTCAGCGGACGTCAGACGCGATGAGAGAGGCGGTTGCATGAGCCTGGCGGAGGCCAGCACCACCGGCGCACCGGCGCCGGCGGTCCCGTTCCCCTACCAGCGGGCGGCCTGGGACTCCCTGCTCGACGACCTCGCGGAACGGGTCGCGGCCCGGGTCCTGGAGCGCTTGGGCGAGGGGGCCGGGCGCCCGCAGCACGAGCAGATGTTGACGGCCCGCGAGGCGTGCCGGGCGCTGAACATCTCGCGCTCGTCCCTCGACCGCCTGGTCGCGCAGGGCGCCGTCACCGTGACCAAGGTCGGCGCCTGCAACCGCTACCCCAGCCGCGCGCTCGACGCCTACGCCGCCGGCGACACCAGGAGCTCGGCATGAGGCGCGGCGCCAGCAGCGGCTTCGCCGCGCTCGTCCACGAGCGGGGCACCTCGCTGGACGAGGTGGCGGACCTGGCCGGGCTCACCATGGCCACGATGCTCCGCCTGGCCGGCGGGGGCACGCCGGGCGAGGACAGCGCGGCTCGCCTCGCCGAGGTCCTGGGCGTCACGGCCGCCGACGTGATCGACCCGGCCGGCTGGCTCGCTTGCGAGCACCGCCGCACCTCGGAGCGTCAGGCCCGGCTCGCCCGCGCACTCGCCATCGCACCGACCGGCCTGCCCGACTGGCGCGATCGAGCGGCCTGCCGCTGGGCGGACCCCGAGGTGTTCTGGCCCGTCATCGGCGGCCAGCCGGAGGCCGCGCTGGCTGTGTGCGCGGCGTGCCCCGTGCTCGGTGACTGCCGCGAGGACCACCAGGCGTCGCCGCTGCCCGAGGCGGGCGGCATCTGGTGGGGCACGACCGCGAACGACCGCCGGGAGTACCGCCAGGCCGCGGCCGAGCCGCGCCGGGGTGCCGCATGACGACCTCGACCCGCCAGCCGATCCGCCTCGCCGAAGGAGTTGCCCCCGTGACTGCGCTCACCTCCCAAACCACCAGCGCGGCGACGTCGCCGCTGCTCGTCCAAGCGGTCGAGGACCTGCTCGCCGGTGCGGCCATGACCGCTCCGCTCGTCGGGAGCTTCGTTCCTGAGCGCGAGATCGGTGCTCGGCTGCACGACGTCAGCGCGACCTGCGCGCTCGGCGCGGTCCAGGTCGGCTACGCACTCCGCCTGGGTCTGCCGCGCCGCGACGTCGAGGCGCCCGACCTCCAGCGCGAGGAGCGCGCGCTGCGTGACGCCTACCGACTGCGCTACCGGTCCTCCCTGATCAAGGACAACGACCGGTGGGGCCGCGACGCCGTCACGGCCCGCTGCAAGGAACTCGTCAACACCCTGCCGCCCGCCGACCTGGAGGCGTGAACGATGGAACTGTTGCTCGCCGCCGCCGTCCTCGCCCTCGTCGTGGCCGCACTGCTGCAGCCCGACCGGCCCTCGTCGCGCGACGCCCGCATGGCCCGGGCCGAACGCCGGCACGGCCGCCGCTTCCTGCGCGCCGCCACCCGCAGCGACACCCTGCGCGGCTGGCTGCTGAACGCCGACGGCGTCGACGCGCATGGCTGGGCCCGCTGGGACCGCAAGCACCGGTCCCACCGATGACCGCCGACTCCCGCACCAGCGCCGTCGACCAGGAGGCCCCGGACATGACCCTGTCACCCGCACCCGCCGTTCTCGACCTCGACCAGCTGCGTCGTATCCGCTGGGCGGTCCGCGCGGCCCTCACGCTGGGAGTGGCCGCATCGGTGGCCGCGAACGTGCTGCACGCCGAGCCGACCCTGGTCGGCCGGGCGATCGCGGCGTGGCCGCCGCTCGCGCTGCTGCTGACCATCGAGCTGATCTCGCGGGTGCCCGTCCACCGCCCCGCGCTGGCCCGGGTCCGCTGGATCGCCACCGCGGCGATCTCGGCGATCGCGGCGTGGGTGAGCTACTGGCACATGGTCGACGTCGCGATGCGCTACGGCGAGTCGACGGCGTCGGCGCACCTGATCCCGCTGTCGGTCGACGGGCTGGTGGTGGTGGCGTCGGTCTGCCTGGTCGAGCTGGCCGGGCACCTGCGCGCCGCCACCGCCGCGAACCCCGTGGTCGAGGCCGCACCGGTCGAGGTGCCGCCCGCTGAACTGCCCGCGGAGCCCGCTGTGCCGGGTGGTCGGGTGCGGCGTACCGGTACGAGGCGCGCTGGGCGTACCGGTACGCGCAGCGACGCCGAGCTGGTCGCGGCGCTGGCCGGGCTGCCCCGTGAAGCGGACGGGACGGTGCCGATCCGCCGTACGACCGCGGCGCTGGGGTGCGGCCCGGACCGCGCCCGCCGTCTGCTCGCCGCCCACGGGCTGCTGCGCACCGCCACCTCCCGTTCTGCCCCGTCCACCGCCGTGACCGAGGTCGCGGCGTGACCCCCGCGAAGGAGACCGTGATGTCGACCACCGACGAGCGCGAGGACCAGGCCGACGCCCTCGACTCGCTCCAGGACGTCGAGGCGCCCTCAGCGGGCGGGGCGGTGCCCGACCGCGACGACGCTGCCGGTGACGAGAACGTCCCCGATGACGAGGACGAGTCCGAGACGGGTGGTTCCGGTGCCACCGTGCTGCTGGTGAACTCGGCGCCGGCGCCGCCGGCGGTGCGGGGGCCGGCCGCCGCCGGCGAGGAGCAGCGGACTGCGGTGGTGCCGCAGTGGGTGCGTGAGCGCAGCGAACTGGAGGCGCGGGCGCGGTGGGCGGTGCGGTTCTACGGCCACATCTGAGCGTTCCACGCGGTGCGGGTCCCGCTATACGGGGGGCGGCTGGCGCTGCGCGCCCCGGCCGGCCTCGCCATGGCCGCCGGGCACACGGTGCGGTGGCTGCGCGACGCAGAGGGTCACCCGGCCCGCCAGGCCGCCCTTGTCGCCGCGGACACGAAGGAGTACCTGCGGCTGTCCGCCCAGCGCGACAGCAGGGTGCAGTCGCGGTGGCTGATCGCGCTGTTCGCCGTCCCGGTCGCGTGGTGGGTGTTCGCCGCCGCGGCGGCGCCGGCGAGGTGGGCGCTGATCCTGCTGCTCGTGGGGCTGCTGGGGCGGATGGGTTCGCCGGCGGACCGCCCGCTGGTCGGCCGCGCCGTCACCATCACCCGCGCGCCCCGGCTGACCGACGACATGGTCGTCCAGGCGCTCGGTGCGCTGGGCATCGCCGAGCTGAACAAGGCGCTGGCCAAGGGCGGCGACCGCGAGTGGTTCCCCGCCCCGATCACCCGCGACGGTGCGGGCTACCGCGCAGAAGTCAACCTGCCGTTGGGCGTGACCGCGGCCGAGGTAATCGACCGGCGCGCCAAGCTCGCGTCGGGGCTGCGCCGGCCGCTGGGGTGTGTGTGGCCCGAGCCGGTGTCGGAGGAGCACGAGGGCCGGCTGGTGTTGTGGGTCGGCGACACCGACCTGTCCAAGGCCCGCCCGGCCGCCTGGCCGCTCGCACGTACCGGTACGGCTGACCTGTTCAAGCCGGTGCCGTTCGGGCTGGACCAGCGCGGCCGGCCGGTCACGATCACGTTGATGTTCGCGTCGATGGTGGTCGGGGCGATCCCCAGGATGGGCAAGACCTTCGCCCTGCGGCTGCTGGTGCTGGCCGCCGCCCTGGACGTCCGCGCCGCGCTGTACCTGTTCGACCTGAAGGGCACTGGCGACTTCGGCGCCGCCCAGCCGGTCGCGCACCGCTACCGCTCGGGGGATGAGGACGACGACCTGGCCTACGCCGCGGTGGTCATGCGGGAGCTGTCGGCCGAGTTGCGCCGCCGCACCCGGGTGATCCGCGAGCTGCCCCGCCACCTGGTGCCCGAGAGCAAGGTCACCCCGGAGCTGGCGTCACGGAAGGGGCTGGGGTTGCACCCGATCCTGCTGGTGGTCGATGAGTGCCAGCGCTGGTTCGAGCACCCCACGCTGGGCGACGAGCTGGAAGAGATCGCCGCCGACCTGGTCCGCCGCGGCCCCGCGGTGGGGATCATCGCGGTGTTCGCCACCCAACGCCCCGACGCCGGCAGCCTGCCGACCGGGATCAGCGCGAACGCGGTGCTGCGGTTCTGCCTCAAGGTGATGGGCCAGACCGAGAACGACATGGTGCTGGGCACCAGCGCCTACAAGAACGGCGTCCGCGCGACGCTGTTCCGCCGCCGCGACAAGGGCATCGGCATCCTCGCCGGCGAGGCCGACGACCCGCAGGTCACCCGCACCTACTTCGTCGACAACCCCGCCGCCGAACAGGTCATCGTGCGCGCCCGCCAGCTCCGCGAGGCAGCCGGCACCATTACCGGCTACGCGCTGGGGGAGGAACCCGACGCCGACGCGGCCGCCGGGCACAACCAGCTGCTCGACGACATCTTGGCCGTCGTCCCCGCCGGCGAGACGAAGGTGTGGTCCGAGGTCGTCGTCGACCGCCTCACCGAGTTCCGCCCCAAGACCTACGCCGGCTGGGGACCCGACCAGCTCGCCGTGGCGCTCAAGCCCCACGGCATCACCACCGCCCAGATCGGCCGCCGCGTCGAAGGCCAAGTCGTCAACCGACGCGGCATCGACCGAGCCCACATCGCCGCCGCGATCACCGCCCGTAGCACCCAACCCGACCCCGGCTGACTCTGTCCACGGCGCTAACGCTAGCGGCCCGGCCGCTAACCGTTAGCACCTCGGCTAGCACCCCAAACAACCCCTGGTCAGCGCGTTAGCGGCTAGCACCCGCTGACTCTCCCTACCCCGAAACCGGCCCGGACACCTGTTCGACACCCCCGCCCGCACCGTCGCTAACCAGCACTGCCACCCGCCAGCCCGCCACACAGCGTCACCGCACAGCCCGCCCGCACTGCCCTCCGCCATGGAAGGAACCGCCGTGTTCTCCGACAAGAACAAGATCACCGACAAGCTCAAGCGCTTCGCCATCAGCTTCGCGATCATCGTCGCCGTCCAGCTCGTGCTCGCCGGCACCGCCGCCACCGCCGCCTGGTGGTCCGCCTCCGCCGACCTGATCAGCAACTCCATGGACCGCATCGCCGGGATCGTCGACACCGTCAGCAACACCGCCGACAACATCGACACCCCAGCCGGCGCCGCCGGCCTGCTCAGCGACCCCTCAGCGGCAGCCGACGCCGGCATCCGCTAACCCCGGCCCGTCGTGGCCGCCTGCGACCCGCCCCGGCGGCCACGACACCAACCCACCCCCGACTCGAGGAAGGAACCCCCATGCCCGACCTCCCCACCGACCCGCTGAGCCGTGTCGAGGCGCTGCTGCGCGCCCGCCAGGTCAGCTCCCGCGGCAGCCTCGCCGACCTCGCCCACGCCCTCGTCCACGCCGCCGGCGTTGCTCAGCTCGACGCCCGCGCCCACCGGCTCGCCGCCGAACTCGCCGCCGCCGAAGCCATCGCCGTCCGCGAACACCACGCCGCCGCCGCCACGCACCGCCGCCTGAACGCGGTGCTGACCGACCGCGACACCCTCGTCGTCCAGCTGGAACTCGTCTGCGACGCCATCGCCGCGTTCCGCGACCACCCCACCCAACCGGCCGACGCCGTCGAGCAAGCGGTCGACGACGCCCGCGCGCTCCTGGCAGACGACGGCCTGACCGCCGACCTCGACGACGTGCCGGCCGCCCGCCAGACGTCCGTCGCACTTCGCCCTGCCGCCTGACCGCGCCGCCCGCACCGCCGCCCGTCCGCCTGGTCCCCGGCCGTCTCCCTCTCACAGCAGCCGGCCGGGGACCGACACCCCCTCACAGGAGGCACCGCCATGCTGCACCCGCCACCCGCACCCGCACGAACCGCCAGCCTGCCCATCCCCCCGAGCCCGCCGGCCGTGGCGCCGGGGGAGGGGCTGCTGGTCACCGTCACCACCCGCCCGCTGACCTTGACCGGGCCGGCGTGCACCCCGGAGCTGGCCGCCTGGCTGGTCCGCGAGGGCCTCGCCGTCGCCCTGGTCGACGAGCACACCCGCGACACGCGCCAGCTGCTCCACGTCGCCGGCGTCGACCGGGGGCTGGTCGACGAGCTGTACGCCGAACGGTTCGCCGCGAGTGCCGCTGGCGGTGCCCTGTGACCGCCGCCCGCGACCACATCGACACCGCGGAGGAGCTGCTCGGCGAGGCCGCCGCCATCCTCAACGTGCAGCTCGACTACCGCCGCACCCTGCCCGATCACACCTTCAACCCCGACGAGGCGGTCTTCGTCCAGGCGCTCACGTCCATCGCCCACGGCCACACCGCGCTGGCCGCCGCCGCGACCCTGGCCCAGCTGGTCGACCTGATCCACCTCGACGCCGCCGCCGCCGCGGCGCTGCGGGAGCTGGTCGAGATGGCCGCCCCCACCACCCGCCAGGACGAGGACGGCCGGGAGGTGACCCGATGAGCTGGCGGTACCCCCGACACGAGCAGGTCGACGACGCCGTCCTCGGCGACGGCCTGTGCGAGCTGCGCTGCCGCTGCGGATGGGCCAGCCCGCCCGTCCCCGTCTACCTGTGGGACCTCGACCCCGACGACCCAGAGGCGGTGCAGATCGACCGGGACCGCATCGTCGCCTGGGACGCCCACTACGCCCCGCTGGTCAACCCCAACCCCGACCAGGTCCTAGACCTGCGACGCGACGCCTACGGCGGGTGGCGGCACTACCTCGACGGCGAGGCGGTCCACGCCGGCGAAGGCGTCCAGCTGCTGCTACCCGACGGGACCTGGTGGTCCGGGCGCTACGAGTCCAGATGGCCGCCCGGATCCCGGGACAGCGCCGGCCCGGTCGCGATGTTCCACGCCCCCCTCGGCGGCCCCTGGGCCGACAACCACACCGAGGCCGTCGTCGAGGCGAAGTTCCCGCTGCCCGCCCGCGCCGTGCTGCGCTGGCCCGCACGCCAGGGGCGGTCATGACCGGGGTGACCCGCGTCTTGGTCGAGGCGCTCAAGCCGGGCGACGAGGCCCGCCCCTCCCGCACCAGCACCCCATACACCGTCGCCGCGGTCGCCCACCGCCACGGCGCGTGGGCGGTCCGCGGCGCCGATGGGATCACCCGCCACTACGCCGCTACCGCGCGGGTGTGGCGCACCGACCGGTGCGCCGGGCAAGGCTCGCTGCTCGACGCCGTCGAGGGGGTGGCCCGGTGACCACGACGCCAGTGCGCCCGAGGGTGGCGTGGCCCGAGGTTGTCGCCAGGGCGGCGGCGATCGTGGCCGGCTACGACAGCGGTGTGACGCTGCGGCAGCTGTTCTACCGCCTCGTGGCGGACGGCACGCTGACGAACACACGTCCTACAAGACCCTGTCCGCCAGGACCGCCGAGGCCAGACGGCGGGGGGAGTTCCCCGACCTGCTCGACCGCGGCCGGCGCATCCACCGCGACGCCACCTTCACCGGCCCCCGCGACGCGCGCAGTTGGCTGCGCGCGATCTACCGGCGCGACCGCACCGAAGGCCAGCCCTACAGCCTGTACCTCGGTGTCGAGAAGGCCGGGATGGTCGAGCAGCTCGCCGCCTGGTATGGCGAGCGGGGCCTGCCGATCCTCGCCCTCGGCGGCTACGGGTCGCAGTCCTACGTCGACGCCGTCATCGCCGACGTCGACCGCGACGGCCGCCCCGCGGTGCTGCTGTACGCCGGCGACTTCGACCCCAGCGGGGAGGACATCGACCGCGACTTCACCGCCCGCACCGGCTGCTGGGACCGGGTCGTGCGGATCGCGCTAACCGCCGACCAGGTCGAGTCCTACCGGTTGCCCGAGCACCCCGGCAAGGCCGCCGACAGCCGCGCCGGCGCGTTCATCGCCGCGCACGGCCGCCTCGTCCAGGTCGAACTTGACGCCCTCGATCCCGACGACCTGCGCGGCCTCTACGACGCCGCGCTCGACGGCTACTGGGACGAGTCCGCCTACCAGCGCTCCCTCGCTGACGAGGCCGAGGACCGCGCCGTCCTATGACCCGCCCAACCTGCCCCAGCCCCAGCCCGATCACCGCAGATCAGGAGACGACGTGACTCTGCCGCTGCTCGCCCACGAGGCCCTCCAGACCGCCCACGCCCGGCTGAACCAGGCCATGCACTGCTGGGCCGCCCCCGCCTCCCGGCACCTGCCAGCCCTCAACGCGCTCGCGGAGGCGGATGCGAACCTGTCGATGCTGCTTGCCCTCGCCGCCCAGGAAGCCTTCGCCGCCGGCCACCCCCTCCACGCGATCCAGCAGGCGGCCCGCCCCGTCATCGACCGCCACCTACCCCCGCCGCCACCGGCGGCGGAGGCGGCCGGCCACCACGTCCCGATCGAGGCGTGCGTGGCGCTGGCGGACGCCGAGGACGCCCTGGTCGCGGTCGCGCGGGTATGGGAACGCTGCGGGCCGGTCGCTGCGCTCGATGTGCTGCTCGGCGTCGTCGACCAGGTCGAGGCCGCCGCCGGCCACGCCATCACCGCCGCTGCGCAGCTCCCCACCAGCTGACGGCCCGCCCCGATGCCTCCACCAACACCACCCGCTCCGCTGTCCCGGCTGCTGGCCGCGGCGTTGCGCTACGCGACGCTCGGCTGGCCCGTCCTGCCCATGCACACCCCCACCGGCGACGGCGGCTGCTCGTGCCGCCCGCCGAGCTGCGACGCGATCGGCAAGCACCCCAAGTTGCGCCGCGGTCTCCACGACGCCAGCCTCGACGCCGGCCAGCTGCGCATCTGGTGGCGGCGGTGGCCGGCGGCGAACGTCGGCGTTGTCACCGGCGCCGCCTCCGGGCTGGTCGGCCTTGACGTCGACGGGCCGCCGGCGCCGCCGCGCTGGCCCGCCTCCAGCTGGACCACGGGCCGCTGCCGGCCACCCGCCGGCAGGTCACTGCCCGCGGCGAGCACCTGCTGTTCGCCCACCCCGGCTGGCAGCTGCCGAACAGCTCCGCCCAGCTCGGCGAGGGCCTCGACGTCCGCGGCGACGGCGGCCTGCTCGTCGTCGCGCCCTCCCTGCACGCCACCGGCCACCGCTACCGCTGGTCCACCGACCCCGACCGTCAGGAGGTCGCGGCGCTGCCGGCGTGGCTGGCCGGCCTCCTGCGGCCCGCTGAGCCCCCGGCAGCTCGGGGGGATGGGCAGGCCTTCGCCTTGCCGTCCGGCTACGCCACGGCGGCGCTGAACGCCGAGTGCGACCGCATCCGCGCCACTGCCCCAGGCGGCCCCGGCCGGT
>Ga0136616_10000397_pt1 | contig 20165 bp, 17 predicted proteins | sample AntDrymUQ2992106_2_FD_106648 | JGI IMG/M metagenome (GOLD analysis project Ga0136616, IMG submission 106648) | Polar desert sand microbial communities from Dry Valleys, Antarctica - metaG UQ299 (21.06) | ecosystem: Environmental > Terrestrial > Soil > Desert | place: Antarctica: Dry Valley... | reverse complement strand
GCGTGGAGCTGGTCGAGGGCCTCGCGCCAGCGGTCGCGGTAGACCAGGTCATTCCAGTCCGGGATGAGGTTGCCGAGCGGGCACCCGTTGTGGCAGAACGGGACCCCGCACTCCATGCAGCGGGCGCCCTGGTCGCGCAGCGCCTCGACCGGCAGCGTGTCGATGAACTCGTGGAAGTCGGCCGTGCGTCCGTGCGGGTCGCGCTCGGGAGCGTCGACGCGCGTGATCTCCAGGAAGGCTCCGAGCTTGCCCATCAGGACAGCCTCGCCCCGCCCGCGTGCGGCGCGCCGACCACCTCGGCCGCCGCCTCGCGCTCGCCTGTGCCCGTCGACGAAGTCGACTGGGTATCGGTCGCCTCCATCGGCTCCGCGGCCTCGGCCTCGTCGAGCTCGGCCAGCGCGCGCTTGTAGTCGTGCGGCATGACCTTCTTGAAGGCCTCGAGCGTCGCGGCCCAGTTGCGCAGCACGCGGGCGGCGACCGGTGACTGCGTGCGCAGGTGGTGCTCCTCGATCATGTCGTGCAGCTCGATCGCGTCGGACTCCGAGATCGCGTCGAAGCCGACGAGGCCCATGTTGCAGCGCGCCGCGAACGAGCCGTCCGGGTCGAGCACGTAGGCGATGCCGCCGCTCATCCCCGCCGCGAAGTTCAGGCCGGTCGGGCCGAGCACGACCGCGCGGCCGCCGGTCATGTACTCGCAGCCGTGGTCGCCGACGCCCTCGACCACGGCCAAGGCGCCGGAGTTGCGCACCGCGAAGCGCTCGCCGGCCAGCCCGCGGAAGAACGCCCGGCCCGCCGTCGCCCCGTAGAGGACCGTGTTGCCGACCAGCACGTTGTCCTCCGCCCGGAACGCCGCCTCGTCGGGCGGGCGCACCGCGAGCACGCCACCGCTGAGCCCCTTGCCGGTGTAGTCGTTGGCGTCACCGACGAGCGTCAGCTCGACGCCCGGCGCCAGCCACGCCCCGAACGACTGGCCGGCGGAGCCGCGCAGCGTGAAGCGGATCGTCTCGGGCGGAAGCCCGTCGGCGCCGTGGACCACGGTGACCGCCGAGGAGAGCAGCCCGCCGACCGTGCGGTTGACGTTGCGAATCGGGAACTCACCCGACACCGGGCGGCGATGGTCGATCGCCTCCTTGGCGGCCTCGATCAGGTTCCAGTCCAGCGCGCCGGGGAGCGGCGAGTCCTGCGGCCGCACGCGCCGCAGCGGCGTCCCGTCGGGCACCTCGGGCATCCGCAGGACGTGCGTGAGGTCGACCCCGCGCGCCTTCCAGTGCTCGATGGCCGCCCCGGCGGCCAGCAGGTCGACCCGCCCGATCAGGTCCTCGAAGCGGCGCACCCCGAGCCGGCGCATGATCTCGCGCGCCTCCTCGGCGACGTGGAAGAAGAACTCCACCACGTGCTCCGGCTGGCCCGTGAAGCGCTTGCGCAGCTCCGGGTCCTGCGTCGCGATGCCCACCGGGCAGGTGTTGAGGTGGCACGCGCGCATCATGATGCAGCCCGTCGCGATCAGCGGCGCGGTCGAGAAGCCCATCTCGTCGGCGCCCAGCAGCGCGGCCACGATCACGTCGCGCCCGGTCTTGAGCTGGCCGTCGGTCTGCACCCAGATGCGCGAGCGCAGGTCGTTGAGCACCAGCGTCTGCTGCGTCTCGGCCAGGCCGATCTCCCACGGCACGCCGGCCGCCTGGATCGAAGACAGCGGCGAGGCGCCCGTGCCGCCGTCGTGGCCGGCGATCAGCACGTGATCGGAGTTGGCCTTCGCCACGCCCGCGGCCACCGTCCCGACCCCGACCTCGCTCACCAGCTTCACCGAGATCCGCGCGCTCGGGTTCGCGCAGCGCAGGTCGTAGATCAGCTGCTTGAGGTCCTCGATCGAGTAGATGTCGTGGTGCGGCGGCGGGGAGATCAGCCCGACGCCGGGCGTCGTGAAGCGGATCGAGCCGATGTAGCGGTCCACCTTGTGGCCCGGCAACTGGCCGCCCTCGCCCGGCTTGGCGCCCTGGGCCATCTTGATCTGCAGCTCGTCGGCGTTGACGAGGTAGTTGACGTTGACGCCGAAGCGCCCGGAGGCGACCTGCTTGATCGCCGAGCGGCGCGAGTCGCCGTTGGGATCGGGCGTGTAGCGGACCGGGTCCTCCCCGCCCTCGCCCGTGTTCGACTTGCCCCCGAGGCGGTTCATCGCGATCGCGAGCGTCTCGTGGGCCTCGCGCGAGAGCGAGCCGAGCGACATCGCGCCGGTGACGAAGCGCTTGACGATCTCCGAAGCCGGCTGGATCGCGTCCAGCGGCAGCCATTCGGCCTCGGGCAGCTCCCGGAACCGAAGCAGTCCGCGCAGGGTGGCGCGCGCCGCCGCGTCGTCGTTGACGAGCTTCGCGTACTCGTCGTAGGTCGGGCGGCCGCCGTGGCGCACGGAGTGCTGCAGCAGCGCGATCGTCTCCGGGTTCCACATGTGGTGCTCGCCCTCGCGGCGCCACGCGTAGACGCCCCCGACGGGGAGCAGGTCCTCGGACGATCGGATCCCGCCCGCCCAGGCCCGCGCGTGCTTGGCCAGCGTCTCGGCGGCCAGCACGTCGATCTCGATGCCGCCGATCCGTGACGCGGTGCCCGCGAACGCCCGGTCGATCAGCTCCGGCCCGAGGCCCACCGCCTCGAAGATCTGCGCGCCGTTGTAGGACTGGATCGTCGAGATCCCCATCTTCGAGATCGTCTTCAGCAGCCCCTTGGCGACGCCCTTGACCACGTTGGCCTCGGCCGTCGCCGCGTCCTCGACGCCCGCCACGCGGCCCTTTGCGACCAGCTCGCCGAGCGACTCGAACATCAGGTACGGGTTGATCGCGCTCGCCCCGTAGCCGATCAGCGTCGCGAAGTGGTGGACCTCGCGCGGCTCGCCGGACTCGATCACGAGCCCGGTCTGCAGGCGCGTGCCCTCGCGCACGAGATGGTGGTGCACGGCGCCGACGGCCAGCAGCGACGGCATCGGCGCGCGCTCGGGCCCGAGCGCGCGATCGGAGAGGATCAGCACGTTGACGCCGTCGGCCAGCGCGGCGTCGGCCTCCGCGCACACGCGGTCGACGGCGGCCTCCATCCCCTCGGGCCCCTCCGCCACGGCCCAGGTGACGTCCAGCGTGTGCGCGCGGAAGATCGCCGAGTCGACCTGGCGCAGGCGCTCCAGCTCGCCGTTGCGCAGGATCGGGGTCTCCATCACGAGCTGGCGGGCGTGCTCGGGCGTCTCGGCGAGCAGGTTGCGCTCGGAGCCCACGCCCGTCCCCACGCTCATCACGAGCGACTCGCGGATCGGGTCGATCGGCGGGTTGGTGACCTGCGCGAAGAGCTGCTTGAAGTAGGAGAACAGCGGCGGCTGGCGGTCGGAGAGCACGGCCAGCGCCGCGTCGTTGCCCATCGAGCCGATCGGCTCCTCGGCGTTGGCCGCGGTCGGCGCCAGCAGCACCCGCAGGTCCTCCTGGGTGTAGCCGAACGCCAGCTGGCGCTCGCGCACCCGCGCCGGCGCGCCGTACGCCGGCTCGCGCTCGGGCAGGTCGGAGAGGTGCACGACGCCCTGCTCGAACCACTCGCCGTAGGGCCGCCGGGTCGCGACCTCGCGCTTGACGTCCTCGTCGGCGACGATCGTCCCCGCCTCGACGTCGACCAGGAACAGCTTGCCGGGCTGCAGGCGGCCCTTGCGCACGATCTGCTCGGGCGGGACGTCCATGACCCCGATCTCGGAGCCGAGCACGACCCAGCCGTCGGTGGTCTCCAGCCAGCGGCCGGGACGCAGGCCGTTGCGGTCCAGCGTCGCGCCGATCACGCGGCCGTCGGTGAAGGCGACCGCCGCGGGGCCGTCCCACGGCTCCATCAGGCAGGAGTGGAAGGCGTAGAAGCCGCGCAGGTGCTCCGGGATGTCCTCGCGACCGTCGTAGGCCTCCGGGATCATCATCATCACCGCGTGCGGCAGCGAGCGGCCGGCGAGCGTCAGCAGCTCGAGGACGTTGTCGAAGGTCGCCGAGTCCGAGCCGCCGGGGCGCACGACCGGCAGCACCTTCGCCAGGTCGTCGCCGAACAGCTCCGAGGCGAGCTGGGACTCGCGCGCGCGCATCCAGTTGACGTTGCCGCGAAGCGTGTTGATCTCCCCGTTGTGGGCGATCATCCGGTAGGGGTGGGCCAGCTCCCAGCTCGGGAAGGTGTTGGTGGAGAAGCGCGAGTGGACGAGGCCGAGGGCCGACGCGGTGCGCTCGTCCTGCAGGTCGGGGTAGTAGCCGAGTAGCTGCGGGGCGGTCAGCATCCCCTTGTAGACGATCGTGCGGCTGGAGAAGCTGGGCACCACCAGCTCCGGGCCGGCGGCGATCTCGGCCACGCGCCGGATGACGTAGAGCTTGCGCTCGAACGCGTCCTGGTCGCCCGCCAGCTCGTCGGACGCGGCCACGACGAGGTGCTTGACGTGGGGGGCGTAGCCGTTCGCGGTGATGCCGACGTAGTCCTTGTCGACCGGGACGTCGCGCCAGGCCACGACCCGCTGGCCCTCCTCGGCGACGGTCCGCTCGAGCAGGACCTCCAACTCGGCGCGGGCCTCCGCCTGCCTGGGCAGGAAGCACACGCAGACGCCGTAGGCGCCCGGCGGCGGAAGGTCCTCGTCGACGACCGCTCGCATCAGCCCGTCGGGCATCTGCAGCAGGATCCCCGCGCCGTCGCCGGTGTTGGGGTCCGCGCCGGCCGCGCCGCGGTGCTCGAGGTTCTCCAGCGCCGTGATCGCGCGCTGCACCGTCTCGTGCGTGGGCTTGCCGTCGAGCCGCGCGACCAGGGCGACGCCACAGGCGTCGTGCTCGTAGCTCGGGTCGTACAGGCCGACCGGCGCGGTCGGCCTCGGCGGGCGTGACATGGCGTGCTCCCGGTGGCGCAGGACTGGCACTGAGGAACGGAGCCGAAAGGTAGCAAGGGCGGCGGGCGGCGCTGACTGCTCGCGTCGCCCCGCCCGCACGAGCCCGAGCCTGACCGGGAGTCGTCAAGGACGACTCGACGGACGAGCTGCATCGGCGTTGGTACGTCGACGACGCCACGTGAGGCGATTCCTGTACGAAACCGGCGTGTTCGTCTACGCGCTCGGCGGCCCGCACCGCTACCGCGAGCCTTGCGTCCGGCTCGTCGGCCTGGCCTGGACCGGCGACCTTCGCGGCGAGGCCGGCACGGATCTCGTGCAGGAGTCCTCCACGTGCGCATGCGACAGATCCGGCAGCGCGCGCAGGCGGTCCGCGACGCGCACGACGCGGCGCAAGAAGGTCATGACCGGGGTCCTCGTCACGGCCGGCGTGCTGGCCGGCGGCATCGTCGGCCCGACACCCTGAGGCGGCGGCGCGGATGGCGCCTCGGTCCGTCAGGCCGCGCAGGGCGGTCAGGCGGCGTGGGCATTCGTCAGGCCGCGCAGGCCGAGCAGGCGCCGCGCAGGACGACGTCGTGCTCGTCGACGCTGTAGCCCACGCGGGCTGAGAGGCGTTCGATCGCGCGCTCGAGCGCGGGGTCCTCGAAGGTGTCGACGCGCCCGCAGGTCGAGCACACGAGGTGATGGTGGTGCTCGCCGTCCGGATGCGCGGGCTCGTAGCCGGCGGTGCCCTCGACGTCGAGGCGGTGGACCAGCCCCAGACCCGTCAGCAGATCCAGCGCGCGGTACACGCTGGCGAGGCCGACGCTTCGGTCTTCCTCGCGCAGCCCATCGTGGATCTGCTGCGCGGTGAGGCAGCAGTGCTGGCGGGCGAGGAGCTCCATGACCTCCTCGCGGGCACCGCCCACGCGATGGCCCCCCGCACGCACGCGTCCCCGCGCGTGCTCGAGCCACTTCGCGTCGTTCATGCGTGCCACTTTATCGGGGCCCGGGGTGCCCGAGCCGCCGTCGCTTGACGGGAATGGTTATCATCATCGCTCCATGCGCGCCCCGTCACTCCCCGTCGCAGCGCTGCTCCTCGCCCTGATGGTCGCCGCCTGCGGCGGCGACGAGGACGCACCGGGAGCGAGCGGCGAGGACCGCCTTCCGGTCGTGGCCACCACGACCCAGGTCGCCGACCTCGTCGCCAACGTGGGCGGCGAGCGCGTGGAGATGCAGGCGCTGCTCGGGCCCGACGTCGACCCGCACGACTACGAGCCGCGTCCCAGCGACGCGCAGGCGATCGCCGAGGCGAAGGTGGTCGTCCGCTCCGGCGGTGACCTCGACGAGTGGCTCGGCGACGTGGTCGAGAGCGCGGGGACCGACCCGGAGGTCCTCACGCTGATCGACCGGGTCGAGACCATCGAGGGCGGCCACGGCCACGAGGACGAGGAGCACGCCGGCGAGGAGGCGGCGGAGGTCGATCCCCACTGGTGGCACGACCCGCGCAACGGCGTCCGCGCCGTGGCCGCGATCCGCGACGCCCTCGTGCAGGCGGACCCCGGCGGCCGCGCCGCCTACGAGCGCAACGCACGGGCCTACACGGAGCGGCTCGAGCGGCTGGACCGCGAGGTGGCGGCCTGCCTGGGTGCGATCCCGGCCGAGCAGCGCAAGCTCGTGACCACCCACGACGCCCTCGGCTACTTCGCCGAGCGCTACGACGTCGAGGCGATCGGCTCCGTGCTCGACTCCCTCTCCACCCAGGCCCAGCCGTCCGCGGGCGAGACGCAGGAGCTGATCGAGCAGATGCGCGCGGGGCAGGTGCGCGTCGTGTTCGCCGAGAGCTCGGTCGCGCCGCGTCTGGAGCGCGCCATCGCCGACGAGGCGGGCGCGCGCGTCGGCGAGCCTCTGTGGGCGGATACGCTCGGGCCCGATGGCTCGACCGGTGACACGTACGTGAAGTCGATCGCCGCCAACGCCGGTGCGATGGCGCGCGGGTTCGGCGGCGATGCGTGCGATCTGGCCGCGGCGCGGTGATCGAGGCCTTCGACCTGCCGTACATGCAGCGCGCGCTGGCCGAGCTGGCGCTGCTCTCGGTCCCCGCCGGGCTGCTCGGCGCGTGGATCGTCCTGCGCCGGCTGGCGTTCTACACCCACGCGGTCGGCACCGCCACGTTCCCCGGCCTCGTGGTCGCCGGCCCGTGGGGCGTGCCGCCGCAGCTCGCTGCGCTCGGCGTGAGCCTGGGCATGGCGGCCGGGCTGGAGCGGCTCGTGCGTGGGCGGCGCGTCGCCCCGGACGCGGCCACCGGACTGCTGCTCGTCGGCGCGCTCGGCGTCGGCATCGTGCTCGCGTCGGACGTCTACGAGTCCGGCGCCGGCGTCGACCGGCTGCTGTTCGGCACCGTGCTCGGCGTCACGGACGCCGACCTGCTGCTGACCGCAGGGGCGGCCTCGCTCGCGGCGCTCGCCGCCCTGGCCTGTCACCGGACCTGGGTCGCGAGCGCCTTCGACCCGGCGAGCGCCCGCTCGCTCGGCGTGCCGTCGCGCCGCGCCGACTGGGCGCTGCTCGGCTTCGTCGCGCTGACCGTCGTCGTCGCCGTCGACGCGGTCGGCGCGCTGCTGGTCGGCGCCCTGCTCGTGCTGCCGGCCGCGACGGTCGCGCTCGTCGCCGCGCGCGTGCCGTCGCTGCTGGCCGGCTCGGTCGCCCTCACGCTGGCCGAGAGCGTGAGCGGACTGTGGCTGGCCCATGCGCTCGACGTCCCGCCCGGCCCGGCGATCGCGCTGCTGGCGGGAACGCTGTTCGCGCTGGTGGCGGTCGCGGGCTCGCTGCGGAGCCGGCGGGCGTGACCGGCCCCGAGCTGGTCGGGGTCGCGGGCCTGTCCGGCGGCTACGGCGGCGAGGCGGTGCTGCGCGACGTCTCCTTCAGCGTCCGCGCCGGGGAGTCCGCGGCGGTGCTCGGGCCCAACGGCGGCGGCAAGACGACGCTGTTCCGGGCCCTGCTCGGCGAGCTGCCCGTGCGGCGCGGGGCGGTCACGCTCGGCGGGCGGCCCGCGTACGTCCCCCAGGGCGAGCGCTCGCGGCTCGACTTCCCGGTCGACGCGCTCGGCGTCGCGCTGATGGGCAGCTACGCGCGCACGCCGTGGTACCGCCGCAGCGGTCGCGCCGAGACGCAGGCCGCACGGCACGCGCTCGAGCGTGTCGGCCTCCAGGACCTGGCCCGCCGCCGCTACGGCACGCTGTCGGGCGGCCAGCGCCAGCGCGTGCTGCTCGCCCGCGCGCTGGTGCAGGACGCGCCCGTGCTATTGCTCGACGAGCCGCTGACCGGGGTCGATCGGGTCAGCGCCGAGCGGATCGCGCGGCTGTTCGACGAGCTGCGCGCGGAAGGCCGTGCGCTGCTGCTCGCGACCCACGACATCGCGCAGGCGAGGGAGTGCGACCGGGTGCTGTGCCTCAACGGCCGCCAGGTCGCCTTCGGGCCACCGGAGCGGGCGCTGACGATGGAGGCGCTCGAGCAGACCTACGGCGGCGAGGTCATCCGCCTGGGCGAGGCGGCGATCGTCACCGTCGACCACCACCACCATCACGACCCGCCGTGATCGACGTCCTGCTCGAGCCGTTCCGGTCGGGCATCGGCCAGCGCATGCTCGCCGAGGTCGTGCTGCTCGGCGTGGTGTGCGGCCCGCTCGGCGTCTGGGTGCTGCTGCTGCGCCACTCCTACGCCGCGGAGTCGCTCGCGCACGCGATGCTTCCGGGCCTCGTGCTGGCCGCGCTGATCGGGCTGCCGCTGCTGCTCGGCGCCGTCGCCGGCATGCTGCTGGGCGCCGTGCTGATCGCGCTCGCCGCGCGCGACCGTCGCGTCGGGGGCGATCTCGCCGTGGCGGTCACGATCACCGCGCTGACGGGGGCGGGCGCGCTGCTCGCGCTCGTGCCCGCGACGCCGGCCGGTCTGCAGGAGCGGCTGTTCGGCGACCTGCTCGGCGTGCGGACGGTCGACATCGCCGCCGCCGCCGCGGTCGCCGTCGGTGGGCTGCTCGCGCTCGGAGCCGCCCACCGTCCGCTCAGCCTCGCGGCCTTCGACCCCGGCGCGGCCCGGGCGCTCGGCACCCGACCCGAGCGCGCCGAGCTGGCGCTGCTCGTGGTGCTCTCGCTCGCGATCGTGGCCGCCGTCACCGGCCTCGGCAGCCTGCTGCTGATCGCCTTCCTGCTCGCGCCCGCGGCCACCGCGCTGCGGCTCGTGCCGAGGCTGCGTCCGGCGCTGGGCCTCGCCGCCGCGATGGCCGTCGCGACCGGCGTGGCCGGGCTCTACGTCACCTACTACGCCGACCTCGCCGCGGGCGCGTCCGTCGCCCTCGTGGCCGTCGGCGTGTTCGCGCTCTCGTTGCTCACGAGCGGATTCGAGGCGCCGGCCGGCCGGGCCGGCGGCCCGGTCGAGGCGCTCGGAGAGGTGCGCTGAAGCAGCCGGTCTCCCCGTGGGTCGGCGGCAGTGCGGGAACCTACTGCGAGCGCGCCGCGTCGTAGACCTCCGCCACGCGCTCGGCGAGCGCCGGCCAGGCGTAGCGCTCGTGAGCGGTCTCGGCGGCGCGCTCGCCGCGACGCCGGCGCTCCGCCGGTTCGTCGACCGCTGCCACGAGCGCGTCCGCGAGGCCGTCGCGGTCGTCGGGCGCGACGAGCCAGCCCGTCTCGCCGTCGGCGACGATCTCCGCCGGCCCGTAGGCGTTGACCGCGATCGCCGGCAGGCCGCACGCGGCGCCCTCTACGAGCACCTGGCCGAACTGCTCGCGCACGGACGGCAGCACCACGACGTCCGAGGCGGCGAGGAAGTCCGGCAGCTGCTCGTGGTCGTGCCAGCCGGCCAGGAAGACGTCCCGCGCGCCCGTGCGGCGGACGGTCTCGAGCGGGTGCTCGCCCTCCCACTCGCCCGGGAAGCCGCCGACCAGGACCAGCGGGGCACGGCGGTCGAAGCGCTCGCGGGCGGCGGCGTAGGCCTCGATCAGCAGGCCGATCCGCTTGACCTCGGTGTAGCGCCCGACGTAGAGCAGCACCGGCGTCTCGCCGCGGTCGTCGCCGAACGCGGCGAGGTCGGCCTCCGCGTAGCGCACAGAGCCGGCCTCCTCGCCGGGCGCCCAACCCTGCGGGGCGTCCACGAGGTGCTCGCGCCAGTGCGCGCGATGGTCGACGTGGCGCGGCCGGAACGTCTCGGGGTCGAACCCGTTGGCGACCCGCACGCAGCGCTCGGGCGCGACGCCCAGCAGCCGCCCGGAGCGCGCGACCTGCGAGTCCGAGAGCACGATCAGGCGCCGGCACGCCGCCGCCCACTCGCGCATCCGCGCCGCCCATGCCTCGCCGTGGGCCCAGCGCCCGGGCTCGGCCGCGATCGCCTCGAGCATCAGCAGCTCGGTGCCGTGGACGTGGCCGACGACCGGCACCCGCGGCGCCACGCGAGCGGCGGCGGCGTGGATCGGCGTGAGGTGGTGCAGGTGCAGCACGCCGGCCCCCGGCGCCCCGGCGGCCTCGAGCGCGCGCGCCCACGCGCGCGTCTGGTGCTCGAACGTCGCGTCGTCGAGCGAGGCGAAGACGCGGTCCTGCGCGTCCGGTCGCTCCTCGTAGGACGGGTGCAGCGGCAGCTCGGCCAGCAGCGGGTCGGGCGCCGCCAGCGCCGCGGTCATGTCGAACGGCCGCACGTCGACACCGCGGTAGAACGCCCGCGCGTCGCCCGGCCGGCCGGGCAGCGTCAGCGAGCCCGACAGCACCGTCACGTCCCAGCCCGCCGCCGGCAGGCTGCGCGCGAGGTTGCGCGCCACGTGCGCCGAGCCGCCGCGCGGGAAGAACAGCAGGCCCATCAGGGCCCGCGGGCGTGAGCGGTGCGCGGCCAGGCGCGGGACGCTACCCCGAACGCACGAGGGGCGGCCCGGTGGGCCGCCCCTCGTCGTCGTGCGGGTGCTGCGCCGTCGCTAGCGGAGGCTCTGGGGGCCGGCCGCGTTGCGGTTCTTCTTGCCCTTGCCGCGGGCCGCGCGGCTGCCGTCCTCGAAGAAGCCGCGCCGGGACCGGGCCAGCGTCAACGCCGCGTGCGCGGCGCCGTCGGACATCTCGCTGAGCGCCTTCGTGCTCAGGTTGTTGATCGTGTCGCCCACCTGGTGGTAGTTCGGGTCGTAGGCGATCCCCGCGGTGCCGCCGTAGATGGCGGCCTGCTCGGGGGTCTTGATGCCCTCTGCGCCCGTGAACAGCCCGCCGGCCGGCACGCCGGCCGCGATGAACGGGCCGTAGTCGGAGCGCCCGTCGAACGCCGTCGGCTCGGTGGGCAGGCCCTGGGAGGCGAAGTGCTGGTTGAACAGCGCCTCGATCTGACCGGAGCCGGGAGGCCCGGACAGCGGCGTGTCGGAGCCGTCGCCGTCGTAGACGAACCGGACGTAGTTGGGCGAGCCCACCATGTCGAAGTTCAGGTTCGCGTAGACGTCGCCGATGCCGTTGGCACCGAGCTGCTCGACGTAATAGGTCGAGCCGAGCAGGCCGGACTCCTCGGCGCCCCAGAAGGCGAACTTGACCTGGCGGCGCGGATTGACCTTGGCCTCGGCCATCTCCTCGGCGATCTCCAGGATCGTCGAGCTGCCGGAGCCGTTGTCGTTGATGCCGGGGCCCTCGACGACGGAGTCCAGGTGCGCGCCGACGATGACCTGCTGGGACGCGTCGCCCTTGCGGGTCTCCGCGATCAGGTTCCAGGTCTTGGCCTCGAGGTCCGTCTCGGTGGAGGTGAACACCCGCACCACGACGTCACCCGCCGTCGCGGCCGCCTGCAGGGCGGCGCCGTCCTCGAAGCTCGCGCCGACGACCGGGATGTCGAACGGCCGGCCCAGCGTGCCGGTGAGCAGCTCCTGGCGGCCCTCCTGGCCCTCGTTGAAGATGATCACCGCGTCGTAGCCCGCGGCCTGGGCGTTGGCGGCCTTGATCTCGAAGGTGCAGGTGCCGCGCTGGACCAGCGCGACCTCGGGCTCCGCACCGGCGGTCGGGAAGTCACCGGGCTCACAGCCGGCGGTCACGCCGGGCGCCGCCGGCGGCGGGACCTGGTTGCCGGTCGCCGGGACGAGCCGGCCGGTGACCTCGCCGCTTCCGGAGTACTGGAAGGTGTCGGTCTCGTAGTCCGCCGGAGTCGGCGAGACCTGCGAGAGCTCCGGCTCGGCGGTGTCGCGGAAGAACGGGAACGTGAACTCCTGCTCCGAGACGCGGTAGCCGGCGCGCTGGAGGCGCCCCTTGGCGTAGTCGACGGACGCGCGGTAGCCGAGCGTCCCGGAGGCGCGCGTGCCGGCGTTCTGGTTCGCGACGACCTGCAGCGCCCGCTGGTGCTGCATGATGCCGTTGACCGTCACGGCCTCGCGCAAGCGCTGCGTGTTGACCTCGTCGAGCTGCGCGGGCGCGCTCGACGAGAACGCGAGCGTCGCGATGCCGGCGCCCAGGCCGGCCGAGGCCAGCCTTCTGCGATGACCCATTGGGCCTCCTCTCGCCCTGCCCTGGGGCAACGAATCGAGCCGGCCCGGTCCTCGAGCCGGCCTCAGTTGCGCGGCATCGTAGTGCTTATGAACCCGGCACGCGCTGAGCCAGTCGATTTAGTCGTGGCATAATCCGTTTCGTGTTGTCGCACGTAACCGGGGCATGAGCGCACCTCCCGTCGCCGAGGCGGCGCCCCGCCTCCCCGGCCACGAGCCGCTCGAGCAGTCGGCGCTGCGACGCGTGCGCGCACGCGGGCCGCTGCGCGGGCGCCTCGCGCTGCTGGGCCCCGCGTTCGTCGCCGCCGTGGCCTACATCGACCCGGGCAACTTCGCCACGAACATCGCGGGCGGTGCCCAGCACGGCTACCTGCTGGTGTGGGTGATCGTCGCCGCCAACCTGATGGCGATGCTCGTCCAGTACCTGTCGGCCAAGACGGGCATCGCGACGGGCCGCAACCTGCCGGAGCTGTGCCGTGAGCGCTTCCCGCGCCCGGTCACCTGGGGCCTGTGGGTGCAGGCCGAGGCGATCGCCATCGCGACCGACCTGGCCGAGTTCGTGGGGGCGGCGATCGCGCTGAACCTGCTGTTCGGCGTCCCGCCGTTCGCCGCCGGGCTGATCACCGCGGCGGTCGCGTTCGCGATCCTCGCCCTGCAGGAGCGCGGCTACCGGCGCTTCGAGCTGGCGATCGCCGGCTTCCTGGGGATCGTCTGCCTCGGCTTCCTCTACGACCTGGCGTTCGTGGGCGTCGACGCGGCCGCGTTCGCCGGCGGCTTGGTGCCCGGCTTCGCAGGCACCGACAGCGTGCTGCTGGCCGTCGGCATCCTCGGCGCGACGGTGATGCCGCACGTGGTCTACCTGCACTCGGCGCTGACCAGCACCCGGATCCCGGCGCGGGACGCCGGCGAGCGGCGCGAGCTGCTGCGCTTCCAGCGCGTCGACGTCGCGCTGGCGATGGGCATCGCGGGCGTGATCAACATGGCCATGCTGGTGGTCGCGGCCCAGCTGTTCTTCGAGTCCGGGCGCACCGGCGTGGACACCATCGAGGGCGCGCACGCCGGCATCGAGGTCCTGATCGGCGGCGGCGCGGCGCTGGCGTTCGCGGTCGCGCTGCTGGCCTCGGGCCTGTCGAGCTCCAGCGTGGGCACGTTCGCCGGCCAGGTCGTCATGCAGGGCTTCATCGCGATGCGGATCAACCTCTTCCTACGGCGCGCGATCACGATGACGCCGGCGCTCGTGGTGCTCGCGCTCGGGCTCGATCCCTCCTCGACGCTGGTGATCTCCCAGGTCGTGCTGTCGTTCGGCATCCCGTTCGCGCTCGTGCCGATGATCCTGCTCACGCGCCGCGCCGACGTCATGGGCGAGCTGGTCAACCGGCGTCACACGACGGCGGTCGCCTCGACGGTGGCGGGGCTGATCATCGCGCTCAACGCGTTCCTGCTGTTCGACACGTTCTTCGGCTAGCGGCGCCGGGATGAGGGCCGTTTGACGCGCCGAGGGCAGGGGTAGCGCAGACGTCGTGAAGCTGCTGGTCGTCACCCCCGAGCCCGTCGACGCCGCGATGCTGCGCTCGACGCTCGGCGAGGATGTCGAGGGCGCCGAGGTGCTCGTCGTCTCCCCCGCCGGCAACCAGTCGAAGCTCGCGTTCTGGGTCTCGGACTCCGACGATGCGATCGCCGAGGCGGAGGAGGCCCAGGCGGAGACCGTCGAGCGGCTCGAGGAGGACGGCGTCGACGCCGCCGGCGACACCGGCGAGAGCGAGCCCGCGGTCGCGATCGAGGACGCCCTCGCCACCTTCGCGGCCGACCGCATCGTCGTCTTCTCCCATCCTGAGAGCGACCGCGACTACCGCGAGGACGACGGCCTCGCCGACGCCGAGCAGCGCTTCGGCGTCCCCGTCACGCACGCGCTGATCGAGCGCTGAGCCCGCGCCCGGCCGGTGGGCGCGCACAGGTGACCGGCGGGCGGGCGGGCCGGCTGGCGGCCGCCTATCGCGGGGCGGGGGCCGATCCTCCGTTCGGCGATCCGCGCCGGGCGCACGGGGTCGCGATGGAGGGCTACTACTGGCGCTTCACCGACCCCGCCGCGGGGCGCTGCATCGTCGCGCTGTGCGGCGTGTGCCGGGCGCCCGACGGCGTGTGGGCGGTGGTGGCGCTGGCCGGGCACCCGGGCGGGCTCGTGCGCTGGACGAACGCGGCGCGCGCGGTGGCGGACCCCGATGCGCTCGGGGTCGCGGCCTCCGATGCGGAGGGCGCGACGGTGCTGCGCGGCTCGGACCGCCGGTTGATGGTCGACCTGGGCCCGGACGCGCGGCTCGAGGCCGTGCTCGAAGGGCGCGCGACGTGGCCGCGGCGGGCGTTCGGCGGGCTCGGCCCCGCACAGGCCGTTCCCGGGCTACCGCAGTACTGGCATCCCTGGCTGCTCCACGCGCGCGTCCGCGGCGAGGCGGTGCTCGGCGGCGAGACGATCGACCTCGACGGGTTCGACGCCTACGCCGAGAAGAACTGGGGCGCGCGGTTCCCCGGGCGGTGGTGGTGGGGCCAGGCCGGCTTCGGCGACGGCGCCCTCGCGGCGTTCGCGGGCGGCAGGCTCGGCGGCCCGCTCGCCGCCACCGCCGTGGTGGTGCGGACCGGCCGGGAGGTGCTGCGCTTCACCCCGCCGGCGGCGATCGTGACCGCGGCGGCCGGCGGCGGCGCATGGCGGCTCCGGGCCTTCTCGGCACGCGCGGTCCTCGAGCTCGAGGCCGACGCCTCGGCGCCGCCCCACGTCCTCCCCGTGCCGGTCCCCCTCGAGCGCCGCGCGGTGCTGCGCTCAGAGCACCACCTCGGCGGGCGGCTGCGGGTGCTGGTCCGCCGCGGCGGGCGGGTGCTGTTGCGCGAGGAGTCGTCGCTCGCCGGGCTCGAGCTGGGGACGCCGGGCTGAGGCGGCGGTCCGTCGTGCGCGCTGGGTCCGGCGCCTTTTACTGCGGCTGGGTAGGGAGGTGAGGGAGCCGGCCTGGCTGGGAGAGCCGTCAACGTCGTACGCGCGGCGCAGGGAGCCCCGCTCCCGACGTTGACCGCGATAGTCGCGGTCAACGTCGGGCACGACCCTCTGGCGCTGCCGCACACCCTCCCTACATGCGCCGTTGACGTTCGCCGGCGCCCCCGTGCCGTTCGCCGCCGCCGTGCCGTTCGCCGGCGCGGCCAGCGCCGCCCGCACGCTCCGCGTCGCGCGCCGCCAGCGCGAGCGGCTCGGCCCCGACGAGCCGCTCGAAGCGGCCGATCACGGTCCACAGCGCGCGGAGGCGGAGCGCGGCGGCGCGGTCGACCGGCTGCACGCGGGCCTCGGAGACGAGCTCGGCGCGGCCTTCGCCGACCTCCTCGACCCAGTGGCCGAGCAGCACGCGGACCGTTCCGGGCTCGTCCCACCCGCGAAAGTCGTCCGGGCCGGCGAGCCGCGGGTAGTCGCGAGCGAGCGTCCAGATGCGGCCGCACAGGCCGGTGATCAGCAGCCGCTCGTCCTCCTCGAGCACCGTGAACGGGTCGCCGCGGAACAGCTCGCCGTAGGCGAGGTCGGACGTCAGGCCGGGAATGCGCCAGCGTACGAGCCGCCCGAGCGAGCGGGTGTCGTCGAGGCGGACCCGCATGGCGGAGTCCCAGAGCGCCTCCGGCGGGGCCGCCGCGCCGCGGCGGTGGTGGGTCCGCACGGCGGGCGAGGCCAACCAGGCGTCGAGCCGCTCCACTGCCATGGCGCCCGACGCTACCGCGCTCGAGCCCGCGGGTATGGTCCGCCGGGCGCGCATGGGTCTGATCCAGCACAAGCGGGAGGCGTACTGGTTCTATCGCTTCCTCTCGATCGGCTACGACCGCTGGGTGAACCCGCTCTTCTGGACGCCGGCGATGCGCGCGCAGGCGCTCGCCGCGGCGCGGCTCGACCGGCGCGGGCTCGAGGTCCTGGACGCGGGGGCGGGCACCGGCTTCACGACCGAGGGGATCGTGGAGCACGTCGACCCGGGACGGGTGACGATGCTCGACCAGAGCCCGCACCAGCTCGCGCGGGCCCGCGGCAAGCCGGCGCTGGCGGCGTGCGCCAAGCGGCTGGGCGATGCGGAACGGCTGCCGTTCGGCGACGCGGCGTTCGATCGCTACGTGTCCGCCGGGAGCATCGAGTACTGGCCCGACCCCCAGCGGGGCATCGCCGAAGCCCACCGGGTGCTGCGTCCCGGCGGCGTCGGGGTCGTGGTCGGCCCCGTCGAGCCGGCCAACCCGATCCTGCGGCGCCTGTCGGGCGCGTGGATGCTGTTCCCCGCCGAGGCGCAGTACCGCGAGTGGTTCGAGCGCGCCGGGTTCACCGACGTCCGCGTCCACGCGCTCGCGCCGGACTGGTACCGCGGCCGCTCCCCGTACGGCGTGGCGGTGGCCGGAAGGAAGCCCGCGGCGGAGCGCGGCGCCGCGCCGGAGGGCGAGGCGAAGCGCGGCGCGCCGGTGGAGGACCGGAGCGCGCCGATGACGCTCGGCGACCGGCTTCGCTTCGCCGGGCGCTTCGTGGTCGGCTCGGCCGCCGGCGCGCTGTTCGTGCCGATCGGCGCGGTGCTCGCGTTGCGGGCACGGCTCACGGGCCGCCCGGGCTGATGGCGACGGCCGGCGCCGTCGCGGCACCCGCCCGCGCCGCCGGCGTGCTGTGGCGCTTCTCGCGCCCGCACACGATCGTGGGCACGGCCGTCAGCGTGGCCGGGCTGTTCGCGATCGTGGTCTCAGGCCTCGACGGCGTCGACCCCGGCCGGGCCGCCTTCCACCTGTTCTGGACGCTGGTGGCCGGACTCGCCGTCAACGTGTTCATCGTCGGCATCAACCAGATCTCCGACGTGGAGATCGACCGCGTCAACAAGCCGTTCCTGCCGATCGCCGCCGGCGACCTCACCCGCGAGCGGGCGTGGTGGATCGTCGGCGCCTCCGCGGCCCTGCCCGTGCTGCTCGCGCTCACCCAGGGCGTCTGGGAGCTGGCGGCGGTGACCGCCGCGCTCGCAGTCGGCGCGGCCTACTCGCTCCCGCCGCTGCGGCTCAAGCGCTACCCGACGATCGCATCGCTGTGCGTCTCCGGCGTGCGCTCGGCGATCGTGAACCTCGGCGTCGCCGCCCACTTCTCCGCGGCGCTCGGCGGCGGGGCGGAGATCGCGCCGGCCGTATGGGCGCTGACCGCGTTCGTGCTCCCCTTCAGCCTCGCGATCGCGATCTTCAAGGACGTCCCCGACGCCGAGGGGGACCGGCGCTACGCGATCGCCACGTTCACCGTCCGCCACGGCGGCCGCACCGTCATGCGCGCCGGCCTGGCCGTGCTCACGCTCGCCTACCTCGGAATGGCCGTCCTCGGGCCGCTGCTGGTCGACGGGGCCGACCCCGTCGTCCTCTCCACCACCCATCTCGCGGCGCTCGGACTGCTGTGGCTCGCCGCCCGCGGGATCGATCCATCCGACCGCGCCCAGTTCACCGCGTTCTACTTCCGCGTCTGGCAGCTGTTCTTCCTGGAATACGCGATCGTTCCCCTCGCCTGCTTGGCCGCTTAGGCCGGTGAGGCATGGGGTCACGCACCCATTCGGAGTCGACAAAGCCGTCCTCGTGGGGTAGCTTCTGGCGCGATGGCGCTCGGCTACGACGCTCAACGGCAGCTCGGAATCCCGACCCGAGCCGCCCCACCGGCCGCGAGGTCCGCACAGCCCGGCCGTGCGCACGGGCCGAACACGATCAGCGCCAGCCAGGCGCGCGCCGCGCGCCGCCGCGAGGCGCTCAGCAACCAGCAGGCCGTCTCGGCCTGGCTGCGCGAGTTGTCCGGCCGGGGCCGCTGACGCTCCTGTTAACTCGGTGCCACCGCCGTTTTCCCCGGGCTGCGCCCGGGCACCGTCGGTAGTACAACCTCGGTAACGAGCGTTCCTAACCAGCAGAGGAGCATCATGGCCAAGACCCCGCTCCAGGAGTTGGCCGACCACGGCCAGAGTGTCTGGATCGACTTCCTGTCGCGCCGCTTCGTCCAGGACGGCGACCTGGCCGGCCTCGTCGAGCAGGGGGTGGTGGGCGTCACCTCCAACCCGACCATCTTCCAGGGCGCCATCGCCGAGGGCGACGCCTACGACGACCAGATCCGCGAGATCGTCGAGCAGGGCGAGTCCGAGCCGAAGGAGATCTTCCTCGCGCTCGCGCGCGAGGACATCCGCGGCGCCTGCGACCTGCTGCGCTCCGTCTACGACGAGGGCAACGGCAAGGACGGCTACGTCTCGCTGGAGGTCGACCCGAACCTCGCGCACGACACGCGGCGCACGGCCGAGGAGGCCAAGCGCCTGCACGCGATGATCGAGCGCCCCAACCTGTTCGTCAAGATCCCCGCCACCCAGGAGGGCCTGCCCGCGATCGAGGAGTCGATCGCCGCCGGCATCGCGGTCAACGTGACGCTGATCTTCTCGCTCGAGCGCCACCGTGCCGTGGCGGAGGCGTACATCCGCGGCCTCGAGCGCCTCGTCGAGAGCGGCGGCGACCCGGGCGAGGTGGCCTCGGTGGCCTCCTTCTTCGTCTCGCGCGTCGACACCGAGGGCGACAAGCGCCTGGACGCGCTCGGCGGCCACGACGAGCTGAAGGGCAAGCTCGCGATCGCCAACGCCAAGCTCGCCTACGCGACCTACCAGGAGATCTTCTCCGGGGCGCGGTGGGAGACGCTGGCGGCCAAGGGCGCGACCCCCCAGCGCTGCCTGTGGGCGTCGACCTCGACCAAGAACCCCGAGTACCGCGACGTCATCTACGTCGAGGAGCTGGTCGGCCCCGACACGGTGAACACCATGCCGCGCGCCACCGTCGAGGCCGTCCTCGACCACGGGGAGATCGAGGAGACGCTCACCCGCGACGTCGAGGGCGCCCGCAAGGTGCTCGACGACCTGAAGGCGGCGGGCATCGACTACGACGACGTCGTCGACACGCTGGAGAAGGAGGGCGTCCAGAAGTTCGCCGACTCCTTCAAGGACCTCTTCAGCGACATCGAGTCCAAGCGCGACCAGCTCGTCACGGCATGAGCAAGGGCACGGACTTCCAGCGCGAGCTGGGCCAGCAGCTGCGGGTCGACTCGGTCCGCACCAGCGCCGCCGCCGGCTCCGGCCACCCGACCTCGTCGATGTCGGCCGCCGACCTGATGGCCGTCCTGCTGGACGGCCACCTGCGGCTGGACTACGCGAACCCGGCCAACCCGGCCAACGACCACCTGGTCTTCTCCAAGGGCCACGCCTCGCCGCTGTACTACTCGATCCTCAAGGCGGCGGGCGCGATCGACGACGAGGAGCTCCTCACCTTCCGCAAGCTGGACTCGCGCCTGGAGGGCCACCCCACCCCGCGCATCCCGCCGACCGACGTGGCGACGGGCTCGCTGGGCCAGGGTCTGCCGATCTGCGTCGGCATCGCCATGACCGCGCGCAGCCTGGACAAGCTGCCCTACCGCGTGTGGTGCCTGTGCGGCGACTCCGAGATGGCCGAGGGCTCGATGTGGGAGGCGTTCCAGCACGCCGGCTGGGAGGGCCTGGACAACCTCGTCGCGATCATCGACGTCAACCGCCTCGGCCAGACACGCGAGACGATGCTCGGCTGGGACAGCGAGGGCTACGCCAACCGCTGCCGCGCCTTCGGCTGGCACGCGATCGAGATCGACGGCCACGACGTCGAGCAGATCGAGGCCGCCTACACGGAGGCCGAGCAGACCAAGGGCAAGCCGACGGCGATCATCGCCCGCACGATGAAGGGCAAGGGCGTCAAGGCGGTCGAGGACCAGCCCGGGAGGCACGGCAAGCCGCTCGACGATCCTGAGGCCGCGATCGAGGAGCTGGGCGGCGAGCG
>Ga0136616_10000396_pt1 | contig 20187 bp, 20 predicted proteins | sample AntDrymUQ2992106_2_FD_106648 | JGI IMG/M metagenome (GOLD analysis project Ga0136616, IMG submission 106648) | Polar desert sand microbial communities from Dry Valleys, Antarctica - metaG UQ299 (21.06) | ecosystem: Environmental > Terrestrial > Soil > Desert | place: Antarctica: Dry Valley... | reverse complement strand
CGACGATCCTCGTCAACAACGCCGGCATCATCGAGCCGATCACTCCGCTCGCGCGCTCCGACGCGACCACGTGGCTCCGCCACATCGCGATCAATCTGGGGGGTGTGTACCTCACCACCCGGGCGGTGCTGCCGGGGATGCTCGAGCGCGGATACGGACGCATCGTGAACATCTCCTCGCATGCAGCGGAACGCCCGAGCGCGGGGTGGACCGCATACACGGCGGGCAAGGCGGCGGTCGAGCAGCTCACCCGCTCGCTGGGTGTCGAGCTCGAGCGCACCGGCGTGACGGTCTGCGCGCTGCGGCCGGGAAAGGTCGAGACGGCCCTGCAGGAGCGCGTCAGGCGCTCGTCGGCCGAGGACTTTCCGCGTGTGGAGGAGTACCGCGAAGCGAAGCGTGCGGGGCAGGTCGCGGATCCAAAGGACCGCGCGCGGATCGTCGCCTACCTCGTGAGCGACGGTGCGCAGCGCAACGGTCAGATCGTCGAGCCTGACGAGGCGCTCGAGCGTGTGGTCGCGGAGGCGCTCGACGCGTCGCCCTAGCCTTGACCTCGCGAGCGCGTCGCGCGGGCGTTATCCCGTCCCGAGCACCACCGATTTCTTCTCGAGGTAGCCCTCGAGCGCCTCGAGGCCGTGCTCCTTGCCGAAGCCGGACTGCTTCGCGCCTCCGAACGGCAGCTGGTCGTACGCCACCTGGATGTCGTTCACCCAGGTGTAGCCCGCCTCGATGCCCTCGGCAGCGCGGCGCGCCTTCGCCAGGTCCCGCGTCCAGATCGAGGAGCCGAGACCGTAGACGCTGCTGTTCGCCTTCGCGATCGCTTCGTCCAGGTCGTCCACGATGAAGAGCGGCATCGCCGGCCCGAAGACCTCCTCGGTGGCCATGCGGGAGTCCTCGGGAACGTCCGCAAGCACCGTCGCCTCCATGAACCAGCCCCGCTCGAAGTCCTTGCCCTCGGGGCGCTTGGCGCCCGCGAGAACCCGCGCGCCGCGACCGACCGCGTCGGTGACTTGCGCCTCGACCTCCGCGCGCTGTGCCTCGGTGTGGAGCGGCCCCATCTTGGTGCCTTCGGCCAGGCCGTTGCCCGTCTTCCATTCCTTCGCCGCGCGATCGGCGATCTTCGCCGTGAACTCCTCGGCGATGCCCCGGAAGAGGTACACGCGCTTCACCGCGAGGCAGGCCTGTCCGGCGTTGAAGAAGCGGCCGATGGCCGCGGCCGCGCTCGCGCGGCGGATATCGGCGTCGTCGCAGACGATCATCGGGTCGCTGCCGCCGAGCTCCAGCGTCACCCGGGTCACGTTCTCGGCAGCGAGCTGCATGATCCGCTTGCCGGTCTCGGTCTGGCCGGTGAACGCGACCTTGTTCACTCCCGGGTGGCGCACGAGCGCGTCGCCGATCTCGGCGCCGGAGCCATGCAGCGTGTTCAGGACGCCCGCGGGGAAGCCCGCACCGTTGATGACCTCGATCGCGCGCTGGGTCGCGAGTGGCGTGGTGGACGCCGGCTTCAGCACCACGGTGCAGCCGGCGGCGAGCGCCGGGCAGATCTTGTTCGCCATGAGCGTGAGCGGGAAGTTCCAGGGTGTGATGGCGGCGACGACACCGACCGGGCGGCGGATGGTAAAGCCGATCTTGGCCGGATCGTCGAGCGGCACGTAATCACCGCGGATCTTGTCGGCGAGCCCGGCGTAGTACTCGAGATTCTCCGAGACCCGGGAGGCCTCGAGCACCGCGTGCGCGAGCGGCTTGCCCTGCTCCTGCGAGAGGATGCGCGCGATCTCCGGGACCGCCGCCTTCATCCGCTCGGCCGCCTGGTGCATGAGCTGCGCGCGCTTCGTGGGCGCGAGCGCCGACCATGCCGGCAGAGCCTTGCGCGCGGCCGCGACCGCCGCGTCCACCTCCGCGGTCGTGCCGCGCGGGATGCTGTCCACGACATCTCCGGTCGCGGGGTTGCGTACCTCGATGGTCTTGCCGCCGCTCGCGTCCGCGAGCTCTCCGCCGATCAACATCTGTGGCATCTGAACAGGCCTCTCTCTCCGCGCGCACGTTGCCCCGACAGGCCGTGCGGCTCAGCGATGTGGGGTGGGGTTCCGCTAGATTGTGCCAACTGCGCGCACGTCCCGTCGGGAGGTAGCGAATGCCGGTCGTCCGTCTCGAGAAGCAGGCTGCCGTGGGGCACATCATCCTGGATCGCCCGCCGGCCAACTCGTACGACAAGGCCTTCCTGGACGACCTCTCGCTCGCGATCGACGAGGCCCGCTTCGACGCGGCCGTGAAGTCGATCCTTGTACGCAGCGCGTCGGAGAAGTTCTTCTCTGCCGGTGCCGACGTCAAGATGTTCGCGTCGACGGACGCCGACTACCAGATGGCCTTCGTGATCCACGCGAACGAGATCATGTCCAAGCTCGAACGCACGCCGAAGATCGTCGTCGCGGCGATCAACGGGCACTGCCTCGGTGGGGGCCTCGAGATCGCGCTCTGCTGCGACTTCCGGATGGCAGCCCAGGGCACCTACAACATCGGCCTGCCCGAGGTGACGCTCGGCGTGCTCCCGGGCACCGGCGGCACGCAGCGCCTGCCGCGGCTCATCGGCCGCCAGAAGGCGCTCGACATCATGGTGCTGGGCGCACCGGTGCAGCCGGAGCGCGCCAAGGAGCTCGGCATCGTCGACGAGGTCGTCCCCGCCGCCGAGCTCGTGCCCAAGGCGCAGGAGTGGTGCGCGGCGTACGCGAGCGGTCCCACGCTCGCGATCGGCCAGATCAAGCTCGCGACCGTGCTGGGCGGCGGCATGCCGTTCGACATCGCGATGCTCTACGAGCACCAGGCCGTCGGGCGCCTCTTCGCCTCCGACGACTTCCGCGAGGGCGTCAAGGCGTTCACGGAGAAGCGCAAGCCCGACTACAAGGGCACATAGGCAAGCTCCTCGCGCTGCGTGACGCCGTCGCGCGGCACACGGCTGACGGCATGTCCATCGCACTCGGCTGCTCGCTCGAGCCCGCGATCCCGTTCGCTTTCGTGCACGAGCTCATCCGTCAGCGGCGTCGCGAGCTCGAGGTGATCGGCCCGATCAGCGACATCGCGTTCGACATGCTCATCGGGGCGGGTTGCGTGCGCCGGGTCACCGCCGCCTGGATCGGCAACGTCTCGGCTGGCCTCGCGCACTGCTACCGCCGCGCCATGGAGCATGGTGTCCCGAACCGCATCGAGGTCCGCGATCACACGAACTTCACGCTCGCCCAGGCCCTCCTGGCGGGCGCGCTCGGCGCGCCGTACCTGCCGACCCGCACCATCATCGGCAGCGACATCGCCCGCGCGAACCCGACCTTCGTGCCTTCGACCTCGCCGTTCGACGGCACCCCCTTGCTGCTGGTCCCGGCGATCACGCCCGACCTCACGGTGCTCGCGGTGCAGCGTGCCGACGGGGACGGCAACGCGCATCTCTGGGGTCCCTGGGGCGTGGCGCAGGAGGCGGCGCTCGCCGCCGGCGCGGTCGTGATCCTCGCGGATCAGGTCGTGGCCCGCGACGTGATCGCAAGCGATCCGAACCGCACGATCGTGCCGGGAACGAAGGTCGTCGCCGTCGTCGAGGCGCCGGGCGCCTGCCATCCCTCGCCGCTGCAAGGCCGGTACGCGCGCGACCACGAGTTCTTCCACGAGTACCACCGCGCCACCCGTACCGCGGAGGGTTTCGCCGGCTGGCTGGCGGACTGGGTCGACGGCACGCCCGACCATGCCGCGTACCTGGCGCGCCTCGGGGAGCGGTGGCCGGCGCTCCGGCTGACCGGCACGCCTGCGGCGGAAGCCCGCTTCTAGTGGCACCAGTGGACGTCTCGCCCGGCGAGGTCATGGTCGCGCAGGCGGCCCGGGAGATACAGGACGGCGAGCGCGTGTTCGTGGGCATGCGGCTGCCGCTCATCGCCTTTGTCGTCGCGAAGCGGACGCACGCCCCGAACGCCGTGGGGTTGTTCGAGCTCGGAATCGTTCGCGATCAGCCGGCTCGGGAGCTGCTCTATACGATGGGCGACCCGCCGAACGTCGCTGGTGCGGTGTGGTGCGCCCGGACGATCGATCTCATGGGTCTGCTCCAGCGCGGCGATGTCGACGCCGGGTTCATCGGCGGTGCGGAGATCGACCGGCACGGCAACCTCAACACGACGGTGATCGGCGAGGACCGGAAGAACCCGAGCGTGCAGCTGCCGGGGTCGGGCGGCGGAGCGGACATCGCGAGCCTCGCCCACCGGCTCATCGTGATCATGGCGCACGACCGCAGGCGCCTTCGCGAGCGCGTCGACTTCATCACATCGCCGGGATATGGCGATGGGCCGGGGTGGCGGGACCGCGTCGGCTTTCCGCGTGGCGGCCCAGCGGTGCTCATCACGACGCTGGGCGTGTTCCGCTTCGTCGGTGGCGAGGCAGTGCTGCGGTCGTACCACACGCACTCGAGCGTCGCCGACATCCGGGAGCAGACCGGGTGGGAGCTCCGCGTCGCGGATGACGTCCACCAGACGGAGCCGCCGAGCGCCGACGTGCTCGCGATCGTGCGCGAGTACGACCCGGAGGGTTTCTGGACGAGGCGCGGCGAGTGAGCGATCACGAGGATGCAGCAGAGCCGTCCGCACGGGTCGTCGCGGCACAGCTCTTCCACGAGATCGTCGGCGAGGACCACGCGCGTGTGCGGCGCGAGATCGTGAGGCGCGGCCTGAAGGCGCGGATCGACTTCCGGAACGTGCTCTTCGAAAGCCATCGCGCGCGGCTCGCGGATCTCGGCGGGTCGCGCACGCCGGCCCTCTGGGACGGCGAGCGCCTGCACGAGGGCGCGGAGGCGGTGCTGCGCGCCCTCCGTGCCATGATGCGCCCGGAATGACGGACCTCCGGCTGCCGGAGCTCCCTGCGCGGTACAACGCCGTCGAGACGTTCATCGACGCGCACCGCGGCACCCGAGACGGCGCGATCGCCATCCGGTGCCGGGGCGAGAGCGTGACGTACGCCGAGCTCGCAGCCAACGTGGACCGCTGCGGCAACGCGCTGCGCGAGCTCGGTGTCGACATGGAGCAGCGCGTCATCATCATGTGTCTCGACTCGCCCGCGTTCGTGTACGCGTTCTTCGGGGCGATCAAGATCGGCGCGATCCCGATACCGGTGAACACCTTGCTCGTGCCGCAGGATCTGCGCTACATCCTTCACGACAGCCGCGCAGTAGCGGTCGTCGCGTCCGCGCCGCTCGTGGACAAGGTGCTCGAGGCCCGCGTCGGGCTCCCGCGGCTGCGTCATGTGCTCGTGACCGGCGGGCCGCCGCGGGACGGCGTGGCCTCGCTCGAAGAGGCGATGGCGGCGGCGTCACCCGAGCTCAGTCCCGCCGACACGACGCCGGATGACGCCTGCTTCTGGCTCTACTCCTCCGGGACGACGGGGTTCCCGAAAGGCGCCGTGCACCTGCACCACGACATGATCTGGTGCGCTGACACGTACGCGGCGCACGTGCTCCGCACGACGGACCAGGACCGGCACCTGACCGTCTCGCCGCTGTTCCACGCGTACGGGCTCGGCAACGGCGTGTTCTTCCCGTTCCGTGTCGGCGCCTCGAGCGTGTACAAGCCGGAGCGCGCGACGCCGGACCTGGTCTACGGACTCATCGCGCAGGAGCGGCCGACGCTGCTCTTCACCGCACCGACCTTCTATGCGGCGCTCCTGGCGTCCCCCGATGAGGGCATCCAGCATGACCTCTCGTCCCTTCGTGCCTGCGTGTCCGCGGGCGAGGCGCTGCCAAAGGCGCTCTTCGACCAGTGGAAGCGTCGCTTCGGGCTCGAGATCCTGGACGGGATCGGCTCCACTGAGATGCTCCACATCTTCATCTCGAACTTCCCCGGCCAGGCGAAGGGCGGCACCAGCGGCACGGTCGTGCCGGGGTATCGCGCGAAGATCGTCGACGACGACGAGCGCGAGCTGCCGCCGGGCGAAGCCGGCAACCTGTGGGTCTCTGGCGACAGCGCGTGCGCGTACTACTGGAACAAGCACGAGAAGACGAAGGCCACGATCCGCGGCGACTGGCTGGTGACGGGCGACAAGTACCATCTCGACGCGGACGGCTACTACACGTACGAGGGTCGTAGCGACGACATGCTCAAGGTGTCCGGGCAATGGGTGTCGCCCGCGGAGGTGGAGGCCGCGCTGATGGAGCATCCCGCCGTGCTCGAGTGCGGCGTCGTCGGTGCCAAGGACAAGGACGACCTGGTGAAGCCGAAGGCGTTCGTCCTGCTGAAGCAGGGCCGGCAGGGAAGCGAGACGCTCAGCTTGGAGCTGCAGCAGTTCGTGAAGGGCCGGATCACACCGTACAAGTACCCGCGCTGGGTGGAGTTCGTGAGCGAGCTTCCGAAGACCGCCACCGGCAAGATCCAGAGGTACAAGCTGAGGAGCCTCGGACCGGACCCGCTTGCGGCTCAGGCCCGCGGCGACGAAAGCCCGTGATGGCAGCGGCATACCCGCTCCGCGAGCCTCTGGCGTGAGCGACGCGCGGGAACGGGTGGAGGCGTGGCGACGCGCGGCGCGCGAGGATCCGGATGCATTCTGGACCGCCGCCGCCGAGCAGCTGCCGTGGACCCGACGGTGGGACACCGTTCTCGACTGGCAGCCGCCCACATTCCGCTGGTACGCCGGGGGCCGGACGAACCTCGCGCGCAACTGCATCGATCGTCATGTCGAGGCGGGCAGCGGCGACCGCATCGCGCTCATCACCGAGAACGAGCGCGGAGAGCGTCGCGCCTTCACGTACGACGAGCTCGGCACAGAGGTACGGCGTGTCGCCGCGGCTTTGCGCGGCCTCGGCATCCGGAGGGGCGACCGCATCGGCATCTACATGCCGACCAGCGCGGAAGCTATCACCCTCATGCTCGCGTCGACCCGCATCGGCGCGATCATGCTCGTCGTCTTCGCGGGCTTCGGATCGGGTGCGCTCGGCGAACGCGTGCGGCTCGCCGGCGCGCGCGCCATCTTCGCGACGGACGTCACGTACCGCAAGGGGAAGGACGTTCCGCTCAAGGGCATCATCGACGAGGCGGTCGCGAGCTGCCCAAGCGTCGAGCGCGTCGTGGTGCTGCGCCGCATCGCGGACACGACATTGGACGCCGGCCGCGACATCACCTGGGACGACTTCCTCGCCTTAGGTGCGGGGCAGCCCGACGGGGCCGAGGACATGGAGTCGAACGAGCCCGCGTTCATCCTCGCGACGAGCGGCACGACGGCGAAGCCGAAGCTTGCGGTGCACACGCACGGTGGATACCAGGTCTATGTGCACGCCCAGGCTAGATCGATGTTCGGGCTCCGTCCGGAGGACGTGTGGTGGTCGACGAGCGACATCGGCTGGGTCGTCGGGCACAGCTACATCGTCTTCGCGCCTCTGCTCGTTGGCTGCACGACGATCGCGTACGAAGGTGCGCTTGATCATCCGAACGCTGAGACCTTCTATCGCATCGTCGCGGCGAACCGGGTTTCCGGCGTGTTCACCTCACCGACGGCCGCGCGGCTGCTGATGCGCTATGGGACCGAGCCGGCGCGACAGCACGACCTCGGGACGCTCGAGCGCGCCTTCTGCGCCGGTGAAGTGCTGAACGCGCCGGCCTGGGAGTGGTTGCAGAAGCAGGTCTTCGCAGACCGGATCCCGGTCGTCGACCACTACTGGCAGACCGAGACCGGCGGACCTGTCGTCGGCAACCCCTACGGCATCGGGCTCCTGCCGATCAAGCCCGGCTCGTCCGGCGTGCCGCTGGCGGGTGTCGAGGCGAAGGTGGTCACGCCTGAGGGCGCGCCGTGCGCTCCGGGCGACAAGGGCATCTTCGTGATCGAGCGGCCCTTTCCAGGCCTCACCGCGTCGCTCTGGGGTGAGCCGGAGCGGTACGCGCACGACTACTGGGAGCGCATCCCGGGACAGAACGTGTACTTCACCGGCGACGCGACGTCCATCGACGAGGACGGCTACGTCTGGTTCAGCGGGCGGGCGGACGAGATCATCAAGATCGCCGACCATCGCATCGGGACGATCGAGGTCGAGACCGCGTTCCTCCGCCATCCGGCCGTGGCCGAGGCGGGCGTGACCGGACGGCCTGACGAGCTGCGTGGGCAGGTCATCTCCGCCTTCGTCGTGCCGAAGCAGGGCCACACGCCGTCCGAGGACCTCCGGGCCGAGCTCATCGCGACGGTCCGCAGGGATCTTGGTCCGCTGGCGGTCATCGGCGAGCTGAACTTCGTGGACATGCTGCCGAAGACGCGCAGCGGCAAGATCATGCGGCGCGTCCTGAAAGCGGTGATCCTGGGCAAGGACCCCGGCGACATCTCGACGATCGAGGACGAGGGCTCCGTCGAAGAGGCGCGCGAGTCCTGGGAGGAGATGCAGGCCGCGGTCCATCGCCCCCCGGACGTAGGCAGCGGTCGCCGGCACCTGCCCTAGGCTCTCGCCGTGTCGCGGAGCGGAGCCGAGCCGAAACCGCCCTGGTCCGCGGTCCCCCGCGGGGTCAAGAGCGAGGTCGCCCGCATGCTCGGCTCCCCGGTCGCGCGCGCCGCGCGCGTGTACGGCGGATACGTGCCGTCGGCGACCTTCCGGATCGTCCTCGCCGATGGCCGCCGCGCCTTCCTCAAGTCCAGCTATCCACTGCCGAAGGGAAGCCAGGTCCACTGGTCGATCACCGCCGAGGAGCGCGTCTATCGGACACTCGGCGACCGCATCGGGCGCTGGGGACCGCGCTTCCTCGGCTCGGTCGAGCGCGACGGCTGGCAGGTCGTCGCGCTCCAGGACCTCGGCCCGAGCACGATCCCGCCGTGGACGGCGGCGAAGGCGCGGCTCGCGGCCCGCGACTACGCGCGCTTCCACGAGAGCACGCTCGGGACGCGTCTGCCGCGATGGCTGTCGCGCACCGAGCACGTCAAGTTCAACTCGTACTGGGCGGGGCTCGTCGAGCGTCGCGAGCTCCGCAACGTCGCGCAGCTCGCCCGACGCCGCGCCGACGAAGCGGAGGAGTGGCTCGCTGTGGCGCTCCCGCTCATGCTCGCGGGAGAGGGGCGCCTCGCTCGCGTACAGCGGCCGTTCGCGCTCCTCCATTTCGACACGCGCTCTGACAACCTGCGGCTCCACGGCGAGCGGCTCCGGCTCTTCGACTGGCCGTTCGCGTGCGTCGGCCCGGCGGAATTCGATGTTGCCGCGTTCGCTCAGGCCGTCGCCATGGAGGGCGGTCCCGCGCCAGAGCGCGTGGTCGCCTGGTACGAAGACGTCCTGCCGCTTCGCGCTGCCGCGATCGACGCGTCGCTGGCCGGCATCTGCGGCTACTTCTCGGACCGCGCCTGGCGGCCGCCGCACGCCGGCCTGCCCCGCCTGCGTTCGGTGCAGCGGCGCCAGCTGAAGGCGACGCTGGCGTGGGCCGCGCGTCGCCTCGCGCTGCCCGAGCCCAGCTGGCTTGTCACGGTACCCGACTGAGTGCCTGAGTGGCCCGACCTCCACGTCGCGCGCGGCCGGCTCGCGCGTGCGCTCGGCGGCCGGACGGTCACGGGCGTGAAGGTCGGTGATCCGATCGTGATCCGAGCGACGAGCCCCGTCGAGGAGCTGCTGCTCGGCCGCGTCTTCCGCGCGGTGCGGCACCGCGGCAAGTTCATGCTCTTCGACCTCGACGACGTCTCGATGATCGTGAACCCGATGCTGTCCGGGCTCTTCGAGCTGAAGTCGTCGGAGGCCCGAGCGTCGAAGGACACGCGCCTGCGGCTCGCGCTCGATGACGGGCTCGAGCTGCGCTACCGCGATGACACGCGCATGGGGAAGGTCTACGTGCTGAGCGGCGAGGTGCCGGAGACAGCGGTCCCCGGCCTGGCCGGGATCGGGCCTGACGCGCCGCGGATCTCGGAGGCCGAGTTCGTCGAGCGCGCCCGCAGACGCGGCGGCGATGCTCGCAACGTCCTGCAGGACCAGCGGGTCGTGGCGGGGATCGGCAACGCCTACGCCGACGAGATCCTCTGGGAGGCGAAGCTGCATCCGAAGCGCACCGCGCGGTCGCTCTCCGGCGATGAGGTGCTCGGGCTCTACGCGGCGATGCAGCGGGTCCTCGCGCGCGCCGTCGACCTGGTCGAGGCCGGCACGCCGCCCGAGCTCGGCGTGAAGGTGCGTGCCCACCTGAAGGTGCGCGGACGGCAGGGCACGCCGTGCCCGCGATGTGGCTCGAACCTCCGGCGTGCACGGAAGGGCGATGACGAGACGGACTATTGCCCGACCTGCCAGCCCCCGCCGCCGGGCCAGCTCCGCTGATCGCCGCCGCACACGCGGCCATCCCTCTCTTTCACCGCGTGCACCAGCCACGACGGGCGTGACGTGGATCCGACCGACAAGCGCTTCGCCCATGTGGATCGCGAGCTGCGGATCTCTTCCGCCGAGGCCGGGCGCACGCATTCGAGGGTCAGGCCGCACGAGGCGTACCGGCGCGCCAGCGCCGCCGCCTCGCGCAGCGCCTCGGCAGGGGCGGCCCGATCGCGATCGGTGACCGACACGAGCGCTCGGATGGTCGCCCCTGGCGCGGCGATCGCCGCGATGCCCGCGAGCACAGCCGCATCGATCCCGAGGACGCCGCGCAGCAGCGAGCCCCACGGGAAGTGCACCGTCACCTCGGTGGCGCGTGCGGCGAGCTCGCCCGGCGGCGCCTCGGCCGCGGCGACGACGAAGAGGGCCGGGGCGCCGCGGCGCGACGCCTCGCGCATGCGCGAAGCGTCGGCGTCGAGGCCGACGAAGAAGGTGTCAGGGTGCGCAGCCGCTGCTGCCAGGACGTACTTGCCGTCGCCGGTGCCGATGTCCACCGCGACGGCACGCCCGGAGGTCAGCCGGTCGAATTACCCGACGTCTACGTCGACGAGGCGCCGCCCATTCACGGTCCGCATGACACAGGATGGTAGCGCTTGGCCGGTCCGGGGATCGCGGGGATACTGGCGCAGCGTGACGGAGCGGCGGGGGAACTTTTCGAATGCCCTCGCGTACGAAGGCTACGTCGGCCGCTGGAGCGCCCTCGTCGCCGCGGACTTCCTCGAGCGGCTCGCCGCGCCGACCTCGATCCCGTGGCTGGACCTCGGCTGCGGGACCGGTGTCGTCACCGCCGCCATCGGACGGCGTGGCGTCCAGGAGGTCTACGGGCTCGATCCAGCCGAGGGGTTCGTCCTGCACGCCGCGGCCACCGTGCGCGGTCGCTTCACCGTCGGCGACGCTCAGCGGCTGCCGTTCCGGGATGGGACCTTCGGGGTCGTCGTGAGCGCGCTCGTGCTCAACTTCATCCCGGATCTCGCTGCCGCACTAGCGGAGGTGCACCGCGTCCTCCGCCGCGGAGGCGTCGCCGCCGCCTACGTCTGGGACTACGCCGGCGAGATGCAGCTCATGCGCCGGTTCTGGGATGCCGCGGTCGTCATCGATCCGCGGGCCGCAGTCCTGGACGAAGGGCGGCGGTCCACGATCTGCCGGCCCGAGCCACTCGCGCGGGCCTTCCTCGAGGCGGGCTTCTCCGGCATCACGACCTGGCCGATCGATGTCCCGACCCGCTTTCGCGACTTCGACGATTACTGGACGCCGTTCCTTGGTGGGACCGGGCCTGGGCCCGCGTTCGCGGTCTCGCTGGACGAGCTACGCCGGACCGCGCTCCGCGACCGCCTCCGCGCGACGCTCCCGATCGCGGCCGACGGCACGATCGGCCTGATCGCCCGCGCCTGGGCCGTGCGCGCGGTCCGCGCCTGAGCGATAGTCACGTCCGGAGGGACGATGCCGAACACCATCCTGATCCATCGCGAGGAGCCCATTGCCGTCGTGCAGCTCAACCGGCCCGAAGTCCTGAACGCCCTCAACGAGGAGCTCATGGGCGAGCTGCTCCTCTCACTACAGCAGCTCGATGCGGATGACGCGGTTCGCTGCATCGTGATCACCGGGAATGAGAAGGCATTCGCCGCCGGCGCCGACATCAAGGAGACCTTCGTCACGGCGACCCCGGTGACGATGCTCGCGCAGGATCTCACCACGAAGTGGGAAGGCATCCGCAAGGTCAAGAAGCCGATCATCGCCGCTGTGTCCGGGTACGCGCTTGGCGGAGGCTGCGAGCTCGCGATGACGTGCGACATCATCGTGGCGTCCGAAACGGCGCAGTTCGGCCAGCCGGAGGTGAACCTCGGGATCATTCCGGGTGCGGGCGGCACACAGCGCCTGGCACGCGCGGCCGGGAAGTACGTCGCGATGGAGCTGATCCTCACCGGCCGCCGTTTCAAGGCGGAGGAGGCCAAGGCCATCGGACTCGTTGCGCAGGTCTACCCGGCCGCTTCATGGCTCGACGACGCGAAGGCCCTCGCGCGCACGATCGCCGAGAAGCCACCGGTGGCGGTGCGTCTCGCGACCGAGGCGATCGACCTCGCCTTCTCCTCCACGCTCGAGGCCGGTCTGGAGTTCGAGCGCAAGGCCTTCTACCTCCTCTTCGCGACCGAGGACAAGCAGGAGGGCGTCGACGCGTTCGTGAACAAGCGCACACCGGTCTTCAAGGGAAGGTGAGCGCACCGGCGCGGTCGTCAACGTTGCGCGTCGAGCGCGACGGCCACGTCGCGATCCTGACCCTCGACCGCCCCGATGTGCTGAACGCGTTCGATGAGGCACTCACGGACCGGCTTGGGCGGGCGCTGTCGCACGTCGCCGAAGACGCGAGCGTGCGTGCGGTCGTGATCACTGGCGCGGGGCGCGCGTTCTCGGCGGGCCAAGACCTCCGCGACCGGGCCGCGGCCATCGAGCGCAGTGCCGACCTTCGACTCGGCGACGAGCTCCGGCGCCGGTATCACCCGGCGATCGGGGCGATCCGCTCGATGCGGAAGCCCGTCATCGCCGCGGTGAACGGTGTCGCGGCCGGGGCCGGGTTCGGCCTCGCGGTCTCCTGCGACATCCGCGTCGCGGCCGCTTCGGCGAGCTTTCGCGCCGGGTGGGGCAAGGTCGGGCTGGTGCCCGATGCGGGGTCGGCGTACTTCCTGCCGCGGCTCGTCGGCTGGGGGCATGCGGTCGACATCGCGCTCACCGGCCGAACGATCGGCGCGGAGGAGGCGCTCGCGCTCGGCCTCGTGACGCGGGTCTGGAGCGATGCCGAGTTCGCCGCCCGGTGGCGCGCGCTCGCGCGGGAGCTCAGCGAGGGCGCGACGGAGGCCTTCGCGCTCACCAAGGATGGCTTCAACGCCGCGTGGGAGCGCGACTTCACCTCGTTCCTCGAGCTCGAGGCGTCGCTGCAGGACCGCGCGGGCCGGACAGCGGATTACAAGGAGGGCGTGCGAGCGTTCCTCGCGAAGCGTCCACCCTCGTTCGAAGGCCGATGACAGCAGGTCCTGAGCGGGTCTCCGCCGCGAGATCGAGCAGGCAGCCGCGGGACGCTGTCGTGATCGGATACGTGCGCACGCCCTTCGGGCGGTACGGAGGCGCTCTGGCGCACGTCAGGCCGGATGACCTCGCCGCGCACGTCATCCGCGCCGCCCTCGAGCGCGTCGGGATCGACGGTGCGGAGGTCAACGAAGTCATCTTCGGCGCGTCGAACCAGGCCGGCGAGGACAACCGCAACGTGGCGCGCATGGCCGCGCTGCTCGCCGGGCTGCCGGAGACGACGCCGGGAGTGACCGTGAATCGTCTCTGTGGCAGCGGGCTCGAAGCGGTGAACGACGCCGCCCGCCGCATCCGCTCGGGCGAAGCCGACGTCGTGGTCGCCGGCGGTGTCGAGAGCATGAGCCGCGCGCCGTGGGTGATGCTGAAGCCGTCCGAGGCGTTCCCGCGCGGCGAGCGCACGGTCGTCGACACGTACCTCGGCTGGCGCCTGGTGAACCCGCGGATGAACGAGCTCGGCTACCACCCGGTGTCCCTCGGCGAGACCGCCGAGAACGTCCGCGTGGACAAGGGCGTCACGCGTGAGGAGCAGGACGCCTACGCCGCTCGCAGCCAGGAGCGCTACGCGCGGGCGAAGGCAGACCGCTTCTTCGCCGGCGAGATCGTGCCCCTTGGTGAGGTAGCCGAGGACGAGCAGCCGCGCGCTGACAGCACCATCGAGACTCTCGGGCGCCTCCGGCCCGCCTTCAGGACCGGAGGGACTGTCACCGCGGGGAACTCGTCAGGGATCAACGACGGCGCCGCTGCCCTCATCGTCACGTCGCGCCAGAAAGCTGAGGGGCTCGGGCTCCGGCCGCTCGGTCGTATCGTGGCGAGCGCGTCGGCTGGCGTGCATCCTGATGTGATGGGTCTCGGTCCGATCCCCGCCGTCCGCAGGCTCGAGGAGCGATGCGGCATCCCGGCCGAGCGCTGCGACGCGATCGAGCTGAACGAGGCGTTCGCGGCGCAGGTGATCCCGTGCATGCGCGAGCTCAACCTGCCGGAAGACCGGACCAACCCGAACGGTGGGGCGATCGCGATCGGTCACCCCATCGGCGCGTCCGGCGCGCGTCTCGCGGGTACGCTGCTCCGCGAGCTGGAGCGGCGCGGCGGGCGGCATGGCATCGCGACGATGTGCATCGGGGTGGGGCAGGGGCTGGCGACGCTGTTCGAGCGCGAGCCCTAGCCATGGCGGGCGGCCAGTATTGGTAGCAGCAGCCGCTGCACCAAGTGGCGAGCCTCGGCTGGGAGGACGTTGCCCAGCCGGGACGCCGGACCTAGGCTGACGAGATTCGCGAACGCGCGTGGAGGGAGTGGGATGGGCGAACAGCGAGGCGAGCTTCCCAGGCGGGGCTACACCTACCGGCTCAGCAGGCGCCAGCTCCTCGTCGTCGGCTCCGCCGCGGCGCTCGCGGCGTGCGCTCCAGGCACCGGGACCGCGCCGAATGCCCAGACGACGGCCGGAGCGACCGCGGCGACCACCGGCAAGCCCCTGAAGGTCGGTCAGCTCCTCCCCTTCACCAAGGTCTACGCCGAGCTCGGCGCCTCGATGAAGCGCGCGAGCGACCTGTACGTGAAGACCGCCGGTGGGCGGCTCTCGAACCGCCCGGTGACGTTCATCTACGAGGACGACGCGAACGACACCCCGACGGCGCTCCAGAAGACGCAGAAGTTCATCGACCAGGATCAGGTCGACCTCATGATGGGCGTCGTTCCGACGCCGCAGGCGTATGGCATCCGCAATGTCGTGGATGCGGCGAAGATGATCACGATCATCACGAACGCCGGCGGGAACTTCTTCAGCCGCCAGGTGCCGAACTGCACGCCCGCCTGCTTCAGCAAGTACACCTTCCGCTCGTCGTTCTCCAGCTACCAGATCAGCTATCCGATCGGCGAGTACGTCTCAGGCAAGGGAACCAAGGAGTTCTTCCTCTGTTATTCGAACTACGGCTTCGGTACCGAATCCGCGGCGGACTTCAAGGCCGGCCTCGCGAAGAACGGCGGGACGACGACCGGCACGCCCGTCGCGCCGCCTCTCGGCAACGCCGACTTCCTGCCCTTCGTCACGCAGATCAAGGCGCAGCCGACGAAGAACGTGTATTCCTTCTTCTCCGGGTCCGACGCGATCGGCTACATCCGCGCGTGGAATCAGCTCGGGATGAACGCGGCCGGCTACAAGATGTACGGTGCGGGCTTTCTCACCGAGCAGGACGTCCTGAAGGAGGTGAAGGAGCTCGCGAATGGCGCGATCACCTCGCTGTTCTGGGGTGTCGAGCTCGACAACGCTGAGAACAGGACCTTTGTCGACAGCTACAAGAAGGAGTACAACAACCTCCTGCCCGACGTCTTCGCGGTGCAGGCCTGGGACGGCATGAAGGCGGTCGACGAGGCGCTCAAGGCCACCGGCGGCGACTCCTCCGACAAGGACCGCTTCATCCGCGCGCTCGAGGACGTGAAGTTCAGGAGCCCGCGCGGGGACTTCGCCTTTGACAAGGCGACACACAACCCGGTCCAGGACGTCTACATCCGCGAGGTGCGAACGACTGGCGGGCAGACGGTGAACGTGATCATCGACAAGGTCGCGAAGGTGACGGACCCAGGGAAGTAACGCATCGTTAGACCATGAGCCCCGAGCTGATCTTCCAGCAGGCGCTGAACGGCCTCTCGTTCGGCGCCTTGCTCTTCATCTTGGCTGCGGGCCTCTCGCTCGTGTTCGGGATGATGGACGTCGTCAACCTCGCGCACGGCGCTTTTTACATGCTCGGTGCCTACATAGGCCTCACCGTCGTGCAGCAGACGGGCTCGTTCTGGGTCGCACTCGTCCTGTCGCCGCTCGCGCTCGGGATCGTCGGCCTGCTCATCGAGCCGCTGCTGCTGCGGCGGCTCCGCGGGCACCATCTCGAGCAGGTACTGCTCACCATCGGCGTTTCGCTCGTGGTCGTCGATCTCATCGGGCTCACCTGGGGCCGCGAGGTCCGTTCGCTCGCGTTCCCGCCTCCCTTCGACGGGTCCGTCACGCTTCTCGGGAACGCGTACCCGACGTACCGGCTGTTCGTCATCGGCTTCGGTGCGCTGCTCGCCGCCGCCATCGCGCTCGTCTACCGGCGCACGCGCCTCGGCATGCTGATCCGCGCGGGCGTCGGCGACGCCGAGATGCTCGGAGCGCTCGGCGTCGATACGGACCGGCTCTTCGCCATGACGTTCGCCGTCGGATCGGCGCTTGCCGGCCTCGCGGGCGTCGTGGCCGCACCCGTGTTCGGCATGCAGCCGGGGATGGACGTCGACGGGCTCATCTACTCGCTCATCGTCGTGGTGGTCGGCGGCCTCGGAACGCTGGGGGGCGCCGTGGCGGGAAGCGCGCTCGTCGGTCCCGCGGACACGTTCGGCAAGGTGCTGTTCCAGGAATTCGCCCTCGCGCTGATCTTCGCGATCATGGCGCTCGTCCTGCTCTTCAAGCCGACCGGACTCCTCGGCCGAGTCCGCGTCGGCCGTTAGTGCCACGCCGCGACAGCGGGGCCCCATTGGCGAGGAATACCGTGAGGCGGGTCGGCAGCTGGGCCGCCGTGGCCGCCGTCGCAGCGGCGCTGGTCAGCTTCCCCTACTGGACCGCGGCGTGGGAGTCGTCCCGGTACGCGACGACCGTGCTCCGGGACATGCTTGTGTTCGCGACGTTCGCGCTCTCGCTCAACCTCCTCGTGGGGTACGCGGGGATGCCCTCGCTTGGCCACGCGGCGTACTTCGGCGCCGGTGCGTACGCGGCCGGGATCGCCGGGCAGCGGCTCGCGACCGATCAGCTGCACGTCACCATGGGGGCGGCGGTGCTCGTCGCAGGCGTGCTCGCACTCCTGATCGGGGCGCTCGTCGTCCGCTCGTCGGGCATCTTCTTCCTCATGCTCACGCTCGCCTTCGCGCAGATGGTCTTCGCCATCGCGTTCCAGTGGACCGAGGTGACGGGCGGGTCCAATGGATTCCCCGGTGTGCGCCGCCCGTCCATCGGCGAGCTCGACCTTTCCGCACCCGACCGCGTGTTCATGCTGGTGGCCACCGTCTTCTTGCTCGTGACCTGGCTCCTGTGGCGGATCTCGCGCTCGACATACGGACGCGCGCTCATCGGCGTCCGCGAGAACGAGCGGCGCATGCGCGCCCTCGGGTACGACACGACCCGGCTGCGGCTCTCCGCGTTCGTGCTCGCGGGCGCGCTCGCGGGAGTCGCCGGGGCGCTCGCGGCGTACTCCGCGCGCTTCGTGTCGCCAAGCGACGCGGGCATCGGCACCTCGGTGACCGCGTTCGTGATGGTCCTCATCGGGGGCGCGGGTACGCTGCTCGGGCCGATCCTGGGCGCGGGGATCGTCCTGTACATCGAGCGCGTGCTCTCGTCGTCGATCCCATATGCGCAGACCGTCCTGGGACTGCTCTTCATCGGCTTCGTGCTGCTCGCTCGTCAGGGCATCATCGGTCTGGCGCGCCGCGCCCTCGCGCTGGCGACGCGGTGAGGTCGGCGGCCCCTGTGGGCGGATCGAGCGGCGGCGCCGCGCTCGAGGTGCGCGACCTGCGCCGCGAGTTCGGCGGCATCAAGGCGCTCGACGGCGTGACCTTCGCGGTCGGCCCCGGCGAGCGCCGCGGCGTGATCGGACCGAACGGCGCCGGCAAGACCACGCTCTTCAACGTCCTCACCGGGGAGGTGCGGCCGACCGGCGGCTCGGTGAGGCTCCGTGGCGAGGACGTCACCGGCAGGCCCACCTGGCAGCTCGCGCGCCGTGGCCTCGCGCGGATGTACCAGCGGAACGAGCTCTTCGAGCCGCTCGAGACGCGAGCGAACGTTGCGCTCGCCATCGGTGCGCGGCGCGGACCGTACCGACCGTTCACCGCCGCTCCGGCGGTCGAGCTCGAGGCCGCGGATCTGCTGCTCGGCCAGGTCGGCCTCGCCGGGCGGGAGCGCACGCCCGCACGGTCGCTCTCGCATGGCGAGCGGCGGCAGCTCGAGCTCGCGGTCGCGCTCGCCGCGTCGCCACAGGTCCTGTTGCTCGACGAGCCCACCGCCGGCATGTCGCCGGCCGAGACGGCGCGCATCGCCGACCTCATCGCGTCCCTCGATCGCACGCTCACGATCCTCATCGTCGAGCACGACGTGGACGTGGTGTTCCGGCTCGCCGACCGCATTAGCGTGCTGCACGAGGGACGGGTCATCGCGGACGGTACGGCGGAGGAGATCCGCGGCGACGTGCGCGTCAACGAGGTCTATCTCGGCAAGGCCGTACGGGCGTGAGTGCGCTCGAGCTCCGGGATCTGCACGCGTACTACGCGGGCTCGCATGTGCTGCAGGGAGTCGACCTGGCGGTCGGCGCCGGCGAGGCCGTGTCCCTCGTCGGCCGCAACGGGGCCGGCAAGACCACGACCATCGCCGCGATCGTCGGGTTCGTCAGGCCGCGCGCCGGCCGGGTCATGGTGGGCGGCGACGACCTGACGGGCGCCTCCACCCATCGTGTCGCGCGAGCGGGCGTCGCCCTCGTCCCGCAGGGGCGGCGCGTGTTCGCCGACCTCACGGTCCGGGAGAACCTGGTGCTGGCCGCCCGGCCGGCAAGCGGCGGCTGGGACGAGGAGGGCGTGCTCGAGCTCTTCCCCTCGCTCCGGCGGCGCCTCGCGAACCGCGGCGACCAACTCTCGGGTGGCGAGCAGCAGATGGTCGCCATCGCGCGCGCCCTCCTGCGCAACCCCACCCTGCTCCTGCTCGACGAACCGTCGGAGGGTCTCGCGCCGAAGCTCGTCGACGAGGTGGGGGACGCGCTCGCCCGGCTCGCCGCGGCCGGCCTTGCGATGCTTCTGGTCGAGCAGAACCTCGGGCTCGCGACCCGGATCGGGAAGCGTGTCTATGTCATGAGCAAGGGGCGGATCGTCTTCACCGGGACCCCAGCGGAGCTCGCGCTGGCCACCGACGTCGAGTCGCGGTATCTGGGTGTTTAATCTCACGGCTGTGCCCGACATCGCCGGCGGCGCTTTCGTGCTTGGCCCTGGACAGGGCGCTCGGTGACGAGGCCGGGCGCGAGATCCTGGGTCCGGCCGATGCGGGTGGTGGGTTCTGTCCGGGAAGCTAGTCATGGGATGGGGGCGCTCCATCCCGGCGTTTAGCGTCGCCGACGACGAACGCTGGATGGATGAGGCGCTGGCAGAGGCAGGGGCGGCCGTCTCGCACGACGATGTCCCGATCGGTGCGGTCATCGTGCACGACGGTCGCGTGATCGGGCGGGGTCGCAACCGGCGCGAGATCGATCACGACCCGACGGCGCACGCCGAGGTCCTCGCGCTGCGCAGGGCGGGCGCCGCGCTCGGCCGCTGGAATCTCGCCGACTGCGCGATGTACGTGACGGTCGAGCCATGCGCGATGTGCGCGGGGGCCGCCGTCCTCGCGCGGCTCGCGCTCGTCGTGTTCGGCGCGCCGGACGAGAAGGCGGGCGCTGTGCGGTCCGTGGCAGCACTGCTCGACGAGCCGCGCCTGAACCACCATCCGAAGTGGCGACTTGGTGTGCGGCGCGAGGAGACCGAGCGGATGCTCTCTGGATTCTTCGCGGCCCGGCGGGGCGCACACCTTCGGGGTCGGCGGAATGCCGAGCCGGAAGCCTAGGTTCTGCCCGATGTCTGAGTCCGACATCCGACCCTGTGTCACCGCGGCCGATGGCCGCCGCACCTTCGTCTATTTCCCGGCCGCAGTGCTCGTCTACGTGGTGGATGACAGCGGCAAGGTTCTGCTCCTATCGGACCGCGCGAGCGGGAAATGGGAGGTCGTGAGCGGCGCGCTCGAGGCCGACGAGACGGTG
>Ga0136616_10000394_pt1 | contig 20199 bp, 14 predicted proteins | sample AntDrymUQ2992106_2_FD_106648 | JGI IMG/M metagenome (GOLD analysis project Ga0136616, IMG submission 106648) | Polar desert sand microbial communities from Dry Valleys, Antarctica - metaG UQ299 (21.06) | ecosystem: Environmental > Terrestrial > Soil > Desert | place: Antarctica: Dry Valley... | reverse complement strand
TGGTCCTGGAGACACCACATCGCGTTGTGCATCATCCGGACGACCGTCCAGTCCCGGGCTCGCTGCTCGTCGAGTCCGGCGACCTCGACGATGGCGGCGAGCCGTCGGCGTACGGCGCGTTCCACGTCGTCGGTGGCGACCACCTCGTCCCAACGGTTCCAGAGCAGCGGTGCGGCCTCGTAGTGCGGGTCCCCCGACATCGGATTGGGGTCGATCACCAGCCAGGGCTCGCGTTCTGCGGCCAACACATTCTCGTAGTGCAGGTCGCCGTGGATGATCCGGCCGTCGGTTGCCGCGTCGGCGACGAACGACCGGCCGAGCGACACCGCCTGCTCGACCAGCCGCCCCGGGAGCGCCATCTTGGCCTCCATCGCGGCCAGCTCTGCCGTCCAGCGCTCGATGTACCACGACAGGGTGCGCAGCTCAGGCAGAGCCGGAATGTGCAGCCGCTGGTAGAAGCCAGCGGTGATGGCGCACGCCTCGACATGATCGACCGTCGTCAGGTCACGTTCGGCATCCAGTCGCTCCAGCAGCATCACACCTCGGTCCGGATCGTTACGGAGAAGCTGCACCACGCCGTCACCACGCCAGGCCGCGAGGCCGAGGTGCTCGTGCTCCTGCTCATCCACCGCCCAGGAGAACTTCACCACCGATGGACACCGGTCGGCGGTCAGAGCCGGCACTACCAACGCCGAGAACCCGTGCCGCGACCTTCCGTCGACGGTCAGCTGCCACTCACCCATCACGTCATGGACAAGCTCGGGTAGCCCCTTCAGCCAGCGCGCCCACGAGACTCCTCGGTCCGGGAACGCGTAGAGACCTGGTGGGATGTCGACGCCGGGGTGATCGCTACGCATCAGTCCTGGACCGCCTTGGCGATGAGCACGGCCTCAGCCAGCCAGTTCGCCTTCTCGTCCGAGGGTGGAGACGGCTCCTCGAGCTCCCACATCGCGTTGACCATCACCCGTACGACAGCCCAGTCCCGCGCCCGGTCCTCGTCGAGACTCGCCGCGTCGATCGTGGAGTGCAACCGCTCGCGTACCGATCGGCGTACGTCGCCGGACTCGATGATCTCGTCCCATCGGTTCCAGAGCAGCGGCGCCACCTCGTAGTGCGGGTCTCCGGACAAGGGTTTGGGGTCGATCGCCAGCCACGGCTCGCGGTCGGCGGCCAGCACATTCTCGAAGTGCAGGTCGGTGTGGATCAGCCGCCCGTCGGTGTCGGCGTCGGACGCGAAGTCGGCGGCCAGTGAGGAGGCCTGTTCGACGTACCGTCGTGGCACCGGGGCGCCAGTCGGGAGGGCGAGAAGTCGGCCGGACCAGTCGCCGCACAAGTCAGACAACCGCTGCAGCTGGGGTGGCGCCGAAACGTGCAAGCGTCCGTATAGGCCGGCAACCTCCTCGCACGCGTCCAGCACCGGAAGCGTCGTCAGGTCGCGGGTGTGGGCCCGCTCCAGCAGCAGGGCGAAGCGGCGCGGGTCGGCGCGCAGCAACCGCACTGCCCCGTTGCCGCGCCACTCTCGCAGCGCGAGGTGCTCGAACTCCGCTTCCTCATGTGGCCAGCCGTACTTCACGACGGCAGGTTCACCCTCAGGTGTCGTCACGGGTATGACGACGGCGCACTCACCGTGGGCGGGCGACCCGTCGTACCTCAGCGCCCAGTCATCCATGACATCAGCCACAAGGCGTGGCAGCGCGTCGAGCCAGGCCGCCCAGTCGGCGCTACGGTCGGCGAAGGCGGCGAACTTCGGCGGTATCTCAACCCGCGGTCCGACCATGTCACGTCCTCTCACCAGGTCACTTCCCACCAGGTCACTTCCGACCCGCTGCCCGCTCCCCCACCGCACCGAGATCCGAGCCTGAGGCAGTCGGGACGACCTGAGGCTCGCATCCTTCCGACGGACCTCGCGCCAAGATCCGAGCCTGAGGCAGTCGGGGCGACAGGCAGTCGGGGCGACCTGCGGCTCGGATCCTTCTGCTGCGCAGGGCTCGGATCCTTCGGCTGGGCGAGCCACCACAGAATGCGGCTACCTCTTGGCTCTGTCGGCGGGCTCAGAGGTGTTGAGCGCGACGATGAAAGCCTCCTGCGGCACCTCGACGCGCCCCACCATCTTCATCCGCTTCTTGCCTACCTTCTGCTTCTCCAGCAGCTTGCGCTTGCGGGTGATGTCCCCGCCGTAGCACTTGGCCAACACGTCCTTGCGGATGGGGCGCACCGTCTCCCGGGCGATGACGCGCGCCCCGATCGCCGCCTGGATCGGCACCTCGAACTGCTGCCTCGGGATGAGGTCCTTCAGCTTGATCGCGAGCCCCACGCCGTACTGGTACGCCGCGTCGCGGTGCACGATCGCCGAGAACGCGTCGACGGGGTCACCGTGCAGCAGGACGTCGACCTTGACCAGGTCACCTGCCTGCTCGCCGATCGGCTCGTAGTCAAGGGACGCGTAGCCCTTCGTCCGGGACTTGAGCGCGTCGAAGAAGTCGAACACGATCTCGGCCAGCGGCAGGGTGTAGCGCATCTCCACCCGGTCGGCCGAGAGATAGTCCATCCCCTGGAGGGCACCGCGCCGGGTCTGGCACAGATCCATGATCGTGCCGATGTGGTCGGACGGGCTGAGGATCGTGGCACGCACGATCGGCTCGTAGACCTCGGCGATCTTGCCGTCCCCGGGATACTCGCTGGGGTTTGTCACGATCGCCTCTGACCCGTCCTCCATGGCGACGCGATAGACGACGTTCGGCGCGGTCGAGATCAGCTCGAGGTTGAACTCCCGCTCGAGCCGCTCACGCACGATCTCCATGTGCAGCAGGCCGAGGAAACCGCATCGGAAGCCGAAGCCCAGTGCCCCCGACGTCTCCGGTTCGTAGACCAGGGCGGCGTCGTTCAGCTGCAGCTTGTCCAGGGCGTCGCGCAGCGTCGGGTAGTCGTCCCCGTCGACCGGATAGAGCCCCGAGTAGACCATCGGGTTGGGTTGGCGATATCCGCTGAGCGCCTCGGTCGCGCCGCGCACCGCCGACGTGACGGTGTCGCCGACCCGGGACTGGCGGACCTCCTTGACGCCGGTGATGAGGTAGCCGACCTCGCCCACGCCGATCTCACGGGCCTTCACGGGCTCCGGCGAGATCACCCCGACCTCGAGCATCTCGTGCACGGCCCCCGTCGACATCATCTTGATGCGGTCACGGTGGCTGAGCTTGCCGTCGATGACGCGCACATAGGTGATCACGCCGCGGTAGGTGTCGTAGACGGAGTCGAAGATCAGCGCCCGGGCCGGCCTGTCCGCGTCACCCGTCGGGGCCGGGACGACCGTCACGATCTCGTTGAGGAGTGCCTCGACGCCCTCGCCCGTCTTCGCAGACACCCTCAGCACGTCGTCGGGGTGGCAGCCGATGACATGGGCGAGCTCGGCGGCATACTTGTCGGGTTGCGCGTTGGGCAGGTCGATCTTGTTCAGGACCGGGATGATGTCGAGATCCGCGTCGATCGCCAGGTAGAGGTTCGCCAACGTCTGCGCCTCGATGCCCTGCGCCGCGTCCACCAGGAGCACAGCGCCCTCGCACGCCTCCAGCGACCTGCTCACCTCGTAGGTGAAGTCGACGTGACCCGGGGTGTCGATCATGTTGAGCACGTACGTCGTACCCGTCGTCCCCCCGCCGGTGGCCGTCCACGGCATACGCACCGCCTGGCTCTTGATCGTGATGCCGCGCTCGCGCTCGATGTCCATCCGGTCCAGGTACTGCGCCCTGGCGTTGCGCGCGTCGACCACCCCCGTCAGCTGCAGCATCCGGTCGGCCAGCGTGGACTTGCCGTGGTCGATGTGCGCGATGATGCAGAAGTTGCGGAGGATCGACGGGTCGGTCGCGCCCGGTGGGGGCGCTGCGACCTGCACGGTCTGCGGTTGGGGCACGACGTGTCTTCCGGGTCAGCGGCTGGGGGTCGGCGAGTGGCGTGGGTATGACGTACCGGCACGGCGCTCGATCGGCCCCATCCTCCCACGCGACCTGGGGACCCTCCCAATCTCCGCGCGGCAAGGCCCAGGGTGCCGGTGGCGACCCGACGGCTCCCTCTCGACGCAGCGGTCGCCCCGGTGCGAGCCGGGGGTGACGTCAGCAGCGTCCACCGCGGCGTCGGCGGTGTTAGCGTCGGCGTCGTGGACGACGAGACGAGGCGCAGCCACGGTGGCGCCTTCGACCGGGCCGCCGGCGTCTACGCCGCCTCCCGGCCTGGCTACCCACGTGAGTCAGCGGCCTGGCTCGCGGGGACCGCCGCCCAGCGGGTTCTCGATCTCGGCGCCGGCACCGGCGCCTTCACCGCGGTGCTCGTCGAGCTGGGTCACGAGGTCACCGCCGCCGAGCCAGGCGAGGCCATGCTCCACGAGCTTTCCACCCTCGCCCCTCGGGCCAGCGCCGTTCGGGCCTGCGGCGAGCGGCTGCCGTTCACGGACGCGTCCTTCGACGTCGTGACGGTCGCCGGCGCCTTCCACTGGATGGACCATGACCTTGCCGTCCCCGAGCTGGCGCGCGTGCTGCGGCCACTGGGCACGCTCGGGTTCGTCTACAACACCCGCGAGGAAGGCACCCCGTTGGCCGCGGAGCTGACCAGCGTGCTCACGTCAGTACAGCCCGCCGGTCTCGAAGGCGACTGGGGTGCCGGGAGCGTGGCCGCCCTGGACGGGATGGCCGCGATGGACGGGTCGGAGCTGTTTGCGCCGCTGGAGTACGGCGAGTCTCGCTGGTCCCAGCGGCTCGACCGAGACGGCCTCGTGGGGCTGGTGGCGTCGCGCTCGTACGTCATCAACCTTGACGCCGTACGGCGTTCTGACGTCCTGGCTGCCACTGCCGACCTCTTCGACCGCCACGCAGGCGGCACCACCACGCTCGACCTGCCGTACGTCACCCAGTGCTGGCGCGCCGTCCGCCGCTGAGCCGACTCATCGAAAACGGGATGCCTTCGCGTGCGCCCGGCTGCCAGGATTGCTGCACATGACCTCCTCCTCCGCACCCGACCAGCCCTGGTTCGCCGACCGGGTGCTGATGCGCGACGGCACGGTCATCCCCGTCCGCGCCACCGCGCGCCGGCCGACCTGGGGCCAGCTACCGAAGGGTCTGCGGCAAGAGATCGAGACCGCGGCTGGCGCAAGAGTCGTCGGCAACTGGTCCGCAGGCACTGGCTTCACGCCCGGCTTCGCCTCCCGCCTCGACCTCGCCGACGGGACCCGGATCTTCGTGAAGGCGGCCTCGTCGGCCGACGACGCGCTCCACGGCTGGCCGATAAGCGACGCCTACCGCGAGGAGGCCCGCAAGCTGCCGCACCTCTGCGCCGGCGTCGGCTCGCCGCCGTTGCTCTGGACCCGCAGCCTCGTCGTCGGCTCGGACCGCTGGATCGTGCTCGGCTTTGCCTACGTCGACGGTCGTCCGCCCCGTCGGCCCTGGCGGCGCGACCAGCTCGATCGGGTTCTCGCGACGTTTGTGGAGACGGCGCCCGCACTCGCCCGGGTTCCGGCCGCACTCGATCTCGAACCACTGGCCGAGCATCTCCTGGCCCGTCTCGACTGGCGGTTGCAGCGCATCAGGGATCGCGACGGTGACAGCGATTGGCTGCACACAGTGGAACGCCTGTGCGCCGACGGACGCGAGCTGCTGTGCGGGAGCAGCGTCGTACACATGGACCTGCGGGACGACAACGTGCTCATCGGGGCCGACGGACAGGTCTGGTTCGTCGACTGGAACTGGCCGGTGCTCGGTGCTCCCTGGATCGACGTGATCTGCTTGCTGCTGTCGGCCCGCGGGGATGGGGTGGACGTCGAGCCACTGATCGCCCACCATCCGCTCACCCGCGACGTCTCGGCGCGCGCGATCGACTGTCTTCTCGCCACCCTGTGGTCGTTCTGGGGCATCGCCAGGCACGACGCAGTCCCGATCGGGTCGCCGCACATCCGCGACCACCAGTCCTGGTACGCCGACGTGACACGCGACTGGCTCGAGGAACGCCTGTCCCCCTCCCCGGCCTTCCGATTCGTCCGGGTGGGCACCACCCGGAACCACTCCGCTGGGTCGGACGAATCCGATGGGTGAGACACGCCTGGCGGGGGTTCGCATGCCGTACGCCGAGCTGCCCGGGCTGGTGAGGGCGTTCGTCGAGGCAGAGCTTGGCGCCGCCGTCGTCGAGGTGGTTCCAAGGACGGGTGGCATGTCGCCGGCCGTGGCGGCCACCGTGCGAGCCGCCAACGGTCGCACCGCCTTCGTCAAGGCAGTCGGGAGCGAGATCCACCCCGAGACCCCGGCGCACTTCCGGCACGAGCGCGCCGTCTTGCAGACGCTCCCACCCGCGCCCTATCGGGCTGGACTGCAGGCGGCGTACGACGACGGCGACTGGGTGGCGCTGCTCCTCGACGACGTCGATGGCCGCCACCCCGACTGGGACGACGCCTCCGACCGAGCGGCGGTGCTCGAGGTCGTGCACCAGCAGTCACACGAGCTGACGCCACCGCTGCCGCACCTGCCCACCGTCTCTAACCGCGAGGGGCTGCAGAAGCACCTCGCCCGCGCTGATGCGGCGGCAGAGGTCGAGCTCGCAGCCCTGCCCGCGTGGGCACGCAGCGACCTCGGTGCTTTGCTCGATCTCGCCGGTCTGACCTTGGAGCACCATCGGGACGAGTCGTTCTGCCACTGGGACATCCGCCACGACAACATCCTCATCCGCCACCACGACCGGCAGCCGGTGCTGCTCGACTGGGGCATGTCCAAGCGCGGGCAGCGGTGGGGCGACGCTGTGTGTTTCGGGCTCGAGTGGGTCGAGTCGGCCGAGTTCGACACGATCGTCGACACCGTTGATCTCTCCGGTGGCGAGCAGGCCGACATCACCGGATTCCTCGTCGGCCTCGGCGTCTACGCCCTGATGATGTCGGGGCAACCGCCGCATCCAAGCCTGCCGCGCCTGCCGGCGTTCCGGCGTGAGCTCGGTGCCCGATGCCTGGGCGGCGTACGACGTCGACTCGACCTCGGTCTGTGCTGAACCCCTGAACCCCTGAACCCCCCGTTGCCCGCTCGACCTCCCGATTCGTCCGCCCCAACGCGGGTCACCCCAGCCAAACCCACCCGGACCAACCCCACACCCCCGATTCGTCCGCCCCAACGCGGGTCACCCCGGCCAAACCCACCCGGACCAATCCCAGAGTCCAGGAACGCCGGTTCCTCCCCCGCGTTCGTCCGGCCGGCCGCCGCTCAAAGTGTCCGCCCCGAGTCGGACGAATCGCAAAGGGGAGAAAGGCGGTTCAGGCGCCCTGCCAGGAAGCGGCGAACCGCACGCGCAGATCCGACATCACCGCGTCTAGCCCACCACCCGACTCTGCGACCGCGCGTTGCCGGGCGGCGCCCGACCCTCGAGCGAGGAGCCGCTCGAAGCCGTCCATCACCCGGTCACGGTCTCCCGCCGAGTCGAGCGCCTCGCTCACATGGTCGACGGTGTCCTGGACCACTGCCCGCGCGTGAGCTGGTCGCTGTGTCAAGGGGTGCACGAGCCTGTCAGAGATCCCGTACCGTGACGCCTTCCAGTGCGCCGCACGCAGCAGATCGGTCCGCCAGGCGGGGACTTCGTCACTGCCCTGCGCCACTGTCTCAACGAGAGCGCGGCTGAGTGCGGCAATCAGACCGATGTCGTCGATCTCGGTGGTGGCGTCGAATACGCGGATCTCGACGGTCGGGTAGGTCTGGGAGAGCCGCGCGTCGTAGTAGAGCATTCCTCGGTCCAGCGCCGCGCCACTCGCCACGAACGCGTCGGCGCAAGCCTCGTACGTCGCTCGGTCCCCAAACGGCTCGGCCGGGCCGGCAGCGGGCCAACGCCCCCAGACCTGGGACCGCCAGCTGGCGTAACCGGAGTCCGCACCCTGCGAGAAGGGCGAGTTCACGCTGAGCGCGCGCAGCACGGGCAGCCAGGGGCGCAGACCGTCAAGGACGACGACTCCCTCGTCCTCGCCGCGGATGTCCACGTGAACATGCATCCCGCAGACACCACCCTCGCGTCCGATCGACCCGAACTCCTGCACTATTCGTTCGTACCGCGGCTTCGGCGTGACCCGCTGGGGGGAGTCCGCCAACACCGGGGCACCCACTGCGACGAGGTCAGCCCCCGCCGCGGCTGCCGACTCCGCGGCTCTACGACGGCACGCCGCCAGGTCCTTCTCGAGGTCAGCCACGTGCGTGCACGGCGCCGTACCGGTCTCGATCTGCTGGAGGAACAGCTCCTGCTCGAGGCCAGCGTCGGCGCCGAAGTCGTCCGGCTGTTGGCGCCCGACATTCCCCCGGTGAGCAGCCAGGGCACGATGAGACACAGCCCGCAGCCGTCCGGTGCCGGGATCGACGAGCATCAGCTCCTCTTCGACGCCGAACTTGCGAACAGTCACGGAAGCAGTCTGCCTGAGCGGGAGCACATCCGCCGCGCCGGCCGGCCGCGGTTGCGGTCGCCGCGGGCTCAGCACAGCATGGGCCAATGGGAGAGGTCGTCATACCCACCGCAGCCACGTCCGTCGGACCAGCAGCCGTCCAGTCGGGACCGCGAGTTGGCTGAGGTCAGGATCGGCACCTCGGGTTGGCTGTACGCCGGCTGGCGTGGGAGCTTCTACCCTCCAGGCCTCCCCCACCGGGCAGAGCTCGAGTACAACGCGTCGACCTTCACCTCGGTCGAGGTCAACGGATCCTTCTACTCCCTCCAACGGCCCGAGAGCTATCAGCGCTGGCGCGAGACCACGCCGGACGACTTCGTCTTCGCGGTCAAGGGGGGTCGGTTCATCACCCACCTGAAGAAGCTGTCTGACGTCGAGACGCCGTTGGCCAACTTCTACGCCTCCGGCGTGCTCGCGCTCGCCCACAAGCTCGGGCCGTTCCTGTGGCAGCTGCCGCCGAGCCTCGGGTTCGACGCCGACCGGCTGCAGAGGTTCTTCGACCTGCTCCCTCGCTCGACCTCGGCAGCGGTCGAGCTCGCAAGCAGACACGACGCCAGGATCGCCCCGGACCGCACCTGTCTGAAGACCGACGCGGATCGCCCCCTACGTCATGCCCTGGAGATCCGTCATGCCAGCTTCGCCACCGACACGGTGACAGAGCTCCTGCGCCGCCATGACATCGCGGTCGTCGTCGCCGACACGGCCGGGAAGTGGCCTCTGATCGAGACGCCGACGACCGGGTTCATGTACGTCCGGCTGCACGGAGCCGACGAGCTCTACGTCAGCGGCTACACCGACGACGCCCTCGACCGGTGGGCCGACAAGGTCCGAGCCTGGCTCGACGTGGGGCTCGACGTGTTCGTGTTCTTCGACAACGACGCGAAGGTTCATGCGCCGTACGACGCTCAAAGCCTCATGCGGCGACTCGGTCTCGGCCGGGAGCCGTAGAACGTGCCTCGCCGCTCTTGGACGCATGCCTCAGGCGCCCAGCGCGAACGCCACCACGAACCCCAGCGCGGTCGCGAGCCCCGTCCACCAGCCGCTGGCCTTGAATGCCGCGGGGATGAGCGAGTCGGCCAGCACGGCGATGGTGGCTCCCCCGGCGAAGGCCTGGATCGTGGCCACCACCGCGCCGGGGATCACGTCCGAGGCGGCGTACCCTCCGATCGTCACGAGCACGAGGACCAACGCGGTCGCGGACCACAAGCCGAGCACCCTGCCACTGCTGACCTTGTGCTGTTCGCGCATCTGCGCCGACCCGCCGATGGCCTCCGGGATGTTGCCGACCGCCACCGCCACGAGCAGCACGAGACCACCGCCCTCCGTGAGCGAGACCCCGAGGGCAGTGTTCTCGGGTACGCCGTCGAGCACCGTGCCGAGCATGAGGGCCCAGCCGAGAGAGGCGGCTCCCAGCTTGTCGTCGATCAGCTTGTCCGCAACGACGAAGACGCCGGCGCCCCCGAGCAGCGCCAACCCCGCCGGCACGGCACCCACCTCGTCGAAGGCAGGCTCGAAGAGCTCCGACGAGACCGCCGCGATCATGGTCCCCCCGCCGAACGCCATGAGCGCGCCGAGCGCCTTGCCGGGCAGGTTCACCCGCAGCCCGATGACGGCTCCCAGCACCAGCGGAAGCGCGGTCCCGACGCCGTAGAGGGTTGCTTGGAGCACAGTCGGGACCCTTTCGTTGGTGTGCGCGCCTAGACGAACTGGGGGAATGTGGGTTCCGGGAGCGGCCCGGAGGCCCAGTTGCGAGCAGCCTCGTAGCCGTGGGCGATCTCGATCAGCGTCGCTTCGTTGCCTCCCGTGCCCCAGAACGACACCGCGACAGGCAGCCCCTTGGCCAGGCCGGAGGGCACGGTCACGAGTGGGTAGCCGGCCATCGCCGACGGCTGGGTGCAGCTGCCCCAGTGATGCTCGTCGTTGACGAGGTCGATCGGCACCGCCGGTGCGTACGACGGGGTGACGAGCGCATCGAGGCGATGCGCGCGCAGCACGGCGTCGATACCGTCGTCACGGCCGTGGGTCAGGCACGCCGCCCGTGCCTCGGCATACTCCGCCGAACCGACGCCCGGTGACTCGAGTGCGAGCTCGAGGAACGACTGACCGAACCAGGCCAGCTCGGTGTCGGCGTGCGCGGTGTTGAACGCGACGACGTCGGCCATGGATCGAGGTCCACCATCTGGCCGGGTCGCGAGGTAGTCGCGCAGGCCCGGCTCGAACTCGGCCAACAGGACCAGCAGCTCGTCGTCGAAGCCGTAGTCGACCATGGACTCCAGGTCTGTGTTGTCGACGACCGTGGCCCCCGTCTGCGAGAGCAGGGTGAGCGCGGCCTCCGCGGCCGTGTCGGCGTGGGCGCTGTAGCCCCAGAAGACCTTGCGGGGTACGCCGATGCGCTTGCCGGCGAGGCGACCCTCGACGGCGTGCGACGCGTAGTCGATGCCGTTCGCCGCCAGCACGGACAGGAGGGCCGCGGCGTCGGACACGGTCGACGCCATCGGGCCCGGGGAGTCCTGGGATGCGGAGATCGGCACGATCCCCGCGGTCGGGACCAACCCGACGGTCGGCTTGATGGCGACGCAGCCGTTGAACGCCGCAGGACATGTGATGGAGCCGTCTGTCTCGGTGCCGATCGCGTACGGGGCCAGCCGAGCGGCGATGGCGGCGCCGCTGCCTGAGCTCGAGCCTCCGGCAGACCGGTTCAACGCGTAGGGGTTACGGGTGAGGCCGCCGTACGCGCTCCATCCCGAGCTTGACCGCTCGTCGCGTAGGTTCGCCCACTCGCTCAGGTTCGTCTTGGCGAGCACGACCATGCCAGCGGACCGCAGCCGCTGGACAAGCTTGGCATCGCTCGTCGGGGGAGTCTCGCTCAGTGCCAGGGATCCTGCGGTCGTGAGGAGGTCGGCCGTGTCGATGTTGTCCTTCACCACGACGGGCTGACCGTGCAGCGGGCTCCGCCGTCGCCCCTCGGCTGCTTCGGCGTCGAGAACCGCTGCGTCCTCGGCGGCTCGCGGGTTGAGGGTGCACATGGCGTTCGTCAGCGAGTCGACGGTGTCGATTCGGTCGAGCGCCTGCTCGACGAGCTCGCGAGCTGAGGTCATGTGTGAGATCTTCGCACTCCGGCCGCGACAACCCGATTCGTCCGGCCAACCGCGCCCAGCCACCGCCTCGAGCAGCCGGACGAATCCCAAGGGGGGGTGAGCACCAGGGGATGGGGATGAGAGTGGCGAGATTTGGCCGCCTCAGTCCGCCGCTGGTAGCCTGGCTCCTCGCGCGGGCTCGACGCCGCGCCCGTCGAAGCAACTCACCGATCCGAGAAGCAAGAGGCCCTGCCCCGTGGCAAACATCAAGTCCCAGATCAAGCGCAACAAGCAGAACGACGCCGCGCATGAGCGCAACAAGGCCGTCAAGTCTGCGCTCAAGACCTCGATCCGCCGCTTCCACGAGTCCGTCGAGGCCGGTGAGCCAGCGCAGGCTCGCGACCTCGCGCAGAGGGCAAGCCGAAAGCTGGACCAGGCTGCGTCCGCCGGTGTCATCCACAAGAACCAGGCAGCGAACAAGAAGTCGGCCATCGCCAAGAGCGCCGCGACACTCTGACATCCGGTCTCACGTCGTTACGACGAGAGCACCACCGCTGCGACGGGCTGCCCGGGATCGGGTCAGCCCGTCGTTGCATGTCCGGTCTGTGTCGTGCGCCGTCTCGCCATCCCGCAGCGGCTTCCGAGACACTAGTGAAGGGCGCGGGCCCGCAACACCGAGATGATGAGGCGCTCGCAGGCCCAGAGCCGGTCGCCCGCCGCGCCTTTGACGTCGGCGTCGGCCTGAGCCGCCGCCTGGATCGCGACCCCGAGGCCGCGAGATGTCCAGCCTCGGGACTGCGCTCCTAGGCTCTTGAGCTTCCATGCAGGCACGCCGACCTCGCGGGCCAGGTCGCCGTCGAGCAATCCGGCTGGCGCCGCCAGGTAGCGTGCGATCCCGCGCAGCCCGCCAGCCACGGCGCTGGTGATGAGGACTGGGTCGACCCGGCTCGCGAACGCCCACCTCAGCTGCTCGAAGGCATCCCCCGTCTTGCCGTTGATGGCGGCGTCAGCGACAGCGAAGCCCTTGACCTCAGCTCGTCCGCCGAAGTACTGGCGCACGACCTTCTCGGTGATCGGCTGGTCCGCACAGTCGGCGGCCAGCTGGTCGGCGGCACCAGCAAGAGCACGCATGTCCTCGCCCACCGAGTCGACCAGCGCACTGGCCGCGCGCTCGTCGATCTTCGCCTTGTGCCCCCGCACCTCGGCTGCCACCCAGGTCGCAAGCTCCCACCTCTTCAGCGGAGTTGCCTTGACCTCGGCTGCACCAGCCTTGCGGAGCTGGTCGAGGAGGGCCTTGCCCTTGATGCCACCGGTGTGGTGGAGCACAAGGGCGACGTCCGGCGCCGGCGCCGAGACATAGGCCAAGATGGGCTTGGCCGCGTCGGCAGGCAGGTTCTCGAGCGCGCGGATCACCACGCAGCGCATCGATGCGAACAGCGACGGGCTGGTGATCTCGACGAAGGCACCCGGTCCCAGTTCTGACGCCTCCAGCTCGCTGATGTCGGCATCGGCATCGGCCTTGCTGACGGCCCGACGCAGGGCGTCGATGGTGCGTTCTGCGATGAACTCATCGGCGCCGGTGACGAGTGTGGTGACGCCGAGGACGTCGGCTGCGGTCGTCTTCGCCATGATGCGCTCAGCATGTCACGCCGACCCGACAGCCTCGTCTCCACCGCCGTGAACCCCAAAGCCCGGGGACGCAGCGCCCCCGACCTCACACCTCTGCCCATGCGTTGCGCGCATCGGCGATGCAGGGCTGGATGACCTGCGTCAGCCGGTCCCAGACGTCACGACCGCCAGCTGGCCGGCGCGCTCGACGATCGCGATGTCGCCGTGCAGATCGGTGCGGTAGACCTGCGCACCCAGCTGGCGCAGGAGGCCGAGCGTGGCTGCGGACGGGTGCCCGTAGTCGTTGTCCTCTCCCACGGAGATCACGGCCAGCGACGCGGCCGTGGCAAAGAGGAAGTCCGGCTCCTGGTTGGCCGACCCGTGGTGGGCCACCTTGAACACGTCGACCCGGAGGTCGGCCCCGGAGTCGAGGATGTCCTCCTCTTCCTCCGGCTCGGCGTCACCGCTGAGGAGAAGTCGACGGCCGTCGACCTCGACAAGCATGACGACCGACGCGTTGTTGGGTGCTGAGCCTTCGGATCCTGAGTCCGCTCCTGCGCCATCCGGTACGTCGACGGGACCGAGCACCTGCCAGGACAGGCGGCCGACCCGGCGACGCTCCCCGGTGACGGCGACGGTGACCGGTATGCCGGCCGCGGCCGCCAACCTGGTGACCTCCTTCGCCTGGGCGGACGGGTCTGCGAGCGGTGACACCTGGATCTCCTCGACCGTGCGGCCCTCGAGGACGCCGGGCAGACCGCCGGCGTGGTCGGCGTGAAAGTGCGTCAGCACGACCAAGGGCACTCGATGGACCTCGAGCCGGTCGAGGCAGCCATCGACAAGTGCCGGGTCAACGCCGGTGTCGACCACGACAGCCGCGCCGCTGCCGGCGTTCAGCACCATGGCGTCGCCCTGGCCGACATCGCACATGACCATCAGCCAGTCACCCGGCGGCCACCCGAGCCGTCCCATCGGCTGGACGATGACGACGACCAGCAGCCCGGTGCAGGCGAGGCACGTGCCCCGGTGCGACACCAGTCGTGGCATCACGACCAGGATCCCTCCGATCAGGAGAGTCAGTGCCGCGATGCTGACGGCGCCCACCGGCCACGTCATGGCCGCACCGGCAAGGCCCGAGCCGTGCTCGGCAACCCACACGATCCACCACGCCGGCACCCCGGCGGCATACCCGAGGAGGTGGCCGAGCCCATCGCTGACGATGGCCATGAGCCCGGCCACCAGACCCAGCAGTGTCGTCGGCCCGACGGCCGGAGCGACGACCATGTTCGCGATGACGGCGACCACGCTGACCTGCCCCGAGATGGCTGCGATGGCGGGTGTGCAGGCGAGCTGTGCTGCCAGCGGTACGGCGATCGCCTCGGCGAGCGGTCGCGGCATCCATCCAGCGAGGCCGTCGCGCCACCGGGGTGCGAGCAGGATGATGCCGGCGGTCGCCACCGTCGACAGGAGGAACCCGACAGACCGCGCCAGCCACGGGTCGACGAGGACGAGCGCGACCACCGCGATGCACAGGGCGCGGGCGCCACGACGCCGACCGCCGGCAGACAGCCCAGCGAGCGCGACCACGCCCATCGCCGCTGCCCTCAGCACGCTCGGCTGCGGTCGGGCGAGCAGCACGAAGAAGACGACTCCCACCGCGCCGACCACCAGCAGCCAACGCCCTCGTGCCCCGCACCACCTCGCCGACACCAAGAGAAATCCGAGCATCAACGTGAGGTTGGCTCCGCTGACCGCCAACAGATGTGTCAGGCCGGTGGTGCGGAAGTCGGTGGCGACCTGCTGCGGCATCTGCGAGTCGTCACCGTCCACAAGGGCCGGCACCAGGGCAGCCTCCGCCTCGGGCAGGACCGACGCGGCCTCGGTGAGGTTCGAACGGACATGAGCCACCGATCGATCGACGACATGCGCTCGCGACACCACCTCGGCCGGACCGCGGGCGATGAGCACGCCGGCAAGATCGCTCCCCTGCGCGACTTGCAGTCGACCCGCAGCAAGCACGCGGTCACCCAGAGAGACCCGCAGCCACTGGGGATCGGCGATGGCGAGCACAGGAGACGCGACGCTGGTCGTGGCCCCCCTGCCGGTGACCTGGTCGACCCGCAGCCGCACGACGACGTACGAGCCGAAGGTGCCTTCCCGTTCGACCGGGTCTGTCACCACCTTGCCAAGGAGGCTGACCTGGGCTCCGTCTCTGGCCAGCTGTGGGATCGGACCTGCCTGCACCGCCCCAGCGCGGAGACCGCCCACGGCGACCGCAGCCCCGCCGACGAGGCATGCGGCAGCCGCCGCCAGCACGAGGTCGTGTCGGTGCGGTCGTCGGCGCCCGGCTCCTGGTCGAGGTCGAGACGTCAGCCCTCGTGCGAATCCTGCAGACACCCCTGCCAGGACAAGGAGCCCGAGCGCCCCCGCCGTTGCCTGTCCCGGCGACCAGCCGGTGGCCAAGGCCGCCGCGCCCCACGCCACGAGCGCGACGGGCGCCAACCGCAGGTCGAGCGGCTCCTGCGTCATACATAGACGTAGGGAGCGATGTCGGCCATGGTGACGTCACCGATCCCACTCACCTCGAGGAGCTCCTCGACCGCGGTGAAGGCGCCGTTGTCGGTGCGCCACGCGAGGATCGACTGGGCAGTGACGGGCCCGATGCCTGGCAGCGTCTCGAGCTCGGTTTGAGTGGCGGTGTTGAGGTTGACCGGGGCGATCTCGATCCCGGTCGGCACGCTGCTCGTCGGCAAGGACCCCGGTGGTGGCACGAGAGCGGGCACCGCCAGGCCGACGACCACCTGCTCCCCGTCGACGAGCAACCGGGCCAGGTTGAGCCCGGACATGTCAACGCCGGGTCTGACGCCTCCAGCGTCCTGGATCGCGTCGATGACCCGCGCGCCAACGGGGAGCTCGACGATGCCTGGCCGTCGCACCTTGCCCGTGACGTCCACGACAAGGTTGTCCGCGGGTGGTGGCTCGCTGGCGCCGGGTACGCCGCCGGAGGTGGTCTCCATCGGCGGCGTACCCGGATGTGTGCTCGCGACCACCCCTGACGGAAGATCGCGCGAGCCGGCAACCTCCACCGGCTCGGCGTGTGGCATCGCTCGGACGACCCACCAGGCGGCGACCACGAGCAGCGCGATGACGACGAGGGCTGCGACGATGAGATGGTTTGCCGTCAGCCCCCACCGCATGTGAGGACGGCTGGTAGCGCCGCGCTCCCGGTGACGTCCAACGGACCCCGTCGAACCGGAGGACACGTCGCCCCAGCCGGGCTCCGGCCTGTCGGCGGCAGCACTCTCGGCGGTGGGAGGGTCGTCGGCGAGCAGCTGCGTCGCCGGGTGGCCCGAGCGGCGTACCGTCGCTCCATCGTCTCGCTGAGATCCCGGTCCCGGACTCGCCTCGGGCTCACCGGCCACGGCGCTGGCGCGGACTGCCTCGGCCGAGGCGAACTCCGCCGCGAGGGCCGCGAGACGACGTCGCGCAGCGGCAACCGCGTCGGTGTCGGAGGTCGTATGCCGAGCAAACATGGGTCCGACGTTAGGAGGGAGTCGACGTGTCGAACAGCCCTCACGTCGCACCTGTGGACAGCGTCGCCGCGCGTCGGCCCTGTGGAGGCGCGAGCGCTGTGCACAGTGGTGAGAGCGGGTGGCGCCCGCGTCGGAGTCAGTGCGGAGAGATGACCACGGCGAGCATGCCGGGACCGACGTGGGCGCCGATGACTGCTCCGACCTGGTTGACGACGAGGTCGTGGACGTCATGCACCCGCTCGCGGAGCCGGCGCGCCAACATGTCGGCGCGCTCTGCGTTGGCCAGGTGCGAGACGGCGATGTCGACCGGCTGGCGACCCGCGGCAGTGACGGCGAGCTCCTCCAGCCGGATCAGGGCCTTGCCGGATGTCCGGACCTTCTCCAGCGGCACGATGCGGCCGTCCTCGACCTTGAGCAGCGGCTTGACCGCCAGCGCCGACCCGACGAGGGCGGCAGCCACGCCGACCCGGCCGCCACGACGCAGGAACTCCAACGTGTCCACGTAGAACAGAGCGGTCGTCGCCGCGGCCCTTTCGCGCGCGACGTCGGCCGCGGTCTCCGCGGAGGCACCTGCATCGAGGGCCGCCGCGGCGGCTTCCACGGCGAACCCCGTCCCCATGCCGAGGTGTCGGCTGTCGACGGTGACGACCGGGATCGAGGCGTCCCGCCCCGCCAGCTCGGCCGACTCGTAGGTGCCCGAGACCTCCCCGGAGAGGTGGATGGAGACGATGGCCTCCGCGCCTGCCTTGGCAGCCTTCTCGTACTCGCGCAGGAATGCCTCGGGAGGCGGGCGGCTCGTCGACACCGGTGACCGCTGCTCGAGCGCGGCTGCCACGCTCTCGGGGCTGGCCGCGGCGCCCTCGTCGTATGAATCAGCGCCGATCACGACCTTGAGGGGTACGACGATGACGTCGAGCCGCTTCGCCATCTCCTGGTCGACCGACGTCGAGTCGGAGACGAGAGCGATGAGGCGAGCCATGGCGTGACATTACCGGCTCGTAACCACTACCGCGGGTCAGCCGCCTCGCCGCCACCCGAAGGGAGCTGGTGCGTCGCCAGACAGCAAGGTGGACATCGCAAACCCACAGTGTGCATCGCAGGTTTGCGCTGTAAACAGGCCACCTGGTCTGTTTACAGCGCAAACGCCCGGGGGGTTGCGGGGTCAACGCGCCGGGGGATGCGGAGTCAACGCGCCAGGATGCGGAGTCAGCTGACGACGAAGTTGACGAGCTTGGGCGCACGCACGATGACCTTGCGCACCGTCGCCTCGCCCATCGCCCGCACCACCGCCTCGTCGGCCCGGGCCAGCGCCTCCAGGTCGGCGTCGGAGATGTCGGGGGAGACCTCGAGGCGGCCTCGCACCTTGCCCTGCACCTGCACGACGCAGGTGACGGAGTCCTCGACCAGCAGCGCCTCCTCGGCCACCGGCCAGCCAGCCTTCGCCACGGTCGGCCGGTGGCCCAGCCGCGACCACATCTCCTCGGCGGTGTAGGGCGCGACCAGGCTCAGCAGGACAGCCACCGTCTCCACCGCCTCGCGCACCGCGGGGTCGGCACCTCCAGGCCCGCTGTCGACGCCCTTGCGGGTGGCGTTCACCAGCTCCATCGCCCGGGCGACCATCACGTTGAAACGCTGTCCTTCCAGTAGCTGGGTCGCGTCGTGGATAACCCGGTGGGTGACCTTGCGCAAGCCCTCGTCACCCCCTGTCGGGTCGACACCTGGCTCGCTCGTCACGTCACCGGCGAGCCGCCAGGCCCGCTGCAGGAACCGCAGGGACCCGCCCGGCGACAGGTCGGCCCAGTCCATGTCGTCCTCGGGAGGGCCGGCGAACACGATGGTCAGCCGGACCGCGTCGACGCCGTACTTCGCGATCTGCTCACCCAGGTCGACGCCGTTGCCCAGTGACTTGCTCATGCCCTTGCCCTGGTTGATGACCTCGCCCTGGTTCATCAGCGCGGTGAAGGGCTCGACGAAGTCCAGGTAGCCCATGTCGTGCAGCGCCTTGGTGACGAAGCGCGCGTACAGCAGGTGCAGAATCGCGTGCTCGACGCCGCCGACGTACTGGTCGACCGGCCCCCAGCGCTTGACCGCCTCGACGTCGAACGGCTGCGTGTCGTCATGCGGGGTCGGGTAGCGCAGGTAGTACCAGGACGAGTCGACGAACGTGTCCATCGTGTCGGTGTCCCGCTTGGCCGGTCCACCGCAGCGCGGGCACGGGACCTCGGCCCATTCAGACGCTGCCGCCAGCGGCGAGACGCCCCTTGGCTGCATCTCCGCACCCTTCAGCTCAGGCAGTACGACGGGCAGCCGGTCGACCGGGACCGGCACCTCACCACATGACGGGCAGTGGATGACCGGGATCGGCGGGCCCCAGTAACGCTGCCGGGAGATCAGCCAGTCGCGCAGCCGGTAGTTGACCGTCCCGCGCCCGGTGCCCTTGGACTCCAGGTAGTCGGTGATGCGGGCCTTCGCCTCGTCGACATCCAACCCGTCCAGGCTCACCTCGTCGTTCGACGAGTTGATGGCGGGGCCGTCACCGGTGTAGGCCTCCCCGTCGAAGTCGTCGCTGGGTTGGACCGTACGCACGATCGGCAGCCCGAACTTCGTCGCGAAGTCCCAGTCGCGCTGGTCCTGTCCCGGCACGGCCATGATGGCGCCGGTGCCGTAGTCGGCCAGCACGTAGTCGGCGGCGTAGACCGGGATGTGCTCGCCGTTGACGGGGTTCGTCGCGTGCACACCCAAGAAGACCCCCGTCTTGTCGCGCCCCTCGGACAGCCGCTCGATCTCGGTCGCCCTGCCCACCTGCTCCCGGTACGCCGTGAACGCCTCCCGCCGAGCCCGCGTCACCACCTCGTCGGCCAGCGGCGCGTCCGCGGCGATCACGAAGAACGTCGCCCCGAACAACGTGTCGGGCCGGGTCGTGAACACGGTGACGGGCTGGTCGCGTCCCTCGATCACGAAGTCGACGTGCGCCCCCTCGGAGCGTCCGATCCAGTTGCGCTGCATCGTCAGCACCCGGTCGGGCCAGTGCCCCTCCAGCGCCGCCATGTCGTCCAGCAGCCGCTGGTTGAAGGCGGTGGTGCGGAAGTACCACTGGGTCAGGCTGCGTTTGGTGACCTCGGCGCCGCAGCGCTCACACTTCCCGCCGACGACCTGCTCGTTCGCCAGCACGGTCTGGTCGTTCGGGCACCAGTTGACCGGGGAGCCCTTCCGGTAGGCCAGCCCGTGCTCGTACAGCTTCAGGAACAGCCACTGTGTCCAGCGGTAGTACGACGGGTCACTCGTCTGCAAGCGCGTCGACCAATCGAACGAGATGGCGTACCGGCGGAAGGAGTCCGCCTGGGTCTCGATGTTGACCTCGGTCCAGGTGGCTGGGTGCTCGTTGCGTTTGATGGCGGCGTTCTCAGCCGGCAGCCCGAAGGAGTCCCACCCGATGGGGTGGAGGACGTCGTACCCCAGCTGGAACCAGTAGCGCGCGATCACGTCGGCGAGTGCCCACGCCTCGGCGTTGCCCATGTGCAGATCGCCGGACGGGTACGGG
>Ga0136616_10000393_pt1 | contig 20250 bp, 18 predicted proteins | sample AntDrymUQ2992106_2_FD_106648 | JGI IMG/M metagenome (GOLD analysis project Ga0136616, IMG submission 106648) | Polar desert sand microbial communities from Dry Valleys, Antarctica - metaG UQ299 (21.06) | ecosystem: Environmental > Terrestrial > Soil > Desert | place: Antarctica: Dry Valley... | reverse complement strand
TGGCGGCTCCGCTCCAGCGAAAGCCACGGCGCCACCACATGGCGGGACGGCGCGCACTCGATCATCGTCCCAGCACCGTCCGACGTGCGACGAGGCGCTGCGCCGGCTGCGCTACCTGCAGACCTACGGACCGGACCGGGCGGCACGCAGCTCGAAGTACGCAAGCTCCATCGCCTCGTCCTCGGACAACCCCTCTGCGTTGGCGGCCCAGATCTCCTCCAGCAGGCCGTCGAACCCGAGGTAGCGACGCAGCGCGTCCTCTACGACCTCCGCCTCCTGCCGACCAGACCGGGTGGCACGCTGGCCATGTTGCAGCCACTCTTGACGGTCAAGGGGTTGCTGCAACATGGGGGGCGTGTCAGTCGGGGTCGGGGGCGTCGTTCGGCCTGGCCGTCACCCGCGTCTGGCCACCACGCAGCTTCGAGCGCAACCTTGAGCCAACCTGTCGCCGCGCTCGCGTCGTCTGCCGCCGTCGCAGCGGCCTCTGCCAGGCGCGCGCCACCTGTCAGCTCTCACCAGCCGCGAGACGCGACAACTCGGCGAGTATCGCCTCAACTGTTGACGTCTCGTCGACATGGCGCTCGTAGCGGTCAACCGCGCGCTCGAAGAGACGCGCTAGGGCTGCGACCTCTTCCGAGATGTCGTCCCTAGACGCGATGATGAGCGAGTCCCAGTGCCCCAGGTCGACGCCGATAGTAAGGTCGACGAAGCGGTCGCCCGGCTCCAGGAGGTCGGCCAGATGGGGGGCACTGCGGCCTCGCAGGCGCTGCACGAGTCGATCGACAGCGTCGGGATCGGTGAGCGCAAAGAGCGTTACCTCCGCCGAGGCGTCGCCGATCGTGGCAAGGGTCAACGAGACGAGGTCGTCGAAGCCGTTGACTGCAAACAACCCTGCTTGCGCGCGGTGATCGCGCTCGAAGGCTGACGCAGGGATCTGCGCCGCCGACCGCGCTGGGACGAACCCGACCTGCCGCGCCGACGGTTCCTCCTGTGTCGCGTCGACCTCGTACTCCCAGGCGACGAAGCGCGGCTCCTGTCGCAGGAGCCTTGCCGCGTCGTCCCGGTAGTAGGCAGGGATTGCCCAGCGATGAAGTTCGGAAGTGAGTTGCCACACCAGGCCGAGATAGACGGCGATCTCTTCGGCGTTGTTGTTGTTGACGGCGAACCGCAGGTAAGGCGTGTCTTGCGTTGCCGACCAGTCGCCCGTCAGCACCGGCCAGTTGTTTCTCTCGACGACCCGGGCATCCCCCGGCGCGTGTACGAAGCGGTGGACGTCGCCGTCGAACGAGGGTGTGAAGTCCAGGGGGCGCACTGGGATCGGACTCTACGGACGCGGATAGCCGCTGTCGACGCGGCGCGATTCCACGGGCATCAGCGCGCGGGTGCGATGCGACGAGGATCCCGAACATCGCCCGCCCCTCCGCGGTGGCGGTGTCCGCCCTGCTCGGTCACCCGCAGCCCGACCCCGCGCTCGCGCAGGTCCGCGCCGAGGTTGACCAGGTGCAGCACCGACCGGCCGAGGCGGTCCAACCTCATCGAGCGGACGCAACGGGTGAGTCCCGCCGCCGGGTCAAGGTCATCGGCCGGCTCGTCAGTCAGCCAGCCGAAGAACTGCTGGAGCGCACGGAAAGGCACCGACACCGTCGCTGGCCGGCGCGCAACCGCCAGCTCGGCCCAGGAACTCCTCGACGTGCTTCCGGCGCAACTCGCAGGCGTCGACCACGCCGGCGTGGACACGCGCGTGGGTGACGAGCTGCGTGGCGATCTCGTTGCAGGTGAATGATCGTCTCGGAGACAGATTGCGGGGGGAGTGAATCCAGGACTGGACGAGGTCCAGGTCCTCGAGGTCGCCATCGTGCGGGGTTCGGGCGTGCTCAGCGCGCGACATGACGCGCAAGGTTATCCACTCCTCAACGCTGTGCGTCCACAGGGCAAGGGCGGCAGAAGGGCGTAACGGCAGGTCAGGGGGCGACTCGTGGGGACGGCTGGACTTGAACCAGCGACCTGCTGCTTGTAAGGCAGCCGCTCTGACCTAGCTGAGCTACGCCCCCGTCGGCTGCGAGGGTACTTCCGAGGTTGGGGTGGGTGCATGCTGGCCGGCCGGGTCGTGCGCCTGTGATGGTGGCCGTCGGGGGTGGGGGCGGTGACGGCGCGCCTGTCGGCGGGTCACGGGTGGCGGTGCTCCCACTGGCGGTGGACGAGCCGCGGGTGCTGGTTCGACGACGGGGGTGGCGCTGCTGGAGTCACTCGCGGCCGAGCCCACGGCCACGCTGCGCTGGTATGCGTCCACGCGCACCGCCATCGTGCTGGGCCGCGGGCAGGCCGCGAACCTCGCCGCAGCGTCGACCTCCGAGGTCACCGTGCGTCAGCGCTTCGGCGGCGGGCGTTGCTCATGGACCGCGCGTTCAGGATCCCACTCCAGGATCCCCCGCTTCGCCGAGCGCGGGAAGGCGCCCCACTGTCGCCGCGCCTCCGGGGTCGTCGTCCAGGGCCGCGCGCAGTGCGTCGGGCTGCACCAGGTTCTCGACGTCGTCCAGCGCGCTCCAATAGCCGTCGGCTCTCGCGTCGTCGGTGACAGCCTGGCCTGCGGGGGCGCCATGAGCGCGGCGGCGGATGACGTCCACGCACTCGCGTAGGCGGACCGCGTCGAGCAGCGCGCGCGGATGGATCTGCTCGTGCGAGGCGTGGATCCCGAAGACGGCCATGGGGTCGGTCTGCCCGCGAGGGAGGCGGACGACACCCGGCGGTAAGGGTCGGACCGTCCCGTGGGGTGCATGCTGGCCGTGGCCTGGGTAGCCAGGCTGGGCACAGTGACGGGGGAAGCCGGGGTGGTGGCCATGGGTGGGGCGCGGGTGGCCGCAGCGCGCCGGTCGGCGGGGGGTGGGTGGCGGGTGCTGCCGCTGGTGGTGGACGAGCCGCGTGTCCTGCTCGACGACGGCGTGGGTCTGCTGGCCTCGCTGGCCAACGACCCGACGCCGACGCTGCGCTGGTATGCGTCCACACGCACCGCGATCGTGCTCGGGCGCGGGCAGGCGGCGAACGTCGCGGCGGCGGCGACCTCGGAGGTCACCGTCCTGCAGCGTTACTCCGGCGGCGGTGCGGTCCTCATGGACCGCACACTGCTGTCCCTCGATGTCGCCGTGCCCGCGGGTTCACCCCTGCTGGAGGGTGACCTCGGCGCGGTGTTCGGCCGCGTCGGCCGCGCCTGGGCGCAGGCGCTGGCCGACCTCGGTGTGGCGCAGGTCACCGTCTTCGAGGGTGCCGGCGCCGCCCGCCGACGCGGCGACGCCCGCGAGCGCGTGCTGGCCGCCGTGTGCTACGCCACGCTCGGGCGCGGGGAGGTGTTGGCGGGCGGGCGCAAGCTCGTGGGGCTGGCGCAGCGCCGCCGCCAGGCCGGGGCACTGGTGCAGTGCGGCCTGCTGCGCCGCTGGCAGCCCGGACCCCTGCTCACCGCCCTCGGCGCAGACCCCGACGACCCGGAGGTCGCCGCCGCCGCGGTGGGCCTGGACGACCTCACCGCGGCGGCCGGGCGCGCGCCGCTGGCCGACGACGCCGTCATCACCGCGGTCGAGGCCCGCCTCGATGCCGCCCTCGGAGGGCGACCTTGACGAAGTGCCTCATCGTCGCCAGCAACCGCGGCCCCGTCTCCTGGAGCCGTGGCCAGGACGGCGCCCGCACCGCCACGCGTGGCTCCGGCGGGCTGGTGACCGCGCTCGGCGGCGCCCTTCAGTCCGAGGAGGGCACCTGGGTCTCGGTCGCCTTGAGCGACGACGATGCCGAGGTGGCAGCAGAGCACCGCGGCGAGGCCTTCGAGGTCGAGGCCGACGGCGCACACTTCACCCTGCGCCTGCTCGATGTCGGCCAGCGTTACGACCACTACTACAACGAGGTCGCGAACCGACTGCTGTGGTTCACCGTCCACGGCCTGTGGGGCGAGCCGTACGAGCCGCGAGGCCTTGGGTGGCGCGACGCCTGGGACGCCTACCGGTCGGTCGGCGAGGAGGTGGCCCAGGCGGTCGTCGCCGCGGCCGGCGACGCCGAGGATGTCGAGGTGCACCTGCAGGACTACCACCTGTGCACCGCCGCGAGGACGGTCCGCGACGCCCTGCCCCGCGCCCGCATCCTGCACTACCTCCACACGCCGTGGGTCGGCCCGTCGGAGCTGCGTCGCCTGCCCGACCCCGTCGCGCAGGGGGTGATGCGCGGCCTGCTCGCGGCGGACGTCGTCGCGGTCTCCTCGCCCGCCTGGGCGCGTGCGTTCCGCCGCGGCGCCGCCGAGATCGCCGGCGGCCACGTCGACGGGGACGAGGTGTGGCTCGACGGCCACCGGGCGCTGGTCGCCGACTTCGTCCTCGGCGTCGACACCGAACAGCTCAGCCAGTTGGGTGACTCGGCCGAGACCGCGGAGGCGGGACGCCTGCTCGACGCGCAGCGCGGCGACCGCGCGCTGGTCCTGCGGGTCGACCGCACCGACCTGTCGAAGAACATCCTGCGCGGGCTGCACGCCTTCGAGCTGCTCTTGGAGCGCCACCCCGAGCACCGCGAGCGGGTGTGGCACTACGCCCACCTGACGCCGTCGCGCCAGGGGGTCGACGAGTACCGGGCGTACCTGGAGGCCTGCGAGCGCGCCGCCGAACGCATCGCGGAGCGCTTCGGCAAGGATTGCGTGACGCTCGCGGTCAGCGAGCACTACCCCACCGCGATCGCGGCCTTCCAGCGCAGCGACGTCCTGCTCACCAACCCCGTCCGCGACGGCACAAACCTGGTCGCCAAGGAGGGGCCGATCCTCAACCAGCGCGACGGCGTGCTGGTTCTGAGCCGCGACGCCGGCGCCGCCGACGTGCTCGCCGACGGCGCACTCATGGTCAACGCCTATGACGTGGAGGCCCAAGCGGACGCCCTGCACACCGCGCTGACCATGGCGCCTGGGGAACGCGCCGAGCGCGCCGAGGCGCTCCGGGAGGGCGCGAAGCGCGGCGCACCCGCCGAGTGGTTCGCCGCCCAGCGCGCCACCCTGCGCGCCGCCACCGCGCCGCGCGTATAGGCCCGCCGCGGACGGCCTAACCTGCCCCACCCACGGTCCAACGCGTTGCTGGGCAACGGGCAAGAGCATGGAGGTCTGGTGAATCAAGAAGCGGCGGTGCGGGCGCGGCTGCAAGAGCTGATGGCCCGGCTTCCTGGCGTGGTGGTCGAGGACGCGAACGGGCACTCCGGCTTCACGGTGCGCGGCCGGCGCTTCGCCTGGCTCTTGGTCGACCACCACGGCGACGGGCGGGTGGCGCTGAGCCTCAAGGCGCCACCGGGTGGGCAGCAGGCGCTCGTGACCGCTGACCCGCAACGCTACGCCGTGCCGTCCTACCTCGGTGCGCGGGGCTGGGTCAGCGTGCTGCTCGACGGCAGCGTCGAAGCCGACTGGGACGAGGTCGAGACGCTGGTGGAGCAGGCCTGGCGCCTGTCGGCTACGAAACGCGCGGTCAGCGTCTACGACGCGCAGCGCTGAGCAACGGCCGGACCTCACTCCTGGGGCGGCCGCAGCATGCCGCCCGGGCGGCCGTGCTCGACCGCGACGATCTCGGCGACGATGGACAGCGCAATCTCTTCGGCGGTCTTCGAGCCGATGTCGAGGCCCACCGGCGTGCGCAGGCGGGCGACGTGCGCCTCCGGCACGCCCGCGTCGCGCAGCCTGCGCAGCGCCTGCGGGGCGTGTCGCCGGCTGCCGGGCATGCCCACGTAGGACGCCTCGCCGGCGAGCGCGACGCGCAGCACCTCGTCGACCCAGGGCGCGTCGTGGTCGCTGACCACCACCGCGTCGGCGGGACCGGGGGGCGCGGCGAGCAGCGCGCGCACCGGATCGTCGGCGCGGACCTCGATGCCGCCGGGCACGGCCGCGTCCCCGCCCGGCGCGATCACCACGACCCGGCGGCCGATCAGCCGGGCCAGGGCGGCGACGGAGCGGGCCAGCGGGTTCGCGCCGAGCACCAGCACCGCCGGTTCGGGCAGGGCGACCTCGGCGAACAGCTCCAGCGCCCGCTCACGGCCGTGCGCGTCGTCAGCGCCGAACGTCCGCCGCCGCCGCAGCGGCGCCCCGGCGTCCAGCGCCTCGCGCGCCAGCTCCACCCCGGCGGTGTCGAACTCCGAGCAGCCCAGCGTTCCGGCCACCACGCCCACGGCGCCGACCACGAGCTTCGCGCCCGGGCGTGACGGGGCGTCCCCGTCCACCTCCAGCACGGTGACGAGCGCCACGCGCTCGCCGCGGCCGCGGGCACGGGCCAGCGCGTCGAAGACGTCCATGACGGTCAGCGTAACGGCCTGGCGCTCAGGCGGCCGCGGCGAGGTCGGAGACGGCGTCGCGCTCCCCCACCAGCCCGACGGAGACGGCGCCCGCGTAGGAGCGTCAACCGTAGCGACGGGCCGGTGACGCGGTGGAGGGCGTGCGCGTCGCTACGCTCCGTACTGCCTGTTTTATCCGTCTTAGAACGCCACCGCGAGGAGCCTCCGTTGCGTCTGCCCCGCTCCCTGCGCGCACGCCTGCTGCTCGCGGGCCTCGCCAGCGCGCTGCTGGCGCCCGCGCCCGCCACGGCGGTCGCCGCGGACGTCGCCGTCGCCACGCCGGCCACTCTGGCCGCCGAGCCCGACACCGTCGAGCCCGTGTTCCCCGGCCTGAACCGCCAGGTGCTCGACCTGCGGCTGCGTGACGGCGCGCCTGCCGTGGCCAACCTGTTGACCTTCTCCGCCGCCGACCCCGGCCTGGAGCTCGTGGGCGTGCTGGCGGCTGGACGGGTGCCCGGCCTGGCCACGGTGCCCGCCATGGGCGCACGCGAGCACGGCGACGGTGTGGTCGCGGGCGTGAACGGCGGATTCTGGCTGTCCAACCCGGTGGGTGACCCCAATGGCTACTTCGCACAGGGTGGGGCGCTGCTGTCGGAGGCGCAGACGCAGGGCGCGGGGCCGCGCGGGACCGTGGCCGTGACGGGCGGCGGCGGACTGGTGTTCGACCGCTTGTCGACGTCGAGCGTGCTCACCGCGGGGGCTGACGAGCTCAGCGTGACCGGCTTCAACCGCTATGACACCACGACCGGGCCCTACCCCGACGGCCCGGCGCCGGTGTTCGTCTACACCCCCGAGTTCGGCGAGGTGACCGTGCGCACCGTTACTCGCGACGGCGTCGGCCTCCCGCTCGCCGCGGCGGTCGTGGACGGGCTGCGCCCGCCGGCCTTCGGCCAGGACTCCGGCTCGCTGACCACCGTCACCACCGCCCCCGGGTCCCTGCTGGCGCCCGACAGCGGCGCGGTGGTGGTGGCCCATGGCGCGGCCGCGGCCACGCTCGCGGGCCTGGCCGCGGGCGACGAGGTCGCGGTGCTCACCGAGCCGCGCCCGCTGCGCACCGACCCCGCCGCCTGGGCCGGCGTGACCGAGGGCCTCGCGGCCGGCCCGCTCATCGTCGCTGAAGGCCGGCCCACCGACCCGGCCGGCTGGGAGAACGAGGGCTTCGCGCCGCAGGTCCACTCGCTGGTGCGCGCCCCGCGCACGGCTATCGGGCGGACCGCAGCCGAGGTGGTGCTGCTGGTCACCGTGGACGGCCGCCAGCCCGGCTACTCCTCCGGCATGACCATCGCCGAGCTCGCGGACCTGCTGGTGAGCCTCGGCGCGGTCGACGCGCTGTCGCTGGATGGCGGCGGCTCCACGCAGATCGCCGTGGACGGCCTCCTGCGCAACCGCCCGTGCTGCGACACGAACCTGCGCCCGGTCGCCAACGGCGTGTTCGTCCGGCACCGCTACCGCTTCGACGCCAGCGAGCGCCTCTGGGGTGCGAACCGCGAGGAGACCGCCGCCGAGGTTGCCCTGGCCGCCTTTCCCGACGGTGCCGGCGAGGTGGTGATCGCCAGCGGCGCCACGTTCCCCGACGCCCTGGCCGGCGGGCCGCTCGCGGCGGTCGCCGGCGGGCCGCTGCTGCTGACCGGCCGCGACGCGCTGTCCTTGGACGCCGCCCGGGCGCTGGACTCGCTGCAGCCCGAGACCGTCACCGTGCTCGGCGGCAGCGCCGCGATCGGGCCAGCGGTGGTCGACACACTCACCACGCGGGGCCATGCCGTGCGGCGTCTGGCGGGGCCCGAGCGGGTCGCGACCGCCGCCGCGGTGGCCGCCGCCCTGGGACCCGCGCCCCGTGTCTTCCTCGCCTCCGCCGCCGACTTCCCCGACGCGCTCACGGCCGCCGCGCCGGCGGGGCTGCTCGCGGCCCCCGTCCTGCTCACCGGCCGCGACGCCCTCGCCCCCGAGGTCCGCGAGCTGCTCGCCACCGGCGGCGCCCGGGAGGTCGTGGTAGCCGGCGGCGAGGCCGCGGTCGGCGCCGGGGTGGTCGAGGAGCTGACCTCGCTCGGCGTGGCGGTCACCCGGCTCGCCGGCCCCGACCGCTTCGCCACCTCCCGTGCGGTCAACGACTGGGCCGTCGGCGAACTCGCGTGCGATCCCGCCCCTGGCGGCCCCGAGACCACCACGCCCGGCGCAGCGGAGACCGCGACCGCGGCCGCCTGCCTGGACCCCTCGGGCCTGGTGGTGGCTCGTGGGGACGTGTTCGCTGACGCGCTCGCCGGTGGCCCGCTCGCCGCGGCGCGGCGCCATCTGCTGGCGATCGTTCCGCGCACCGACGTGCGCTCCTCTCCCGACGTGGCCGCCTACCTCGACGGCCGCGACGCGGGGCTGGCGCGGGTCACGCTGCTAGGCGGCCCGGCCGCCCTCAGCTCCTACCAGCACTGGCAGCTGGACCAGCTGGCGCGCTGACGCGCCTTGAGAGAGGAGTGCAACCGGTTGGTCGGTGACCCGGCAGTTCGTCTCCGAGCCCGCGTTGGGGCAAGAGCTCGGTGCTGGGCTTGACCCTGTGCTGGTCGAGGTCGATGACATTCGCAGGGAACCAACTGATTGTTCGGCGAGATGGCAGGACTGTTCGATGTCGCCTTGCCTCGCCTGGGTGGTGGCGAGGTCGGCGAGGACGAGCGACCGTCCCTTGACCAGGAAGGGCGGCAGGGCTTGCAACGCCTGTGTGAGGGGTGTGCTGCGCCCGGTCGAGTCGTCCGAGCCGCAGGTGGCCGACGCCTTCGTAGCTGAGCAGGCGGGCCGCGGCCCCAGTAGTGCACCCAGCGGCTCGCGGTGTCAGCGAGAAGCGCGGTGGCGCAGGGTCGCGAGGACGGCGGCGAAGGTCAGGCCGGCGGCCGCCGCGCCTGCGGGGACCGCGGCGGGTGTGGCGCTGCCGCCGGCGCCGGTGTCGACCCGGTTCGGGACGCGCACCGTGGCCGTCTGGGCTGTGCGGGTCTCGGGGACGGTCGGCCGGGCGGGGGTCTCGTCGCGGGCCGAGCCCTCCGGGTACTCGCGGAAGTTCTCGCAGGCGATGAAGTCGTCGTCCTCGTCCAGCCTGTTGGGGTCGGAGGGATCACGGCGCAGCTCCACCTGTGCCGCGGCCTGGCTCGGGAAGTCGTCGCAGTTCAGATCGTCCTGCGCGAACGCGGGCGCCGCGGGCAGGGCGAGCGCGGCAGTCACCGCGAGTGATCCGAGCGTCAGGCGTGTCGTCGAGCGCATTGCCGAACTCCTTGTCCCTGTCAGTCCCGTCCGCGGTGGTGCGCGGGGTTTGCGTCGCGTGGCTGAGACGACCGCGCTGCACCCCCCGTACCTGTCCGACCGGACAGGGTAGGGCCGGGGCGGGTCACAGAGGCAAAGAGCGCTCGTACCAGGCGACGTCCCACCAGCGGTCGAACTTGCGGCCGACCTCGGAGTACGTGCCGACGTGGTGGAAGCCGTGGCGCAGGTGCAGGGCCACCGAGGCTGGGTTGGGCTGGGTGATGCCCGCATAGGCGCGGTGCTGCGGCGCGCCGTCGAGCAGGCGGAACAACTCGCGGTACAGGGCCCCGCCGATCCCGCGCCCGCCGGCCTCGGCGTCGACGTAGACGCTCACCTCCACACTCGAGGCGTAGGCCGCCCGGTCCCGGAACGCCCCGCTCTTCGCCCAACCCAGCACCTGGCCCTCCGAGCGTGCCACCAGCAGGTGGTGGCCGTGGGCGGGATCGAGCCCCGCTTGGGCCTGTTCCCAGCGCGGCAGCGGCCACGGCTCGAGGTCGAAGCTGGATGCCGAGTGCCGCACGTGGAAGCCGTAGATGGCCGCGACGGCGGGCAGGTCGCCGACCTGGGCCCGCTCCACCTCGATCTCGTGCGCATTGTCCGCCACGCGCTCATCCTGCCCGATCGGCAAAGCCCGATGGCGATTTTGACGCATCCGGAGGGAGCGCCTAGAGCTTCTGCGCAGCGCTTCTGCGAACATGCGTTCGATCGAGTGTCAACCGGGCGGCCGAGGAGGCCGCGGCCCTGCTTGCCCCGGATACTAGGGATGGACCGGGAGCCGTGCGACGCCCGCCCCTTCAGGTGGTGCTGCGGATCAGGCGACCGCGGACAGCTCCGGGGCCGGCTCGAGCGCGAGCTTGAGCAGGTCCGCCACGTCGCTGACGAGGTGGAACGTCAGCTCGCTGCGGACGGGCTCCGGGACGTCGTCGAGGTCCGGACCGTTGCGCTCCGGCAGGAACACCTCGGTTAGGCCCGCCCGGTGGGCGGCGAGCACCTTCTGCTTCACCCCGCCGATCGGCAGGACCTTGCCCTGCAGCGTCACCTCGCCGGTCATGCCGATACCGGTGCGCACGGGTCGCCCGGACAGCAGGCTGGTCAGCGCGGTGGTCATCGTCACGCCCGCCGACGGGCCGTCCTTGGGGATGGCCCCGGCCGGCACGTGCACGTGGAACCGCTTGCCCTCGAAGCCGTCGGGATCAAGGCCCACCTCGGCCGCGTGCGACCGCAGGTAGGATAACGCGATCGACGCCGACTCCTTCATGACGTCGCCGAGTTGACCCGTGAGCTGCAGTCCGCCCTCGCCGTCCGACACAGTCGCTTCCACGAACAGTACGTCGCCGCCGACGCCGGTCACCGCCAGGCCCGTGGCGACGCCCGGCACCGTGGTGCGCTCGGCCACCTCGTAGAACACCTTGCGGCGCCCCAGCGCCTCGCGGATGCGTTCGGCGTCCACCGTCACCGGCGTCTCGACGGAGCCCGCCGCGACGCGTGTCGCGGTCTTGCGCAGGACCTTGCCGATCTCGCGCTGCAGCCCGCGGACACCTGCCTCACGGGTGTACTCGGACACGATCTGGGCCAGGGCCTCGTCGCTGACGACGACCTCGTCCGGCCGCAGCCCGTTGGCCCCCAGCTGGCGGGCCAGCAGGTGGTCGCGGGCGATGCCGACCTTCTCGTCCTCGGTGTAGCCGTCGAGCGCGATGATCTCCATGCGGTCGAGCAGCGGCGCGGGGACGGTGTCCAGCACGTTGGCCGTGGCGATGAACAGCACGTCGGACAGGTCGAGGTCGACCTCGAGGTAGTGGTCGCGGAACGTGTGGTTCTGGGCCGGGTCGAGCACCTCGAGCAGGGCCGCGGACGGGTCCCCCCGCCAGTCGGCCCCGACCTTGTCCACCTCGTCGAGCATGAGGACGGGGTTTATGGTCCCGGCCTCCTTCATGGCGCGAGCGATGCGCCCGGCCTGCGCGCCGACGTAGGTCCGCCGGAAGCCGCGGATCTCGGCCTCGTCGCGGATGCCGCCGAGGGCGACGCGCACGAACTTGCGGCCGAGGGCGTGGGCCACGGACTCGCCCAGCGAGGTCTTGCCGACGCCGGGAGGACCGACCAGGGTGAGGATGGCGCCGCCGCCGCCGCGGCGGACCGAGCCCTCCGCCGCCGCGTCGAGACCGCGCTCGATGCGCAGCTTGCGCACGGCGAGCTGCTCGACGATGCGGTCCTTCACCTCGGACAGACCGGTGTGGTCGGCGTCGAGGATCGCGCGGGCCTCGACGAGGTCGAGGCGGTCGTCGTCGGTGACGCCCCAGGGCAGGTCGAGCATGGTGTCGAGCCAGGTGCGGATCCAGGAGTGCTCAGGGCTCTGCTCGCTGGTGCGTTCCAGGCGGTCGATCTCGCGGGAGATGGCGGTGTGGACCTTCTCGCCCACGTCGCCCTTCTCCTCCAGCCGGGTGCGGTACTGGGCGGGGACGTCGTCGCCGTCGGCCTCGCCGAGCTCCTTGCGTATGGCCTCGAGCTGCTGGCGCAGCACGTACTCGCGTTGCGTGCGCTCCATGTCGTCGGTGACCTTGGCCTGGATGCGCTCCTTGACCGACAGCTCGGCCAGGGTCTCGCGGGCCCACTCGAGGACCTTCTCGAGGCGCGCGGCCACGTCGATGGCCTCCAGGACCTCCACCTTCTGCTCCAGGGAGTAGTCGGGGGAGTAGACCGCGGTGTCGGCCAGGGCGCCGGGGTCGGTGATGCCGCTGATGGTCGCCGCCAGGCGCCGTCCGCCGCGACGCTCGAGGATCCCCTCGACCACGGCGCGGTACTCGACGGCGAGGGCCTCGACACGCTCGTCGTTCACGGCGGTCTCGTCGATGGTCTCGGTGGCCACCCAGATCGCCGAGCCGGCGCCGGCCACACCGGTCTTGACCACGGCGCGAGCGAGTCCGCGGACGAGGACGGCGCGGCCGCCCTCGACGAGGCGCTCGACCTGCTCGACCTTGGCCACGGTCCCGACGCTGGCGTAGCGACCCTCGACCCGCGGGACGAGGACGAGCAGCGAGTCCGCCCCGAGCGCGGCGTCCACGGCGTTGCGGGCCTCGGTGGTCTCCACCGAGAGGTTCACGACCATGCCCGGGACCACGACTCCGGCCGTGAGGGGCAGCAGGGGAAGGGTCACCTGCTGACTGGACGTTGCTGGCATGTGCTGACTCCTACGAAGAGGTTCGTGCGTGAGAGAACGATCCCAGCGCGCCGGCTATTCCTGTACCCCCACACTTTCCCTGTGCCCACGCGCTGAGGCGCGTGCGATACTCCGAGCGAGGAGAGGGGATGGCCGTGTCCGTGCTGGCTGTCGAGCATGTCGGGCCTTGGACGGACGGAGCAGGACTACCTCGCCATGCCGAGACGCGTCACCGCGTCGAGTTGGGCTACAGCGCCGAGGAGTGACCGGGGAAGAGCTTGGCCTTGGGGTCGATGACGGTGGCGGCGTTGTTGACGGCGGTGGCGGCCTCGCCGAAGCCGACCGAGATCAGGCGGACCTTGCCGTCGTACTCGACGATGTCGCCGGCGGCGAACACGTGCGGCAGGTTCGTGGCCATGGTGGTGTCGACCACGATGTGGCGCTTGTGCTGGGCCAGGCCCCAGCGGGTCAGCGGGCCGAGGTCGGCGGTGAAGCCGAGCGCGGCGACCACGGCCTGGATGTCGAGGACGTCGCGCTCGTCGGTCTTGTTGTGGAACACCTCAACGGACTTGACGTGCTCGGCGCCGTGGATGCGGGCGACCTCGGTGAACGGGCGCACGTCCACCGAGGAGGCCCGCACCTGGCTCACGGTGTGCTCGTGCGCGCGGAACGTGTCGCGGCGGTGGATGAGGGTGACGCTGTTCGCGATCGGCTCCAGGCTCTGCGCCCAGTCGAACGCACTGTCCCCGCCGCCCACGATGAGCACGTCGAGCCCTGCGAGCTCGTCCAGCTTCGGCACGAAGTAGCGCAGCCCGCGGCCCTCGAACTCGTCGGCGTCGGGCAGCGGGCGCGGGGTGAACGTGCCCATGCCGCCGGTGATGATGACCGCCCGGCAGGTGACCACGACGCCCTTGTGGGTGGTGACGGTGATGCTGTCACCCTCTGACACCAGATCCTCGGCGCGGTGGCCCAGCAGGTAGTGCGGGTCGAAGGGCGCGGCCTGGGCCACGCAGTTGTCGATGAGGTCCTGGCCCTTGATCGCGGGGAAGCCGGCCACGTCGTAGATCTGCTTCTCGGGGTACATGGCCGCCACCTGACCCCCGGCCTGGGGCAGGGAGTCCATCAGCGCGACGGACAGTCCGCGGAAGCCGGCGTAGTAGGCCCCGTACAGCCCGGCCGGTCCCGCGCCGATGATCAGCAGGTCCACCGTGTGCCGCTCGTCCACGCTGTCCTCCAGGTCACCTGGGAAGTATCAAACCATGCGCTGGGCGGTACGCCACCGGCCGGGAATCGGTGTGACGTCACGGTAACCGGCCGTGCCACGGGATGTAATCCCGTGTCCGTACCGTGCCGGAACCGAGGAGGATCGCGAGTGCGCTACACGCTGAGGGTGTCGCTGCTGGACCGCCCTGGGGCGCTGCACGCGCTCACGGCCGCACTCAGCCGGGTCGGCGGCGACGTGGTGACCCTCGCGGTGATCGACCGCGCGGACGGGGTGGCCGTCGACGACGTCTGCCTCACCGCGGGGTGCGGCCCCGAGGCGCTGCGCGCCGCAGTCGAGCAGGTGCCCGGCGTGATCCTGGAGGCACTCGCCGCCGTGGACGTCTTTCCCGACCCGGGCGCGCCGATTGGCCTGGCCGCGCGCGTGGTTGAGCAAGGCAAGGGCGCGGTGCGCGGGCTGGTGGAGGGTCTACCGGCCGCGCTGCCCGCGTCCTGGTGCCTCGCGATGGCCAGCGGCTTCGGCGGTGCGGAGCTGCTGTCCGCGACCCCCGGCGCGCCGTCGCTGGACGGCGCGCGGCTCACGTGGCTGCCGCTGGCGGGCCCGCGGCGGCTCGACCGCGCCGAGTGGATGCCGCCCGCGCTGCGCGCGCGCATGGCCGAGGGTCTGGAACTGGCCGCCGCCCCGCTGGGCCCCTCGGCGACGGCGGTGCTGGTGGGTCGCCACGACGGGCCGCGCTTCCGTTCCGGTGAGCTGCGCCAGCTCGGCGACCTCGCCCGCGTGGCGGTGGCGGCGGAGATGGGCGCCTCGGCGCCACGGCGCGGCCTCGGGCTCGTCCCGCCGCTCCGCGCGCCGGCCGGCCCCGCCGCCAGCGCCGGCCGAAGCTGAGGCGGGCCGGCCTCAACGCTGGACGGCTACGGCTACGGCTCGGCGTGCTGCTGCCTCGTAGCGCACGAGGCCGACGACGTCCGCCGGAACCAGCCTGCCGATGGCGCCGCTGGAGTAGACGAGACGACGACCCGGCCCTGCGGATCCAGGACGAACCCGGTCGACTGCAGATAGTGGGGCTCGTCGTGGACGAAGGCGCCGAGGGCGTCGGCTACGGCGTCGGCGTCCGCGCTGTGGCCCAGGTCGAAGGTCAGGCAGCGCTCCTCCGCGAGCTTGCGGGCGGTCTCCTCGTCGTCCACCGAGAATGAGACGACCCGGATACCCGCCCTGGCCAGGTCGTCCTTGACGCGCTGGAAGGCCGAGAGCTGGGTCTGGCAGAAGGGGCGCCATGCCCCGCGGTTCACGAGGACCGAACGCGTCGCCGACATCGAGCAGGGCCATGGTCGAGCACCTTTCCGATCGCGGGTCATGACGCCGAGGACAACCACGACCGCATCCATTCCACTCGCGGCCTCGCTTACGAAACCCTTGCAGCACCGACGCCCGGCCAGGTCGTGAAACGGTCATGACGCGGCGTAGTCTCGGCGTGGTCGGAGTGGGGGCGGTCGTTGGTGACGTGGGAGGACGAGCGCGGGGCGGCCTGCCGGGCGGACCGTCGCCCTGGTGGCGCTGCTGCTCGGGGTGCTCGCTGTGGGTGCTTGGGCCATGTGGACGTGGTCATCGGCGCGGGCGGACCTGGCAGCCGCGCCGCTGCAGGCCACAAGGACGCCGGACGCCCCGAGTCCGAGGAGTCGGCCACCGTCGTGTCCGCAGCGCCCTTCCCATCGCTGCCGCCCGTGCCGCTGCCGTCGAGGCGGCTGGCCGTCACGACCCACCCGCCGGGCGCGCTGGTCACGGTCACGCCGGCCACCGGCGCGGCGCAGAGCGGTCCGAGGCCGTGTCGAGCGCGGCGACGGCCTTCGGCGCCGCGGGCAGCGTCAGTGCCAGCAGCGGGGGCGCACGCCCGTCCTTCCCATCGCCCATCCCGTTCGATTACCTATGGTGACGGAATCGAACGTTGTGTATAGATAGGCCACAGAAATGCCGATGCAGATCCAGAGACCAAGGGCGCCTGGACCGCGGGGTCTCGGCGCGGGGTCTTCGGATCGAGGAGGGCGAAGGCGTGGCAGGAGGTGTGTCGCCTCGGGCCGTGAAGCCTATCCGGTCGTGGGATGGAGATTCTTGGGCGCTGGCGGCCACCGGGGCGGCGGTGCTGGGCGTCCTCGCGGCGGCGCTGGTGATCGTGCTGCCCGCAGCGGCCGTGAGGCAGGGGCCGATGGCCATGGTGATCCAGGCGGCGATGATCGCGGCGGTGTGGTCGGGGCTGCGGTATCACAGGCCGGCGCGGCCGCAGCCGTGGCGCCTCCTGCTAGCCGCCGAGGTGCTCGGCTGGCTGTCGCAGGTGCTGCGGTACGTCACCGCCCCCGATGGGAGCACCTCACCATCCGCGGACTTGGTCGCGCTGGTCGCGTACGTCTGCCTCGCGGCCTGCCTGCTGGCTCTCATCCGGGCGCGGGAGCCCCAGGCACAACTGGGCGGCTTGGCCGATGGCGTCCTGATCGGCGTCGCGGTCCTGCTGATGCTGTGGGTGACGATGGTCTCCCCGTACCTCACCGACGACACCGTCACTTCCGTCGAGCGGATCCTCTATTCGGCGTTCCCCGCGTTCGACGCGCTGTTGGTCTTCATGCTCGCCCGGCTGGCCTTCGCCAGCGACACCCGCCTCCCGTCACTGGCGCTGCTGATCGGGGCCATGGTCGCCCTGCTCACCGGGGACTTCGGGTATGCGCTGGCGGCGGCGGGAGTGGCGGCGCCGTGGGCCGGCGTCCTGGCCGCCCCCTACCTGGTGACGTACGGACTGCTCGGCGCCGCCGCGCTGCACCCGTCGATGCGGGCGCTCACGGATCCGGCGGTCGGCGGGGTGCGGCCGCTGCCGCGCAGCCGGTTGTTCGCGATGCTGACGGCGATGCTCACGCCCTGCGCCGTGCTGCTGTGGCGTCCCCTGGTCACCCTTGCCGATCGATCTGCGCTGGTGCTCGGCCTCGTGACCGTGACGGGACTGGGCTACTGGCGGATGGCGCGTGCGGTCCGCGACCATGCCGACTCCGAGCAGCGGCTGGCGTACCTGGCCTCGCACGACGCGCTCACCGGGCTGCCCAACCGCACCCTGGTCTTGGAGCGGCTGGAGGAACTCCTGAGCGGCCTCGATCAGGACCGCGCGGTGGCCGTGCTGTTCATCGACCTGGACGGGTTCAAGCTGGTCAACGACACCTGGGGCCACCCGACCGGCGACGCGCTGCTGCTGCAAGTCGGCATGCGGCTCGAGCAGATCCAGCGCGACGGCGAGCTCATCGCCCGCATCGGCGGTGACGAGTTCCTGGTGGTCCTGGAGTGTGCCGCCGATGGCCACGAGCTGCCCGCGGTCGCCGACCGGCTGCTGAAGGAGGTCGCGGTGCCCTACATCGTCGACCCCGGAACGATGTGGATCTCCGCCAGCGTCGGCATCGCCTGCTCTTCCGACCTCCCGGACCCCACCGCCCAAGACCTTGTCCGTGACGCGGACATCGCGATGTACCGAGCCAAGGACCAGGGGCACAACCGCTGGATCCGGTTCTCCGAGGCCATGCGCGCCGGTGTCGTGGAGCGACTGGAGACCGAACGGGCGTTACGTGGCGCGCTCGAGCGCGACGAGATCGTCGTGCACTACCAGCCGATCATCGACCTCACGGAGGGCGCGCTGGTCGGCTTCGAGGCACTGGTCCGCTGGGCCAGCCCCGAGCATGGCCTGGTCCCACCCGGCAAGTTCATTCCCGTGGTCGAGGCGACCGACCTGATCCTGCCGGTCGGCGCCCTCGTGTTGCGCCGCGCCGCCCGCCAGCTGGTCCGCTGGCGTCGGGAGCTGCCCGGCGGCCAACGGTTGTGGATGTCGGTCAACGTCGCAGCCCGGCAGCTGCGCGACCCTGGCTTCGTCGATCTGGTCCGCGACGTCATCGCCGAGAACGGACTGCCGCAGGGTGCGCTGGCTCTGGAGATGACCGAGTCAGCGCTGGTGCAAGACGACATCGACACGCTGCGGACGCTGCAAGAGCTGCGCGCGCTGGGGGTGGAGCTCAGCGTCGACGACTTCGGCACCGGCTACTCCTCCCTGCGGTACCTCGATACCTTCCCCGTCTCCACCGTCAAGATCGACCGCGCCTTCGTGCAGGGTTTGGACGGCGGGGGCGAGCCAATCGTGCGAGCCATCATCGACATGGCGCACGCGCTGGGCCTCAAGCTGGTCGCGGAGGGGATCGAGACCGACCGGCAGCACCGGCGGCTGCGCGCCCTGCGCTGCGACGCTGGCCAGGGCTTCCTCTACGCCCGGCCCGCGCCGCCGGACTCGGCGGTGCCACTCTCGCTGGCCGAGACGTTGACGTCCAACCCGGTCATCTGATTGTCACCATCATCCAGCGCGACAACCCGAGGATCCCCGGACAGCACGACGAGGCCGTCATCGGGGTCTGCAAAGTCCAGCGCGTAGTAGGTCTGGATATCCACCACCTGCAGGCGCGCCGGTCGCAGACGGTGAGCGATGGCGACCACTCTCGCCACGATGTGCTGCACCTCCGCGTTGGCGCCGGCGACGTCCCACGCCACCACCGCCCCCGCAGCAGCGGGCTCGGCGAACGCCCGCTCGACCAACCGGACGCCGTGGCCCCGGCCCTGGAACTCCGGCGCGATGGCTAGAATCGGTAGGAAGTACAGTCGCCCGGTCGCGGCCTGCTCTGGAAAGCGGATGCGATAGGCGTCCCCGCTGATCCAGGGCACAGCGGACGCGTCACGTGTACGCGTGAAGAACCCGACCGGCCCGCCGTCCTCGGCGAAGCCGACGATCTTGTCGATCCGGGGATCGACCAACTCGGCATCGAGCTCCTCACGGGTGAGCAGATGCCGTGCGGCGGCAAGCGCGGCCAACGGGGAGAACGCCCCCAAGTACAAGTCCCACAGCTGCTCGGCCAGTTCGCCGGTCACCGACGACAAGACCTCCACCCTCACGCGCCCTCGCCCCCTCGGCGGTGATGCACCCACACGTTGGGCTCCACGTACACCGCCTCGTCCCTGGCGATGTCGACCATCACCGGGACGAGCCCACCTGGGACGACGTGTGGGCCGCTCGATTCGAACCGCACACCGGTCCAGTCCTCCCACTCCGCAAGCGAGCCCGGGATGCGCATGCTGTGCGTGCAGACGCCCACGGTCCTGCCGCCCGCTCGCCAGTGCGCCCGCAGCCACGGATCGACAGGCGCGCCGTCGGGCCGGGTGCGCGCGGCGTACACGGCCATCGCCGTGTGCGGCTCCGCAACCTTGCCGACGGGCCGCACCGGTCCAACGAGGTCGCCGAACCCCAGGCGGCGGGCGTTGTCGATCAACCCGCGGATCATCTGACCGGTCAGGCCGCGGCCCTGGTGGGCCTGGGCGATGGTGATCTCCAGAGCGGCCACCGCGGTGGCCGCCCGCCCTCGGTCCAGGTCGTCCGCCGCCTGCTCCAGCACCGCGTCCCAGCCTCGGTCGGAAAGGGAGGCGTCCTCGCCGTCCCACACGAACGGGACGCTCAGCCCCCGTGCCACGACCCCGTCCTCGTCGTCTAGCAGCGCGACCATGAACTCGGCCAGCTCCAGCAGCCGGCTCTGATGCCGCAGGGCGACGGGGTCTTGGAGCATGAACTTGGGCCACTCGCTCGACAGCGCCAGCACGCCTTGAAGTACGTCGGGCCGCTGGGCCAGCGTGACCAACGACAGGCCGGCGCTCATCGCCCCCACGATTCGGGCTCAAACATCGCCACGGCCACCGCGCAGACAGCCCATTCGCCACAAGTCGCGCCGTCGATCGCAAGGCCTATCTCACCGAAACGGCCTTCCCGGCGCGAGCACATCTCCGCGAGGGACGACCGGATGGACCATTCGACGTGCTCCCGGCTCGCGCCGTCATGCTCGACGAGCAGGCCCCACCCATCCTCCTGCTGCACCCAGCCAATGCCCGCCCAAACCTCCTCACCGGCAACCGTCGACCGTCGCTCGGCATAGACCACAGGCAGCCGGTCCCCCCGGCGGGCCTGGGACGGGGCGCATGGACCGACCTCGACGACGCCGGCTGGTGGGATCACAGAACTGAGCCGCACGAGGTTGAAGTCCGCTGCCCCGACCTGCCGCAGGGCCGCATCGAATGCCGACACAGGCGTCACACCCTGAGCTGCGCCGGCCCCCACGCGGATCCGGACCGGCGCGAAAGCCATCAGACAACCGCGCCGGGAAGACAAGCCAGCCGTCTGACGGCGTACCGACCAGCCATGGCGTGCGTTCTC
>Ga0136616_10000391_pt1 | contig 20363 bp, 21 predicted proteins | sample AntDrymUQ2992106_2_FD_106648 | JGI IMG/M metagenome (GOLD analysis project Ga0136616, IMG submission 106648) | Polar desert sand microbial communities from Dry Valleys, Antarctica - metaG UQ299 (21.06) | ecosystem: Environmental > Terrestrial > Soil > Desert | place: Antarctica: Dry Valley... | reverse complement strand
GCTGTCGTGGTTCGAGACCAAGCCGCTGTTCGGGTGGCGGGTCCTCGTGCCGCGGACCAAGGACCAGGCGGGCGCCCTGTCGGCGCGGCTGCGGGCCTGCGGCGCCGTACCCGAGGAGGTGCCCACCATCGCGGTGGAGCCGCCGCGCACCCCGCAGCAGATGGAGCGCGCCGTACGCGGCTTGGTGTCCGGGCGTTACCAGTGGATCGCGTTCACCTCGACCAACGCGGTGCGCGCGGTGCGCGAGCGGTTCGAGGAGTACGGCCTGGACGCGCGCGCCTTCGCCGGCATCAAGATCGCTGCCGTGGGCGAGCAGACCGCCGCCGCGCTGCTTGCCTTCGGGGTCAGACCCGACCTGGTGCCGTCGGGCGAGCAGTCCAGTGAGGGCCTGCTCGCCGACTGGCCGCCGTACGACGCCGTGTTCGACCCGCTCGACCGGGTATTCCTGCCGCGCGCCGACATCGCCACCGACACCCTGGTCGCCGGGCTCAAGGAGCTGGGCTGGCAGGTCGACGACGTGACGGCTTACCGCACCGTGCGGGCGGCGCCACCACCCGCGCCGGTGCGTGACGCCATCAAGGCGGGAGGCTTCGACGCCGTCGTCTTCACCTCCTCCTCCACGGTGCGCAACCTCGTCGGGATCGCCGGCAAGCCGCACCCCCACACCGTCGTCGCCTGCATCGGCCCGCAGACCGCCCGTACCGCGGAGGAGTTGGGGCTGCGCGTCGACGTCCTTGCGGCCGACCCCTCGGTCACCGCGGTCGTCGAGGCGCTCGCCGACTACGGCGCCGCCCTGCGGGTGGTCGCGGCGGAGACCGGGTCGCCGGTGCTCCGGCCGAGTGAGCAGCGCAGCCCGGTGAAGCGCAAGTCGAGGTAGCCGTCGTGGGCTTTCCCCAAGAGCGGCCCCGGCGGCTGCGGCGCACGCCGGCGCTGCGGCGGCTGGTGGGGCAGACCCGGATCGCCCCCGCCGACCTGGTGCTGCCGCTCTTCGTCCGCGAGGGTGCCGCCGAGCCGGTGCCGGTGTCGTCGATGCCGGGGGTGGTGCAGCACACGCGAGAGTCACTGCGCAAGGCGGCCGCCGACGCGGTCGACGCCGGTGTCGGTGGGCTGATGCTCTTCGCCGTACCGGAGTGCAAGGACGCGATGGGGACTGCGGCGACCGACCCGGACGGGATCCTGCAGGTGGCCATCCGCGATGTCGTCGCGGAGGTCGGCGACGCGACCGTGGTGATGGCGGACCTGTGCCTGGACGAGTTCACCTCCCACGGGCACTGCGGCGTACTCGACGCTGACGGTGGGGTCGACAACGACGCGACCCTTGCCCGGTACGCCGAGATGGCGCTGGCCCAGGCGGTCGCCGGCGTCCACCTGGTGGGTCCGAGCGGGATGATGGACGGCCAGGTAGGGGTGATCCGTGCGGCGCTGGATGCGGGCGGGTTCACCGACGTGGGAATCCTCGCCTACTCCGCGAAGTACGCCTCGGCCTTCTATGGCCCGTTTCGGGAGGCGGTCTCCTCGTCCCTGGTCGGGGACCGGCGGACCTATCAGCAGGATCCGGCCAACGCCGACGAGGCGTTGCGCGAGGTTGCGTTGGACGTGGCCGAAGGCGCCGACGTGGTGATGGTCAAGCCGGCGATGTCCTACCTGGACGTGCTCCGCCGGGTCGCCGACGCAGTGCACGTGCCGGTGGCGGCGTATCAGGTGTCGGGGGAGTACGCGATGGTCGAGGCGGCCGCCGCCCGGGGTTGGATCGACCGGGAGCGGGCGCTGCTCGAGACGCTCGCCTCGATCCGCCGCGCGGGTGCGCAGCTGGTGCTCACCTACTGGGCCGCGGAAGCCGCTCGACTCCTCGCCCGAGACTGACCCAGTCCGTGGCCCGTACGCCGTCGCCCAGTGCGACTTTGCTCGTTGGCGCGCGGGACATGAGGGGCGAAACGGGCGCGGGAGCACCCGGCTGACGAGCAAAGTAGCGACGGACGAGCAAAGTCTGTGTGGGGCGGGGAGACGGCGGTTGCGGAGGCTGGGGTAGCGGCGGGCACGGCGCGAGAGGAGACTGCCGCCCATGAAATGGGCTCTCGGTGCGGTACCCGTAGCTGCAGCCGCCGCCGTTGCGGCACACGACCTGACGCAGCGCAAGCATGCGCTGCTGCGCAACTTCCCGGTGCTCGGCCATGCGCGGTACTTGCTGGAGGCCATCGGCCCCGAGCTGCGCCAGTACATCGTCGCCGGCAACGACGAGGAGCGGCCCTTCAGCCGGGACCAGCGGCGCTGGGTCTACGCCTCCGCCAAGGGGGCCAACAACTACTTCGGCTTCGGCACCGACAACGACATCGAGCACACGCCCGGCTACATGATCGTCAATCACGCCACGTTCGGCCGCGCCGTACCGCCGTCGGACCCCAAGACCGGCCGCCAGGCGTGGCTGCCGTGCGCGAAGGTGCTGGGCGCCGCCCGCGGTCGTCCCAAGGCGTTCCGGCCGGACTCCATCGTCAACATCTCCGGCATGAGCTTCGGCTCGCTGTCCGGCAACGCCATCGAGGCGCTCAACCGCGGGGCGGCGCTTGCCGGTTGCCTGCAGAACACTGGCGAGGGCGGCGCCTCGCCGTACCACCGCAAGGGTGGGGAGCTGATCTACCAGATCGGTACGGCGTACTTCGGCTGCCGCGACGACGAGGGCAGGTTCAGCCTCGACCGCCTCAAGGCGCTGGTCGCCGCCGCACCGATCCGGGCGATCGAGGTCAAGCTCAGCCAGGGCGCCAAGCCCGGCCTGGGTGGCTTGCTGCCAGCCGCCAAGGTGTCCGCCGAGATCGCCGAGACGCGCGGCATCACCATGGGGAAGGACTGCATCAGCCCCTCCCGGCACGCCGAGTTCGACGACGTCGACGGCCTGCTCGACTGGGTCGAGCTGCTCGCCGCGGAGACCGGGCTACCGGTCGGCATCAAGTCGGCGGTAGGGGACATGGGGTTCTGGCGCGAGCTCGCCAAACAGATGAGTACCACGGATCGCGGGGTCGACTTCGTCACGATCGACGGGGGGGAGGGCGGCACCGGCGCCTCGCCGATGATCTTCACCGACTCGGTGTCGCTGCCGTTCCGAATGGGGTTCGCCCGGGTCTACTCGGTCTTCGCCGAGCAGGGGTTGCACGAGCAGGTGGTGTTCATCGGCGCCGGCAAGCTGGGGCTGCCCGACAACGCGCTCGTCGCGTTCGCCCTCGGCTGCGACATGGTCAACGTGGGCCGTGAGGCGATGCTTGCCATCGGCTGCATCCAGGCCCAGAAGTGCCACACCGACACGTGCCCGACCGGCGTGGCCACGCAGGACAAGTGGCTGGCCCACGGACTCGACCCGACCCTGAAGTCCGTGCGGGCGGCGAGCTACATCAAGACGCTGCGGCGCGACCTGCTCAAGGTCGCCGAAGCCTGCGGGGTCGAGCATCCCGCCCTGCTCGGCAGCGACTCGATCGAGATCCTGGAAGGGCAGTCCTCCGCCCGGTCACTCGGTGAGGTGTACGGCTACCGACCCGAGTGGGGCTTCCCGTCCCAGGCGGACCGCGAGGAGATCGTCCGGCTGATGATGCGTACGGCGCCGCAGGGCGGCTCGGCACCGGAGTCCCCGACCGCCGTCTGACGTGCGCCGCCCCAGTGGGGACTGGACGAACAACACACGTTGTACAACACACGTTGTACGATTACGATGCTGCCATGGCGGCTGACCGGCGGCAATCCATCCATCTGACGGACCCCAGAGCGATGCGGGCGCTGGCGCATCCGACCCGCCTCCGCATCCTCGGCGAGCTGCGGGTCAGTGGCCCGCAGAGCGTCGGGATGCTCTGCGACCTGATCGATGAGGCGCCGGGCTCCGTCAGCTACCACTTGGGCACGCTCGCGGCGTACGGCTTCGTGGAGGAGGCACCGGAGCTCGCGCGGGACCGGCGGGAGCGCTGGTGGCGGGCGGCGCACGCGCGCACGACGTGGGAGCCGCTGGAGGCGCTGGAGGACCCGGAGCGGCGAGCTGCCTCGGATTCGCTGCGGCGAGCCATCTTCCGTCGCTATCTCGACCGCCTCGAGGGTTACCTCGAGGCGGAGCCGTCGCTGGATCCCGAGTGGGTGCGCGGCACAGCGAGCAGCGACACCTTCCTTCATCTCACCAGCCAGGAACTCGTCGAGCTGCGCGATGAGCTCGAGGCGCTCGCCGCACGCTGGGAGGGACGCAGCGATCCCAGCCGGCCTGGCACGCACGGCGTCACGCTGATCTACCACGCCTTCCGCCGCCCATGACCCCCGGCCTCACCCGGCAGCGGCGGTCGCTGACAGGCCTACTGGCCGGCCACGTCGTGTCGCTGACCGGCAACATGCTCACCCTCATCGCGCTGCCGCTGTTCGTCTTGGCGGAGACCGGATCGGCCGCCGCGACGGGTATCGCCGGCTTCTTTGCCACCCTGCCGGTAGTAATCGGGGGGCCGTTCGGTGGAGTGCTCGTCGACCGGGTCGGCTACCGGCGGGCGAGCGTGGTGGCCGATGTCGTCAGCGGCATGACCATCGCCACGATTCCGCTGCTCGATGCGACGGTCGGGCTGCCGTTCTGGGCGTTGCTGGCGCTGATCTTCGCCAGTGGGCTGCTCGACACGCCGGGCCAGACCGCACGATCCGCGCTGCTGCCCGACGTGGCGGCAACCGCCCGGGTGCCGCTGGAGCGCGCGGTGGGCATGTTCGAGGCGGCCGAGCGGGCTGCCCGGCTCGTGGGGGCGCCGCTGGCTGGGTTTCTGGTCGCGCTGCTCGGACCGCTCACCGTGCTCGCCGTGGACGCGGCGACCTTCGCCGTATCCGCCGTACTCGTCGCCGCTCTCGTGCCGCGCCCCGCCGGCCAGCGTGCGAGCCGACCTGGCGACGACACGTCCGGTACGGCGGAACTGCCGCAACGCGGCTACTGGCGGGAGCTTGGTGAGGGGCTGCGTTTCACTGCGCGGGAGCCGCTGCTGCGCGCGGTCGTGCTGCTGGTGCTGGTGACGAACTTCTTCGACGCGGCGACGACGTCGGTGCTGCTGCCGGTCTACGCCCAGCGCGAGCTGGGTGGTGCGGTGGCGCTGGGGCTGCTGGTCGGGGCGATGGGCGGCGGCGCGCTGATCGGGTCCCTCGGCTTCGGCGCGATCGGGCACCGGCTGCCGCGCCGGGCAACGTTCGTCACCGCCTTCGCCCTGGCTGGCGGTCCGCCGGCTTTCGCGCTGGCCGCTGGCCTGCCCCTGCCCGCCCTGGTGGTGGTTACGGCGCTCGCCGGGTTCGCCGCCGGCGCGATCAACCCGATCATCGGCGTGGTCAAGCTGGAGCGGGTACCGTCGGGGATGCGCGCCCGGGTCTACGGCCTGGTCAACGCGGGGGCGTGGGCAGCGATGCCGCTCGGCGCGCTGGCCGCCGGGTTCGCCGTCGAGGGATTCGGTCTCACCGCCACCCTGCTTGCGCTCGGCTGCGCCTACGTACTCGTCACCCTGTCACCGCTGCTTGGCGGACCTTGGCGGGACATGGACCGCCGCCCGGCGCACCTCGCCAGCTGAGTCTGGGCTGCCAAGGAGTCCACCCGCACTCCCAGCCATCACCTTGCCCCCGGTCCGCACTTTGCTCGCCTGGCGTGGTGACAATAGGCCCGCAATCGTGCGTTTTCACGGGTCGCCAGGCGAGTGAAGTATGCGCAGGCGAGCAAGGTCAACCGTGGTGCGGCGGTAGTGGAACGCCAGGCGGCGGACTCCGTCGGCAGTCGGCACCGGGGCGCGGCCACCTAGCGGGCGGGCGACCTTGACAGGTGGATGCGTCAGCCGGATCGTGCTGACATGGCGACGAAGACAGTCCTGACGCTGGGGGTTGCGCTGCTGATCGCCGCCTGCACCAGCACCAGCCCCCCTCCTGCGGAGCGGAGGAATGCTGCGACATCGCCTGTGGCAGCGACGCCAACAGCCGACGCCCAGGCTGCGGCGATGTCCTCGCCTAGTCCACTCGGCGCTGCTGGCTGCCGTCCGCCGTCGCCCATTGGGGACCTCGGTGGTGCGGGCCCGGAGGTGAGAGGTACCACAACCTCGGGTCAGCTCTGGGGGCTGCTCTTCGAGGAGCCTCCCTACCGGGTGGGGGACGAGGTCAAGATCGCGTGGCGGATGACCGGTAGCGGAGACCTTCGGTTGAGGGCGACCGCGCCCAACGGCAAACGGACGTCGCTGGCCTGGGGGCCGACAGCCCACACGGGGAGCAACTACGACCGTCCCGGCGACGAGTGGGGCGCGGGCTACCGGTTCGACCGAGCCGGCTGCTGGACCCTGCACGCCGCCCGAGACGACACAACCGGCGACGTGTGGTTGATGGTGAGCTGACCCACCTGCCGAGTCGCCGAACGCGGCGGCGCTCAGCGAGCCGTCAGTCCTCGTACGATCGCACCCGTGGTCGACGTACCCGAGTACGAGCGGTGGGTCGCCGCAGCGGTCGACGCCGGGTCGAGCGCGGAAGCGCAGCGGGCGCACGGAGCCTTCCACTGGGCCTGTTTCCTCGCCGAGCAGGCGGCGCAGCTGGCGATGAAAGGGCTCCTCCATGGCGTCGGCGCTGGCGCTTGGGGTCACGACCTGGCTGACCTGACCAGCCGGGCCCAAACGTTGGGCCTCGCAGTTTCGGAGAGCGTGAGGGACGCCGCGCTACGGCTGTCCCGGCACTACATCGCCGCCCGGTATCCCGACGCTCATCCATCCGGTACGCCGGGCGGCCACTACTCGAGGAGCGACGCCGACACCGCGATCGAGGACCTGCGCACCGTCCAGGAGTTCGTGACGTCGCAATGGGCGAGCCTGCTGGAGGCGGCTGAAGGCGACGATGAGCGCGGCTGACGTGATCGCTCGGCGGCGGGCTGAGCGGGCGGACCTGCTGGCCAAGGCTCGCGACTACGTCGAGCAGCTTCCGGCCGAGCTGCCGCTTCGTGCAGCTGTCGTCTATGGCTCCGTCGCCCGGGGAGACTTCAACCGCTGGAGCGACGTGGACCTGCTCCTGGTGATCGACGGTCTGCCGGATGCGCTGTTGGACCGCTGGGACCTGCTGCACCGTCGACCGCCCCGAGTCGAGGTCATCGCCTGGACACCGACGGAGTGGCAGCGACAACTCGCCCGCGCGGACCCGATCGCTCTCGGGGCCGTCGATGCAGGCGTCTGGTTGTACGGCGGTGCCGAGGCGCTCTAGGTGGGCCAGATGGGGCTGTCTGCCCCGCTGAGCGACTTCATCAGCCTGGACGGCTCATCTTCGCCGACCTGGTCGACTAGTACCGCCTCATGATCGAGCCGATCGTGCTCGGCGGGGGCAAGCGGCTCTTCCCCGATGACGGGCGGTCTCGACCGCTCGAGCTGGCCTCGACCTCGACGAGCGGCACCGGCGTACACATCTGCACCTCAGCTTGGGAAGACGCTCGGAAGCGACCGTGCTCTACCACGGATCGATATGCGGGAGCAGCATCGCGGCGTAGTCCACGATCGCCCGCGCCTTCGACAGGACGTCCCCCACCTCCTCTGCGTCGATGGCGTCGCCCGAGTCTTGCGGGTACTCGGCGTCCTTCCGGCGTCGGCGCATGGCGTCGAGTTCTTGGAGGGGTTTGCCTCGTCGCCCGCTGCCGAACTGCGCCCGGACGACGTCTCGAACGGCGATGTGACCGCCCCGGCTGGTCGCGCGCAACCCTTGTACCGCTAGCAGTGCCGAGCAGGCCTTGCGCGCAGCGTCGTAGGTCAGCTGAAATGCGCCCGCCGGGTCGTCGTTGGCGAGCCGTGCCGCGGACGCCAGATGACGTCGGGCATCGTCCATGAGCAAGTCCGCAAGGTCTTCGTCCGGCGGGATCTGCTCTACCTCCCGCTCGCGGAGCAGTTGCAGGACCTCGTCCTCGCCCAGCCGCTGGCTCATGCAGCCGCCTCGCCGGAAGGGGCGACACGAACGAGTGGTGCCTCCCGCAGCCGGCTGACGAAGCCATCGGGTTCGTCATGCCACGTTCGACGACTACGAACGGTGGTGTTGACCGGGGTGCCCAAGCGGGCCTCGGCCCGCTGAGCGGCTGCGTACATGGCAGAGCGATCGGGGCGGCCGACGATCAGGACGTCGACGTCTGCCGGCGCAGGGCCGGGTCGACTGGAGTATCGGGCAGCCCACGAGCCGAAGATCCACACTTGGTCTGAGCCGCGCAGATCTCGAAATTCCTCCGCGATGACTATCCGGGGCCCGAAGGTGTGCAGGACCAGTTCAGTCGTGGGAGCCAGCAGCGGGGAATCGGTGTTGGCGGAGACGAGCCGGGCTCGACCCACTCTCCGCTCGTCGAGGAGCGCCACGCGTACCAGCCGGTCGAGCTCGCGTGAGACGCTGGAGAGTGGAGCGTCGATGGCCTCGGCGATCTCACTGGCGGTTCGTTCCCTGTCGGGACGCGTCAGGACGTACGCCAGGAGCTCTCCCTGTAGCTGAGAGCGAAACAGCGGGAACAATTCCGGTGCTCGTGCGCGAGCCACATAAGTCCCTATGACTGGTAGTTGACTCCTAACGATGGCAACTTAGTGGCGGTGGGTCAAGAAAAACCAGACGCGCCGCGCAGATTCGAGTTGCCTGGGGCGGTCGCGGTCGGAGGTGTGGGGACAGCCTGGCGGGCTACCACGAGCGCCCGGGCGATGAGTGGCTCGCTGATGCTTCCAGCCCTCCTCTCACGATCGTCCGACCGGGTCCGCTTGTCCAGCAGGTTGCAATTGCCGGCTGCAGAGGCTTGACATGATGGCTGCATGTCAGCGATCGAGGTGCCCGTCGATGCGCCGATGTCGGCGGCGCTGTTCGACCGCGCGCGGGCGGTCACCCCCGGCGGCGTCAACTCCCCGGTGCGCGCATTCCGCGCGGTCGGCGGCACCCCGCGGTTCATGGTGAGCGGTCGCGGCTGCTACCTGACCGACGCCGACGGCACGGAGTACGTCGACCTGGTCTGCTCCTGGGGGCCGCTGATCCTCGGTCATGCGCACCCCCAGGTGGTCGAGGCCGTACAGCAGGCGGCTGCCCGCGGCACGTCGTACGGCACCCCGACAGAGGGCGAGGTCGCGCTGGCCGAGGAGATCATCGAGCGGGTGCCACCGGTCGAGCGGGTGCGGCTGGTCAGCTCCGGCACCGAGGCCACGATGTCCGCGATCCGGCTGGCCCGCGGCTTCACCGGCCGCCCGCGGGTCGTGAAGTTCGCCGGCTGCTACCACGGTCACGTCGATGCGCTGCTCGCCGCCGCCGGCTCCGGGGTGGCGACCCTCGGGCTGCCGGACACTCCCGGGGTCACTGGCGCGCAGGCCGGCGACACGCTCGTACTGCCCTACAACGACCTCGACGCGGTCGATCGCGCCTTCGCCGCCCGCGGTGACGACATCGCCTGCGTGATCACCGAGGCCGCACCGGCCAACATGGGTGTCGTCCCGCCGACGCCGGGCTTCACCGCCGGCCTGCGCGCCCGCTGCGATCGGTACGGCGCCCTGCTGATCAGCGACGAGGTGATGACCGGGTTCCGGGTGCACCGGTCCGGCTGGTGGGGTCTCGAAGGGGAGACGCCCGACCTGATGACCTTCGGCAAGGTGATGGGCGGTGGCCTGCCGGCCGCGGCGTTCGGCGGGCGGACCGACGTCATGGAGCTGCTCGCGCCGGACGGACCGGTCTACCAGGCTGGCACGCTGTCCGGTAACCCGCTGGCCACCGCCGCTGGATTGGCCACGCTGCGAGCCTGCACCGACGACGTCTACCGTCACCTCGACGCCACCGCCGCCGACCTCGCCCGGCTGGCGAGCGAGGCGCTGGCCACGGAGGGGGTGCCGCACGTGACGCAGGCAGCCGGCAACCTGTTCTCCGTCTTCTTCACCGCCACCGAGGTCACCGACTACGGCGGCGCCAGGAAGCAGGACACCGCCCGCTACGCCGCCTTCTTCCACGCCATGCTCGACCGCGGCGTCTACCTGCCGCCCTCGGCGTACGAAGCATGGTTCGTCAGCGCCGCGCACGACGACGACGCACTGCAGCGGGTTGCCGACGCCCTGCCGTACGCCGCGCGCGCCGCGGCCGCAGCTACGGAGGAGGCCCCGTCGAGCGGGACGACCGCAGGGCCACCAACCGCACTGGATCGCGCATGAGCGAGCCCCGCACCACGGTGCACCTGCTGCGCCACGGTGAGGTGCACAACCCGGCCGGTGTGCTGTACGGCCGGCTGCCCGGCTACCAGCTGTCCGATGTGGGGCGGCGGATGGCCGAGGCGGTGGCCGCCCGGCTGGGCGACAACGACATCACGCTGATCGTGTCCTCGCCGATGGAGCGGGCCCAGCAGACCGCCCGGCCGCTCGCCGAGCTGCTCGGTATACCGATCGTGACGGACGGCCGGCTCATCGAGGCCGGCAACCGCTTCGAGGGCCGTACGTTCGGCGTCGGCAACGGGTCGCTGCGCCACCCGTCGGTGTGGCGGTGGCTGTACAACCCGTTCCAGCCGTCCTGGGGTGAGTCGTACAAGGTCATCGCCGCCCGGGTGTTCGCCGCCGTCGCCGCCGCGCGAGAGCAGGCCCGCGGTCACGAGGCGGTGTGCGTGAGTCATCAGCTGCCGATCTGGACCGCCCGCTCCGCGGCGCAACGCCGGCCGCTGTGGCACGACCCGCGCCGCCGCGAGTGCGCGCTGGCCAGCCTCACCACGCTGAGCTACGTCGGCGACGACCTCGTCGCGGTGACATACGACGAGCCGGCGCGCGACGTCGTCCCGCACACGGCCGCGGACACCGACCACTTGGACGCCGGCGCATGATCCCCGCCCGAACGCTCGCCGGACTCCGCTCGCTCGCCGTCGCGGCGGTGCTGGCGTTGGTCGCGGCCGGCTGTGCGTCCCCGAGCGGGGCCGGCGGCGGGTCCGCCGCCGCGGGGGATCGCCAGCAGGGCGGCGCGTCGGCCGACGGCACCGGCTACGTCGGCGGTGACGGGTCGGTGACGGTCGTCCCCGCGGCGGAGCGGGTGGCCGCGCCAGCGCTGTCGGGGCCGCGGCTCGGCGGCGGCGAGGTGTCGCTGGCGGAGCTGCGCGGAAACGTCGTGGTGCTCAACGTGTGGGGCTCGTGGTGCCCACCGTGCCGAGCGGAGGCCCCGACCCTCGAACGCGTCGCCGCGGACCTGCGGCCGGAAGGCGTGCGGTTCCTCGGGATCAACGTGCGCGACAACGACGACGCGGCGCGCGCCTTCGAGCGGGAGTACGACATCTCCTACCCCAGCCTGGTCGACCGGGACAACCGGGCGCTGCTGCAGTTCCGCGACACGCTGCCGCCGACGGCGATCCCCAGCACCATCGTGGTGGACCAGCAGGGCCGGGTGGCGGCCCGCGCGCTGGGACCGGTGACCGAGCAGCGGCTGCGGGGCATGATCGACGCCGTGCTCTCCGGGGCCGGGTGAGCGTCGCGGTGAGCGCAGTGGCGGCGGAGGCCACGGCAGGCGTTGTCGTGCTCGCGTCGGTGGGTGAGACGTTCCGCGACACCGTCCTCAGCGGCTCGCTGCTGCTCGCGCTGCCGGTCGCGCTGATCGCCGGCGTGGTCTCCTTTGTCTCCCCGTGTGTGCTGCCGCTGGTGCCCGCCTACCTCTCCTACGTGACCGGTCTGTCCGGGGAGGACCTCGCCACCGCCCGCCGCGGGCGCATGGTCGCCGGCACCGGTCTGTTCGTTCTCGGGTTCTCCGCGGTGTTCATCACCGCTGGGGCGGCGTTCGGCGGGCTCGGCAGCCGACTGCTGCTGTACGCCGACACCGTGACCCGCGTGCTCGGCGCGCTGACCGTCGTGCTCGGTCTCGCCTTTGTTGGGCTCATCCCGGGCCTGCAGCGCGACGTCCGGGTCCACCGCCTGCCGGTGAGCGGCCTCGCCGGCGCGCCCATGCTCGGGTTGCTCTTCGGGATCGGGTGGACACCATGCATCGGTCCCACCCTCGGCGCCGTACAGACCCTCGCTTATGACAGCGCCAGCGCCGGCCGCGGGGCGCTGCTCACCGCGGCCTACTGCGTCGGGCTCGGGCTCCCGTTCGTGCTGGCCGCGGTCGCTTTCCGCCGGGCACTGGGCGCCTTCTCCTGGGTGCGGCGGCACTACGTCTGGGTCATGCGCCTCGGCGGTGGCATGCTCGTGCTCCTCGGTTTGCTGCTGCTCACCGGCGCGTGGGACGGGCTGGCCGTGCAGCTGCGGATCTGGGTCTCCGGCTTCGAGACGGCGGTGTAGGCGTGGCCACCGGCACCGACACCGGCGCGCCCACGGGCGCGACCACCGGCACCGGCGCGCTGGCCGGCGCCCATCGGGCGGGGCTGGACACCCGACCGGAGGAGCCGCGCCCGCCCGGGCTCGGCCCGCTCGGCTGGGCACGCTGGGCGCGGCGGCTGCTCACCTCCATGCGTACGGCGCTCGTGCTGCTGCTGCTGCTCGCGCTGGCCGCCGTACCCGGCTCGGTGCTGCCGCAGCGCGCGGTCAACCCGGTCACCGTCGCGGAGTACTTCCGCGCCAACCCCGACCTGGCGCCCTGGCTGGACCGGCTGTCGCTGTTCGACGTGTACCGGTCGCCATGGTTCGCCGCGATCTACCTGCTGCTCGTCGTCTCCCTGCTCGGGTGTGTGGTGCCGCGCACCCGGCTGCACCTACGCGCCCTGCTGGCCCGCCCGCCGGTCGCGCCGCGCCAGCTGTCCCGGCTCGCGGGCGCGGACAGCTGGATCACCACCGCGCCGGCGGCGGACGTGCTCGCCGCGACGAGAGTGGAGCTGCGCCGGCGCGGGTTTCGGGTGGACCGCGCCGGCGACGCGCTGGCCGCGGAGAAGGGCTACCTGCGGGAGACCGGCAACCTGCTCTTCCACGCCGCGCTGCTGGGAGTGCTCGGCGGTGTCGTGCTCGGCTCCCTGTTCGCGGTGAAGGGCAGCGTGCTCGTCGAGGAGGGCGAGGGGTTCGCCAACACTCCGGTGGCCTACGACGAGCTCACGCCGGGGCGGCTGGTCGACCCCTCCACCCTGCCGCCGTTCGCGCTCACCCTGGACGACTTCCGGGCGCGCTTCGCGGAGTCCGGCCCGCAGCGCGGGGCCGCCCGCGAGTTCGCCGCCGACGTCACCTGGCGGGCCACCCCCGACGCGCCCGCGCGGCGTACGACGATCCGGGTCAACCATCCGCTGGACGCCGGCGGGGAAACGGTCTACCTCATCGGTCACGGCTACGCGCCCCGCTTCACTGTCCGCAACGCCGAGGGGGAGGTGGTCTTCGCCGATGCGGTGCCGTTCCTCCCGCAGGACGGCAACTTCGCCTCCAGCGGGGTGGTCAAGGTGCCCGACGGGCTGCCCCAGGACCTGGGAATCCAGGCGTGGTTCCTGCCCACCGCCGTGGTCGACCCGCAGCGCGGGCCGGTGTCTGTGTTCCCCGACGCCAAGGCGCCGGCGGTCTTCCTCACCGCGTACGCCGGCGATCTAGGCCTCGACGCCGGCCTGCCGCAGTCGGTGTACCAGCTCGACACCGACCGGATGCGGCAGCTACAGGAGGGTGGCGAGCCGTTTCGGGCGCGGCTCGTCGCCGGTGAGGTGGTCACCCTGCCCGACGGCATGGGCTCGCTGACCTTCGACGGCTACCTCCGCTGGGCCAACTTCCGGATAGCCCGCGACCCCGGCGGGCCGGTCGTGCTGGGCAGCGCGCTGCTCGCCCTCGTCGGCCTCGGGCTGTCCCTCGCCATCCGCCGCCGCCGGGTCTGGTTGCGCGCGACGCCGACAGGTGACGGGCGTACGGTGGTTGAGGCCGCCGGCCTCACCCGCGCGGACTCGACCGGCCGCGGCGCAGATTTCACCGACCTGGTTGCCCGGCTGCGCACCGCGACCGGCGGTGCGCCGGCCGCCCCGGTCGCAGCCGCCGCAGAGGAGGACTGAGTGCTCGCCCCCGACCTGCTCGCGCCGCTCAGCGACCGGCTCATGGTGTCCGCGACGGGGGTCTACGCGATCGCGCTGGTGGGCTATGCCGCCCAGGCGGCGTACGGCGTACGCGGCCGGGTGGGGCGCACCCTGGCGGTACCCGTCGGCGTCGGCGTCGCCGGCGAGGCCCCGGCAGGTGGTAGTGGTGAGGTGGCCGTCGGAACGGTCCGGCGCGGGAAAGCCGACGTGGTGGGGCGCGCCGCTGTCGCGCTCACCCTGCTCGGCTTCGCGTTGCACCTGACCGCCACGGTGGCCCGCGGGCTGGCCGCCGGTCGGGCGCCGTGGGGCAACCTGTACGAGTTCGCCACCGGGTCCGCGCTGGCCACCGTCGGGGTCTTCTTGGTGCTGCTGGCCCGGCGCGACGTACGCCATCTCGGCACCCTCGTGCTGCTACCGGTGGTGCTGGCCATGGGGCTCGCGCTCACCGTCTTCTACGCCCCGTCCGGTCCGCTGATCCCCGCCCTCAACTCCTCCTGGCTGGCCATCCACGTCACCGCGGCGGTCGTGTCCTCCGGGATCTTCACGGTGGCGACCGCGGCCACCGTGCTCTACCTTTTCGCCGACGCCGCTGACCGGCGGGTCAGAGCCGGGCGGCGGCCGGGCACCCTGTCGGGCATCGCCCGGGGACTGGCCTCACCGGAGGCGTTGGACCGCACCGCCTACCGCACCGTCGCCTTTGGTTTCCCGCTGTGGACGTTTGCTGTCATCGCCGGCGCGATCTGGGCGGAGGCGGCGTGGAGCCGCTACTGGGGCTGGGACCCCAAGGAGACGTGGGCGTTCATCACCTGGGTGCTGTACGCCGGCTACCTGCACGCCCGGGCCACGGCGGGCTGGCGCGGGCGGGCCGCGGCCTGGATCGCGCTCGCCGCCTTCGCCGCGTTCCTCTTCAACCTGTTCGGCGTCAACATCTGGATCTCCGGCCTGCACTCCTACGCCTGACGGCGGTTGAGCGGCCCGCCCGCGGCGATGGGCGCTCACCCGCGCGAATCAGGCGGTTCCTCCTCCATGCGGCGGCGCATCCGCTCCCGCGCCGCATCCCCCTCGGCCAGCCAGCGCTGGAAGCCCGGGTCGTCGTCCGGGGCCGGCGGCGGCACCGACCGGGTCGGACGGGGGGGCGCGCCCGGCCGCGGGCGGCCGGCGAGCCGCCAGCCGAGCGGGCCCACGACCGGCACCAGCAGGATCGCCGCCAGCCAGACGTACTTGGGGAGCAGGCGCACCCCTGCAGCGTCGGACTGCAGACAGTCGACGGCGGCGTAGACGGCCAGCACCACGGCCACGAGCACCGGCAGGAACCTCAGCATCAGGAGACTGAGCCTAACCTCGCCTGCCTGTGGTGGCGCAGTAGCGATAATGGGCCGTCATGGCTGGGCCCACCGCTGCTGAGGACCTGCGTACGCTGCTGCGCGCGCTGGAGCGCGACCGTGATCTTTTCCGGGTCAGTGCCCGGGTCGATCCCCACCTCGAGGTCACCGAGATCCTCACCCGGGTCGTCCGCGCCGGCGGGCCGGCGCTGCTCTTCGAGGATGTCGCCGGGTCGACCATGCCGCTCGCGATCAACGTCTTCGGCACCGAGCAGCGGATGGCCCGCGCGCTCGGGGTCGGCTGCCTGGAGGAGATCGCCGAACGCATCGCCCACCTGCTCAAGCCCGAGCTGCCCACCGGCGTGGGCGGGCTGCGCGAGGCGTTGGGCAAAGTGGCCGGGCTGCGCAGCGCGCCGCCGAAGCGGGTCGACACCGCCCCCTGCCAGGACGTCGTGCTGGCCGGGGCCGATGTCGACCTGGGCATGCTGCCCGGTATCCAGGCCTGGCCCGGCGACGGCGGGGTCTTCCTCAACCTGGGGCTCACCCACACCAAGCACCCGGAGACCGGTGCGCGCAACCTCGGCCTCTATCGGCTGCAGCGCCACGACGCTCGCACCCTCGGCATGCACTGGCAGATCCACAAGGACAGCACCGCCCACCACGCCGTCGCCGAGCGTCGCGGCGAGCGGCTGCCCGTCGCCATCGCGTTCGGTTGCCCGCCCGCGGTGACCTACGCCGCCTCCGCCCCGCTGCCGGCCGAGATCGACGAGTACCTCTTCGCCGGCTTCCTCGCCCGTCGCCGGGTCGAGATGGTGCCCTGCCGCACGGTGCCGCTGGAGGTGCCGGCGCACGCGCAGGTGGTCGTCGAGGGATGGCTCGAGCCCGGCGTACGCCGCCCGGAAGGGCCTTTCGGCGACCACACCGGCTTCTACACGCCGGTGGAGCCCTTCCCCGCGCTCACCGTCGAGTGCATGACCATGCAGCGCGATCCGGTGTTCCAGACCATCGTGGTGGGCCGCCCGCCCCAGGAGGACGGGCCGCTGGGCAAGGCCACCGAGCGCATCTTCCTGCCGCTGGTGAAGCTCACCCTGCCGGAGATCGTCGACTACGACCTCCCGGTGGCCGGCGTCTTCCACAACTGCGTCATCGTGTCGATCGAGAAACGGTTCCCCAAGCAGGCGCACAAGGTCATGAACGCGATCTGGGGCACCGGCCTGCTGTCGCTGTCCAAGCTGATCGTCGTCGTCGACGCGGACTGCGACGTGCACGACTACGCCGAGGTGGCGTGGCGGGCGCTGGGCAACGTCGACTACAGCCACGACCTGCTCACCACGGTCGGCCCGGTCGACCACCTGGACCACGCGTCGTACCAGCAGTTCTGGGGTGGTAAGGCCGGGATCGACGCCACCCGCAAGTTGCCCACGGAGTCCTACGACCGCGGGTGGCCGGAGGAGATCCGGCAGGACCCGGCCGTCGTGGACACGGTGACCCGGCGGTGGACGGAGTACGGCATCCGGTGAACCGGTCGGCTTCCACCGGATCCGCTACCGGGTCCGCCACTGGGTCCGCCACTGGCGCCGCGGAGTCGCTGCAGCGCACCGGGCGGGTGCGGGCGTTTCTGGCGCTGGTGACGATCGAGCACTCGGTGTTCGCGTTGCCGTTCGCCTTCGTGGCCGCGCTGAACGCCCTGCACCCGGACGTGCGCTGGGGTGACCTGGCCCTCATCACCGTCGCCATGGTGGGCGGCCGCACCTTTGCGATGGCGGCGAACCGGATCATCGACCGGCACATCGACGCGCGCAATCCGCGCACCGCCGGCCGAGAGCTGGTCACCGGTGCGGTGTCCGTACGCACCGCCTGGACCGGAGCGCTGGTCGCGCTGGCCGTATTCCTGCTGGCGGCCGCCCTGCTCGATCCGCTGGCGCTCGCGCTGGCCCCGCTCGCCGTGATCCCACTGGTGCTCTACCCGTACGCCAAACGGGTGACCTGGGCCCCGCACGCGGTGTTGGGACTCGCCCAGGCGGTTGCGCCGGTGGGCGCCTGGATCGCGGTCACCGGGCAGTGGTCGTGGACGGCGGTAGTGCTGGGCCTCGCGGTGGGCTGCTGGATCGGCGGCTTCGACATCATCTATGCGCTGCAGGACTGGGAGGTCGACCGGCGGATCGGGGTCAAGTCGTTGCCCGCGCGTTTCGGCCCCGCGGCGGCGCTGCGCTGGTCGCGCGCCGCGCACGGCGCCACGGTGGTGCTGCTGGTCCTCTTCGGCCTGCTCGCCGGGGCGGGCGGCTGGTGGTACGCCGGGGTGGCGGTGATGGCCGTAGCGCTCGGCTACGAGCAGTCCCTGGTGCGCCCGAGCGACCTCTCCCGGGTCAATCGCGCGTTCTTCACCGTCAACGGCTACGTCGGGATCGCCGTACTCGTCTTCGCCCTTGCAGATCTGCTTGCCCGGGGACTCCACCCGTGACGTCGTCCCTGCCCTCGGGGGGACCCGCGGAGATGAGGGTGCCGTGGATCGTCGGGGTCTCCGGCGCCTCGGGCACGCCGTACGCCGCCGCCGTGCTGCGCGGACTGCTCGACGCCGGCCAGCCGGTCGACCTGGTGGTGAGCCGCGCAGCGCGGCTGACTCTCCTCGACGAGACCGGGACCGGATTCCGCGACGGGCATTGGCGGCAGGACTTCACCGCCTGGACCGGAGTGGCGCCGACCGACGTCCGGTACTGGGCTGCGGGTGACCTGGCGGCCGGGCCGTCGTCGGGGTCCTACCGGACGCGGGGGATGGTGGTGATCCCGGCGAGTACCGCGGCGGTTGCCGGCATCGCGCTGGGGCTGTCGAAGGACCTGCTGCAGCGGGCGGCCGACGTGACGCTCAAGGAACGCCGCCGGCTGGTCGTCGTGCCGCGGGAGACCCCGCTGACCAGGGCCACCCTCGAGCATCTGCTGGCACTGGACGCCGCCGGCGCCGTGGTGCTCCCGGCTAGTCCGGGTTTTTACGCGGCGCCGACGTCGGTGCAGCAGCTCGTCGACTTCGTCGCGGGCAAGGTGCTCGACGTCGTGGGTGTCGAGCACACGCTCGTCCAACGGTGGCGTGGGACGCTCGGGGCGGCTCGCGACGAAGCCGTCGGTTGAACCGTCAGCGCGCGTCGCGGCGGCGAGCGGCGTACGCGCGCAACCGGCTGAAGCTGGCGTGGCCGTCGTGACCGTTTGCCAGTCGGGCCTCGCGACGCAAGTGGGCGATGTGCGCCCACGCTAGCTCTGGGGAGTAGTACATTGATGACGCTCCTCTCTAAGGTTTCACTGGGCATAACACGTGCTTGCCCTTCGATTATGCCCTCCTCCTGCCACCTGGGCCGCGAAATCGAAGGTGACCCTCGACACAGCCCCACCTGGGAGGCGACGTGCTCGACGAGGTCGATCGCCGTTTGGTCGATGCGCTGCGGGCCAACGCCCGCGCCAGCTACGCCGAGCTGGGCAGGGTGGTCGGCATGTCCGGGCCGGGCGTGGCCGACCGGGTCGCCCGGCTCGAAGTCACCGGGGTGATCACCGGCTACCACGCCGCCGTCGCCCCCGCGGCGATCGGACTCGACGTCACTGCCCTTGTCGGGATCTACCAGCGCGACGACGTCGACCAGGAGGACGTCACCAGGTCGCTCGCCGACCTTCCGCAGGTCGAGGACTGCTGGCACGTCGCCGGGGATGAGAACTTCATCGTCAAGGTGCGTGCCACCGACGTCGCGGCGCTGGGCCGCACGCTCGGCGACCTGCTGGCCATCGACGGCGTGGCGCGGACCCGGACGACTGTCGTGCTGTCGACCCGCTGGGAGGCCCGGGTCCCCCGCCCTGGGTAAGGTCGTGCCTCGTGCGCCCGGACGGATTGGTCGGCCTGCCCGACGTCCGCGCCGCCCAGGTGGTCCTTGCCGGCGTCGCGGCGCGCACACCGCTCGTCGACTACGCCGAACCCGGCGACCGCGGCCGGCGGCTGCGGCTGAAGGCGGAGAGCCTGCAGCCCACCGGGGCGTTCAAGCTGCGCGGCGCCTACCACGCGATTGCCGCGCTCCCGGCCGAGCGGCGCGCCTGCGGCGTCGTCACGCACTCCAGCGGCAACCACGCCCAGGCCGTCGCCTACGCCGCACGGCTGCTCGGCGTACCCGCCGTCGTGGTCATGCCTGACACCGCCTCGGCCGTCAAGGCCGCCGCCACCGAGGGGTACGGCGCCGAGGTGGTCCGCGTCCCGGTCGCCGACCGGGTGACCCGGGCGGAGCAGCTCGCCGCTGAGTACGGCTACGCCCTCATCCCTCCCTACGACGACGCGCATGTCGTCGCCGGCCAGGGCACCGTCGGTCTGGAGATCGCCGAGGACGCGCCGGAGACCGACCTGGTGCTGGTACCGGTCAGCGGCGGCGGGCTGATCTCCGGCGTGGCCATCGCCGTCAAGGCGCTGCTGCCGCACGCCGCGGTGGTGGGAGTCGAGCCGGAGCTGGCCGGGGACGCCCGGGCCAGCCTGGCCGCCGGCGAGCGGGTGAGCTGGCCCGCCGACCAGTTGGCGCGCACGATCGCCGACGGGCTGCGGGTGCCGCAGCTCGGCGACCTGCCCTGGGAGCACGTACGCCGTCTCGTCGACGGTGTCGTCACCGTCGCCGAGGAGGAGATCCGGGAGGCCATGCGCCGCGTCGCCCGCTACGCCCGCCTCGTCGCGGAGCCGAGTGGGGCGGTGCCGGTAGCCGCCGCGCTGTTCCACACCGGCGAACTGCCGCCAGCCCGGCACCCGGTCGCCGTGCTCAGCGGCGGCAACGTCGACCCGGTGCTGCTCGCCGAGGTGCTGCTCGCGGAGACGCCGAGCGGGTGACCCGCAAGCCGGCTGAACCGACATCCCTGGCCGGGCACCGCACGCTCGGGCAGGCCGCGGCGGCGGTCCGGGGCGGCGCGTTGTCCCCCGTCACCCTCGTCGAGGAGGCGATGGCCGCAGCGGTCGAGCATCAGCACCTCAACGCCATCGCCCACCTTGATGTCGACGCGGCACTCACCGCTGCCCGCGAGCTGGAGCAGGAGGCAGCAGCCGGCCGGTTCCGTGGCCCGCTGCACGGCGTGCCGGTCACCGTCAAGGAGCTGTACGCCGTCGCCGG
>Ga0136616_10000390_pt1 | contig 20373 bp, 17 predicted proteins | sample AntDrymUQ2992106_2_FD_106648 | JGI IMG/M metagenome (GOLD analysis project Ga0136616, IMG submission 106648) | Polar desert sand microbial communities from Dry Valleys, Antarctica - metaG UQ299 (21.06) | ecosystem: Environmental > Terrestrial > Soil > Desert | place: Antarctica: Dry Valley... | reverse complement strand
GGGCTGCCATGATCGAGGCCGCAGTGGTCAGCCTGGCCGCCTCGTCCGAGGTCACGGCGGCCCTGCGCGACGACATCGCGGTCACGGCAGCGGCAGCGCTGATCGCCCTGGTCCTCGCCGCGGGCACGCTGCGACGGCGCAGCGCGTAGATGTCGCCGGGCGGGCGGCGGCCGGGCGACAGCGGCACGCGCGAGGCGATCCTCAGTGCCGCCCGCGCCAGCTTCGCGCGCGCCGGCTACGACGCCACCTCGATCCGCGGAATCGCGCGCGAGGCCGGCGTCGACCCGGCCCTCGTCCACCACTTCTTCGGGTCCAAGGAGGGCGTGTTCACCGCCGCCCTGGCGCTGCCGCTCGAACCGGCCGAGGTCGTGCCCGCGCTGCTCGCCGAGGGCGTCGAGGGCCTCGGCGAGCGGCTCGTCGGGCTGTTCCTCAGCCTCTGGGACTCGGCGACGACCCGCGAGCCGCTCCTGGGCCTGCTGCGCTCGGCGGTCTCCCACGAGCGCGCGGCGGCGATGCTGCGCGAGTTCCTCACCGCCGCGGTGGTCGGCCGGGTGGCCGCCGCCCTCGACGTGCCCGACGCGGCGCTGCGGGCGAACCTCGTGGGCAGCCAGATGGCCGGTCTCGCCATGGTGCGCTACGTGATCGCACTGGAGCCGATCGCCTCGGCCGACCACGCCACCGTCGTCGCGGCGGTCGGGCCCACCATCCAGCGCTACCTCGTGGGCGACCTCAGCGGCGAGGCGCACCGTCGCGACCGGATCGGCGACGCGATCGTCGAAGGCGACCGACGAAAGCCCCAGACCGACGACGAGGTCGACCGGGCGACACGGGCGGCCATCGCGTCCATCGAGGAAGAACCCTCATGAGTCGGCCCCGACAGGACGAGGTGTGGTGGGGCGAGTTCCCCGGAGGCCAAGGGCCGTCCTACCTCGTCGTCACCGGGGACCAGCCATCGACGTCCTCAGGACCGTCCTGGTCGCTCCGCTGACGCGAACGGCGCGGTCGATCCCCACCGAGGTGTCACTGGGCCCCGACGACGGCCTGCCGACGGAGTGTGCGGCGACAATGGACAACGCGCTCGCGTTCCCGAGGTCCATGCTCGTCCGCCGGATGGGCGCCCTCGCCCCGGAGTGGCGTTCGGCGCCATGCGCCACATGGTCGGCAGCCACCGGCTGCTGAGCCAGGCTGGCGTTCGGTCGGCGCAGACTGGTTGGGAGCCAGCGGGACGGGGAAGTCGACGGCCGTGGCCGAGCTGGCAGGTCGTCTGCGAGACCGTGTCGTGGTGCTGGAACAGGACCCGCTGTGGATCCCGGAATTGCAGAGTCCAGCCGACGGTACCGGGCGCTCCGCTGCGCGTGGGCACGGCTGGTCGCCGCGATCCACCAGGCCAGCTCGAGGCATGCCCGCAACGGCGCTTCATCGGCGGGATCCACTGTCTCGCGCTGGTCTGCGACGACACCGAGCTGGAGGCGCGGCTCCGAAACGGCCAGCGTGGCGCGAGTTCAGCCAGGACCGGATCGATGGCATGACCGAGTTCCACCGCTGGATCAGGCGGCACGCCACGGCGACGACTCCGCCCATGGCCCTGTTCGACACCACACACCACACACGTCGCAGCGGACGCCACCGCCGCCTCGGTCCGCGGCAGGGTCTACAGCCGTCTGTGAACCGGCGGTCCTCGAGGGTGGGTCAGAGCAGGGGTGCGGTGTGGCGGCGGAGCCACTCGTACATGGCGATGCCGCTGGCGACGCCGGCGTTGATCGAGCGGGTGGAGCCGAACTGCGGGATGGACACGACTAGCTCGACTGCGCGTCGGGCGCCCTCGGACAGGCCCGGGCCCTCCTGGCCGAACAGCAGCACGCAGGCGCGGGGGAGGTCAGCTCGGCGCAGGTCGACCGCGCCGGGCAGGTTGTCCACCCCCACCACGGGCAAGCCCTCCGCCCGCGCCCAGTCCACCAGCGCGCTGATCTCGTCGTGGTGGCGGACGTCGAGGTAGCGGTCGGTCACCATCGCCCCCCGCCGGTTCCAGCGGCGCCGGCCCACCACGTGCACCGCCCGCGCGCCGAACGCGTTGGCGTTGCGCACCACGGCGCCGATGTTGAGGTCGTGCTCCCAGTTCTCGATCGCGACGTGGAACGGGTGCCGGCGCGTGTCGAGGTCGGCGACGATCGCCTCGACCCGCCAGTAGCGGTAGCGGTCCACGACGTTGCGCCGGTCCCCCGACGCCAGCAGTTCCGGGTCGTAGTGCTCATCGTCCGGCCACGGTTGCGGGTGCGGCCCGACACCGACCTCTGGCCGGTCCTCCCCCTCGCGGGTCAGCTCGGCCATAGAGGGACCGCGCTGGCGGCCGCGGCGCGCAGCGGCGCCATGTCGATCGCGACGCGCGAGGGCGCCAACCCCTCCGACGACCACTCGGCGGTGAAGGTCAGAGGACCCCTCGGGCGGCAGCGGCCACAGCCAGTAGTCCGACTCCCCAGTTCGTTGCGCCCCCGTAGCCACCGCCCTGCGACAGCACGGGTCCCCCCCGCAGCACGCCCGGCGGGAGGTCGAAGGGACGCCGGTCGAGGTTCGTCGCGCCGCGGCCGTCGGCGAACTCGACGCCGAACCGCAGCGTCGCGTCACGCCCAACCACGCCGACGCGCACCTCCCACTGCGGATCGAACAGCGCCTCTTCGCGAACTCTTGCAGCGCTGGCGCCAAGTCCTCCTGGATACAGCCCGCCAAGTTGTGACAGCTTGAGCGTACCCGGGTTGACCAGCATGCCCTTGAGCGCGGGAAGCTGAGTGCCGACGACCATGCCCGAGGATCTGCGAAGTCGCCGTGTCCCGCGCACTGCGCGAGGCCCGCGACGAGTTGAGCGCTGCACTCGGCGCCTTGATGCTGCCGAAGCCGACCCGCGCGGCCGATGCCGCACGCTGCACGTCACTGGGCGCCGCTGCCCTCCTCGACGCCGTCCAAGCGGACCCGAGCCCCGGCTCTCGGACGAGCTCCTAGACCCACAGACCAGAGAGGCCGCTCCAGGCAGCGCTTGAGGGTATCGGCGATACGATTCGCCCCAGCGTGCCGCTGGGTGCGCCGCCGGGGCACGGCCGCCCTCGGCTGGCGATCTGTGAGAGATGTGGTGACGCCGGGATGGCGGAGCAAGAGGGCACCCACGACTTCCGCAGCAATAGCTGGGTCGTGGACGAGATGTACCGCGACTACCTGGCGGACCCCAGCTCGGTGGGTCGCAGCTGGCGGGAGTTCTTCTCCGACTACAGCCCGCAGGCGGGTCGGACGGGTTCGCCGCAGGGCCGGAAGCCCGCGGCCGCACCGGCCCCGCGCGACACCGCCGACACCGACAGCGGTACCGCCGACACTGACACCGGCGCGGCCGACACCGCTGCGGCCCGCGGGGCGAGCCAGGCGACGGCCAGCCCCTCGGCGCCGCTGCCGCCCGGTGCGAAGCCGCTGCGCGGTGGCGGCGCGATCATCGCCGAGAACATGGAGGCGTCGCTGGGGGTGCCCACGGCGACCTCACTGCGCGTGGTGCCCGCGAAGCTGCTCGAGGTCAATCGCACGATCCTGAACAACCAGCTCGGTCGCGTCCGCGGTGGCAAGGTCAGCTTCACCCACCTCATCGGCTGGGCTGTGGTGCAGGCCCTGCAGGCCCTGCCGGTCATGACCACCCACTATGTGGAGTCCGAGGGCCGGGGCTACGCGGTCCGCCCGGAGCACGTGAACTTGGGCCTGGCCATCGACGTGGCGCGCAAAGACGGCAGCCGCACGCTGCTCGTGCCGAACATCAAGGCCACCGAGACCCTGGACTTCGCCGGCTTCTACGCCGCCTACGAGCAGGTCGTGCGCGCGGTCAAGGCGAACAAGCTGGGCCCCGAGCTGTTCGCCGACACCACCGCCACCCTCACCAACCCCGGAACGGTCGGCACGGTGGGCAGCGTGCCGCGGCTCATGCTCGGCCAGTCGGTGATCGTGGGCGTCGGGGCGATCGACTACCCCGCCGAGTACGCGGGCGCGGACCCCGCCACGCTCGCGGCCATCGGCGTCGGCAAGGTCACCACCCTGACCTCGACCTATGACCACCGCGTCATTCAAGGCGCGGAGAGCGGTCTGTTCCTGCGCCACGTCCACGAGCTGCTGCTCGGCCAGCACGACTTCTACGACGACATCTTCACGTCGCTGTCGATCCCCTACACCCCGGTCGCGTGGCACGTGGACGAGTCGCCCGCGGAGAGCCGGCTCACCGGGCCGAGCACGGAGAAGCAGGTCGCGATCGGCAAGCTGATCAACGCCTACCGCGTGCGCGGTCACCTCATCGCCAACCTCGACCCGCTGTCGCACACCCCCCGGCGCATCCACCCCGAGCTCGACCCCGCCACCTACGGGCTGTCCATCTGGGACCTGGACCGTGAGTTCCTCACCGGCGGCCTCGGTGCGTCCGCGGCGCTCACCGCGCACCCGGACGGCCAGCGCATGCGCCTGGGCAAGATCCTGGGGGTGCTGCGCGACGCCTACTGCCGCACCGTCGGCGTGGAGTACATGTTCATCTCCGAGCCCGAGCAGAAGGCCTGGATCCAGTCGCGGGTGGAGGGTCAGACCACGACCCACAGCGTCGAGGACCAGCGCTACATCCTGGGCCGGCTGAATGCGGCGGAGGCCTTCGAGAAGTTCCTCCACACCAAGTACATCGGGCAGAAACGCTTCTCACTCGAGGGCGCCGAGTCCGCCATCCCGATGCTCGACACGCTGCTGTCCTCGGCGGCGGACCAGGGCATCACTGATGCGGTGCTCGGCATGTCCCACCGCGGCCGCCTCAACGTGCTGTCGAACATCATCGGCAAGAGCTACGACAAGATCTTCCGCGAGTTCGAGGGCGACATCGACCCCTCCAGCGTCCAGGGCACCGGCGACGTGAAGTACCACCTGGGCCAGCAGGGCCTGCACACCTCGCCGGAGGGCAACGAGCTGCGGGTGTTCCTCAGCTCCAACCCGAGCCACCTCGAGGCGGTCGACGCCGTGGTCGAGGGCATGGCCCGCGCCAAGCTGGACCGCCTGGACGGGGACGGCATCGAGTGGCCCGTGCTGCCGGTCCTGCTGCACGGCGACGCCGCGTTCGCCGGCCAGGGCGTGGTCGCCGAGACCTTCGCGATGTCACAGCTGCGCGGCTACCGCACGGGCGGCACGGTCCACCTGGTGATCAACAACCAGGTGGGCTTCACCACCTCACCGGACCAGAGCCGCTCGTCCACCTACGCCACCGACGTGGCCAAGATGGTCCAGGCGCCGATCTTCCACGTGAACGGCGACGACCCCGAGGCCTGCGTGCGGGTGATGCGCCTGGCGCTTGCGTTCCGCCAGGCGTTCGCGAAGGACGTCGTGGTGGACCTCGTGTGCTACCGGCGCTGGGGCCACAACGAGGGCGACGACCCCAGCTATACCCAGCCGCTGATGTATGCCGCCATCGAGGAGCGCCGCAGCGTCCGCAAGCGCTACACCGAGGAACTGGTGACCCGCGGGGACATCACCGTGGAGGAGGCCGAGCAGGCGCTCGACGACTTCCGCCAGCGCCTGGAGGGCGCGCTCAAGGAGACCCGCCAGTCGGCGCCGCCGAAGCTGTCCAGCCCGCCGGCGCACCATCCGATCGTGGGCGTGCTGCCCGCGGTGGAGACCGGGGTGGACCGCGCGACGCTCGACCTCGTGCTGCGCGCGATCACCACGGGGCCCGACGACTTCACCGTGCACCCCAAGCTTGCGCGGCAGCTGGAGAAGCGCCGCGACCAGCTGGCCCGCGACGAGGTCGACTGGGCGACCGGCGAGGCCCTGGCCTTGGGGTCGCTGGCGCTGGAGGGCGTGCCGGTGCGGCTCGCCGGTCAGGACACCCGGCGCGGCACGTTCAGTCAGCGCCACAGCGTGCTCGTCGACTACCGCACCGGCGCCGAGTACATCCCACTGCAGCACCTGTCACCGGACCAGGCGCCGTTCATGCCCTACGACTCGCCGCTGTCGGAGTTCGCGGCGATGGGCTTCGAGTACGGCTACTCGGTGGAGCGCAAGGAGGCGCTAGTCGCCTGGGAGGCGCAGTTCGGCGACTTCACCAACGGCGCGCAGGTGGTGCTCGACCAGTTCCTCGTGGCCGCCGAGGAGAAGTGGATGCAGACCTCCGGTCTGGTCCTGCTCCTGCCGCACGGCTACGAGGGCCAGGGACCCGAGCACTCGTCTGCGCGCATCGAGCGCTTCCTCACCCTGTGCGCCGAGGACAACCTCCAGGTGGTGCAGCCGACGACCGCGGCGCAGTACTTCCACGTGCTGCGGCGCCAGATGCACCGCGAGGTCCGCAAGCCGCTGGTCGTCATCACGCCGAAAGGCCTGCTGCGCGCGAAGGCGGCGACCTCGTCGGCCTCGGCGTTCACCTCCGGCGCCTTCCTGGAGGTGCTGCATGAGGACAAGCCCCAGCCCGCCGAGCAGGTGCGCCGCGTGCTGCTGTGCTCAGGACGCGTCGCCCACGACCTTCTGAACGCACGCGACGAGGCCGAGGCGCCCGCGGCGGTCGTCCGGGTCGAGCAGCTCTACCCGTTCCCGCAGGAGCAGCTGCGCGAGGCGATCGAGGGCTTCCCCAACGCCACCGAGGTCACCTGGGTCCAAGACGAGCCCGAGAACATGGGCCCGTGGCCGTTCGCGCACCAACGACTCCACCGCCTGCTGCGCGACAGCTACCGGCTGCGCCACGTGGCGCGGGCCGAGTCGGCCAGTCCGGCGACCGGCAGCCACTCGGTCCACGAGGCCGAACAGCGCGACCTGCTCCGGCGCGCCCTCGCCGACCTGCCCGGGGAGGACCCGGATCCGGGCCCGGACCCGCAGGTGGCGACCAGCTCGCAGACGGACGCGTGAGCCCGATGGCCGACCCGGCCGCGGACCTCTGCGCGTTCGTCGACGCCTCCCCCACGCCGTACCACGCCGTGGCGGAGATGGTGCGGCGCCTGGACGAGGCGGGCTTCCGCGCCCTCGACGAGCGCGACTCGTGGGGGCTGGCGCCCGGCGACCAGCGCTACGTGGTGCGTGGCGGGGGGAGCGTCGTGGCCTTCCGGGTGGGTACGGCGGCGCCGGCTGACGGCGGGTTCCGGGTCGTGGGAGCGCACACCGACTCCCCGACCCTCAAGGTCCGCCCGCGGCCCGACGTGCGCCGCGCCGGGTACCGCCTCATCGGCGTCGAGCCCTACGGCGGCCCGCTGCTGTACACCTGGCTGGACCGCGACCTGACCCTGGCGGGCCGCGTCGCGGTCCGCGATCACGACGGCGGGACCGAGCTGCGGCTCGTGCGCCTGCCCGGCGCGCCGCTGCGCGTGCCGTCACTGGCCATCCACCTGCAGCGCGACCTGCGCGAGACGGGGCTGCAGCTGGACCCCCAGCGCCACGTCGTGCCGCTGTGGGGGCCGGACGTCGACGGCGAACCGGGTCTCGTGGAGGTGCTCGCCAACGCGGTCGGCGTGGCGCCCGCCGACATCCTCGGCCACGACCTCGTGACGGTCGACACCCTGCCCGCCGCGCTCGGCGGGGGTGGCGGCAGCTACGTGACCGCGCCGCGCCTGGACAACCTGTCCTCGTGCCACGGCGGGCTGTCGGCGCTGCTGGCGGCGGACGCGGACCCGGCAACGCCGGCGACCCAGGTCCTCGTCGCCAACGACCACGAGGAGGTGGGCAGCCGCTCGGCCGAGGGCGCCGGCGGGCCGTTCCTCGCCGACGGCCTGGCCGGCATCGCGGCGGCGACCGGCGAGGGCGGAGACGGCGGGGACGCCACCGCCCTGCGCCGGGCGGTCGCGCGCTCCCGGCTGGTCTCCTGCGACGTGTCCCACGCGGTGCACCCCAACTTCTCCGAGCGCCACGAGCCGGGCCACACGCCGCGCCTCGGCGGCGGGCCGGTCCTCAAGGTCAACGCCAACCGGTCCTACGCCACCGACGCGGCGACCGGCGGCTGGTTCGCCGCCCGCTGCGCCGAGGCGGGGGCGGGGCTGCAGCACTTCGTCAGCCGCGCCGACCTGCCCTGCGGCTCCACCATCGGGCCGGTCACCGCGCAGCGGCTGGGCATCGCGACGGTGGACGTCGGCGCCCCTGTGCTGGCCATGCACTCCTGCCGCGAGGTCGCCGCCGCCGAGGACGTCGCGCCCCTGGCCGCCACCCTGCGCGCCTGCCTGGCCTCACCGCTGGCCTGACCCACAGCCGAGCGTGTTCTGCCTACGCCACGGGTAGTAGTCCGCTGGCGGCCAGGGGGAGACATGATGGGAGTGAGACGGTGGACTTCAGCGCGCTGACGCGACCGTTCCGCAGGGGCAGCCGGCGTGACGCGGGCGCGCCGACGGTGGAGGGCAGCGGCGCGAGTGCGGCGGGAGCTGTCACGGCGCATGAGGGCGCCGAGGCCCATACCGACACAGCGGACGGCGCCGCGGGGCAGACCGACGCGCAGCGCGCGCAGGCCGCCCACGACGAGGGGGTGGCGCGCCGCGAGTTGTCCGAGCAGCGCCGGGCCGAGGGCGGCGACGACCCCGCCCCGAACTGGCGCCAGCCCCTGCTGGACCGGCCGACGATCCGCACCGGCGTCTACGCGTGGTCGCTGATCGGCATCATCGCGCTGGCGTTCGCCGTCCTCGTGGCGATGGGCCGGCTGACGATCGTGGTGGTCCCGCTCCTGCTGGCGCTGTTCCCCGCGGCGGTGCTGTCTGGCCCCGCGGCGCGCCTGAAGCGCGTGCTGCCCCCCGCACTCGCGGCCCTGGTGGTGCTGCTGGCGTTCCTGGGCGTGCTCTCGGGGCTGATCGCCTTGCTTGCTCCCGCGGTCGCGGGCGAGCTCGGCGGGCTCACCGAGGCGGCGCAGGAGGGGGCGGCGCAAGTCCAGCAGTTCCTGGAGGAGGGCCCGCTCGGCTTCGAGCCGATCCGCGTGGACGAACTCGTCCAGACCCTGCAGGACCGCGCGGCGAACACCGAGGGGCTGGCCGGCACCATCCTCGGCGCGGCCGGGGTCATCGTCGAGGGTGCGGCCGGGCTGCTGTTCGGTCTGGTCGTGCTGTTCTTCTACCTCAAGGACGGGCCGACACTGGGACGCTGGTTGGTGGGGCTGTTCCCGACCGGGGTTCGCCGCGACGCCGAGATCATCGGCTCGCAGACCTGGCAGGCCGTGGGCGGCTACATCCGCGGGCAGTTGCTCATCGCCTTTGTCGACGCCCTGCTCATCGGCATCGCCATCTGGATCCTGGGCGTGCCACTGGTGCTGCCGCTGTCCGTCCTGGTGTTCCTCGGCGGGCTGTTCCCGATCGTCGGCGCGGCGCTGTCGGGACTCATCGCCGTGCTCGTGGCCCTGGCCACCACCGACCCGACCACGGCGCTGATCCTGCTGGCGGTCATCGTGGTCGTCCAGCAGGTGGAGGGTGACCTGCTCGCGCCGCTCGTGCTCGGCCGTGCCGTGTCGCTGCACCCGCTCGCCGTCCTCGCCTCGCTCACCGCGGGCGGTGTGCTGCTCGGCGTGCTCGGCGCCTTTGTCGCGATCCCGCTGGTGGGCAGCGCCACCCGCGCCGTCGGCTACCTGCGCAGCCGCGTGCCTGGGTAGTTCGCGCCCCGCCCCGCGTGCGTGCGGCGTCCCCTGTCTGGGTACCCCCAGGGCAGCGGAGGGGGCTGACGGGTGAAGAGCGATGCTGGGGCGCGTGCGCTCCTGCGTGCGCCCGCCCCCGAGCCGCCGCCCGGCGCCCGGGCGGCGGACCCGCCGCGCGACGCCCGCCCGTCGCTGCTCGACCGTCCCACCATCCGCGCGGGCGCCTACGCCTGGGCGCTGCTCGGTCTCATCGCGCTCGCCGCCGCGGGCGTGGTGGCGCTGGGTCGGCTGGAGATCCTGGTCGTCCCCCTGCTGCTCGCGCTGTTCCCGGCCGCCCTCCTGGCGGGCCCGGCGGCCCGGCTGCGACAGGTCCTGCCACCGGCGGCGGCCGCCGCCGTGGCGCTGGTCGGATTCCTCGCACTGCTCTCGGGCACCGTCGCGCTGCTGGCCCCGGCGGTGGCCAGCGAGCTCGACGGGCTGTCCGACGCCGCCCTGGACGGCGCCGAGCAGGTCCAGACCTACATGGAGAGTGGCCCATTCGGTCTTCAGCCCGTCCGCGTGGACGACGTGATCGCCCAGCTCCAAGGCCGCCTCGCCGACACGGACGGGCTGGCGGGCACCGTGCTCGGCGCCGCCTCGGCCCTCGCCGAGGGCACCGCCGGCCTGTTCCTCGGCCTGATCGCGCTGTTCTTCTACCTCAAGGACGGTTCGGCGATCGCGCGCTGGCTGCGCGACCTGTTCCCCCAGCGGCTGCGGCGCGACGCCGAGATCGTCGGTTCGCAGACCTGGCTGACCATGAGCGGCTACATCCGCGGCCAGCTCGTGATCGCCCTGGTGGACGCCGTGCTCATGGGCATCGGCATCTGGGTCCTCGGGGTGCCGCTCGTGGCGCCGCTGGCGGTGCTGGTGTTCTTTGGCGGGCTGTTCCCCATCGTCGGGGCGGTGCTGTCCGGCCTCGTCGCGGTCCTCGTGGCCATCGCGACCTCCGACCTCACCACCGCGGTGGCCCTGCTCGGCGTCATCCTCGTGGTCCAGCAGGTCGAGGGTCACGTCCTCGCGCCGGTGGTACTGGGTCGCGCGGTGTCGCTGCACCCGCTCGCGGTGCTCGCCTCGCTCGCGGCCGGCGGCGCGCTGCTCGGCGTGCTCGGAGCGTTCATCGCCATCCCGCTGGTGGGCAGCGCGACGCGCGCGGTTGGTTACTTGCGCAGCCGCGTTCCCGGGTAGTTCGCGCTCACCCAGCGCGCGGGCGCCGCCCCGCGGCAGCACCTCCGCCGCGGTGTCCACATGAGCCCCGTCATCTGGGTGTTGAAGGTATCTCGCCGACCAGCGGGCGGGGGTGTCAACCGTTCGGGGAGGGTGCTCCACGATCGCGCCGATCTCACCGGGGGCGCGGTCTACTCAGACTTATGAAACTGGACGCCATCCTGCTCGGACTGTGCCTCGAGAAGCTGCGCGGGCCGGGCGGCCCGGAACGCCGCCGCGTGCGCATGGCCGAGGTCGCCTTGACCACCCTGTACGGGCATCCCAGATGGCCACGCGCCGGGCTTCGTCGAACCGCTACCGCAGACAGCGTGGCCGGCGACGCCGCGAGCAGCTACGAGAGCTCACGCAGATGTCCCAGCAAGTCGAGGGCGGGTACGCTGAGCACGGCGCTGCCAAGGCGCTGAGCGCGGCAACCGCTGGAGGGCGCACAGCCACGTGCTCGCGGCCGCGGTTGCCGCCGACGCCGAAGCGGTCATCACGAGTTCCTCGACGTTCTCTACGCCAAGGCGCCTGAGGCCGGGTCACGCCGGCGGCCTAGGTCCTGCCCCGGAGGTTTCGAGGTCGGGCATCATCGTGCGGTCGCGCTTCAGTTCGGAGAAGTTCTCGTAGCGGGTCAGCCAGGCGACGTGGCGGAACAGTTCGACCGCGTCGTCGTCGCTGGGGACCTCGCTGATGACCGGACCGAAGATCGCGGGGCCGTCGCCGCCGTCGAGCACGATGGTCGGCACCCCGAAGCTGCGGGTGCGCTCGACGAGCGCGGCGTGTTCGGCCTGCACGGCCTCCCAGGTGGCGTTGTCCGCCATGGCCTTGTCGCCCAGAGCCGGGTCGAGCCCTGCCTCGCGCAGCGCGCCGGCGACCACCTCGGGGTCGTCGGCGTCCTCGCCGCGCTGGTGGATGGCCGCGCCGATCGCGGCGTAGAAGCGTCCGACTGCCGCGGAGCCCTCGGCCTCGCGCACTGCCACTACGGTCCGTAGGGAGCGCGCGGCCTTGGCGTGGCCCTTGCGCCGGCTCTCCTCACTGCCGTCGTTGACGATCGCCAGCGAGAACACACCCCAGTCGGCCTCGACCTCGCCGAGTTCGACCAGGCGGTGGATCCAGCGCGACGTCTGGTAGCACCAGGGGCACAGGGTGTCGAAGTGGAAGCGGATGCGCTCGGTCATTGCGGGCTCCTCGTCAGCGGATGCCCATGCAACCCCGTGGGTGCGGGACCGCATTCCCGTCCGGGTGCGGGTGAGGTTCTCGGTGTAGTGGTGTCGGCCAGGGAGTGGCCCGCGTCGGGTTCGTCGGCGCGGAGGACGATGCGGCCAGCGCCGATGCGGGTGACGCTCTCCGGTCGTCGTCGACCGGGGGAAGCCCCGGCGGCTGTGGCGACGATGCTGGCTTCGTCGCATTGGGGGTGATCACTCATCGTTCAGGTCGAGGTCGGCAAGCTGCTCGCAAGCGCTGACCAGGTGATAAGGGACGTAACGCCCAGTTCAGCCGTCTGCAGCCTGCCGCACCCGGGATACTCGCGGAACCCAACGGCTTCCAGGTGGCGTAGCAGCGCATGGACAGCGGGAGTCCACGGCCCGGTCGGCCGCCGGACCTTGGAGCCGACGTGCACAACGGTGTTGACGAAGCCACCGATCAACGGTTCCTCTCCTGGCGGGAAGTCGCGATCCGTGTGCAGGAAGACCGGGCTCAAGGGCCGCGGCGCGCGCTGTTGAGAGCCTTGGCCAGCAGGTCTCGGACCGGGGTCTGGGCCGCGTAGGCGAAGGCGCCGACCCGTGCGACGGCCTGCAGGTCGCGGGGCGAGGAGCAGACCAGGAGCTCCGAGGCGGTGGCCAGCGCTTCGAGGGGGTAGCGGCCCTCCTCGACCGCCAGGCCCGCCGCCCGTGCGGCGTCCAGGACGGTGCGGCGGGTGATCGAGTCGACGATCCCCAGGGCGACCTCGGGCGCGCGCACGGTGTCGTGATCCACCCAGGCCACGCCGAACGTGGGACCCTCCAGCACAAAACCCTCGAGCGAGACGAGCAGTGCGTCGTCGCCGCCCGCCGCCCGCGCGGCCCGCGACGACGCCATGTTCGGGGTGTAGGACATGCTCTTCGCGCCCGCCGGGCCGTAGCTGCCCAGCGGTCGGATCCACGGCGCGGGCAGCGGGACGAGGTGGCGCAGCTCTGGCCGCTGCGGGCGGGCGGTGAGCGTGAGGACCCGGGTGCCGGACGCGGTGACGTAGCAGCGCAGCGCCGCGTCCATCGAGCCGACGCCGTCGAGCAGGGACCGGGCTTCGGCCTCGAGCAGCGCGAGGTCCGGGGCGGGCAGCCCGATGGCGGCGAGCGAGCCGGCCAGCCGCGCCAGGTGGTCGGCCAGCCGGAACGGGCGCCCGTCCCACACCCCGATGGTCTCGAACGCGCCGTCGCCGCGGGCGAAGCCGTCGTCGAGCAGCGGCAGCGCGGCGTCCGCGAGCGGGAACGCCAGCCCGTCGATCAGCGCGCGAGGGATCACGGTGTCGGTCATTGCGCGCACGCTCCAGGGGTCAGTCGGGCAGGGTGATGGCGCCGTGGGTGCTGTTGGGGGTGGGGACCTCGGCGGTGGTGAGGTCGGAGCCGTGCCACCAGGTCACGCGCTCGGCGAGCAGGGCGGGACCCGGGGTGAGCGTCCCGGACAGGGACAGGCCGGAGACCTCGGTGGGGCGGCCCCGGCTGTCGGCGTCGAGCGCCACCGCGGCGGGCGCGCCGCCGTGGAGGTCGAACCCGGCCGGCAGGCTGAGCGGGAGGCCCGCGCCGGCCCCGGCGCGCCACACCGCCGGGGCGAGGCGGACGGTGTCGCCGTCGAGCGCGGCCAGGACCACGCGGCGACGCCCGGTCAGGGCGCGGCGCACGTCGGGCGGGACCACGGTGGGCAGGGCCGGGGCGATGCCGGGGGTCAGCGCCGGCGGGCGGACGGCCTCGACGTCGTCGAGGACCACCCGTACCACGACACGGTTGCGAGGCAGGAAGCGCGACGGGATGCGCGGGGCGTCGGCCAGGTAGCCCGCGATGCTGGCAGCGTTGCGCAGGGCGAGGACGGCCAGGGCAGCCGAGATCGTGGGACCGTGCAGGACCAGCCCGCGGGGGTCACGCGCCGAGAACACCCGCGCGCGCCCGCTGGCCACCGCGCCCGAGCCCTCGTCGTCTGCCGGCGCCACGTACAGCGCGCACTGCGTGTCGCGCGCGAGCGCGGACACCTTCATGCCGCGCGCCGGGGTGGACATCCACACCGCCGTGCCGTCGAACCAGTAGGCCATCGGTGACAGCACCGGTCCCCTGGCGCCGTGCAGGCCGAGCAGGCAGCGGCTGCCTCGCTCCAGGACGTCGCGACCCCCCACCGTTCCTCCTCTCCCACGTTCGCGCGGCAGGCTGGGCACACACGCTACCCACCCATTGCCGACCAGGAGCCCACCCCGATGTCGTTCGTCGTCATCAACGCCATGACCGTGCCCCCCGCCATGCGCGACACGCTGGAGCAGCGCTTCGCCGCCCGCGCGGGCGAGGTCGACAAGATGGACGGCTTCGAGCACTTCGAGCTCCTGCGCCCGGTCGAGGGCCAGGATCGCTACCTCGTCTACACCCGCTGGGACTCGCGGGTGTCCTTCGAAGCGTGGCGGACGTCCTCGGCGTTCGGCCAGGGCCACGCACAGGCTGCAGCCTCCGGGCCGGCTGCGACCGGCTCGGAGATCTGGGCCTTCGAGGTCGCCGAGAGCCGCTCGCACCCGCACGATTGATTCACCGCCGCCCTGGAGACCGTGGGATTCGCTCGCAACGCCACAAACCTCCAAGGAGTTCCCACATGGCCTCACGATCCGGCGACCCGCGAATCGGCAACGATTACGACGACAGCGGCGGGCAGCGCGTCGTCGAGACCGGCACCCCCGCCGACGTCGACGGCAACGGCAGCGCCATCGCCTCGCTCGTCCTCGGTCTCCTCGCCGCCACGTTGGCCTTCACCTTCCTCGCCGCACCTGCGGCGATCCTGTTCGGCCTGATCGCCACCATCCTGGGCTTCATCGGCCTGGGCAAGGCGAAGCGCTTCAACGGGCTGCACAAGGGCCTCGCGATCACCGGGATCGTCTCCGGCCTGCTCGGCCTGCTCGCGGGCATCGCGGTCATCATCGGGGCGGTCAACATCGCCGACCGGGTGCGCGACGAGATCAACAGCAACCCCGACATCATCGAGGACGCAGCCGGTGAGGTGCAGGAGCAGGCGAGCGAGGCCGTCTCCGGCTGACCCGCCAGCATCACATCCCGGCGTCACATCCGGCGGGAGGCGGGGCCAGCTCGGGCGCCGCCTCCTTCCGGGGCGGGCGCGGACGCCCGGCCACCGACAACCCGGTCATGCGCTGGCGTAGGAGCACCCGCCCGAGCAGTGCCATCCACAGCGGCACGGCGGCGATGATCAGGGCGGCGAGCCCGCTCGGTACGGTCTGCTCGCCCCAGACCACCAGCCCGTTCCCGCCGAGCAGGAGCAGCCCGCCGACCAGGGTCGCCGCACCCCACTGCGCGGGCCCGATCAGGTCCGCGTCGGTGCGCACCGCGTCCCCGCCAGCCGCCACCTCGGCGCCGTGAGCGGCGTGGCCGCGACGCATGGCCCAGGCGAACAGCAGCGTTCCGGCCACGAGGAAGCGCCCGCCCGCCAGCAGGAACGGCGGCAACGTGTCCACCGCGACACGGATCGCGACGAACGTCGACCCCCACACGAGGTACACGGCGAGCAGCGCGGCGGCGACGAGGGCGGTCCTGGGCGGGTTCGGCACACTCGCGACGTTAGCGCCGGGCGGTGACAGGGGCGGCCGCAGGGCGTACACCTGTGGGTCATGCCCTCGACCGCACGCTACCGCCGCCGCCTCGCGTCCGAACGCGACGCCGCCGCCGTCTACCGCGGCATCGCCTCGCGGCGGTCCGGTGACGAGCGTGCCGTCCTGCTCGCCCTGGCCGAGGCCGAGGAGCGCCACGCCGACTACTGGGCGCGCAAGCTGGACGGCGACGCGCCCGCCTCCGAGCCACCGCGCCTGGTCGGCCTGCGGGCGCGGACGCTGGGCTGGCTGGCGGCCCGCATCGGCTCGCTGCTCGCCCTGGCGCTGCTGCAGCGCGCCGAGCTGCGCGGCACCTACGAGCGGGAACCGGACGCGCCGGCGGTAATGGGCGCCGAGGAGCAGGTGCACGCCCGCGTGGTCGAGCGCCTGGCCCGGCGTCAGCGCGCGCGGGTCTCGGGCGGGGTGCGCGCCGCTGTCTTCGGGGTGAACGACGGGCTGGTGTCCAACCTCTCCCTCGTGCTCGGGGTGGCCGGCACGGGTCAAGACGGCGGGACGCTGCTGGTCACCGGGTTGGCCGGGCTGCTGGCCGGCGCGCTGTCGATGGCCGCCGGCGAGTACGTCTCGGTGCGCTCGCAGCGCGAGCTGCTCGACACCGCGCTGCCGCCGCTGGACGCCGAGGCGCTCTCGGCGCTGCGCCGCGGCGACAGCACCGACCTCGCGCTCGCCTTCCGCGCCGAGGGCCTGAGCCCGACCGAGGCCGAGCGCCGCGCCGCCGCCCTGCTCGCGGGCGCCAGCCCCTTCGCGGGGCCGCCCGACCTCGCCCTCGACCCGGCCGAGGAACTGGCCGACGGCGAGGACGTGGTGGGCTCGGCGCTGTCCGCCGCCGGGCTGAGCTTCGTCGCCTTTGCCGCCGGCGCCGCCCTTCCGATCCTGCCTTTTCTCGGGTTGGAAGGAAATGCGGCGCTGCTGACGGCCACGGTGCTCACGGCCGCCGCGCTGTTCGTGGTCGGCGCCGCCGCGGCCGTCCTGGCGGGCGGACCGCCGCTGGCCCGCGGGGGACGGCAGCTGGCGCTCGGGCTGGCCGCCGCAGCCATCACCTACGGGCTGGGCCTGCTGTTCGGCGTCGCGGTCAGCTGACCCTGCCGTTCACAGCCAGTTGTTGTGGCGGAACGACCGGTACAGCCCGAAGCACACCGCGCCCATGAGGGACAACACCAGCGGGTAGCCGTACGCCCAGCGCAGCTCCGGCATGACGTCGAAGTTCATGCCGTAGATCCCGGCGACCAGCGTGGGCACCGCCGCGATGGCCACCCACGCCGAGATCTTGCGCATGTCGGAGTTCTGGCGGATGCCGACCTGGGCGAGGTTGGCCTGCAGCACGCTGGACAGCAGGTCGCGGTGGCTGTCGATGCGGGTCAGCACGCGCAGGAGGTTGTCCTGGACGTCGCGGAACAGCTCCGGCAGCCCACCGTCGACCAGCGCCACCCTGCCACCGGCCAGTTGCGCGAGCGGGTCCGCGAGCGGCGCGGTGGCGTGCTGGAACTGCAGGACCTCGCGGCTGAGCAGGTAGATGCGCTGCGTGGGCGCCTCGATGACGTCGGAGAACACCGCCTCCTCGACCTCGCCGACATCGGTGTCCACGCCGGCGACCACGTCGCTGTAGCGGTCGACCACGTCGTCCACCACGGCGTGGAGCACCGCCGCGGGCCCGCGCTTGAGCAGTTCGGGCTCGCTGTCTAGGTTGCGGTGGATGTCCTCGGCGGCGAAGCCCTGGCCGTGGCGGACCACCACCACGAAGTTCTGGCCGAGGAAGACCATGATCTCCCCGATCCGCACGACCTCCTCGGAGTCGACGTAGATCGCGGTCTTCAGGACCACGAACAGCAGGTCGCCGTAACGCTCCAGCTTCGGACGCTGGTGGGCGGCCACGGCGTCCTCGACCGCGAGCCGCGGGAGGCCGAACTCGCGGGTCATGGACGTGAACTCGTCCGCGCCGGGCTCGTGCAGGTCCACCCAGGCGAAGGAGTCCGGCTGCGTGCTCGCCTCGGAGGCGTCCTCCAGGGCCAGCTTCCCCGCCCGCCGGACCCCGCCGTCGTAGACCGCACAGTGCTGGATCATCTCGTTAGTGTGCGCCACCGTGCCCGCGCGCCACCGCCACCTGGGACGTAGCCTCCTCAGCAGCGACCGCGCCGACGAGGGGGCCACCGTGCAGGGACTGATGCAGGACGTGCCGTTGACGCTGCAGATGGTGCGTGAGCGCGTGGGGGCGCTCTACGCGGGCAAGACCGTGGCCACCCGGCAGGCCGACGACGCGGACCGCCAGTCCTACGGCGAGGTGGTGGCCCGGGTGGAGCGGCTGGCGTCTGCGCTGGCGGCGGCGGGCGTGAGGCCCGGCGACCGGGTCGCGACCTTCGCCTGGAACTCTCAACGTCACCTTGAGCTCTATCTCGCCGTGCCCTGCATGGGCGCGGTGCTGCACACCCTGAACATCCGCCTGCACCCCGACCAGATCCGCTGGATCGCCAACCACGCCGAGGACACCATCGTGTTCGTCGACGCCTCCGTGGCCCCGGCCTGGGAGAAGATCGGCGAGGTCGGCTCCGTCCGCCAAGTGGTGGTGATGGACGACGTGTCGCCCTCCGGGCGCACGTGGGGGCCGGTGATCGCCGGGGCGGTCGACTACGAGGACTTCCTGGGCGCCGGCGAGGCGGCGTACGCCTGGCCCCGCCTCGACGAGCGCCAAGCCGCGGCCATGTGCTATACGTCGGGGACCACCGGCGATCCCAAGGGCGTGGTTTACAGCCACCGCTCCGCGACGCTGCACACCCTCGGCACGCTGTTCACGGACACCCTCGGCCTGTCCGAGCGCGACGTGGTGCTGCCGGTCGTGCCGATGTTCCACGCCAACGCCTGGGGCGTGGCTTACGGAGCCGCCATGACGGGTGCGAGCCTGGCCCTGCCGGCGCGCTTCATGGACCCGGCGAGCGTGGCGGCCCTCGTGGCCGAGGAGCGCGTCACCATGTCCGCGGGCGTGCCCACGGTGTGGTTCGGCGTGCTCCAGGCCATCCGCGACGGCCAGGTCGACCCGGAGAGCCTGGAGAGCCTCGAGCGGCTGGTGGTGGGTGGCTCGGCGGTGCCCGAGGCGCTGATGCGCGGCTTCGACGAGCTCGGCGTGCGCATCGTCCAGGCCTGGGGCATGACGGAGACCTCGCCGCTGGGCTCGTTGGCGAACGTGAAGACCACCGTGGCGCCCGAGGACGAGCTGCGAACGCGCCTGAGCCAGGGGCTCGTGGCGCCCACGCTCAGCGTGCGCATCGTCAGCGAGACCGAACAGGTCGCGCCGTGGGACGGCGAGACGATGGGCGAGTTGCAGATCTCCGGCCCCTGGATCGCCGACGCCTACTACGACCCCGCCGCCGAGGACGGCCGCGGCGGGGCCGAGCGCTTCGCGGACGACGACGGCCGCCGCTGGCTGCGCACCGGCGACGTCGCGGTCATCGACGGCCAGGGCTACATCTCGCTGGTCGACCGCACCAAGGACCTGGTGAAATCCGGCGGGGAGTGGATCTCGACGCTGGAGCTGGAGAACCTGCTCGTCGCCCACCCGTCGGTGGTGGAGGCGGCGGTCATCGCCGTGCCACACCCGAAGTGGGCCGAACGCCCGCTGGCCTGCGTGGTGCTGACCGGGGAGGAGGCGGCCACGGAGGCGGAGCTGCTCGCCTACCTCGGCGAGCACGTCGCGAGGTGGCAGGTGCCCGATGCGGTGGTGTTCGTCGCCGAGGTGCCGAAGACCAGCGTCGGCAAGTTCGACAAGAAGGTGCTGCGCAACCAGTACCGGGAGTACGCGCTGCCCGACGCCTGACGCCCGTCGCGTCAGAGCGCCGTGACCAGTCGCTCGAGAAGGCGGACGAGCGTGACGTAGTCGTCTCGCGGGAGAGCCGCCGCGACCTGGCTCCGCACGGCGTCGATGGCCGGCGCCAGTTCGAGTTGTTCGCGTTCGCCGCCCGCAGTGAGCCGCAGCAGGCCGTCTGACTCCTCGATCAAGCCCCGCGAGTGCAGCTCGCTCACGACCGCCTCGACCACGGTCGGGTGATCGAAGGCGGCGAGGGAGGCAACGAGTTCCGAGCGACGAGCCGGCCGCCTGGCCAGGGAGGCGAGGACCTGCCACCCCCGCCGATCGACGTTCCGTCCTGCGAGACGGCGATCAAAGGCTGCATCGAGTCGGCTGTCGGCTTCCTTCAGCCACCATCCGATGGGACGCGAGACCGATCGAGATGTCATGTGCAACAGTATGCTCAGAGCAGTATATTGCGTCAAGCAGATTGTTGCGCCGTGCAGTAGCTTGCGTAGCGGATGGACACCGACGAGCAGGCGCTGCTGGCCGTTGAGCGGGCGATGGTCCGGATCCGCCGCAGCATGGGCCGGCGCACCTTCGGCAAGGCTCTCCTCGCGAAGCTGGACCGGCCCGAGGACCTCGCGCTGTTCGCGGTCCTCGACGCCGTGGACGAGGGACCCGGCGAGGCCGGCGCCGTGACCGTCACCGGCGTGGCCGAGCGCATGAACCTCGACGCCTCGCGCGCCAGTCGCGTGGTGGCCGCCGCCGTGGCGTCCGGCCATGTGGCTCGCGTGGCCTCGCAGCGCGACGGCCGGCGGGTCGGCCTGGAGCTGACCGCGTCCGGCCGCGCGCTCGTCGACCGCGTCCACCGCTTCCGCCAGCAGCGCTTCGCCGCGGCCATGCGCACCTGGACGCCCGCCGAGCGCGCCGAGT
>Ga0136616_10000389_pt1 | contig 20381 bp, 16 predicted proteins | sample AntDrymUQ2992106_2_FD_106648 | JGI IMG/M metagenome (GOLD analysis project Ga0136616, IMG submission 106648) | Polar desert sand microbial communities from Dry Valleys, Antarctica - metaG UQ299 (21.06) | ecosystem: Environmental > Terrestrial > Soil > Desert | place: Antarctica: Dry Valley... | reverse complement strand
TTCCGCTTCCGCGAGCTCTCACGATGACCGCGCCGATCCGGTACGCACGGAGCGGAGACGTCAACGTCGCCTACCAAGTGACAGGCAACGGCCCTTTCGATCTCGTGCTCGTGCCCGGATTCTAGAGCGAGACAGCTGCGCTTTTCGGCTACTCCGAGGGCGGGCCGATGAGTGTTCTCTTCGCCGCCTCGTACCCTCGGCGGACGCGTGCACTCGTCTTGTACGGGACCTATGCGAAGCGGATCCGAAGTGACGACTACCCCTGGGCTCCCACCTCGGACGAGCGGGCGGCGACCGCCCGGGAGCTGGAGGAGACGTGGGGCGAGAATGTCGACATCTCGACGATGATCCCGAACGCCAACGCGGCCGAGATTGCATGGTTCGAGCGGCGAGGGAGAGCGTCACTGAGCCCGGCCGCAGCCCGCGATCTCATCCTCATGAACTCGAAGGCGGACGTGCGCGCGGCTCTTGCCGCGGTCCAGTGCCCGACACTCGTCATGCATCGCACAGGAGATCGCGATGCGCGAGTTGAGGAAGGCCGGTTCATCGCCGAGCGGATCCCGGCCGCCCGTTTCGTCGAGCTCCAGGGCGACGTACATGTCCCATGGGTCGACGCGGACGCCATTCTCGACGAGATCGAGGAGTTTCTGACGGGTACGCGTCCGGCTGCAGCCTCGGATCGCGTGCTCGCGACGGTCCTCTTCACCGACCTCGTCGGCTCGACTGAAAGAGCCCACACCCTGGGCGATGCCGCCTGGGCGACTCTTGTCAGGTCGCACAACGATGCGGTTCGGCGCGCGCTCGAGCGCTTCTCGGGCGAGGAGATCGACACGGCTGGGGACGGCTTCCTGGCGCTCTTCGACGGCCCCGCACGGGCGATCCGCTGCGCGTTTGCGATCCGAGAGGAGCTCGGCGCGCTCGGGTTGGAGGTGCGGGCGGGGGCTCACACGGGAGAGGTCGAGCGACGAACCGGCGACAAGCCGCGGGGGATCGCCGTGCACGTCGGCGCCAGGATCATGTCGGCTGCGGGTACCGGCGACGTGCTCGTGAGCTCGACGACGCGTGATCTGGTTGCGGGCTCCGGTCTGGAGTTCGAGGACCGCGGTGAGCATGAGCTGAAGGGAATCGAAGGTGCGCGGCGGCTCTACGCGGCGCGAACGTAGAGCACAGGCCGGACGACCTTAAGGCGCGATAACGAACCGGACGAGGCGCTTCATGACGTCGGCCACCTCGAGCTTGACGTCGATCTGCTCGCCCAACGGCAGGTCGTCACCCTCGCAGCGCGCGGTGACCGCCGGCTCCCTCAGCTGGACGGTGCCGCCACCGTCATTCTCGTCGATATCCACGACCACCGCCTGAAACGTTCGGCCGACGCTCGGCTCGAGGACCGCGGCCTCGACGGTCGAGACGATTCCCGACTCGTACTGCTGAGCGCGCCGGTTCGACACGTCCATCGTCTCGGGGAGATCTGGGAGTGCCGAGCGCGCCCATTTCGGTACGGCGGAGCCGCTGGAGACAGCGAGGCATACCTCGCCGACGTAGCGGTCGACGAGGCGGCGCAGAGGCGCCGTCGTGTGTGCGTACGTCGAGGCGACGCCGGCATGCACGGCCTTTTCCGGCGGCTTGCCGTCGAAGGCGAGATATCCCGAGCCGCGGAGGAGGACGGTCGACTCGGAGACGAACGCGGCGTGCATCGCAACCCGTGGATCGAGCTCGCGGACGAGGTCGGCGTACGTCACGTCCTCGGGCCAGGGAATCTCGAGCGCCTTCGCCGTTCGCCGCAGGCGAGCAACGGCTCCCCGGTCGGCCTTCGGCAGCGTGCGCAGCACGCCGACTCCGGCGCCCAGCATGAGCTCGGCCGCGCCCATTCCGGTCATCAACGAGATCTGCGCGTTCCAGCCTTCCACCGGAAACGGAGCCCGATACCGGAGGGTGTAGCCGTGCGAGCCCCTCTGCACCTCCTGCTCCGGGATCGGGAGGGTGATGCCTCCTCGCCGGGTCTCGCGCGCCTGCCGAAGCGTGCCGACCTCGCGCAGGAGCTGCAGCGACTCTGGCGCGGTGCCATCGTCTAGCGACCGCTGGACCTCCTCGTAGTCGAGCTTCTCGCGGCTGCGCACGAGAGCGCGGCGAACAGCGACCTCGATGCCCTCGCCTGTCTCGTCGACCTCCATGTCCCAGACGAGCGCGGGTCGAGTCTCATCCGGAAGCAGGCTGCCTGCGCCCTCGGAGATCTGCGGTGGATAGAGGCGCGCCTTGCCGTCCGGCGCGTACAGCGTCTGACCGCGTGCATGCGCCTCTCTGTCCATCGGCCCTCCGGGGGTGACGAACGCCCCGACGTCGGCAATCGCGTAGCGGACGCGGTAGCCGTTCCCGCGGCGCTCGAGGTGCATGGCCTGATCGAGGTCCAGCGACTCTGGTGGATCGATCGTGACGAACGGAATCGCGGTCTCGTCCGTTTTCGGAAGTCGGGGTGAGCGGACGGACTCGTCGGCGTCGGCCAGGACGTCGGCCGGAAAGGCCATCGGCACGCCAAGGCTCTCGCGCAGGTCCGCGAAGGCCGCCGCGATCTTGGCGTCGTCGGGGGCAGCGAGGCGGACACGACGCCGGGGCATCGAGAAGCCTAGGCCCGCGTCGTCACGGCGATCAGGTCGGCGAGGTTGACCAGCTGGATCGCGGCCCTCATCACAGTGACCCGGTCGTCTTCGGCGAGCTCAGGCGCTTCCCGCCAAAGCTCGCCGGCGGTCGCCAGGAGCTCCTGGATCTGCTCCGACTCCGTCGGATGCCCGTCGCGCTCGCGCGCAGCGTTCGCGGCCAGGCCGAGCGCGCCGATCACGTCGCGCTGGCGCGTCCACAGCATCGGCACCGCCATGGAGATGTACTGGTGGATGCGAGCAAACGTCAGAGGCTGGACGAGCGACGGCCCGCCGCGTGGCTCCGTGAGCGCCGGCGTTGGCTCGCCCTCGACGATCCCGCGTGCGGTTCCACCCAGCATCGCGCACAGCTGCAGGTCGTCGAAGCCAGAGAGCCTTGCCGAGCGGATCGATACGAGCAGCGAGTTCGGCTGGCGTCCGTACGGATAGTCGGATGCGTAGACGATCTGCTCCGGCGGCACCTGCCGGAAGAGATCGAGGAGGTCGAGCGCGCTCCAGACCGACGTGTCGAAGTAGACGCCTGGGATTCCGCCCAAGCGACCGGCGAGCGCCGCCATGTCCGCGATTCCCGCGTGCGCGATGATCAGCCGGACGCCCTCGTTTCGGCGGACGAGCGCCTCCAGGTTCTCGGCGATCGGCGGGAGGCCTCGGCCTCCGTGGATGAGGATCGGCACTCCCCGCTCCACCGCCAGCTCGAACACCGGCCCGAGCCGCTCGTCGTCGAGCGCAAAAGCTTGGGCGCGGGGATGGAGCTTGATTCCCCGCGCGCCGAGGTCGAGTGCGCGTCGCGCCTCGTCGATCGGGCTCGCGGTGAGGTCGAGGCGGACGAACGGGATGAGCCGGCCGTCCGAACGCTCCGCGTGGGCGAGCGTGCGATCGTTCGGAACGCAGAACCCAGGTTCTCGATCCGGCTCGTCGAGGCAGAAGACGAAGGCGCCGCTGAATCCGAAGCGGTCGAGAAGCGTCGAGAGCTCCTCGTAGCGGCCTCGCATGCCGTCGATGTCGTTCCCGAGATGTGTGTGGACGTCGAAGAGGTACGCGTCAGCGGGGACATCGGAGCGAAGCTCTGTCTCGTACCTCTCGACGATCGCCCGTGCCCGCTCGAGCAAGGTCACGCGCGCGATTCCTCCAGCGCAGCCCACACCCGCGGCGCCGTCATCGGGAGCTCTCGGAGCCGAATGCCGACCGCAGCGGCGACCGCATTCGCGATCGCGGGCGCGGCGGCAACCACCGGCGCCTCTCCAATTCCCTTGGCGCCAAAGGGACCGTCGGGAGCTGGCACCTCGACGATCAACGTGTCGATGTCCGGCACCCGCTCGGCGAGCGGGATCGCGTAATCCAGGAACGAACCGGTGAGGAGCTGTCCACTCTCGTCGTGCACGAGCTCCTCGTAGAGCGCCCAGCCCATGCCCTGGGCGGCGCCACCGCGCATCTGGCCCTCGACCAATGCGGGGTTGAGCGCGCGACCGACGTCTTGTGCGATGACGTGGGCGAGGAGCGTGACCTCGCCGGTCTCCTTGTCGACGCGGACGTGTGCGAGGTGGGCTGCGACCGACGGAGCGCCGCGCGTCTGCGCCGAGCCGCCGTGCCCCTCGATCGGCTCGTAGCGCCCGCCGAAACGGAGTGCCTTGGCGGAGATCTCCGCGACGGTGATCGAGTGGTCGGGCGAGCCGACCGCGCGCACGACTCCGTCGATTACCTCGAGGTCAGCCGGTGCGATCTCGAGCTCCTCCGACGCGGCTTTCAGCAGCTTCTCGCGTGCAGCCTCCGCAGCCTTCAGCACAGCCGCGCCGACCGTGTACGTGACCTTGGAGCCGCCGCTTGCGCCGGAATACGGACCGGTGGCGGTGTCGGCGGCGACCACTCGTATCTGGTCGGGCGACAGGCCGAAGGTCTCCGCTGCAATCGCGGCGAAGCCCGTATTCACGCCGCTCATGTCGACCGCGGACGTGACGATGGTCATCGTCCCGTCCTGGTTCACGCGGCAGACGGCCGCGGCCGGCTCGTTGCCGCCCGGCCAGTAGCCGGCGGCGAATCCCACTCCCTCGTTGTCGGGCAGCGAGTCGCGGGCCTGCCAGAGCGGATGCTCGCGGATGCGCTCGAGCACCTCGACCGCGCCCATGCGTGGAAACGGGTTTCCGCTGACGCCCACGTCGTTTTCGACGACGGCGTTTCGTAGCCGCAGCTCGAGCGGGTCGGCCTCGAGCTCGATCGCGAGCTCGTCCATGAGCGTCTCGAGGGCGAAGGCGGCGGTGGGGGCGCCGGGACCGCGGTACGCACCGAACGTGAACCGGTTCGTCTGGACGCCGTAGCCGCGGAGGTCGTGGGCCTCCCAGCGGTACGGTCCGGCGACGAGGAGCGATGTGATGCCCTCGACCCCCCAGCCCGCGTTCGAGCCACGGTCGACGATCATCCGGGCCGTAATCGCGGTCAGTGTGCCGTCCTTGCGCGCTCCGATCTTGAGGTGGGTCACCTGCGCGGAAGCGGGATTCGTCGCTTGGAAGTCTTCGGCGCGCGTGAGGACGACCCGCACCGGCCGCCGTAGCGCGAGGGCCGCGCCGGCTGCCAGCGGCTCCATCAGCGCCAGCTTGCCCCCGAAGGCACCACCCAGGGGCTCGGCGATGACGCGGATCTGCTCGAGCGGCAGCCCGAACGCGCGCGCCAGCTCGCGCTGGGTCACGAACGACCCTTGGGTGCTGGTCGAGACGACCAGGGTCTCGTTCGGCTCGAGCCACGCGGTGGCGACCTGGGGCTCGATGTACGCCTGGTACACCCACGGCGTTCGGAACCTCCCTGAAACCACGACGTCGCTCGCCTCCAGCAGCGCGGTTGCATCGCCGGCGTTGCGGTGGATGGTGTCCAGAACATTGCCGGAGAGCTGCTCTTCCTCGCCGTCCTCCTGCCCCTTGTCCACGCCTGCGTGGATCGACTCCAGATCCCCTCCACCTGCGTCCTCCTCGAGAACGCGGGCGAGCGCTCGGCCGGGCAGCATCGCGTCCTCGACGTCGACGACCGCGGGGAGCGGCTCGTACTCCACGACGACCGCTTCGACCGCGTCTTCCGCAGCTGCCTCGCTCTCGGCGACGACGAGCGCGACTGGCTGTCCGGCGAAGACGACCTCCGTGCGTGCCAGCGGCTCCGTCGTCCGGTCCGAGCCGGCCGACGCCAGGGGGAGGTCATCTGCGGTCAGGACGGCAACCACCCCGGGCATCGCGAGCGCTGCGTCACGCTCTACACGCTGAAGCAACGCGTGCGCCTCGGTCGAGAGGACGAGGCGGGCGTGAAGCAGTCCATGAACGTGACCATCCGCGGCGAAGCGGGTAGCGCCGGTCACCTTGTCGGGCGCGTCGACTCTTGGACGCGAGACGCCGATCACGCTCTCACTCATCGCACCTCTCCATGCGCTCCTGCGCGCGATCGAGCGCGCGACGAGCGACGACTCCCGCGAGGTGACGCCGGTACTCGACGGGCGCGAAGCGGTCGCCGTAGATCTCCGCGTCTGCGAGCGCGTCGAACGGATCGGCGTCGGCGGGAAGCAGGAACGGGTGCGAGCCGACGCCGGTAACGGCCACCCTCTGTTTCCCATCGCGGGTTACCTGCGCCGCAGTGCCAGCAAGCGCGAACCCCGAGGCCGGATGCTCGACCTTCACATACGCGGAGCCCGATCCAGCAACAAGAGGGAAGACGACCTCGGTGATCAGCTCTCCCGGGGCGAGCGCGGTCGTGAACGGTCCGACGAAGAACTCCTCCGCGGCGAGCGTTCGCTCGCCGTCGGCTGCGCGCAAGACGAGCTCGGCGCCGAGCGCGAGCACGACCGCCGGCATATCGGAGGCGGGGTCGGCGTGCGCGAGGCTCCCGCCGAGCGTTCCCCGGTTGCGGACCTGCAGGTCGCCGATCTCGGCGGCGCACTCGGCGATCGCGGCGAACGACGGCCGCTCCAGCTCCGACGCGCTCTCGAGCGTGTCCCAGGTCGTGAGCGCGCCGAGGCGTAGCTCGTTGTCGCGCAGGTGAAAGCCACCGAGCTCGAGGCGTCCGATGTCGACGAGGACGCTCGGCCGCACGATCCGCAGCTTCATGACCGGGAGGAGCGACTGACCGCCCGCGAGCGCCTTCGCCTCCGGGTCGGCGAGCGCATCGAGCGCCTCGTCGAGCGTGGAGGCCCGGACGTGCCGGACCGCGGCAGGAATCATGCCGCGGCCTCTTCGCGAAGTGTCGCCGCCGCGGCGCGCACCGAGTCCACGATCGACTGGTACCCCGTGCAGCGGCAGAAGTTTCCCTTGAGCGCGCGGCGGATCGTCGCGTCGTCGGGGTCGGGCTCTCGCGAGAGAAGATCGGACGCGGTCAGGATCATCCCGGGCGTGCAGAAACCGCACTGGAGCCCGTGCTGCTCGACGAACGCGCGCTGAATCGGATGCTGCACGCCGTCGGGGGCGAAGCCCTCGATAGTCGTCACCTCGGCGTCTTCCGCCTGGACCGCGAGCATCGTGCAGCTCTTTACCGCGCGCCCACCGACGAGGACGGTGCACGCGCCGCATTGGCTCGTGTCGCAGCCGACGTGCGTGCCCGTGAGCCCGAGTCCGTCCCGGAGGGCATGGACGAGCAGCGTCCGCGGCTCGACCTCGAGCGAGTGGGGCTCGCCGTTGACGATGAGCTCGAATCGCCGGGTCGCGGACATCTGCCCAGTCTATGCAGGCGCGATCGGCTCACTTCGGTGAAGCGAATGCGCCGTAGAATCGAATCCCGGTGGAGGCCGTCGAGGTCGAAGAGATCACGCGCGTCTTCGAGCCGCGGCGGCGCAGTGGGACGCGCGTCGTCGCTCTCGACGATGTATCGCTGACCGTTCCGACCGGCGAGATCCACGGCCTCCTCGGCCCGAACGGAGCAGGCAAGACGACGTTGGTGAAGATCCTCTCCACGGTTCTTTTGCCGACGTCGGGGAAGGCACGGGTCCTCGGCCACGATGTCGTCGCCGAGACCGAAGCCGTTCGCCCCCTCATAGGCATCGTGTTCGGCGGCGAGCGAGGCCTCTACTGGCGCCTCAGCGGGCGTCAGAACCTCGAGTACTGGGGCGCGCTCTACAAGCTCTCTACGCGTGCTGCGAAAGCGCGGGCGCAGCAGCTACTCGAGCGCGTCGGCATGGTCGACAAGGCGGACGAGCGGGTCGAGGAGTACTCCCGCGGCATGAAGCAGCGACTCCACCTTGCCCGCGGTCTGATGGGCGACGGCAAGGTGCTGTTCCTCGACGAGCCGACAACCGGCATGGATCCGCTCGCAGCGCGCGAGTTCCGGACGCTGATCGGCGAGCTCCGTGACGAGGGTCGGACGATCCTGCTCGCGACGCACGACATGGTCGAGGCCGAGATGGTCTGCGACCGGGTCACGCTGATCGACCGCGGCAAGGTCATCGCGACCGAGTCCCCGCGGACGCTCGGGCACGTGCTCTCGCGCTTCCAGCGGATCGACGTCGAAGGGGTCCCTCGGGCCGTCCTCGACGAGATCCGGGCGATCCACGGCGTAACGAGCGTGACGGCGGTCGACGGCGCGGGCACGCGGATCGAGGTCGACGAGGAAGGAGCGACGCAACTGGTGCTGGAGCAATTGGTCAACGCGGGCGCGACCTCGGTGCGCACGAGCCTGCCGAGCCTCGAAGAGGTGTACGTGCAGCTGATCGGCGAGCGCGGGATGGAGATCTAGTGGGAGGGTTCCTTGCCGGCTTTCGGCTCGAGTTGCAGGTGGTCCGTGCGAACCCCGACGCGCTGATCCCGCTCTTGACTGCGCCGCTCTTCGCAGTCATCTTCCTGGCGATCGTGCGCCAGAGCGGGCGATCGGACCTCGAGCCCGATGCGCTGATGGCGCCGGTCCTCATGTCGCTCTGGTGGATCGCGCTCGTCCAGGCCGGCTCGATGATCACCGCGGACCGGTGGCAGGCAGTGCTCGAGCCGTTGATCGCTTCGCCCACCGGACTCGCCTCGGTCCTCGTCGGACGGGTCGCGTGCCTCATGTGCGTTGGGTTGCTCTCGTTCTTCGAGGTTTGGCTGGCGGGCTGGCTCATCTTCGGGGTTTCCATCCCGTTTGAGCATCCGCTGCAGCTCGCTATGACACTCCTCGCGACCGCGTTCGCCATGACTGGCACAGCTGTCGCGTTTGCGGCGCTGTTCGTCATGACGCGAAACGCCTACACGTTCATCAACTCGGCCAGCTTCCCCTTCTACGTCCTCGGGGGCGTGCTCGTTCCGGTCGCGTTTCTCCCGGACTGGATCGAGCCCGTCTCGAGCGTGCTCTTCCTCTCCTGGAGCGCGGACCTGCTGCGAGCGAGTCTCAAAGAGCCTGCGGTGGACGACTTCTGGGGCCGCCTGGGGATGGTGCTCGTGCTCGGGGCGATCACCTTCGCCATCGGGCGCGCGGTGCTGTTCCACGTCCTTCGGCGCATGCGCGCCAGAGGCGAGTTGGCGACGGCGTAAACGTGGCGACGACGCTCAACGTCATGCGCCACGCATTCCATGCAGGGCTCGCCGACTATCGCGCGATCTTCACCTGGCGGAGCTGGCTCGCAGGCTGGTACGTGCGCGTGCTCTTCCAGGTTGGATTCTTCGCGCTGATCGGCGAGCGACTTGGCGACGACGAGAAGACTTCATACCTCTTGATCGGCAACGCAATGCTGATCGCGGGACAGCTCGGAGTCTTCTCGCTCAACATGACCTCGGCCGAGCGCTGGACGGGAACTCTTCCGCTCCTCGTCGCCAGCCCCTCGAGCCCTGTCCTCGTCTTCTCTGCGCGCGGCGCTTACCTCGCTGTGGACGGCGCCTTGAGCGCGCTCGCCGCGCTGTTCGTCGCGGGGGCGATTTTCGGTATCGATCTGCCGTGGCCGAGGGTTCTCGCGGTCATTCCCGTCACTCTCGTCATCGCGCTCGCGTCCTACGGGTTCGGGACGTTCCTCGCCGGGGTCGTCTTCCGCTTCCGCAGCATCAACAGTCTCGTGGTCGTGACGACGTACGTCTCGCTCATGGCCGCGTGCGGAGTGAACGTGCCGCTCTCCTACTATCCGGAGCCGCTCGAGCTGCTCTCGCGGTTCCTCCCTCTCACGAACGGGCTGCTCGCGATCCGCGGCGTGTTCGACGGGTCGCCGGCCGGCGAGATCGTCGGGAACGCCGCGCTCGAGATGGCAGTCGGGTTCGGCTGGATGACTGCCGCTCTCCTGAGCTTCAACCGGCTCGCGTCACGCGGACGGCGCGACGGATCGCTCGACTACGGCGCCTGACGGGTCAGGCGGCGAACGCGGCGAGCTTCTCGCGAAGGTACGCGAGGTACGGCTGCGGGTCGATCGTCGGTGATCCGGTAAGCCGCTCGATCGTCTCCTTGGGTGTGAGCTTGCGCCCGAGCGAGTAGAGGTTCTCGGTGAGCCACGCAGACAGCCCCTCGAGCTCGCCTGCCTCCATCTGCGCGTCGAGGTCGGGAATCGCGTTCTGCACGACGGACCAGATCTGGAGCGAGATCACGTTGCCGAGGGCGTAGGTCGGGAAGTAGCCGATCCCGCCGCTCGACCAATGGACGTCCTGGAGGACGCCACGCGCGTCGTCCGGCACGTCGACCCCGAGCAGCTCCCGCATTCCCTCGCTCCACGCCTCGGGGAGGTCTTTCGGGGCCAGCGTCTCCTCGATCAGGCGGCGCTCGATGTTGAACCTGAGGATGATGTGGAGGCTGTACGTCGTCTCATCGGCCTCCACGCGGAGCAGCCCCGGCTCGGCGCGGTTGATCGCCGCCATGAAGTCGTCGAGGTCGACGCTTGCGAGCTGCTCGGGGAACGTCTCCTGCAGCGGCCCGTACCAGTGCGACCAGAACGGACGGCTGCGCGCGACCAGGTTCTCCCACGTCCGGCTCTGGGACTCGTTCAGGCCGAACGACGGCGAATTCGCGAGCGGCGTCCGCTCGAGCGAGGAGGCGATGCCGTGCGCGTACAGGCCATGTCCGGCTTCGTGCATCGTCGACCAGAACGAATCGAGCCCGGTCGGGTGGTACCTCGTCGTCAGGCGAACGTCGCGCGAGGAGAACGACGTGCAGAACGGATGAACAGTGGGATCGAGCCTCCAGGAGCCGTCTACGAACCCGACCGTAGCGAGGACCCGCTCCGCGAACTCGCGCTGGAGCTCGGGCGCGTAGGGCACGTCGAGGAACGACGCGTCGATCGGTGGCGCCTCCCGCACCAGCTCAGCCAGGACTGGCTGAATCGTGTCGAAGACCTCCGCGACCTCTGTGGTCTTCATGAACGGCTCGAAGTCGTCGAGGAGCGGTGTGTACGGGGAATCGTCCCACTCGAAGCATTCGGCATAGCGCTTCTTCAGGTCGAGATTCCGCTCGAGCGTCGGGAGGAAGGAGGCGAAGTCGTTGTTGGCGCGGGCATCGACCCACACTTGGTGCCCCTGCGCGCCGGCGAGGAGCATCTCGGAGCGCAGATCCGTGGGGATGCGCGTGGCTTTCTCCCAGTCGTGACGCGTCACGCGAATCAGGCTTGCGTCCTCGGACTCGTACTCGAGCGACTCCTCATGCGGACGGAGCCGTTCGAGCAGTGCTCCGATCTCGCCGTCGACGAACTTTTCGTGGGCGATGCGACCGAGCGTCGCGACCGCCTCCGACCGTGCCGGACCGCCGAGCGTGGGCATCTTCACGCGCTGATCCCATAGACCCAGGAAAAACATCCGCCCGAGATCCGAGATCTCGGCGAGCCGCTCGCGGAGCGTGCGGAGGTCGGCGTCCACGGCAGTCGACTCTACCCAGGCGGGGTAGGATCGGCGGCCGTGAACGTTCTGATCGTCGGCGACACCGTCAGGACGCCGGAGCTGCGCCACGAGGTGCCGCTCGGGATACCGGACCCCTTTTTCTATGCCGAGGTCGCCGACAGGCGCGTTGTCGCGATCAGCGCGATGGAGGCGACCAGGATCGAGAGTTTGGGAACAGGGCTCGAGGTGCGCCCGACCGAGGAGTTCGGCGCCGACGAGATTCGGCGGAGTGGCGTCGACGTTCATACCGCGCGCACCGAACAGGCCGTACGTATTGCGCAGGGGCTCGGGATCGGCGCCGCGACCGTGCCGCGCGACTTCCCACTCGGGATCGGCGATGCGCTTCGTGGCGTGGGCGTGGAGCTGACCGTCGATCAGAATCTCTTCGACGACCGCCGGCGCAGGAAGAGCGAGCACGAGCTTGCCGGGATCCGGCGCGCGCAGAAGGCGGCCGAAGCTGGGGTCGCGGTCGCCCGCGACCTCCTTCGCCGTGCAGAGCGCTCGAACGGAGGTCTCGAGGTCGACGGCGAGACGCTCACATGCGCGCTCGTCAAGGAGCGCATCCAGACCGAGTTTCTCACCCACGGCGCGCTCGCCGAGGAGATGATCGTCTCGCACGGGCTCCAGACCGCGGTCGGCCATGATATGGGCTCGGGCCCGATCGCCGCGGACGACGTCGTCCTGCTCGATCTCTTCCCGATCGATCTCGAGTCCGCGTGCTACGCGGACCTGACGCGCACGTTCGTCGTCGGCGACGCGCCGGATGCCATCCGCGAGTGGCACCACCTCTGCCGAGAGGCGCTCGAGCTAGCGGTGGCCGAGATCCGGCCGGGAGTGAACGGCAGCGCCGTCCACCGTCTCGTCTCGGAGTTCTTCGCGGAGCGAGGATTCCCGACCCTCCTCACCAAACCCGAGGGGGAGGTGCTGAGAGACGGCTTCTACCACGGGCTAGGACACGGCGTCGGGCTCGAGGTGCACGAGTCGCCCGGCATCGGCATGCTCGGTGAGGAGCTTGTCCCGGGTGACGTGATCACGATCGAGCCCGGCCTCTATCGCCACGGGTTCGGTGGCGTTCGGGTAGAGGATCTCCTGCTCGTCACCGACGACGGCTGCGAGCGCCTGACCGACTGTCCCTACGAGTTGGAGGTCACGGCGTGACGGGGCTCGCGCGCTCCTCGGGCGGCGCTGAGGACGACGGGCCGGAGGGCACAGTATGAGTAATACGGGCCCGGAGAGCACGGCGTCGTCAGCGGCGTCAGGTGACGGCGAAGCCGGGCTCCGCCCGGCGGGAGCCGACGCCGGCGAGGGGCGCGAGCAGGCCATCGAGACGCTGCTCGCCGAAGAGCGCCGGTATCCGCCTCCCGAGGAGTTCTCCGAGCAGGCGAACGCGAAGGCCGACATCTATGACATCCCCTTCGAGGAGTTCTGGGAGCGGGAGGGACGCGAGCGCGTCACCTGGTTCGAGCCGTACTCATCCCTGCTCGAGTGGGAGCTTCCCTACGCGAAGTGGTATCTCGGCGGGAGGATCAACGTCGCCTACAACTGCCTCGATCGTCACGTCGAGGCGGGGCTTGGGGACAAGGTCGCGTACTACTTCGAGGCGGAGCCTGTCGACGAGCGAGCAGCGATTACCTACGCTCAGCTCCTCGAGGAGGTCGTCAAGGCAGCGAACGGGTTGAAGGCGCTCGGGGTGGGCAAGGGCACTCCGGTCGGCATCTACATGGGCATGGGGCCGGGTCTACCGGTGGCGATGCTCGCGTGCGCGCGCCTCGGAGCGCCGCACACCGTCGTCTTCGGAGGCTTCTCGGCCGAGGCGCTCGCCGACCGGCTGAACGACATGCGCTGCGAGATCCTCCTGACCCAGGACGAGGGCTGGCGCCGTGGGCAGACGGTTCCGCTCAAGAAGAGCGCCGATGAGGCGCTCGAGTCCTGCCCGGGGGTGAGGAAGGTCGTCGTCGGCCAGCGCACGCGGGCCGAGGTGCCAATGACGGAGGGGCGCGACTTGAGCTGGTCCGAGCTCGTCGAGGGACAGCCCTCGGACGCCGCCTCGTGTCCATGCGAGCCGATGGACTCGGAAGATCTTCTCTATCTCCTGTACACGAGCGGGACGACCGCGAAGCCGAAGGGGATCGCGCACACAACTGCGGGGTACCTGGTCGGCGCGGCGACTACACACCATTACGTCTTCGATCTGAAGCCGGACACCGATGTTTTCTGGTGCGCTGCGGACATCGGCTGGGTCACGGGGCACAGCTACATCGTCTACGGGCCTTTGTGCAACGGGTCGACGAGCGTCCTGTATGAGGGCACGCCCGACTTCCCCGACAAGGATCGCTGGTGGGAGATCGTCGAGCGCTACGGCGTGACCATCCTCTATACGGCGCCGACGGCGATCCGGGCGCACATGAAGTGGGGGCCGGAGCATGCGGGCAAACACGACCTCTCTTCGCTGCGGCTGCTCGGAACCGTCGGCGAGCCGATCAACCCGGAAGCCTGGATCTGGTACCGCGAGCACATCGGCGCCGACCGCCTGCCCGTCGTCGACACGTGGTGGCAGACGGAGACCGGGATGATCATGCTCACGCCGCTTCCGGGTGTGACCACGACCAAGCCAGGCGCCGCGACGAAACCGTTTCCGGGAGTCGAGGCGGCCGTCGTCGACGACCGGGGGCAAGAGGTCGGGCCAGGCGAAGGTGGCTATCTGGTGCTGAAACGACCGTGGCCCGCGATGACGCGTGGGATCTTCGGCGACCCCGAGCGGTTCCGCACCACCTACTGGGAGCGCTTCCCTGGGATGTACTTCGCCGGCGACGGCGCCCGGATCGACGAGGACGGCGACTTCTGGCTGCTCGGGCGGGTGGACGACGTCATGAACGTGTCCGGGCATCGGATCTCCACGATCGAGGTCGAGTCCGCGCTGGTCGACCACCCGAGCGTGGCCGAAGCCGCGGTCTGCGGTCGCGCGGATGGGCTCACGGGACAGGCGATCGTCGCCTTCGTGACCTTGAAGGGCAGCGAGGAGGCCTCGGTGGAGATGCTCGATGTTCTCCGCAATCACGTCGCGCAGAAAATCGGCCCGATCGCCAAGCCCGCGAACATCGTCTTCACACCAGAGCTTCCGAAGACTCGCTCGGGGAAGATCATGCGCCGGCTCTTGCGAGATGTCGCCGAGGAGCGTCCGCTCGGAGACACGACGACGCTCGCGGATCCCGCGGTCGTCGCCGAGATCGCGGAACGCTCGATCGCTCAGCCAAGCGAGGAGTAGCTGTCTGCCTAGCCTCGATGCTGGATCGGTAATTCACGGCGGGCTGGCTGACGGCCACGACACTGCGCCGCCTCGCTGCCCTCCCTCAGTATCTAGCGGCTGCTAGGAGGTCCGGAGCGCGTCGCGCCCGCGAATAGCGAGCAGCCTGCCGTTCAGGGAGAAGTAGTAGGTCCGCTCAGTGGCGATGCCTGGCGAGTACTTCCCCAGCGGAAGGCGCCACACGATCTCTCCGTTCGAGATCCGCGCAGCGTAGGTCCGCTTCTCGAGCGTCGAGAAGAAGACGTACTTTCCGACGACCACCGGCGCGCCGAGAATCCGTCCCGGCGTGTCGGCCTGCCAGAGCTCGCGACCGCTCGTCGCTCGGAGCGCGCGGAGCTTCCCGTCGAAGCCACCGACGAATACGACGCCGTCGGACACCGCCGGGGTCGTGTAGCCGAGACCACCTACGCGGGCAGTCCACAGCAGATTGCCGTTCTCCGCGTCGAGCGCGACGACCTTGCCCGAACGCGCGACCGTGTAAAGTCGCGCGCCGTCCGTCGAGGGGCTCGCGTAGAAGCTCTCGTAGCGAAAGGCATCTCGCCGGATGTACGTGGACCAGATTCGCGCCCCGGTCTTCCTGTTCAGACAGAAGACGGATCCTGCGTACGTGCTGATACAAGCTCGGAGGCCGTAGATGGACGGGCTGGCGTTGATTCGCCCTCTCGTGTCGTAGGCCCAGCGGATGCGTCCCGAGTCGGACTTGACTGCGAAGAGCCGGCCGTCCGTCGATCCGAAGTACGCGAGCCCGTCCACGACGACCGGCGAGGACTCGACCTTGCCGGCCGTCCGCACCTGCCAGAGGCGGCGTCCGCGCTCACGATCGAGGGCGGTGACGGTCCCATCTCGAGAGCTCACGATCAGCCGAGGGCCGTCGATCGCGGGCGTCGACGGCTTGGTTCCACCGAAGTCGCGGCGCCACCGAATCTTCCCGGTTTCGGAGTCGATGGCAAACACCTCTCCCTCGAATGCGTTGACGTAGAGCGTTCCGTCGCAATAGCTCGGTGGATACTCGATGTAGCTCCCGAGACCTCGTGTCCAGAGGATCTTGCGCGCGGGAAGGCCGAGATTGAGAGAGGGCCGTGCTAGCGAGCGTTGGGGATCTCCACCGAATGTCCGCCAGCAGCGCCGATCGGCCGTCGGCTTCGACGGCGGAGGAGGTCGCGGAGGCGGGGGTCGAGGCTCGGGAGGCGTCGTCGCCGTTGTCGTCGTGGCCTCCGACACCGTCACGTCGTCGAGTTCCGTGTCCAGCGCTCCTAGCGGCCGGTCGTCGGTGAGCCCGATCGCGACGAGGAGTCCGCCGAGCGCGATGACCAGCACAAAGACCGCCAGGATGATCCACTTGAGAGCTCTCGGCATACGCAGAGGACCGGTCGACCCGGCCTGCCCTCAGTGTGCCAGCAGCCGCGGAGCCTGCCGAGAGCTCGCGATGCCAACGGCCGTGAGGGCGAACACACCCCAGGTGAGTGGATCCTCGAAAAAGCCCGCGTACAGGAGTGAATGCACGACGAGAACGAGGAGGACGGCCGCAAGCGCCACACTCAGCGTGCGGTCACGCGCCGCCAGTAGCCACAGCGCCCAGCCCGCGGCGCCGAGCGTCCAGAGGTAAAGCGCGAAGCCGAGCACGCCGAGCTCCGCCAGCACCGTGAGCGGTGTCGTGTGGGACGCGTTTCGGCTCGGCGAGCCCCGGCCCGACTCCTCTGCGCTTGCCCGTGGTTGGCCCCCGACTCCGACGCCTGCGACGGGGCGGGCTCGGAAGGCGTCGAGGGTGACGTTCACGAGTCGTGAGCGGCCGCTCGTCACATCCCTGGCCGAGCGCCCGTTCACGGCATCCGCGGCAACCGCAGCCGCGGCCAACGTCGCGACGAGCGCGCAGGCGACCAGCAGAACCCGAAGTCGCCGACCCAGCCCGACGAGTGCCACCGCGAAGGTGACGACGAAGAGCGCGACGAAGCTCGACTGCGAGTACGAGTAGAAGAGCCCCCAGAAGAGGAACACCCCGGCGACGGTCGCCGCGACCCAGTCGATCGTCCTTCCCCGGCGCAGCAGGACGACAACGAGGAGCACCGCGATTGGCACGATCAGGTAGCGGCCGTAGAGGCTCGGATCCTTGAAGAGCGAGGTGACGCGAAAGAAGGTCGTGTACGCGTTGGCGACTTCGACATCGCGGGCGAAAAAGAGCGTTCTCGTCTGCGCCTGCCAAACTCCGATGGCGGCGAAGAGCACGCCGAGCGCGACGACGGTCAGCACGAGCGCGCGGGGCAGCCACGAAGCTCGCGGGGCACGGGCGACGACGGCGAGGCCCGCGGTGAAAGGAAACATGAAGAACGCGAGTGCGATCGCGCCCGCGCGCTCGTCCCACGTCCAGAGGTAGGAAGTTCCGGAAAAGGCGACGAGCGCCGCGAGTGGCAGCGCGAGCAGGAAGGGCGGAGGTGTAGGCCGCCTGCCCCGCACCATTCGGTAGCCAAGCGCGAGCACCGATGACGCGAGCACGAGGTAGAGCGGCAGGAGGAGGAAGGCCTCCTCCTCGCCGAGCTCGATGGGGATGCGGAACGGAGCCACCGTAAGGAGCGCAACCGGGACGATTGCCGGATAGCGCACGAACGGGACTGCTCCGAGAACGACTGCGACCGTCCCGACACCGACGAGCGCGATGCCCTCGCGCTCGGTGAAGAGCAGCTCGAGGTCGTCGTCGCCGACCAGGAAGCGCGCGAGTCCCGCCGTACCAACCCCGAGCAGCGCGAATCCGAGGATCGGGAGAAAGCGATCGCGCGGAAGCAGCACCAGCACGGCGCCTAGCGCGCCGACGACCGCGGCGATTTGGGCGGCATCCACCGTGCCGAAAGTTACGCGTTGCGATTGAATAGCGCGGTGCTCGACGGACTCCAGCGCGCGCTCGTCCTCGCGCCGCACACCGACGATGGCGAGCTCGGCTGCGGCGGGACGATGGCGAAGCTCGTCGACGGGGGTTGCGAGGTGCGGTACGTGGCGTTCTCGATCGCGACCCGCTCGCTTCCGCCAGGCTTCGAGCCGGACACGCTCGCTCGCGAAGTTCGTGAGGCGACCGCGGAGATCGGCATCCCCGAGGAGTGCCTGACGGTTCACGACTTCGACGTCCGCACCTTTCCCGAGCGCCGGCAGGACCTCCTCGAGCTGCTCGTCTCGCTCTGGGAGGAGTGGCGGCCCGAGATCGTCTTCCAACCGTCACATCACGACGTGCACCAGGATCACCAGACGATCGCCCAGGAGGGCCTCAGGGCCTTCAAGCGAACGACGATCCTCGGCTACGAGGTCCCCTGGAACAACTTCGACTTCTCCTACGGCGCGTACATCGCGCTCGAGAAGCGACACATCGAGCGCAAGGTCGCGGCGCTCGCGCGCTACGCCTCGCAGCAGCACCGGCGCTATGCGGATCCCGAGTACGTCTGGAACCTCGCCCGCGTCCACGGCGTGAATGTCAACCGCGAGTACGCGGAGTGCTTCCAGGTGTACCGGATCGTCGCCTAAGCGCCTTAAGGCCACCGAAACTGCGGACGGGAAGATGACACGGTGCGGACATCGATCGCGGTGTCGTCGAACTCGAGGTCCGGCTTGACCACAGCCTTGCCGCGTCGAAGTGTCGCGTTCGAATCCGGACACCGGATCTACGAAAAGGAGGGCACATGCTGAAAGTCGCCGCGGTACTCGTGGCCCCTTGGCGCGCTGGTAACCGTCCAGCTCGCGTTTGGAGGCACCGATCAGGCGGGCTCGTGGACAGTGTTCGTCGGGGAGCAGAAGAAGGCTCCCGCGGGAACGCCTAAACAGACATTTCTCAACCAGTTCTTCCCCGGGCAGCTGACGATCAACGCCGGGGACAAGGTCACGTTCAGCTCGGTCGGTTTCCACACCGCGTCGTACACCAGTGGGAAGCCGTTCCCACCCCTCCTCCTGCTTCCCAAGGGCAAGGTCTACGAGAACATCGTCGACTCGGCCGGGCAGCCGTTCTTCTTCGACGGAGAGCAGAAGTTCGAATACGGCCTGGGGCTGTTCGCACCCGCAGGCCCGAAGACGATCACGCGTGGCAAGTTCGCGAGCTCAGGCGTAATCGTCGCGCAGAACCCGAAGAAGCCCGTGACGGCGACGTACACGTTTCCGCAAGCGGGCAAGTTCAAGATGGTCTGCCTGATCCACCCGCCGGACATGGCGATGAACATCGTCGTCAAGCCGAAGGGCGGCTCGGTGCCGACCGCCGAGGACGTGGCGGCGCGCGCGCAAAAAGAGCTGGATGCCGCCTGGGCGACGGGTAAGGCGCTCGTCGCACAGAAGCCGCCCGCGAACACGATCTACATGGGCGTCGAGAGTGCGAAGACCCCAGGGGGCAGGACGACCGTCCTCGACTTCGTCCCGAACCTCACCACCGTCAAGGCGGGCACGAAGGTCAACTTCGTCGTCAAGGCGCCGACGGAGGCGCACAACGCCGCCTTCGGACCGCTCAAGTACCTCGACAAGCTCTTCAAACAGACAGATCTCTTCCCGATGGGGCCGAATTCGCCGAACCAGGTGACGCCGTTCTTCGTCTTCGGGAGCGATCCGCCAGGAACGCCGTACGAAGGCGGGACGATGCACGGCAATGGGTTCTACGCGACCCCGCTCCTTGACGCGATCAAAGGGCGCGCCACCCCCGACCTCGATCAAGGTGACCTTCACCCAACCGGGGAAGTACCACTTCATCTGCCAGCTCCACGGGTCTGACATGGCCGCGGACATTCGCGTCACCAAGTGAGAAAGACGATCGTCGGAGGATCGGGAGCGCTCGGCGCGCTCTTGATCCTCCTCGTGGGGCTGGTGTGGATGCCCTCCGCAGCGGGCGGAAGCGAAGGGACGCTGCGCGAGTACTGGATCGCGGCCGTTCCTGTGACCTGGGACGTCGCCCCGAACGGGCGCAATGCGATCGAGCACGAGCACTTCGCACCGCGCGAGACGAAGTTCACGACGATCATCTACAAGCGGTTCACGCGCGACTGGGCGAAGCCGATGACGAACCAGCCCGGATCCAACGCTGACAACGACGGCATTCCGGGGCCGTTGCTCAGGGCACGCGTCGGCGACAAGATCGTCGTCCACTTCAAGAATCTCGACAACGAGTTCGAGCGGCCTCACTCGATGCACTTCCACGGCGTGCACTACCCGTTCGGCTCGGATGGCGCCTACATCCCGGGCTTCTCCACCAAAGGAGGAAACGTCAAACCGGGTGACACGTGGACCTACCGGCTCGACGCAGCCGAGGACACCGCGGGAGTCTGGCCGTACCACGATCACTCGCCCTCGATGTCCGACTCGATCGCCGGCGGGATGTACGGCGCCCTGTCGATCCTCGGCGAGAACGAGGATCCGCCCGACCGGGAGTTCGTCGTCTACTTCGCCGAGCACAACGAGTTCAGAACGGTCAACGGCCGTGCGTTCGTCGGGAACACCCCGGTGTTTCGGGCGAAGGTGGGCGAGGTCGTGCAGTGGGACGTGCTGGCGATCGGAGACCTCCATCACACCTTCCACGTGCACGGGCACCGTTGGCAGATCCCCCAGCGCTCGGGGGACATCGGCTCCGAGGATACGCGCACGATCGGTCCGGCCGAGAGCTTCGCGGTTCGCTGGCGCGAAGACGTCGCGGGCATGTGG
>Ga0136616_10000387_pt1 | contig 20410 bp, 21 predicted proteins | sample AntDrymUQ2992106_2_FD_106648 | JGI IMG/M metagenome (GOLD analysis project Ga0136616, IMG submission 106648) | Polar desert sand microbial communities from Dry Valleys, Antarctica - metaG UQ299 (21.06) | ecosystem: Environmental > Terrestrial > Soil > Desert | place: Antarctica: Dry Valley... | reverse complement strand
GCCGCCCGCCGGTCCCGGCAGCCGTGCGCTTGAGCGCGGGTCCGCGCGTGCCGTGCCGTTCCCTGATGGCTCAGTGCGTGGTGAACACCTGCTCATACTCCAGCCGGGGCAGCCGGTCGAACCATGCGTCCGGGCCCGGCTTGCCGATGTTGATCACGACGAGAGCGCGGCGCCGACCGCCCGGGAAGAACTCCTGGCTGACCTTGTCGGCGTGGAAGCCCGTCATCGGCCCGGCGGCGAGGCCGATCGCCCGGACACCGAGGATGAAGTACCCGACCTGCAGGGTGGCGTTGAGCACCGCGGACTCGACCCGCGCCTCCTCCTCGGCGAAGAAGACGTCCTTCGCCTGCGGGAACACCGGGAACTGCTCGGGCAGGTGCTCGTGGAACTCGAGGTCGGCGGCGAGCACGGCGACGAGCGGGGCCGCCGCGGTCTTGCGCTGGTTGCTATCCCACAGCAACGGGACAAGCCGGCTCCTCGCCTGCTCCGACCGGACCGTTGCCACCCGCAGTGGCTGCTGGTTGAACGAGGTCGGCGCCCACTTCACCAGGTCGTAGAGCGCGGCGATCTGCTCGTCACTGACCGGCTCCTCGGTGAAGGTGTTCGCCGTGCGTGCCTCACGAAACAGCAGATCCTGCGCGCTCCTGTCGAGTAGCACGTGGTTGGACGACATCGGCCTGTCTCCTTCCTGCGGTAGATAATGATCAGACGTGGTGCGATCTGTGTCGGGGTGGGTCAGGGCGGCGCCGCCGCGGGACCGGACGGCTCGGCGGTGAGCTCCCCGGGCGCGGACACCGGGCCGGAGCGGCGCAGCCAGAGCATCAGCGCGACGCCCAAGGCCGCGATCACCGCCGCACCCCACAGCGCCTCGGCCTGGCCGTTGGCCAGCGCCTGGATCCGCTGGTCTGCGTCGGCCGGCTGGCCCGCGCGTTGGGAGATGATGGTCAGGACGGCGACGCCGAGCGCCCCTCCGACCTGCAGGGTGGTGCTGATCAGGCCGGAGGCCGCGCCCATCGCCGGGCCGCGCACACCGCTGGCGCCGACCACGAACGCAGCCACGAGTGCGGCGCCGCAGCCAAGGCTCCACACCATGGCGGGCAGGACGAACGAGGTCACGATGTGGCCGCTGGCCCCGAGCGAGACCGCCCACCAGGCGAGCCCGGCGGCCTGGATCCCCAGGGCGGCGGTCAGCGCGTCCACGGGGGAGATGCGCCCGAACAAGCGGGGCATCAGGTTCGAGCCGAGGAACAGGCTCGCGCTGATCGGCAAGGTCCACAGTGCCGCCTGCAGCGGGGCGTAGCCGCGGACCAGTTGCAGGAAGAGCGTGAGGACCAGGAAGACACCGAAGAGCAGCGCTCCGGCGACGATGTTCGCCGCGTTGCCGAGCACCACACCGCGCATGCGCACAAGGACCAGCGGGATCACCGGCGCCTGCGCCGTCGCCTGGCGGACCGCGAACGCGACGAGCAGCACGGCCGCCCCGGCGAGCTCCAGCACCACCGTGGTCGAGGTCCAGCCCTGCACGCCGCCGCGCAGCAACGCGAGCAGCAACAGGCACAGCCCACCGGCGCCGGTGACGACGCCGAACACATCGACGCCGCCAGCGGCCGCCGGCGGGGTCGCCGTGAGCAACCGGGCGCCGACCGCCAGGACGGCGATGACGATCGGGACGTTGATCAGGAAGGCCCACTGCCAGGCGATCGTGGTGAGCAGGCCGCCGGCCACGGTGCCCGCGGCGCCGGCGATGCCGCCGATGCCGCCGAAGATGCCCAGCGCCTTGAAGCGTGACGGCCCCTCCGGGAAGGTGTCGGTGACCAGCGCGAGCGCGGCCGGGGCGACGAGGGCGGCGCCCAGCCCCTGCGCAGTGCGCGCGGCCACGATGTGCCACGCCTCGGTGGAGATCCCGCACGCCAGGGAGGCGAGGCCGAACCAGGTCAGGCCGAGGAAGAGCACCCGGCGTCGGCCGAGCAGGTCCGCCGCACGGCCACCGAGCATCATGATCCCGCCGAAGGCGAGGATGTAGGCGTTCATCACCCAGGCCAGGTCGGTCGGGGAGAAGCCCAGATCCCGCTGGATGGACGGCAGCGCGACGTACACGATGCTGGCGTCGAGGACGACGATGAACTGGGTGACCGCGAGGACGCTGAAGACGATCCAGGGGTTGTGGCGCCGTGCGCCGGCGACGACCGACCGCAAGCTTGATTCACCCCCTGGCTGTCCGCAGCGCCTGGATCCCGGGGCGGCTCGGCGCCGTGAGCACCGCCACCCTGTGCCTCGAAGCCTCGCCGCTGCGGTGCGGGCCGGGCATCACGTGTTCGCGTGATCTCCTGGCAGGGCTCGGTCCGCAGACGGCCGGCTGTCAGCCCGAGGCGAGGCACTGCCCGGCCGGGTCACGCGTCGCGCTGCGGGCGGTCGTCGGCCAGTACCCGGCGGGTCAGCTCGACCCGGCTGGACACACTGAGCTTGGCGAAGGCGTGCCGGATGTGACTGTCCACGGTGTGTGGCGACAGGAAGAGGCGGGCGGCGATCTGCCGGTTGGTGTGGCCCTCGGCGACCAGCCGCGCGACCCGCAGCTCTGACTCGGTGAGGCTCGCCCAGCCGGTCCTCGGCCGCCGCTCCCCGCGGACCCGAGCGGTCCGTACACCGAGGCCGCGCAGCCGCTGCTGCACCCGGCGGGCATCCCGTTGCGCGCCCATTCCGGCGTACTCGGACAGCGCCTCGGCCAGCAGACCAGTCGCCGCTGCCACGTCGCCCGCGGCCTGCTCGGCGACGCCGGTGTCCTCCATCGCGGACGCCCGGCTGTACGGTCGCGGGCTCTCCCGCAACGCCGTCACCGCCGCGCGCAGCGCCTCGAGGTCCCCGCGCAGGAGGCCGTCGGCGTGCCTGGTGGCCCCGGCCAGGGAGGCGCTGCCGGGGTTGAGGTCGGCGGCGGCGCGGGCGGCCCGCGCCGCCGACCTGGCCCGGTCCACGTCACCTGCGCGCAGCGCCATCCGGACCAGCTGGGGACCCGCCGAGCGGTCGTGGACGACCACGTACAGCCGGTCCGGGAACGCGTCGTACAGCGGTGCGAGCGTGACCAGCGCCCGCTCGGGCCAGCCCATGGCGTCCTCGTAGAGGGCGAGCTCCCAGATCATCTCCTCGGCGATGACGCCGATACCGCTGCGGACGTGCTGCTGCGCCCGCCGCAGGTAATTCAGCGCGCCAGGCAGATCGTCGCGGCGTAGCGCGATCTGGCCGAGCGTGGCCAGCAGCGGGGGGGTCACGGCGATCGCACCCAACTGCTCGCCCACCCGCAGCCCGGCCTCGGCCGCAGCCTCGGCGTCGTCCAGACGGCCCGCCGCCAGCCAGAGGTCGCCGTGGAAGTGGTGCCACAGCGGCCGGGACCATGCGGTGCTCAGCTCGTCCGCCGCCGCGCGGTCGACGGCGAGCGCGTCGGCCGCCTCGGCGAAGCGGTCCATTGCGGTCAGTACCATGCCCTGCCACAGGCGCGGGTGGCGGTGCCGCGCTTCCCCGCCGACCTCATCGGCGAGGCGGACCCCCGCTTCGGCGAACCTCGCCGCCGCGGTCAAGTCGCCGTGCACGTACGCGGCGACGCTGCGCGCCTCCATCGCGAAGACGGCCGCCGAGTGCTCGCCCGCAGCAGTACCCAGCTTGCCGGCCTGCTCTGCGGCCGCGTCGGCGCCGGCGATGTCGTTGGTCGCCAGCAGCGCGTGGGCCTGGATTGCCAGCAGCCGCGCCCGCTCGCCCGCTGGAACATCCGGCAGGTCGAGCGCCTGTCGGGTGTAGCCGATCGCCCCGCGGTCCTGGCCGGCGTGCTTGAGGGCCTCGGCCAGGCCGAGCAGGATGGCCGCCTGGGTCGGCGCGTCCAGGCCCCGCCGCAGGTACGACTCGCCCAGCTCACGCGCCTGGGCCAGGCGGCCGGCAGAGGCCAGCAGCCGGACCGCGTGCGCGGCGAGCCGCATCCGCTCTGGGTCGCGCCCGCCGAACGAGCCGAGCACACCGAGGATCAGGTCCGCGGCGGCCCCCGGCGCGGCCGGCGCTACCTGCGCAACCGCAGCCCGCACGACGGCCAGCGTCCGCGGATCGCCAGGGTTCGCCCCGCGGATCAGGTGCTCCGCGATCTCCGCAGCGGGCCGGCCCTCCGCCTGCAGCACATCGACCGCCATCCGGTGCAGTGCCTGGCGGGCCGGACCGGACAGCCCGGCGTAGATCGCCTCGCGGATGAGGTCGTGGCGGAACGCGAACGCCGTCCCGCCGTCCGCCAGCACCCCAGCTTCGACGGCCTCCTTGGCCGGATCGAGCAGCCGGACCGCCTGCTCCTCGATCAGGCCCGCGACCTCGTGCAGCGTGAAAGGGCGGCCGAGCACAGCCGCGGAGTCCAGCAGCCGGCGCGCAGCGCCGGACAGGTCGCGCAGCCGCTGGTCGACAGCGGCCAGGAAGCTGACCGGAAGGCCAGTGCCGGCGATGGTCGCGACGCCGGCCTCGATCAGGATCCGATCCCCGTCGCGCAGGGCAGTCAGCAGGCTCTCCAGGAGGAACGGGTTCCCGCCACTGCCCTCCACCAGCGCGAGCAGCGACGCTCTGGGCACCGCGCCGATCACCTTGGCGCACAGCTCGGCGACGGCGGCCTCGGGCAGCGGCTCCAGCGGGAGCCTGCGGGCCCCCTCAGCGATCAGCCAGTCGAACGTGTACTGCGCCGTCGACCGCGCCGGCAGCGGGCGGCGGGCGAGCAGCCAGAGGACCGGCGAGGAGCGCAGCGCCGGTACCAGCACCCGCAGCGTCAGCGCGGTCAGCTCATCGGCCCACTGCACGTCATCGAGGGAGACCACCAGAGGGCGGCTGTGGCTGTACACCTCCAGCAGCCCACCTAGCCGGTCGATCAGCCAGAACCGGCCGTCCTCGTGCTCCCTGAGCCCGGCGAGGTCGGTCCCGGTCAGAACCGGCGGATCGCAGCCACTCAGCGCGGTCAGCAGCGTGCTGAGCGGAGCAATCCGGTCCAACTCGGTCGCGCGCCCGGCGGCGACCGTGAGCCCGAGCCCGTCGGCCTGCGCCGCCGCCTCGGCTAGCATCCGGCTCTTGCCGATGCCGGCGGGTCCCTCGACGATCACGCAGTCACCAGCGCCGTCGGCGACGGCGGCGAGGACCGAGTGCACGAGATCCTCGGCGCCAGCCCGCCCGACGAGAGGAAACCTGACGGACCCGGCCCCAGCCGTCATGGGCACAACCTAACCGGCTTCGGTCTTCGCGGCTGAACACGAGGGCGACAAGGGGACGACAAGGGGGCCACGATGCCGTTCAAGGATGAGCAGATCGCCCAGCTTGCAGCCTCCGGATGGTCCCAGTGCGCCTCCGTCGCACGAACGGTAGCCGACGCCGGATTGCCACCCGTCACTGCCCGATATCGGTCCCGGTCAGGATCGAAGGGCACGACAGCAGAGCACTGATGATCCGACAGATCTGGGGTGCATGCGCCTCCAGGGTGGGCGCAACCTGCCTGACTGCGAAGCCAACGATCACTGGACGTTCACCCTGTTCGCCGGCGAGCGACTGATCGACGGTTGCGCAGAATCCGGAACCGGTCTCAAGGGCAGGGTGCGATTCCGGCTCGGCAAGCCCGACCGGGGAATCGGCTCCGCCCGCGTCGCCCCAGCCATCGCCATCCCGTAGTGCGATGCTCTCTCGGGGCGCGGCTGGCTGAGACTGTCGCGCACGGGTGTTGGCTGCGGGCGGGGTGAGCCGTCAATGCGTCTCACGCCACGACGGCGGGTAGCGGTCCTCGCCCAGGTGCCAGCGGGCGGTGCGGTAGGCGACGGCGAGGAACCAGGCGATGGTGGTGGCGCCCTGCGTGACGGTGACGCGGCAGGAGGCGGTGCGTCGCGAGCGGGTGACCTCGTCGGCCTCGGCGACCAGGAGGTCATCGACGGCCGGGGCGGTGAAGTGGGCGGTGAGGTCGAGGGCGACACTCACGCGGCCGTGGCCGTTGCAAGCAACTTCAAAGGCGATGTCGGCGAGGGTGGCGACCGCCCCGCCGTGGACGGTGCCGGCGAGGTTGTGCAGCGCCGGCGACGGCGTCAGCCGCACGCGGGACCAGCCCGGACCCCAGTCGTCCAGCTCGATGCCGAGCAGTGCGGCGAAGGGGATGGCGCGGAAGCGCTCGTCGAGCGGCGCGCGCAGGTCTGCGAGGGCCTGCGGCCAGGCCGGCCGCGCCGCGCTCGCGTCCGCTCCCGTCATGTTCGCGCCCGCCGCAGGACCGTCCAGATCGCGACGCCCGCCTGCGACGCGACGCCGTCCCAGGCGCCGCCCAGCGCCGCGTCCACGTCCTCGGCGGGCAGGTGGATGGCCGTGGACGCGCCCGAGGTGTTGACCCACACCAGCGTGCCCGACGGCACCAGGACGCGGTCGGCCTCGGCGCCGAACAGCAGCGCGCTCACCAGGACCATGGCGTCCACCGAACCCTCGCGCAGGGGGAGGCGGGCGCCGTCGGCGCGCAGCCGGTGGCCGCCCGCCCAGGCGCCGCCCAGCCACGCGCGAAGGCGTCGGCGAGCCCGTCGCCGCGGTCGGGGCGCAGGCGGGTGTGCCGCTCGGCGGCCAGCCCGTCGAACGTCTCGACCACCTCCCGGGCCATCTGCGGGGTCCACGCCGAGGCGTCGTCGGCGACCGCCCGGGTCACCTGTCGCATGGGGGAGTCGGGGCCGCCGCCGACGGGCGCGTCGAGCGCGGAAACGCGGCTCGGGGGGAGGGTCTGGATCATGGCGGAAGTATCCTGGATCCCATGGGCAAGCTGCGCATCGTCGTCATCGGCGGGGGGCCCGGCGGCTACGAGGCGGCCCTGGTCGCCGCCGAGCAGGGCGCCGACGTCACCGTGGTCTCGCGCGAGGGGTTGGGGGGCAACAGCGTTCTGTGGGACTGCGTGCCGAGCAAGGCGCTGGTGGTGTCGGCCGAGGCGATGGGCTGGATGGCCTCCGCCCGCCGACTCGGTGTGCGGCCGCATGGCGGCGGGGACATCCTCGAGCGCGCGGGCGTCGACATGGGCGCGGTCATGGACCGCATCGCCACCCTGTCCGGCAACCAGTCGGCCGACATCGGCAAGAAGGTCGAGACCGCCGGCGCGCGCGTCGTCGAGGGCACCGGTCGGCTCGCGGGACCGTCGGCGGTCGAGGTCGAGTGCGGCGACGGCTCCATCGGCATCCTGTCGGCCGACGTCGTCCTGGTGTCCACCGGGTCGCGGCCGCGCACGCTGCCGTTCTCCAAGCCCGACGGTGTGCGCGTGTTCACGTCGCGCGAGCTGTTCAACCTGCGCGTCCTTCCCGAGCGGCTCGTGGTCATCGGCTCCGGCGCCACGGGCGCAGAGTACGCGCACGCATTTGCGCGCCTCGGCAGCGAGGTGCACCTGATCTCCTCGCGCGACCAGATCCTGCCCAGCGAGGACCCCGACGCCGCCGCCGTCATCGAGGACAGCTTCGAGCGCTGGGGCATGACGATCCACCGCCAGCGCCGCGCCGTCGGCATGGAGCGCGGCAGCGACGGCGTGCGCGTCAAGCTGGGGGAAGAGGAGTGGGTGGAGGGCACCCACGCGCTGTGGTGCATCGGTCAGATGCCGCAGTCGGGACGCCTGGGGCTGGAGACGGCCGGCGTCGAGGTGGCCGACAACGGCGCCGTCGGCGTCGACGCCGTCAGCCGCACGAACGTGCGCACCATCTATGCGGCGGGGGACGTGACCGGACGGGTGATGCTGGCCAGCGTCGCCGCGATGCAGGGCCGCAACGCGATGTGGCACGCGCTCGGCGCGGCCGTGTCGCCGCTGCGCTGGGACGCGATCGCCGCGTGCATCTTCACCAGCCCGGAGGTCGCGACCGTCGGCCTGACCGCGGCGGACGCGCTGACCTCCCAGGCGCCGGTGCAGACCGTGACCCTGCCGTTCACCGGCAACTCGCGGGCGAAGATGGCCGACCACACCGACGGCTTCGTGAAGATCCACGCGATGGAGGGCTCGGGCGCCGTCCTGGGCGGCGCCGTGGTGGCCGACCGCGCCAGCGAGCTCATCGGCCAGCTCAGCCTCGCGGTGCACAACCGGCTGACCGTCAGCCAGGTCGCGCAGGCCTTCACCGTCTACCCGTCGATGTCGGGCAGCGTCGCCGAGGCCGCCCGCCTGCTCATGGGCCGCATCTCCCCGGTCGTCTAGGACTCGATGGTCGCGAGCAGGTCGCCGGCGTTCACCACATCGCCGGGGCCCACGTGCAAGACGGTGAGCGTGCCGTCGCGATGGGCGGCGATGCGGTTCTCCATCTTCATCGCCTCCAGGACCACCACGAGGTCGCCGGCGGCCACGGTCGCGCCCGGCTCGATCGCCGCCTTGACGATCGTGCCCTGCATCGGCGCGATGAGGTCCGCCCCCGACGAGCCGCCCGCCCCACGCGCCCAGGGGCGCTCACGCCGCGCGGGGGCGCCATCCGCCGTGAGGGCCGCAGGCTCGAACAGGGCGACCTCGAGACGTTTGCCCCCGACCTCGACGATGAAGCGGCGCGAGCTCGTCTCGCCCAGCCCCGCCCGCCCGCCCGGCGCCGTGGGTGCGGACGGGGGGATGGCGGACAGGTCCCACTCGCGCTCGACCGACACCGTCGACACGTCGCCTGACAGGAACGCCGGGTTCGACAGGACGAAGCGGTGGAAGTCGAGGGTGGTGGGGACGCCCTCGACCACGAACTCGGCGACCGCACGGTCCAGCTTGCGGGTCGCCTCCTCCCGGTCCGCGCCGTAGGCGATCACCTTGGCGAGCAGCGAGTCGTACTCGCGCGGGACCTCCCAGCCCTCCTCCGCGCCGGAGTCCACGCGCACGCCGGGCCCGCTCGGCTCACGCCAGGCGGTGATCCGGCCGGGGGAGGGGACGAACCCGGCCGCGACGTCCTCGGCGTTGATGCGCGCCTCCATCGCGTGGCCGCGCAGCACCACGTCGTCCTGGGTGAACGGCAGCGGCTCGCCCGAGGCGATGCGCAGCTGCCAGTGGACCATGTCGAGGCCGGTGACGAGCTCGGTGACCGGGTGCTCCACCTGCAGCCGGGCGTTCATCTCAAGGAAGTGGTACCGGCCGTCGGTGAACAGGAACTCCGCCGTCCCCGCGCCCTCGTAGCCGACGGAGCGGGCCAGGCGCACCGCCGCTTCGCCCATGGCCGCCCGGGTGCCCGGATCGAAGCCCGGCGCCGGCGACTCCTCCAGCAGCTTCTGGTGCCGGCGCTGGGTGGAGCAGTCGCGCTCGCCAAGGCTGAGCACGGTGCCATGGGTGTCGGCGAGCACCTGGATCTCGATGTGGCGCGGGCGCTGCAGGTAGCGCTCGACGTAGACCTCGCCGCGGCCGAACGCCGCGACCGCCTCGCGCTGCGCGGCCTCCAGCGCCTCGGCCAGCTCGGCCGCGTCGCGCACGACCTTGAGGCCCCGCCCGCCCCCGCCGAACGCGGCCTTGATCGCCACCGGGTAGCCGTGCTGCTCGGCAAAGGCGCGCACGACCTCGGGGTCGTCGGTGGGCTCCGAGGTGCCGGGCACCACGGGGACCCCGGCGGCCTGCGCCGCGGCGCGGGCGGACAGCTTGTCGCCCATGGCGGCGATCGCGCGCGGCGGGGGACCGATCCAGGTGCGCCCGGCGGCCACGACGGCCCGTGCGAAGTCCGCGTTCTCGCTCAGGAACCCGTACCCGGGGTGGATGCCCTCCGCCCCGGAGCGCGCTGCGACGTCGAGGATGCGATCGACCGACAGGTAGCTCTCGGCCGGCACTGCGGGCCCAAGCAGGTGGGCTTCATCGGCCGCGCGCAGCCAGGGCGCGTCGCGGTCCGCCTCCGAGTAGACCGCGATGCCGCGGACGCCGAGGTCCCGGCACCCCCGCAGCACCCGCAGCGCGATCTCACCCCGGTTCGCCACCAGCACGGATCGGAACATCCACCACGCCCTTGGTCGGGCCCGCACCGCTCCCGTTGAGCGCGGCGGGGTGCGCGCATGCTAACGACCGGCCAGGTCTCTGGCCGCCGGAGGCGGTCGTGCAGTTGTTCGGTCGCGGCGCAGCCGCAGCCCGGAGTTGTGAGCGCCCGGTCCACCCGACAGGATGGGGGGGCGGCTTGTGCGGGACTTCACAAGGCCTCCCGGCCGCGGAGCCGATCGTTGAACAGGAGCGTTGCACCATGGCCCGCAAGCTGTGCTCGCTGGTAGGGCTGGCAGCCCTGCTCACCCTCTCCGCCTGCATCCCGGGCGAGCCCGCCGTGGCGGTGAACGACCGGGTCGCCGCAGAGAACCGCACCGAGGCGGCCGTCCAGGGCGGCGAGGGTGGGGGCGAGGAGGAAGGCGGCGACGGAGGCGGGGGACCGGTCGTGGCCTGGGGCGGCGCGTCCGGGCTGGAGTACAGCGAGGTGCCCGAGGCGCTGCCGGTCGGCCCGCAGACCTTCGAGCTGAGCTGCGAGAGCTTGTCGCACAACGTCCACATCGAGGGCGTGGACAACGACAACGCGATCGTGGAGTGCCCAGGCGAGGGCACCTTCACCGGCGACGTCGAGCTGGAGGCGGGCGATTACGTCTACTACTGCAGCATCGCCGGCCATCGCGAGGCCGGCATGGAGGGCGAGATCACCGCAGCCTGACGTCCGTGTCTGGCTTGGCGACACGGGTCCGGCGGTCGGCGCGGGCGTCAGTCGCGCAGGCCGCGCAGGTCCGGGGCGTCGAGCAGGCGGGCCGCGCCGACGCCCTCCTGACGCGCGGCCCGACGCCAGCCCGGCCGCGGCTGCGGCGCCGTGGCGGCGGTGCGCTCGGCGGTCAGCGCCAGGTCCACGGCCAGCAGCACCGCCACCGCCTCGTCGGTGTCGGCCCGCCCGGCGGTCACGACCAGGCGCGCGCCCGAAGCCAGTCCGGTCACAGCGGGATGTTCCCGTGCTTGCGGGCGGGGCGGGTCTCGCGCTTGTCGAGCGTGAAGCGCAGCGCCTTGACCAGCGTCGGGCGGGTGCGGGAGGGCTCGATGACGTCGTCGAGGTACCCGCGCTCCGCGGCCCGCCAGGGATTGGCCAGCTCGGCGTCGTAGTGCTCAACCAGCTCCGCGCGCCGCTCGTCGCGCTGGGATCGGTCGGGGATCTCGGCGAGCTCGCGGCGGTGCAGGATGTTCACCGCGCCTGCGGCGCCCATGACCGCGATCTCCGCGGTGGGCCACGCGAGGTTCACGTCGGCGCCGCAGTGCTTGCTGCCCATCACGTCGTACGCCCCGCCGTAGGCCTTGCGGGTGATGACGGTGAGCTTGGGGACGCTCGCCTCGCAGTAGGCGTAGAGCAGTTTGGCGCCGTGGCGGATGATCCCGCCCCACTCCTGCGAGGTGCCGGGCAGGAAGCCGGGCACGTCGACGAAGGTGAGGATCGGCAGGTTGAACGCGTCGCAGGTCCGCACGAAGCGCGCGGCCTTTTCCGAGGAGGCGACGTCGAGCACGCCCGCCAGGTGCTGCGGCTGGTTGCCCACCACGCCGACCGCGTGCCCGTCGAGCCGGGCGAAGCCGACGACGATGTTCTGTGCGAAGTGCTCGGACACCTCGAAGAACTCGCCGTCGTCCAGGACCCGGCCGATGATCTCACGCATGTCGTAGGGGACGTTCGGGCTGTCCGGCATGAAGGTGTCGAGGTCGGCGTCCGCGCGCTCGGGGTCGTCGGTGGGCTGGGTGCGCGGCGGGTCCTCCAGGTTGTTCGAGGGCAGGAACGACAGCAGGTGGCGCACGTCGGCGATGCAGCCGGGCTCGTCGCCGGAGGCGAAGTGCGCAACGCCGGAGCGCGTCGAGTGACTCATGGCGCCGCCGAGGTCCTCGAAGCTGACGTCCTCGCCGGTGACCGCCCGGATGACCTCCGGGCCGGTGATGAACATGTGCGACGTCTCCTTCACCATGAAGGTGAAGTCCGTCATCGCGGGCGAGTAGACCGCCCCGCCGGCGCAAGGCCCGACCACGGCGGAGATCTGCGGCACCACGCCGGAGGCGCGGACGTTGCGGTGGAAGATCTCGCCGTACCCGCCGAGCGCCACCACACCCTCCTGGATGCGCGCACCGCCCGAGTCGTTGAAGCCCACCAGCGGCACGCCCATCTTGATCGCCAGGTCCATGACCTTGACGATCTTCTCGGCGAAGACCTCGCCCAGGGACCCGCCGAAGACGGTGAAGTCCTGGCTGAACACGCACACCCGGCGGCCGTCCACGGTCCCCCAGCCGGTGACCACGCCGTCGCCCGGGATGCGGCGGTCCTCCAGCCCGAAGCCCGTGGCCCGGTGCACCGCCAGCTTGTCCAGCTCCACGAAGGAGCCCTCGTCGAGCAGCAGCGCCACCCGCTCGCGCGCGGTGAGCTTGCCCTTCGCGTGCTGGCCCTCGACCCCGCTGCCCGCGTGCTCGGCCTCCGCCACCCGCCGGCGCAGCTCCTCGAGCCTGCCCTTCGTGGTCGATGTCACCCCTGGACTCCCCACCCCTTCGTTCGCGCCGCCGCCGCACTGCGATGGTAGACCCGGCCGCCGTGTCAGCCGGTGCCATCGCGGACGGCGGCGCCTCACCGGCCGCACGGCGCTCGCCGGCGGCATGGCGCTCGCGGTCGGCGCGCACCTCCTCGCGCTACCCGCTGGCGGGTGACAGGATCCGCGAGTGACCGGACCGCCCGCCGCGCTCGTCGACCACCTGACCGCCGCCGGCGTGCTGTCCGGGGTGGAGTGGCACGCGCGGGTGGGTTCCACCAACGTCGTGGCCGGGCAGGCCGCCGCCCGTGGCGACGCGGAGATCCGCGCGCTGGTGGCCGACGAGCAGACCGCCGGTCGCGGGCGCCAGGGGCGCACCTGGGCGTCCCCGCCGGGGACGTCGCTGCTGCACTCGCTGCTCGTCCGCCCGCGGGTGCGGGCGCCCGCCCTCGGGTTGCTGCCGCTGCTCACCGGCCTGGCTCTGGCCGAGGCGGTGGACGGCCTGCTCGCGGGACCGCCGGTGGCCCTGAAGTGGCCGAACGACCTGCTCGTCGATGGCCGCAAGGCGGCAGGCATCCTTGTCGAGGGCGTCGAGGGCAGTGCGTTCGCGGTCGGGATCGGGGTGAACGTGGACTGGCGCGGCGTCGAGCGGCCCGCTGCCGTGGCCGACTCGGCCACGTCGCTGGCGGAGGCCGCCGCCGGGGACGTGGACCGCTGGGCGCTGTTCGCGGCGCTCGCCGAGACCTTCTCCGCCCGCTACGCCGCCTGGCAGGCCGACCCCACCGCCTTTCTGGACCCGTATCGCCGGCGCTGCGCCACCCTCGGCGCGTATGTGTCCGCCGAGCGCGCGGGGGCGCGGGTCGAGGGCCTGGCCACCCGGATCGCCGACGACGGCGCCCTCGAACTGCGGACAGAGACCGGCGCGCTGCGCCTGCTCGCCGGCGACGTCACCCACGTCCGTCCGCTCGCGGGGCGCCGCCGCAGCTGACCGCCCGGCCGGCGGTCAGGCCGGGCCGACGGCGCGCAGGGCGCACCCAGCGCCCGCCACCGTGCCCGCGGCCGGCAGCAGGACGCTGAGCGCGTCGGTGCCCCCGCCGGCCAGGGTGACCAGGGCGAAGACGACCAGGGCGCCGCCGCCGCCCGCGGCCACGGCGGAGCGGGGCGGCAGGCTGCGCAGCCCGCTGCGCGTGCCGATCCAGGCCCCGAACCCGAACGGCGCCGCGAACAGCGCGGAGGACACGGCCACCCAGGTCGTGCCGACCTCGAGGTCGGCGGCGTCGCTCGCGCCGAGCAGCCCGACGAGCACCCCGTAGAACAGCAGCGCCGTGACCGTCGCGCCGGCGCCGCGCAGCAGCGGTCGCAGCACCGCTCAGCCGCTCAGCGCGAACGAGTCGACGATCTGGCGCAGGGCCACCCCGTCGAACAGCTCCCGCGGGGCGTTGACCCGCAGGTAGTGCAGGGTCTCGTCGCCCGACAGCGCGAACAGGTCGAACTGGCGCATGTCCACCGTGGCGCCGTCCTCGGCGGTCGTGCGGTAGGCGGTCTGCAGCAGTCGGCCGGCCTGCGCGCCCTCGACGTCGAGCTCGTCGTCCGCCACGACCTGGCGGTCGGTGAACTCCACGTCGGCGAGGTCGTTGAGCCCGTCCACCGTCACACCGAAGTCACCGCTGAAGCCGGGGTCGACCTGCACGATCGCCGCCTGGCGCACCCCGCCCGCGCCGGTCTCCCCCAGCGCGGCGAAGGACTCGCCCTCCCGCTGGCCCACCTCCCAGCCTTCGGGGTGGGCCAGGGCGAAGGTCTCGCCGTCGTGGCGCACGAAGCCCTCCGGCGCCGTGCCGCCGCCGCAGGCGGCCAGCAGGCCGGCGACCACCAGCACGACCCCCGCCCCGCGCAGCCGCGCCACGCGCCGGAGGCGAAGATTTCCCCCTGCTCGACCGCTCATCGTGCTCCCCGCCCTTGGCGGCGCCGCTGGCGCCGCGGTCCTACGGGCCCAGGCACGCGGTGTCGTCGCGCACCCACCCGCCGTTCGTCGTGTCCCAGTAGTGGGCCGCCACGAGCTCCGTGGAGTTGAGCGTCGCGTCGCCGCTGGCGCCGCCACGGAGGACGCCCAGCAGCCCCAGCTTCCCGGCGAATCCCGCGCCGGCGTCGTCGTCGGAGTGCTCGCGCACGGTGATCGTGGAGAAGGGCTCCGCGCCGCTCCACAGGTCCGCGGCGGCCGCCCGCAGGGCGGCGCGGTCACCCACGGCGAGGTCCGCCCCGGCGCGGGGCGCCTGCTGGAGGAAGCGCGAGGCGGCGTCTCGCAGGGCGGGGTCGTCGAGCTCGAGCTCGTAGCCGAACACCGTGCGGTCGCTCTGGGAGAGGCGCTGGGCGCCCCGGCGCCCCTCCCGCAGGGCGGCGTTGACGTTCTCCCGGCCCCGGGTGAGCCCGAACCCGCCCTCCGTCACCACCCCGATGCGCAGCCTGCTCAGCTCGCCGTTCGCGTCCACCGTGAACCGCGCCTCGAACTCGCCGCCGGCCAAGCCCTCGAGCTCGGTCACGAGCGGCACGCCGAGCCCCGCGCTGCCCTGGGTGGACAGCAGCAACGCCACCGATCGCGAGCCGTCGGCGAACTGCGTGGTGCGCACCGCGCCCTCGCCCGCCGCCACCAGCCCGCCGCCGAGCGGGCCGAGCCCGCTTGTCGCCTCGCCGCCGATGCGCAGTCCGGTCTCGCCGACCTCGCGCTGCAGCTCGCCGTGGTCGCGCTCGTTGCCGGTGATCTGGTCAAAGAACCCGCGGACCGCCTGCACGACCTCGCGCGGGCCGGCCGGCAGGCGCTCGGCGCCCTCGTCCAGCGCGCGCTGGAGCACGTAGCGCAGCGCGGCGTCCTGATCGGGGAAGATCCGGCCGTCGACCTCGCTGTGGCGCAGGGCGATGTCGGCCGCGGCCCTGCCGCCCAGGCCCGCCCTGCGGTCGCCGACGCGGACGCTGGCCTGACCCTCCGCCAGCGCCGCCGTGGCGCCCAGCAGCGCCTCGTCGGCCCAGAGCACGCGGTAGGTGCCGTCCGACAGCTCCTCGACGGTGAAGCCGGCGCCGCCGCCCAGGTCGACGAAGGACACGTCCAGCTCCACCGCCGCGTCGGCGCCCGTGGACGACAGGATGCAGGGGGACGTGGGCGCCCCGGTGGGCGCGGGCTGGGAGCGGCAGTCGCCGGCGCCCCCGGGGCCGGGGAACATTCGGCAGAGCGCCTGGGCGAGCGCCTCACCGGTCCGCGACGGCACGTTGGCGCCGGTCAGCGCCAGCACGAGCAGGCCCACCAGCGACAGCAGGAGGACGCACTCGAGGGCGGCGCTCCCCGAGTCATTGTCAATGCGTGTGGTCAGTCTCACCGCCGCATCGTTTCGCGTCCTGCGGGCGGGCCACCAGGCCCGCGACGCAGGTTTCACCGGTCGTTCACGGCCGCGACGCGGGCCTCACCGACCGTTCACCGCGACGACGCGAGCCTCACCGATCGTCGCTCAGGTCACCGCCACGTGGTCACCGACGCGCAGGCCCCAGCGAGTGAACGCGCCGGCCTCGGCCTCGAGGATCGAACGTGCGCGCAGGACCGGGCGGCCCAACCGGTTGCGCTGCATGGTGACCACACGCAGCACCCGTCCCGCGCGGTCGAGGAACGCGACGTCGATGGCGAAGCGCATCCCGAAGGTGTGGACCGAGATCGCGGGCCGCAGCAGGAGTGCGCCGTCCAGCCCGTCGCGTCCCAGCAGGCCGCGGCTGCGGTCCGCGAAGGAGGTCGCGAGCAGGACGGGGCACAGCCGCTCGCCCTCCCGGTGGAGCCATCGCTGATCGGTCATCCGGCGCAGACTGGCACGCCGCGAAGGGGGGGCCCAGGCCCCCCCCGGACGGTCGGACGGGTCGGGCCCAAGCCGTTGGGCCCCCTCATGCTCTAGCGTTCCTTGACAGGTATGCCTGACGTGACATCCATCCACGTAAGATAACGATTGCACACCGCCTACGAGAGGCCTGTCCTCCGATGACGCGCATCCTCGCCGTCGGCTTCGCGGGAGGTGAGTTCCTCCCCGACTCCTGCGCTGTCCACGTCTACCCCGAGACCCTGCAACGCGAGGACCTCGAGGGGCTGGTGGAGGTGGTGACCGCCGACCTCGGTGAGGACCGCGCGGTCGTCGCCGTCTACCCCTCCTGGTGGTCGGAGCCCGCCCTGCGCCGGCTGCAGACCGTGCGCGCGGCCGTCGACTCCAACCGGCTGCTGCTCTACGCGTCGCCCCTGCCGCCGCTCGCGGGCAGCGTGCTGTGCGCGCTGGCCGCGGCGGTGGCGCCGCACATCGGCGCCCCGGGCCTGCTGCACGCGGGTCTGCCGCTGCTGGAGCGCCAGCTCCTGCCCGTCGCGCGCCTGCGCAAGCTGGGCGGCCTGCGCCAGCCAGCGCCGTCGGTCTGGCAGCACTTGCTGTCGTGGTGGCCCACCACCTCCTTCGGCGTCTCCTGGTGGCCGCGCCCGGCCATCCACCGGCTGAAGAAGGCCGATGCCAGCGTGCCGCTGCCCCCGCGCGCGGCCTGGTCCGGCGTGCCGGTGGACCGCCTCGCGCTCGCTGCGGACGACCGCGCGCGCACGGAGTGGGTGGCCGCAGCCGTGGGCCGGCCCCTGGACATCGAGGAGGTCCAGCGGGTCGCCCCCGGGCCGCTCGCGTCTCGCTTCTGGGGCACGGCCGCGGTCCTGGAGGCCGTGGCCTACCCCGGCGACGTCCCGCTGCTGGCCAGCTGGCTGGCCGAGGGCCACCTCGCACTGCCGTGCCCGTGGTGCGGCGAGCGGGTCGTGTCCTCCGAGTGCCCCTTCTGCCATATGGACCGCGCCACGGCGATCCCGGCCGTCCGTCCCGCCGAGCCCCTGCGCGCAGAGGCGTCGTCATGAACCCCCGCCAGCGCCGCGGCGTCCTGCTCGTGGGCCTCGCCGTCGTCGGCGCGCTCGCCGTGTTCCTGTCCGTCGTGAACTACGTCGCCGACGTGCAGTCGCGGGTCGGTCCGATGGTCTCGGTCGTGCGCCTGTCCACCGACGCGGCCCCCTACGCCGAGATAACGGCGGACATGGTTGAGCAGATCGAGTCTCCCGAGCGCTGGAGCCCAGCCAACGCGCTCACCGACGCCATCGAGCTCACCGGCCTGGTGTCCACCGTGGAGCTCCCGGCGGGCACGGTGCTCCAGCAGGGGATGCTCGTGGAACCGCCGGCTCTCCAGGCCGGGCAGCGCGGGTTCGCGGTCCTGGTCGACGCCGAGACCGGCGTGGCCGGCAGGATCGGCCGCGGCAGCATCGTCGATGTCTACGCGACTTACCCCTCGCAGGACGAGGTCCCCGCGCAGGCCGTCATCATGGTGGAGAACGCGCGGATCCTCGAAGTCGGCATCCCCACCGCGACCACCGAGGCCGATCCCACTGGAGGGTTCTCGGAGGGCCAGGTCGTGCCCGTCACCTTCGCTCTGTCGGTGGACGAGAGCCTCCGCCTGATCTATGCAAGAAGCTTCGCCGCCAACGTCTCGCTCGCGCTGCGCGCCCCGCTGGACGACGCCACGCTCGGCGACACCCAGCGCACCTACCGCCCGGACTCGGGCCAGGTCGGTCAGGCCCCGCCCGGCGGCGGGCAGCCGGACGGCCAGGCGGCGCCGCCCGAGCCGCCGGCCGCACCGGCGATACCGCCCCCCGCGGAAGGATGACCGTGTCCTACCGCGTCCTGCTCGGCGTCGCAGACGACCTGCTCGCGCGCGACTTCGCCGCCCTCGCCTCGGAGGCCGGCGACATCGAGGTCGTATCGACCGCCACCACGGCCGGCGAGTTGATCGCCGCCCTGATGACCATCGAGGCCGACGTCATCGTCGTCCACGAGCACCTCGGGCCGCTGCCGGTCCTCGACCTCGCCAGGGACCTGGCGTCGCGGGTGCCGGAGGTGGGCGTGGTCCTGCTCGCCAGGGAGGCCACCACGGTCCCCGCCGCGGTGTCGCGGGCCGGCGTGCGCGGGGTCGTCGGGCTGCCGCTGTCGCTGGAGAACCTCGCCCTCACCGTCTCCGACGCCGGCGCCTGGGCCCGGGCGGTGCGGGCCCGCTTCGAGCGCGTCGACGCCGAGCACGGGGCCGGCGGCGGCGGCGGCCGCATGCTGGTCGTCGCCGGCAGCAAGGGGGGCGTCGGCGCCACGACCATCGCCGTTCACCTCGCCCTGGCGGCGGCGCAGTCCGTGCCCCCGCGCTCGGTCTGTCTGGTCGATTTCGACCTGCAGAAGGGCGACGTCCGCAGCTACCTGGACCTCAGCCACCGGCGCAGCGTCGCCGACCTGGTGGAGGTGGCCGACGACCTCACCGGGCGGCAGATCGACGAGAGCATGTTCGTCCACGCCAGCGGTATGCGCGTGCTGCTCCCGCCCCAGCAGGGCGAGTTCGCCGAGACCGTGGGCGCCGAGGCCGCCCGGCGGATCCTGGGCGGTATCCGCACCCGTTTCGACGTCGTGGTGGTGGATGTCGGCGCGGTGGTCACCGAGGGCTCGGCGGTGGCCGCGGAGATGGCCGACCAGGTGGCGGTCGTGGTCACCCCGGACATCCCGTCCCTGCGCGCGGCCAACCGCCTGCTTGGCCTGTGGGAGCGCCTCCAGGTCCGCAAGGAGGGCATCGGGATCATCGTGAACAGGGCGAGCCGCGACTCCGAGATCCAGCCCGAGCTGGTGGGCAAGGTGGTGGAGACGGGCGTGCTGCGCACCACGATCCCCGCCGACTTCCGCACCCTGGAGGCCGCGGGCAACACCGGCGTGCCCGACCGCCTGGAGGAGGGGCGGGTGCGCAAGGCGCTGCTGGGGCTGGCCGAGGAGCTGAACCTCGTCGCGGCCCCGCGGCGTCAGCCGCGGCTCTCCCTGCGCTCGTCGAATGGCCAGGTGGCCGCCGACTTCGTGGCGAGCTTCTTCGTCCTCGGCGTCGTCATCCTGCTGCTGTGGCAGATCGTCCTGGCCGGCTTCACGGTGGTGCTGGTGCACCACGCGGCCCGGGAGGCGGTGAGGGAACTGGCGGTGGGCGCGGGGCCGGAAGCGCTGGAGGAGGTGGTGCGCTCGGACCTGCCGCCGGGCTGGAACACCTCGGGCATCCAGGTGCGCGCCGGCCGCGAGGACGTCGACGTCACCCTGCCGGTGCCCGCCCTGCTGCCACGCTACCTGTCGCCGCTCACGGTGACGGCGCACGCGGGCACGGTGCGCGAGGTCGGCGTGGCCTCCGGGCGGGTGGTCTGAGTGCTCGCGCCGCGGCGCCTGGCGCGACGAGACCACGGCATCGCCTCCGTCGAGTTCGTCGCCATGCTGCCGCTGCTGGTCCTGGCCGCGGCGTTCGCCTGGCAGATCCTGCTGATGGCGGCGGCCGTCAACGCGGCGGAGAACGCCGCGCGCACGGGCAGCCGCGCGGCCACCCGGGGCGGCGACGGGGCCGCCGCGGCCATGGAGGCGCTACCGCCGTGGTTGCGCGACGACGCGCGCATCGCCGGTGGCAGCCTGCGCGACACCCGGGTCTCGGTGGACGTGCAGGCGCCGCTGATCTTCCCGGGTCTCAGCCTGCCCGCGGTGCGGATGACCCGGGCGGCGGAACTGCCGCCGCCGTCATGAGCAGCCATAAGCAGACCCGCGACCACGGGCAGACCCCGCGAATCCTCCAGCGATCGGTGAGCACCCCGTGACCCTGATGCAGCGCACCGGCAAGGGCGGCAGGTCCGCGGCGCCGCTGGGCGCCGAGACAGACTCCGACATCGTCCGCTACCGCTCGCTGCTGCTCGAGGAGATCGACCTCGACGAGCTCAGCGCGCTGTCGGAGACCCAGCGCCGGGCGCGCCTCGAGCGCATCGTGGGGCACCTGCTGACCCGCGAGAGTCCGGTGCTGTCGTCGCTCGAGCGCGGCACGCTGATCCGCCGGATCGTCGACGAGGCGCTCGGCCTGGGTGTGCTGGAGCCGCTGCTCG
>Ga0136616_10000386_pt1 | contig 20414 bp, 18 predicted proteins | sample AntDrymUQ2992106_2_FD_106648 | JGI IMG/M metagenome (GOLD analysis project Ga0136616, IMG submission 106648) | Polar desert sand microbial communities from Dry Valleys, Antarctica - metaG UQ299 (21.06) | ecosystem: Environmental > Terrestrial > Soil > Desert | place: Antarctica: Dry Valley... | reverse complement strand
GCCCTCGGGACCGTCGGCGTCGACATCGGGACCGGAGCGCAGCGCTACACCTTCGGGTCCGCCGAACTGATCGGCGGCATCGACTTCATCCCACTCGCCATCGGCTTGTTCGGGATCGGTGAAATCCTGTACAGCGTGTACCTCAACCAGCACGCCGAGGATTTCCCGTACATCAAAGTCAGCACCAAGGACGAGGGCTTCTGGCCCAGCCGACGGGAGTGGAAAGAGTCGAGGTGGCCGACCGCAAGGGGCTCGGTGCTCGGATTTCTGGTCGGGGTGTTGCCCGGAGCCGGCGCGACGATCGCCTCGCTGATGTCCTACAGCATGGAGAAGTCCATCTCCAAGACCCCCGAGAAGTTCGGGAAGGGGGCGATCCCCGGATTGATCGGGCCGGAGGCGGCGAACAATGCCGCGTCCGCCGGATCGCTGGTCCCGTTGCTCACCCTTGGCATCCCCGGCTCGGGATCGACGGCGGTACTGCTCGGGGCGTTCCTGCTGTACGGCCTGCGTCCAGGGCCGCTGCTGATGACCCAGAACCCCGAGTTCGCCTGGGGCCTGATCGCCAGCATGTACCTGGGCAACGTCGTGTTGGTCCTGCTCAACATCTTCGCGATCCCGTTGTTCGCCAGCTTCATGAAGATTCCGCTGCGCATCGCAATCCCGGTGATCGTCGTGCTGTGCACCATCGGCACCTACACCGTGAACGGCAGCATCATCGAGACCTGGCTGATGGTGCTGGCAGGTGTGCTGGGCTTCTTTATGAAGCGGTTCGGCTTCTCCCCTGCCGCCGCGATCGTGGCCCTGGTCTTGGGCCCCATCGCCGAGGAGACCCTGCGCCAGACGCTGCTGATCTCCAATGGCAGCCCGTTGATCTTCTACCAGCGACCGGTGGCGTTCGGCTTGGTGATCCTGTTCGCCGTCCTGATCGCGGTGCCGGTGGCCTACCGGCTGATCCGGGGCCGCAGCCTGCCGGCCGTGCCGGGCGAAGAGGACTAGCGGGCAGCGCTTCCCGATCCCAAGGAGGCGCCCGTGCGTCTGTGCAGCGTCGTGATTGACCACGACGAGGTCCCGGCTATCGACGTCCCGTACCGAGGGTTGGTCACGCTGTCCGCCGTGGACCCGGACGCACCCCCGGACCTGTTGGACGTCATCGGTGTGCTGTCGCCGCGACGGCTTGACACGTGGACGCGGCGTGCCGCAGGGCTTGCCGACGACGCCTTCGCCGACCCCGCGACGCTGCGGTGGGCGCCGCCGTACCGCCATCCTCCCAAGCTGTGGGGCATCGGCCTGAACTACGTCGACCATGCCGACGACCTCGCCGCGGCGCACCCGACCGCGCCGGCGTCGTTCATGAAGGGCGACCACACGATCATCGGCCCTGGCGAGCCGATCGTCCTGCCGGTGCAGAGCCGGCGGGTCACCGCCGAGGCCGAACTCGGCATCGTCATCGGCCGCGAGTGCCGCAACGTCGACGAAGCCGAGGCGCTGGAGTACGTGGCCGGGGTCTGCTGCGTGCTGGATCAGACCGCCGAGGACATCCTTGCCGAGAACCCGCGCTTTCTGACGCGAGCCAAGAACTTCCCGACCTTCTTCGCGTTCGGGCCGCACCTGGTCACGACGGACGAGGTGCTGGCGCGCTTCGGCAGCCTCGCCGACATCGTCGTCGGGACCTACCGTAACGGCACACTGCAGCGATCCAACTCGGTCGCCAACATGCTCTACTCGCCACAAATGCTGATCAGCTTCCACAGCAAGGTCATGCCGCTGCTGCCCGGTGACGTGATCAGCACCGGTACGCCCGGGGCGGTCGTGATTTCCGATGGTGACGTCGCCGAGTGCCGCATCGCCGGTATCGGCTCCCTGGTCAACCCCGTCGTCGGGGCGGCCGGCATCAACTGAGAGGAACGTCCATGGTCGTGCTCTACAGCCTCGGCGCCGCGCTGACAGGGGGATGGTTGTTCGACCGCCTCGGCGTTCCGGCCGGCGCGTTGGTGGGAGCCATGCTCGGGGTCGGTATCCCTCGGATGCTGGGGGTGCCAACCTGGACCATCCCCCCCGCCGGACGGTTCGTGGCCTACGTGATCGTCGGTGCGCTGCTGGGTCAGACGTTCAGCCGCGAGACGCCGAAGCTGGTCGCGCAGTCCTTCGTGCCCATCATCAGCGTGGTCGTCGCGTTCATCGGCCTCGGTGGCCTGCTCGCGTACTGCCTGTGGCGGTTCGGGGGGCTGGACCCCATCACCTCCTATCTGGCGACGTCGCCCGGCGCCATCGCCCAGATGGGGGTGCTCAGCGCCGAGGCAGGAGCGGTGGCCCCGCTGGTGCTCAGCGTCCACCTGCTGCGGGTCACCTCCGTCATCCTGATCACGCCGCTGGTCGTCAAGCTGTTGAAACCGTGACGGCAAACAACGCCGCGCCACAGAAGCGTCACTCAGACCCGCCCCGACCTAATGGCGTGCAGTCGCTAGATCGTGCGGTGGCGATCCTGGACTGCTTCACCGCCGATCGGCAGGAACTAGGACTGTCTGAGATCGCCCGCATCACCGGGTTGACCACCAGCACCGCCCACCGGCTGTTGCACAGCCTGCAGTCGCACGGGCTCGTGCGGCGCGTTCCCGACCGCCGCTACATGCTGGGACCGCACCTGCTGCGCCTGGCAAGGGGCGCCCATCCCGGTGTGGATCTGCAGGTGGTGGCGTTGCCGGTCATGCGCCGCTTGCGCGACGCGACCGGCGAGACCGTAGGGTTGCACGTCTTGTCCGGCCACTGCCGGCTGGTGGTCGACCAAGTTGAGAGTCGCCAGCCGCTGCGGCGGACTTACACCGAACTGGAGGAGCGCATCCCGCTGCACCAGGGAGCGCCAGGCAAGGTGCTGCTGGCGTTCCTACCCGCTGAGGAGCGTGACGAGGTCTTGGCCGGCCCGCTTGCGGCGGCAACGCCCGCCACCATCACCGACCCTGTCCTGCTGCGCATCGAACTCGACCAAATCATCCGCAAGGGATGCGCCTTCTCCTTCGAGGAGCGCGTGGTGGGCATCCGTACGGTGGCGGTGCCGATCCGCAGCCACGCGGAGGCCGTGCGGGCCAGCGTGAGCGTTACCGGGCCGGCCATGAGGGTCACCGCGCAGCGGCTGCAGGAGCTGGCGCCGCTGGTCATTCGCGCCGGTGCCGAGATCTCGGCGATGCTGGGCTGGCGCGACGAGAGCTGACGCGGGACCGGGCCTCGGGCGCCACAGCGCGATCGGGGTGGTCTTCCCCGACTTGCTCGGCCCGTACGACGCCCCTGTGCGCCGGCAGTTACCGGCGCGGGCCGGGCCCTCGAGCCGGAAGCAAAGCAACGCGTCGCGGGCGCTCGAGTCGGATTTGTGGACGCGTAGCGGCCGGGGGACGGTTACCGCCTGCCGACTAGGGCCGAGTCTTAGCTGCAGTGTTTGACCGAGAGACCAGGCGCCACCCGAGGACGCCGGCGAGCAGCGCCCAAGCGGCCACCGGCACCGCCGGCGGGAGGTCGGAGGAGGCGCTCCGCGACGCGATCATCACCGGTGACGTCGCCAATGGCTGCGGGAGGATGCCCAACAGGCTCGGCAGGCTCGGAGGTGGCTGCGCCGCGGGGGCAACGGCGGGGGCGGGAGCAGGAAATGCGGTCAGCGGCAGGGGTGCGGGTGCCGGTATCTCGGGCACCGCAACCTGTGGCGCGGCGACGGCAGGCGGTGCAATCTCCGGCAGGTTCTGCGAGGCCAGCCCCGTCGAGACACCGGGCCCCGGCGCCGACAGCGCGAGGCTGCTGCGGGTGAACGGGCTAGTCAACGATCCGGCCGACCCCACGTTCATGGAGCCTAGCGCCACCTGACGGTCGTCGTCGTCACCGTCGCTGTCGTTCCGTTGTTGACCGCCGTCATCCGTCGGGTCGCCCGCAGACCGATCGGGCTTCGGATCCGGCTCGCTGGGCTCAGTCGGCTCCGTCGGATCGACAGGATCGGGCGGCTCCGTCGGATCGACAGGATCGGGCGGCTCCGTCGGATCGACAGGATCGGGCGGCTCCGTCGGATCGACAGGATCGGGCGGCTCCGTCGGATCGATAGGGTCGGGCGGGTCGATGGTATCGGGCGCCACGACCTCGACGAGCGGGGATGACGTCGCCTCGGCCATCCGGGACGTGCCGCCAGCTCCCGCGCGAGCCACCTGGAGGCGATAGCTGTAGATCCCCGGCTCGAGTCTGCCCCCTTCGGGTCCCGCGTGCTCGAAAGCAATCGCTTCACCCCGTTTGAGTTTGAAGGTGTCAAGCAGCTCGTCGGGGTTACCCAGGCGGTACAGCTCGGCTGGCTGGCTGTCGGGCAGCTCTAGGGCTTGCCCGCTGACCTTGATCCGACCGCCCTTGCGCAACCGTGCCCAGACCCCCGGCGGCGGCGGATCCACCTCCAGCACGATCGGCTGGTCCTCCACGAGCGGCTCTTCGGCGTCGTCCGCGACGACAGTCAGCGTGTACCTGCCGTTGGCCAGCGCACATGGCCGCTGGACGCCTAATGGACAGGGTGGGTCGGTGAGGCTGAGACTGATCGATGACTGCTCGTCGCTCTGACTCGTTTTCTGTTCGGCCCAGGTGGTGGAGTCGACGGCGGAGTCGGCAGGGGTCAACGTGACCGTGAGCAACTCGGCCTTGCCGTCGACCGCGACGTCCAGGAACGGTGGGCCGGTCACGGGCATATCCCGTTCGGGCGTGACCAGGGTCGGCGTCGCCGGCTCCGACGGCGGCTCAGAGGCCGGCGGAGAGGGCGCCTCGGAAGGCACCTCAGACGGGGCCTCCGTCTGCGCGTATACGGGAACGGCCGCCAGGAGCAGGATGGCCGCGACTGCGACCATCGCCATCCCCCGAACGCCGGCCCGACCCTGGTGTCGTGGTCGTGTCACGGTCCTACCAGAGTACGGCTCTGCGGCGAGAACGGGAACCCCTTTAGCCATTAGTTCATCACTCCGGCACGTTGACGCCCGAACCTTTCGCTTTCAGCGGCAAAACCGCGTCACTCGGCCGCCAACCGCTGCAGCCCCTCGGGGATGTCTGTCGGCCCCACGATGCCCCCGTCACAGACCAGGTCCTGGCCGAGCAGGTCGGCGACGATGGGACCCAGGACCGGTGCAGGTCCGGCCGGCCGCTCCGGAGCGGTCAGCAGGTCGGCGAAGGCGCCCAGGAGCAGCTCGGTCGGACCCGTCAGGGTGACCGTGACTGCGATCTCTCCCACCGACCCGCGCACCCGGTCCGCCTCGACCAGCACCATGGCCAGATCGTCGACGTACAACGGCGAATGGGTCGCCTCCGCGGCTTCGACCGGCGCCGCCCCGCTCGCCAGCGCCTGCGTGAGCGGGTCGCGAGGACCATAGGTCAGCGCCCGGCGGACCACGATGGACTCCAGCGGAGCGTCAGCCAGCAGACCTTCAACCTCGACACAAGCCTCAAGGTAAGCGTTGCGCTTCGGTGCGTGGGCACCCACGAACGACGGCCAGATCACCCGTCGGCAGCCCGCACCGAGCGCCGCCGACACCACCGTCGCGGCGTCATCCACCACGGTCTCGGGCGGCGTCATGGGGTCACCACCCAGGTGGACGACGGTATGGACCTGCTCCAGCGCCGTCTCCAGATGGCCCTCGTCGTCCAGCGCCCCGCGAGCCACGACGCAGCCGATGGCCCGTAGCGCCTCGGCGGCCTCGGCGTCGCGGTAATCAACGAAGGCGCGGACCTGGGACCCGTCGCTACGCAGCCGGCGCGCCACGGCGCGGCCGACCGACGTCTGCGCTTGGGTGACCAGGACCGGCATGCCCGCAGACGGTATGCGATGCGCCGGCTGGCTCGCGATACTCACTGGATCGAGCAGCGACACGGTCCGGGCAACGAGCTGCCGGCTCGCCGGATACCGAGCGGATGGGGTACCAATCGTGGATCTCGACCTCAACGAGGCGCAGCTCGAGTTCCGTGACGAGGTGCGGGCTTGGCTGCGGCGCAACGTCGGTACCGAGCCGCTGGCGCCGTCCTCGACCCCGGAGGGGTTCGCCGCTCACCGCGCCTGGGAGCGGCGGCTGTACGAGGCCGGCTACGCCGCCATCAGCTGGCCGCGGGTGTACGGAGGCCGCGACGCCGACCTGCTGAACCAGACGCTGTTCGACGAGGAGTACGCCAGGGCCGAGGCGCCGGCGAGGATCAACGTCCTGGGGCTGGGACTGGCAGGGCCGACGCTGATGACCTGTGGGACGCCCGCCCAGTGCCAACGATGGCTGCCGTCGATCCTGTCCTGCGAGCAGATCTGGTCGCAGGGTTTCTCCGAGCCCGATGCCGGCAGTGACCTGGCGGCGCTGCGGACCTCGGCGCGACGCGAGGGCGACGCCTTCATCGTCAACGGCCAGAAGGTGTGGACCTCGCTGGGTCGTTTCGCCGACTGGATGTTCACCCTCGTGCGCACCGACCCGCAGGCGCCGAAGCACAAGGGGATCAGCTTTTTGATGATCGACCTGCACAGGCCCGGCGTGAGCGTGGCGCCGATCCGGCAGCTCAACGGTGACGCTGGCTTTGCCGAGGTGTTCCTCGACGATGTCGCCGTGCCGATCGACAACCTCGTCGGCGAGCTCAACGACGGCTGGCGGGTGGCGATGACCACGCTGACCTTCGAACGTGGAACTGGTCTCGGCAACCACCTACGCTTCTCCCGCGACCTGCAGGCGCTGGTGCGGCTCGTCAGGGCTGCCGGCGCTGCGGACGACCCGCTGGTCCGCGACCGCGTGGCGCAGCTGTACATCGAGACGGAGGTCTTCCGTCACCACAGCTACCGCGCCTTGACCCGGCTGGTGGACGGCAAGCCGATCGGTCCGGAGGCGAGTCTGACCAAGCTGTACTGGTCGGAAATGGAAGCGCGGATCTTCGACGCCGGGATGCGGGTCATGGGACCGTACGCCGAGCTGACCTCCGACGCCGAACAGGCGATCGATCACCAGCACTGGCAGGCGCGCTACTGGTACTCGCGGGCGTCGTGCATCTACGCCGGGACCAGCGAGATCCAGAAGAACATCATCGCCGAGCGTGTGCTCGGCCTGCCGCGACAGCCGCGCGGCTGAGCGGCGGCGAGCAGCTGCATGCGCTTCGACTATTCCGACGAGCAGTACCAGCTGCGTGACGTCGCACGCGACTTCTTCGCGAAGGAATGCCCTCCGGCGGCGGTGCGTGCCGCCTGGGACCATGACACGGCTCGCGACAGCCAGCGGTGGCGCAAGATGGCAGAGATGGGATTGGTCGGGCTGACGGTACCCACCCAGTACGGCGGGCTGGGCTTGCACGAGGTCGACCTGGTGCTGCTGCTGGAGGAGGCCGGTCGCGCCGCCCTGCCAGAACCGCTGGCGGAGACCACCGCGATCGCCGTGCCGACGTTGGTCGAGGCCGGCACCCCCGTCCAACGCGATGAGTGGCTGCCTCGCATCGCCGCCGGCGACGCCGTGGCGACGGTCCAACTCGCGGGTACGCCCAGCGCTCAGGCCGCCGTAGTCGGTAGCGCACTGGTCAGTGCCGCGCACATCGCCGACCTGCTGTTGACCGAGTCTGGCGGCGAGCTGCACGCCGTACCCGCCGGCCGCTTCGAGGCGGTCGCGCAGCCGTCGATGGATGGCGCCCGGCGCCTGTTCACGGTGCGGGCGGAGACCGGCGACGACACAAGGATGGACGGTGGGGTCGAGGCGGCAGGCAAGGCCTTCGACCGCGGAGCTTGGGCGACGGCCGCACTTCTCAACGGCGTGGCCCAGCGGCTGCTGGACATGACCGTGGCCTATGTCCAAGAACGCTGGCAGTTCGGGCGCCCCGTTGGTTCCTTCCAGGCGATCAAGCACAAGCTGGCCGAGACGCTGCTGGTGGTGGAGACCTCCAAGGCCGCCACCGCCTACGCCGCGTATGCGCTCGCCAGCGGACGTAGCGATCGTGCGGAGGCGGTGAGCGTGGCCAAGGCCTACGCCTCGGACGCGGCGCACAAGGCAAACACCGAGGCGCTGCAGTGCCACGGTGGCATCGGCTTCACCTGGCAGCACGACCTGCATCTGTGGCTCAAGCGCGGGAAGGCGCTGGAGCAGGCCTACGGTTCGGCCACGTGGCACCGCGCCCGCATCGCCGAGCGGCTCTTCGCCTGATCAGAGCCTGCCTGCGGCCGCTGCGCGGCCTCCGGTTCGCCGCCAGAGCCTGCCTGCGGCCGCTGCGCGCCCTCCGGTTCGCCTCCAACGAGGAGCCAACATGACCGAGCAGGTCAGGCGCGCTGGAGCCAGATGTCGCCGGACACCGTCCGCAACCGCAGGCGGGCCTTGCCGTTGTCGGCAACGTCCTGGGTGACCGCAGGCGTCCCGGGCGAACCCTCGGCAGTGTCGCGGTCGAAGTCATTACGAAACGTCCCCGACAGGGTGGAGGCCTCGATGTCCACGGTGCGCCCCGGTGGCAGTCCGACCCGGACGTTGCCGGTAGCGGTGTTGCAGCGCAGCAGCGCCCCACCGAACGTTCCGACCGAGACATCGCCGCTGGCCGAGTTGCTGACTAGGTCGTCGTTGGCAGTTCCGACGCGCAGGTCACCCGAGGCTGCCCGCACCGACGCTGCTCCGCCCACGGACCCGACTTCCACGTCGCCAGACGCCGTGGTCAGGTCGAGCCGACCGCCGACCGCCTCAAGATGCACGTCGCCCGAAGCGGTGCGCACCAAGGCATCTGTGGCGACGTCTCGGGCTCGCACGTTTCCAGAGGCGAGGTTGACGCGCAGGCGAGCCAGCGCAACCTCCACGTTGACGTCGGCACTGGCGCCGCGCACCTCCAGCTCGCCCCCCTGTGGCACATGGACGGTGACGTCGTAAGAGCGCCAGCCTTGCCCGAATCCTTCCCGTGGGCGCAGCACGATGCGGTCACCGGACTGCTCGATGCGGAAGGACTCGGCGTCGCGACCACGCACCTCGACCGTTACCGCGCCTTCCTCGCCGGACAGCACCATGGCGGTGCCGGATGCGAGGTTGATCTCCAGCTGCACCGCAGCGGCCACCTGGAACGTCTCCGTACGTTGCTGACTCATGTCTGCACCGTCCCCCGGTAGTGGCGGCCAGGCCGTCCTGGGCGGCTGGCCACTGACGACAGCGCCTTGACGACCCAGGTGTTCACCGAGTCACCGGTCGTGCCGGCCGATTCCTCGACGACGGACTTGAGGCTGGGTGGCAGCCGCAGGGTGAGGCGGGCCTCGTAGTCCTCTTCTCGAGGGGTTTGGACTCCTCGAGGCTCGCGGACGGTCAGCACCGGCTCACCTTCCCGCAGCACCACGTCAACGTCCTGGCCGGGCAGCTGCGCCCCCACTTCGGTGGCGGCCTGCTCGGCCAGTTCCAGTGCCAGCTGGCGGCTGGCAGGGCCCAGTGCGGCCAGCAGCGTCTGCGCCGCCGACTCCAGGACGGGGTCGCCCCCTGCGGCGGCGACCTGCGTGGCCACGGCGGCCTCGAAGTTGGCCAGCGCGGTCTGGGTGTCCATCTGATCGTCCATTCGTCGATGGTGGGGCGGCGGCTCGGGAAGCGGCCGTGGCCGGCGCAGCTGCGCGGCCACGCGGTCGGACCGCGCATCGTGAACTGTTGCCAGTAGTTCGGGTGTCCAGTGCATCGTACCCTCCTTAGGGTCTTGGTAACGCCAGTATGACATCATAATGATGTCATTGCAAGCCGATATGCTGTCAGCCGGATGCTGACCCTGTTCCACGACTTCACCTCGGCCGCCTCGGCGGTGGCGGTGGCCCGCGTCCAGCGGCTCGCCGATGAGGGGTCGACCGTGGAGTTCGCCGGCTTCGAGGCGGTCGGCATCGACGCGGTGCTGCCCCCGACCCTGGACGTCCTGGCCGCGGTGGACCGGCTCGCCGCCGAGGCGAAATGCGAGGGGGTGATCCTGCGGCGGCCCACTGCACTGCCCCCGACGGCGCTGGCGCATGTGGTTGCCACCGTGGCCGAGACCGCCGGACTGGCGGCCTCCTGGCGGCAGCTGTGTTACCTGGCCTTCTGGCGTGACGGCAGCGACATCAGCGACCGCCAGGTGCTGTCAGCGCTAGCGCGGCGCGCTGGACTGCCATCCGACGACGTGACCGCCGCGCTATCCGACCGCCTGTTGCTGGCCGCCATCCGCCGTCGGACCGCGGCCCACCGCCGCAACGGCATCGGTGGCGTCCCCACGATCCTCGCCCAGCGCACCTTGGTGCCGGGCCTGCTGCCGGAAGCGGATCTGCGTGCGCTGGCGGGCCTGTAGTGCAGGGCGCCATCGCTGTCGCTACCTGAGCGCTGATAGCTGCGCTACCGCTGTCGCTACTTGAGCCTAGACACCGCCGATCGGGCAGTCGGAGCGGCTCCGCGTGATCGCTAGGGTTGGCCGCGATGGTGCTGCTGTCCGACCGCTACGAGCTCGGCGCCACGATCGGGGCAGGCGGCATGGCCCGGGTCGTCCAGGCGCACGACCGCCTGCTTGACCGCCAAGTCGCCGTCAAGCTGATGCGCGACGACCTGTCCGCCGACCCCACGGTACGCGAGCGGTTCCTGCGCGAGGCCAGGGCGGCTGCCCGGTTCGCCCATCCCAACGCGGTCGCCGTGTACGACACCGGCCAGGACGGGCGCCAACCCTGGATCGTGATGGAGCTGGTCGACGGCGACAACCTCGCCGACCGCCTGGCGGCCAAGGGAGCCCTGCCCGCCGAAACGGCGAGGGCGATCACCGATCAGGTGCTGGCCGCACTATCGGCTGCCCACCGCGCCGGCATGGTCCACCGTGACGTCAAACCGGCCAACATCCTGCTACCCCGCGACGGCGGCGTGAAGCTGACCGACTTTGGGATCGCCAAGGGGATCCAGGAGGCGACCGCCGGGCTGACGGCCACCGGGCAGCTCATTGGCACCGCCAAGTACCTCGCCCCCGAACAGGTCGACGGCCACCCGGCAACGCCGGCCTCCGACGTCTACGCCATGGGCGTGGTGCTGTACGAGATGCTGAGCGGCGCACCGCCGTTTCGCGGTGAGAACGCCCTGGCAGTCGCGCTGGCCCACACCCGCGACCCGGTGCCGCCATTGCGGGGTGTGGATCCGGCACTCGCCTCGGTGGCCCAGCGCGCACTGGCCAAGGATCCCGAGCAGCGCTTCCCCGACGCTGCCGCGATGCGCGACGCGCTCGCCGGCCGCTCGCCGGAAGCGGGCGCCGCACCGGCCGCGGCCGCCGCAACGGTGCCGCTGCGCCAGCCCTCGTCCACCACGACGGTGCTCGATCACCCACGCCGCGACGGGGCGCCCTGGCTGCTGATCGGTGTGGTGCTGCTGGCCTTGGTTGGGCTGCTCGCCTTCGCGGCCAACAGCCTGCGGGACGCGCCTCGAGAACAGACCGGCCAGGCCAACCCGACCCGGACGAGCCAGAACCAGGGCGGTGGGGCGGTGCCCATCACGCCGGGATCGCAGACCGAGCCGCAACGGACCGAGCCCGAAGAGACCGATCCCGCGGCAACCGAGCCCGCGGCAACCGAGCCGCAGCCGACAGAGCCTGAGCCGACAGAGCCGCAGGAGCCCGCCACGCCGACCACTCTCGCGGAGCTGGTTGCGCTGCTCGACGCCAACGGCGGCGCCTACGGCGAGAGGCAGCCCGACCTGGCCGACAAGATCACCGACCTGCTCGGCAGGCCCGAGGACGACCGCCCGGAGGAAGCCGCCAAACTGCAGGATGAGACCACCAAGTGGGTCGCTGACGGTGAGCTCGACGCCGAGATCGGTGCCCTGGCGGTGCAGTTGTTGGAGCCGCTAGCCGCTCAGCGACCGCCCGAGGACGATGACGAGGGCGGCGACGGGGGCGACGACTCCGAAGAGGCTCGTGCCAAGCCACCCAAGGGCCCCGCACCACCCGGTAACGGCAGGGGCAAGCCAGGCCCGCCCGGTCGCGACGATTGAAGGCAGCCAGCCGGTGATCAGGACGACCAACGGGCCCAGCGCAGGACGGTGGCGGTCCGCGCCGATCCAGCATCCAAAACGGCTGCGCTGCTCAGATGACCGGCGGTTCCCGGTAGACGCCGAAGACGTCCTTGAGCGCCTGACTGATCTCGCCGAGGGTGGCGTCGGCGCGGACGGCGTCCATGATCACCGGCACCAGGTTGGCGTCACTGCGCGCGGCGCCGCGTAGCACCTCCAGCGCCTCGCCGGTCTTGCCGGCGTCGCGTCCCGCCCGGAAGTCGGCCAGCCGAGCCGACTGCGCACGCTCTACCTCCGCGGAGATCCGCAGCACTTCCAGCTCCCGCTCGTCGGGATCGTGGTGGACGTTGACCCCCACGATGCGCTTGGTGCCCTTCTCCAGCGCCTGCTGGTAGGCGAAGGCGGCGTCGGCGATCTCGGACATGAACCAACCGCTCTCGATGCCGCGCAGCAGCCCGCCGGTGATGGTGCCGTCGTCAGACTGGGCCAGGATCCGCTCGAAGTAGGCCTCGGTGTCGGCCTCCACCTTGTCGGTCATCCACTCGACGAACCAGGATCCGCCCAGGGGGTCGATAGTGCTGGTCACGCCCGTCTCCTCGGCGATGACCTGCTGGGTGCGCAGCGCCACCTTGGCGGCGTGGTCCGACGGCAGGGCCAGCACCTCGTCCAACGCGTTGGTGTGCAGCGATTGGGTGCCGCCGAGCACCGCCGCCATGGCCTCCAGCGCGGTGCGTACGATGTTGTTGTCCGGCTGCTGCGCGGTCAGGGAGACTCCGGCGGTCTGGGTGTGGAACCGCAGCAGCATCGCCTTGTCGGCGGTCGCGCCGTAGCGCTCGCGCATCCACCGGGCCCAGATCCGCCGCCCGGCGCGGAACTTGCCGATCTCTTCGAAGAAGTCGATGTGCGAGTCGAAGAAGAACGACAGCCGCGGCGCGAACGCGTCGACCGCCAGGCCGCGCGACTTGCCCAGCTCGACGTAGGAGAATCCCGCCGCCAGCGTGAACGCCAGTTCCTGCGCCGCCGTCGAACCCGCCTCACGGATGTGATAGCCCGACACCGAGATCGGGTGGTAGCGGGGCACCTGCCGACTGGTGAACTCCATAAGGTCGGCGATGAGCCGCAGGTGCGGTTGCGGGGGGAACAGCCACTCCTTTTGGGCGATGTACTCCTTGTAGATGTCGGTCTGCAAGGTGCCGGCGAGTTGATCGATGGCAAAGCCCTGCCGCTCGGCGGCGACGGCGTACATCGCGAACAACACCACGGCGGGGCCGTTGATGGTCATCGACGTGGTGATCTCGCCGAGCGGGATGCCGTCGAACAGCCCCTCGACGTCGGACAGCGTGTCCACGGCCACGCCGCAGTGGCCAACCTCCCCCGCCGACTCCACCTCGTCGGAGTCGCGCCCCATCAGCGTCGGCATGTCGAAGGCCACCGATAGCCCGTGCTGGCCGGCGCGCAGCAGGTCGTGATAGCGCCGGTTGGTGTCGCTGACGCTGCCGAAGCCCGCGAACTGGCGGATCGTCCAGGGTCGGCCCCGGTACATCGAGGGGTACACGCCTCGCGTGAACGGATACCCCCCCGGATAGCCGATGCGCTCGAAGTCGGGCGTGTAGCTGTCGGGGCCGACCAACGGCGGCACCGGTACCTCCGACAGCGTCGTGAAGTCCTCGTCCCGTTCCGGCGTGGCGGCGTAGCGGCGCTGCCACTCCGCCATGCTCTCGCGTCCTACCGCTTCGCTACTTGAGGACCGGTCGTGGTCGTTCGAGGTCACGGCAAGCTCCTGGGAAGGGCGAGGCGAGGGGTAGCGTGACCATTCTGCCACCGGCGTGGCGCAACCCCAGTGGGCGCAGCGCCAGATGCATGTGAACGACAGTAGGGACCCGAACCTGGCGAACGAGCAGTGGGCGAACCATCGCCGCGAATACCTGCACCGGCTAACCGCCGCGGCGACGATCCCGAGTGCGGCAAGGCTATGAAGTGCAGCCGCCAGCGGGCCGGCTGGGCACGAGACTGGGCCCGCCAGCCTCCCACATGGCACCAGATAAGCCAGCGAAAGACGAAGCCCCGGCGACATGGCCTGGGCCAGCGGTCCACCGGGGCTTACAAGACCCAAAGGTACGCGAGTATGGCGGCGATGACAACGCCGCCGGGCTCCGCCGCGCCGGCCGCTGGACCTTGGGTACAGCGGTGGTTGAGGTCGCGTACTGGCCCGGGCCACCGCACCGGACGAGCAATGCGGGTCAACTCTTCGCCCCGCTGTACCGGACCAAGAGTCGCCGTCGCGTCGATGTGAACAGCAAGCCGCGGGAGTCCCTGCACCGGGCGGTGTCCAGCGCGGGAGGCGCGGCGACGCCACCCGGCAAGGTTGTCGCCGAGCTCACGTTCGGCTTCTGGCGATACCTCAGTTCAGCCGCACACGAGAAGACGCTGTGGGTGCCGTGTCTGCACCGCTGCTCCCCCCCGGCACCGACCGGCGCGACGTGGATGGGCCGGTCGGACGCCTTCACGACGTCCGTAACCGCGTCGCCCACCACGAGCCGCTGCTACAGACGAGCGTGGCGGGGCGACTCGCGGACCTGATTGAGATCGGCACGCTCCTCGACGCGCACCTCGGCCAGCATCTGTCGGCCACAACCAGGGTGACCAGCCTGCTGGCCACCCGCCCGTGAACTCCCGGCCCACGACCGCGACCGCCGCCGTGGTGGCGGGTGCGGCTAGGAGTCGACCTCGGCCGCGCCGGTGTCGCCGGCCGGCACGCTGGTGCCAGCGGCCCCGCTACCCGCCGAGAAGGTGTGGGTGCCGCCGTACAGGCTGACCTGGGTGCCGATGCCCAGCCGCGGATACAGCCACAGCGCGTCGGCCCGGCTGACGCGCACGCAGCCGTGGCTGGCGGGGTAGCTCGGCACGGAGTCCGACCCGTGGATCGCCCATCCGGCGTAGAAGTACATCGGGTCGTACAACGATCCCAGCTCTGCCTCCCGGATGCCGGGAATCTTGCGCTCGACGATGTACGTGCCAACCGGGGTCAGACTGGTGGCAGTGCCGCCCGACGAGGTCTCGTAGGACTCGCCGCTGCCTGAGCTGACCGCAACGATGCGCTGGAGTTGGCCGTCCTGCACGTAGTACAGCACCTGCTTGGTCAGGTCTATCTCGACGCGGGTGGCGGCCCCGCCTTGCAGCTCCGGCGTCACCGGCTTGTCCAGCGCCGCGCGGGTCAGCGGCCCCACCACGCCGTCGGCGGACAGCCCGTTGACCTTCTGGAAGGCCGTGATGGCGCTGATCGTCGCCGGACCAGCGGCTCCGTCGATGGCGTCCACGTAGTACTTCAGCTCGGCCAGCCTGCTCTGCACCGCGGCGACGTCGGCCTTGCGGCGGTCCTCTCGCCGCTGCGCCGCGCGAGCGGCCCTGGCCTCGGCGGCGGCCTCCTCCCTGGCGGCGGCCCTGGCCTTCGCGCGGGCTTCGGCGGCGGCCCTGGCCTTCGCGCGGGCTTCGGCGGCGGCCTTGGCCTTCGCGCGGGCTTCGGCGGCGGCCTTGGCCCTCGCCTCGGCCGCGGCCTTCTCCGCCGCCCTGGCGGCGGTTGCGACCTCGGTGACCTCGGCACGCGCCGGAGCACTCGGCGCGATCCTGGCGACCTCCCGCGCTGACGAGCGCTGGCCACCGGTGCCCGCGCTGACCGGGGAAGGCCCCAGTGCTGCGACCAGTGGGGCAACCAAGGAGCTGACCACCGGGCTGACAGGGGGGCCGACCAACGTGAGGCCGGCCACGAGCGTCGTCATGATGACGGCGGGGACCAACAGCAGCAGGAGCAAGCGGCGCATCTACGAAGCGTAGCCAGCAACGCCGGACCATGCCGGATGTCCGTTCGGACGGTCGCTCGCCAGCGACCCGGGCGCTCCGCCAGCTCGATCGCCAGCGACCCGACGGCGCGCACCAGCCCGTCCATCGCCAGCGGCCCAGGCGCACGGCCGGCCCGTCCTTCGTCAGCGGTCGAAGCGCTCCAGCAGCCGGTCGGCGGCGGTGTACGGATCGAGCTCGCGCTCGGCAACCTCGGCCGCGAGGTGGTCCACCAGTTGCCCGTCGTCGAACGTGGTGAACCGCCGTCGGACCTCGCCCACGGCGATCTCGCGCAGTTGCGTGCGCGCACGCTGCAGGCGACGCTCGGCGAGGCGTCCGGACTCCCGCAGCCAGGCGCGGTGGCCGTCGACGGCGTCGATCAGCTCGGCAACGCCCTCATCACGTGACGCCACCGTCTTGCAGATAGGTGCCAGCCATTCGGGATGGCCCAGGTGCTGCATGTCGCGTAACTCGCGCACCGTGCGATCGACGCCGTCGCGATCCGCCTTGTTGACGCAGAAGACGTCGGCGATCTCCAGGATCCCGGCTTTGGCGGCCTGGATGGCGTCGCCCATCCCCGGAGCCAGGGTCACGATGGTGGTGTCGGCGGCTGACGCGACCTCGACCTCGGCCTGGCCGACCCCCACCGTTTCGACCACCACGATGTCGAATCCGGCGGCGTCGAGGACCAACAGCGCCTGCGGTGTCGCCCACGACAACCCGCCGAGATGGCCGCGGTTTGCCATCGAGCGGATAAAGACGCCGTCGTCAAGCACGTGGTCCTGCATGCGTACCCGATCACCGAGCAGCGCGCCGCCGGAGAACGGCGACGACGGGTCGACGGCGAGCACCGCGATGCTGCGACCGCGGCGGCGCCACTCGGCCAGCAGCCCGTTGGTCAGCGTGGACTTGCCAACGCCCGGCGACCCGGTGATGCCGATGAGCTGCGCCCCGCCGGTGTGTGGGTGCAGCAACCGCACGGCCTCCCGCAGGTGCTGCGCGGAGCCGTCCTCGACGCGGGTGAGCACTCTGGCCAGGGCGCGTCGCTCCCCGGCCAGCAGGCGCTCGACGAGCTCGGCGGTCTGCATGGCAGGCCGAGGCTAGCCGTGGATCGCGTCCCAGTGCCAGACGGTCCGTGCCCGCAGCCGCTCGCCTGGCGCCAACTCCACAAGGCCGGTCCCCGCCTCGCCCTCGGCGTGCAGCACCGGCGCATTGGGCCAGGCGGTCTGGGGTTCGACGCAGACTCCGCGAGGCGGCGTGTGCACCACGACCGTGGCCGGGTCGGCGGGCAGATCCATGGTGAGCAGCAAGTCGGGCCAGCGCACCGTCACGGGCCTGGTCACTCCGATGTAGACGTGATCCAGCCTGCGCTCGGCCAGCAAGGGCGCGTTGCGCAGATCGGTGTTGTCGTCCACTGGCAGCCGCACACCAGTGGGAATCAAGTCGTTGCGGGTCTCCAAGACCTCGTCGGCGACCACGCCGACGCGCAGGTCGCCGCTGTCGGGGCGCCTGAACCACGGGTGCCATCCCGCCGAGGCGGGCATGGCGCTGTCACCGGCGGCGACCTGCGCCTCCAGCGTGAGACGGCCCGGCTCCAGGGTGATCCGTTGCGCCGCCCAGCCGCCGAACGGCCATCGCCCGACATCCAGGCCGCAAGTGAGCGTCACCTCGGTCGCCTCGGTGTGGTCGACCCGCCAAGCGGTGTCGCGCAGTATCCCGTGAATGGCATGGCCGTAGTGCTCGGCCGCCACCTCGCGGGTGTAGCCGTGAAAGGGCACCCTGCCCTCGTCCAACCGCCCCACCCACGGCGCCATCAGGAAGCAGCCCCAACCGATGTTGGCCTCCTTGCCCTCGGGGCGCGATGCGAAGCCGAGGAGGCGCTCGACGCCGCCGGCCACCAGCGACCCGAGGCGACCGCCGACGGCAGGATCCACTACGACGCTGTCGGCGCCGGCCTCGAGGGTGATGGTCACGAGAACCGCAAGCCGCGGGCGGCGAGGGCAGCGTCGGCGAACTCGGCAAGGGTCTGCACCCGGCGAGGATGTTCCACGGTGTGCAGCCCGTGGTGGTCCACCACCCACGAGGTCAGCCCGGCCGCGTCGGCGGCCACGACGTCGTAGGCCACCGTGTCGCCGAGGTACCACGTGCGCTCGGCTTGCAGACCCAACGGCCCCAGGGCGTAGGCGAAGATCGCAGGGTCAGGCTTGGCCACGCCGACGACGCCGGAGTCGACCACGACCTCGAGCAGCTCCGCCAGGCCGGCGCGGTCCAGCGCCGCTTCGACGCGCCCGTCGGAGTTGGACACCACGCCGACACGGATGCCCGCCTCGCGCAGGCGGGTCAGGCACTCCGCGGCGCCATTGATCGCGCGGTCCCACAGATGCAGGTCGCGGTCGGCAGCCCGCCAGGCCTGCGCCATCACCTCCGCCGGCACGCCGCACCGCTGCCCGAAGCTGGTCAGCCAGTGAGGGAACCAGTCGTCCCACGTGCCCGCCGTGGGAGCGAACTCATGATCCAGCAGCACCAGGGTGCGCCAGAAGCTGTCGTCGAGGTCGGCAGGGTCGTGCCCATGCTGACGCAGCGCTTCGGCGAGTCGTTCGGTATGGACCTGGACCAGCGTCCCACCCGCGTCGAACAGCACCCCGTCGGGCGGGCCAACGGCCGTCACTACAGCGTCTCGAACAGCACCGCGTCGCCCTGACCGCCTCCACCGCATAGCGCCGCTGCCCCACGCCCGCCGCCACGGGCGTGCAGCTCGGACAGCAAGGTCGTGGTGATCCGCGCTCCCGTGCAGCCGATCGGGTGGCCCAGGGCGACCGCTCCCCCGTTGACGTTGACTTTGTCGGCTGGCACGCCGAGGCGGTCGGCGGAGTAGATCGCCACCGAGGCGAACGCCTCGTTCATCTCGTACAGGTCGAAGCTGCCGGGGGCGGCACCGATCTTGGCGGCCGCCTTCTCGATGGCGGCAGCCGGCTGGTGGTGCAGCGACGGGTCCGGCCCGGCGACGGTGGCGTAGGACATCACCCTGGCCAGCGGTGTCAGGCCCAGCTCCTCGGCTTTCGCGCGGCTGGTCAACACCACCGCAGCGCCGCCGTCGGAGATCTGGCTGGCGTTACCCGCTGTGATGGTGCCGTCTGGGGTGAATGCCGGCCGCAGCCTGGCCAGGGATTCGGTGGTGGTGCCGGGGCGTACACCCTCGTCGCTGTCGACCAGGATCGGTTCGCCCTTGCGCTGCGGCACCTCGACCGGCGTCACCTCGTGGGCGAAGCGACCGTCCTTCCACGCCGCCGCGGCGCGCTCGTGGCTGGCGGCGGCCCAGGCGTCCTGCTGCTCGCGCGTGATGCCGTAGCGCTGGTTGAGCCGGTCGCTGCCCTCGCCCATGTGCCCGTCGTCGAACGCGCACCACAGCCCGTCGTGGATCATCGCGTCGACGATCTCCCCGTTGCCCATGCGGTAGCCGGTTCGTGCCTTGGGCAGCAGGTACGGCGCGTTGGACATCGACTCCATCCCGCCCGCGACGACCACGTCATGCTCGCCCAGGCGGATCGCTTGATCGGCCAGCGCCACCGCGGTCAGGCCTGACAGGCAGACCTTGTTGACGGTTAGCGCCGGCACCTGCATGCCGATGCCGCCCTTGATCGCGGCCTGCCGCGCAGTGATCTGGCCCTGCCCCGCCTGCAGCACGTGGCCCATGATCACGTAGTCCACGGCATCGGCGGGCACCCGCGCGCGTTCCAGTGCCGAGCGGATCGCCACGCCGCCCAGATCCACGGCCCGCAGGCTCGCCAGGCCGCCGCCCAACCTACCGATCGGGGTGCGGACGTAGCCGACGATGACGGCCTCATTCATGGCAGGGCCTCCAGGTGCGAGGAAACACGGGGGTCAGCCCCATTGTTCCACGCGGCCGGCCGTGCCCGGCGGGCACTCAAGGACGGTGCGGTCAGCGGAGCCGGGAGTCAGCGCCGGTGTGACGGCGGGCCGCCGACCGGCAGCGCCACGTCGATGCGCACGAGGCGGTGGTCGGACGACGGGAACGGGAACGTGCCGACGAGGTCGAAGTCGGGATGGCTGGTGCGAGGCCAGAAGACCGCCGGGTCCGACACGCGCATGCCGTTGCGGGGCAGGACGTAGTCGACGCGCAGGTTGCCGACGCTCTCGCTGAAGTCGGCGGTGTCGAAGGCGGGGTTGCCCCGGTGGCTGTCGTTGGCGCCGCCCTGCAGCTCTGCCTGCTCAGGGCCGCCCTGACTGGACGGGATCGGCCGTTCACGGACCTTCGGGTGGTGCAGCAACTGCTGGATGGCGCCCGGGACGCTGTCGCCGTCGACGGGGTCGGCGTTGAGGTCGCCGGCGATCACGAAGCGGGCGCCGGGGTGCAGGCCGCCGTGGCGCCCCTCATCGTCGTAGATGTACCGCGACGCGCGGCCGCCGCCGATATAGTCGGCCCACAAGCGGATCTCGTCGTGATTGCGCCGGCCATTGCGGTCCTCGACGCCGTCGAAGCTCGGCGGCGTGGGATGGCTGGCGAGCAGGTGGACGGTGTCACGGCCGACACGCACCGGCACGTCGACGTGGTTCTTCGACGACAGCCGGAACACGGCCAGCTCCTCGGGGCTGTACCAG
>Ga0136616_10000384_pt1 | contig 20445 bp, 19 predicted proteins | sample AntDrymUQ2992106_2_FD_106648 | JGI IMG/M metagenome (GOLD analysis project Ga0136616, IMG submission 106648) | Polar desert sand microbial communities from Dry Valleys, Antarctica - metaG UQ299 (21.06) | ecosystem: Environmental > Terrestrial > Soil > Desert | place: Antarctica: Dry Valley... | reverse complement strand
TGTGGGGCCTGTCCATCGTGGGTTTCGGGCTGGCCGGCAATGTGTGGCTCGCCTTGGCGTTCCTTGTGGTGGCCGGCGCGGCGGACATGGTCAGCGGGTTGTTCCGGTCGGTGCTGTGGAATCAGACGATCCCCGACGAGCTGCGCGGCCGGCTGGCGGGCATCGAGCTGCTGTCGTACTCCACCGGCCCACTGCTCGGACATGTCCGGGCGGGCGGCGTTGCCACGCTGTGGTCGGTGCGCGGCTCGATCGTCTCCGGCGGGGTGGCTTGCGTGTTCGCGGTGGCCGCGCTCACCGCGGCACTGCCACAGTTTCGCCACTACGACGCAAGGACCCGGCGCTAGGCGGTCGCCGTCTTGGCGCCGTACCGCTTCTTGTCGCGGGTGAGATCCAAGGGCGCGATCCGCTTGCGCGCCGACAATGCCGCCGCGTCGAGCTGGTCGGCCGGGACCAGCCAGGCCACCTCGAACTCCAAGCCGTCCCGGTCCCGCGCGTAGAGACTCTTGGTGGTGCCGTGGTCGCTGGCGCCCACCAGCGCTCCGTGCTCGGCGAGGACGGACTGCAGGCGTTCGAGCTCGTCGAGCGTGTCGACCTCCCACGCCAGGTGGTACAGCCCCACCGTGGACGTGCCGGCGGGTGAGAGCCCGGCCGTAGGTCCGATCTCGAACAAGCCGAGATCGTGGTCGTTGTCCGAGCCGGGCGCCTGCAGGAAGGCAGCCCCGGCGAACCCCTCGGGCGTCATGTCGACCCGTCGGAAGCCGAGCACCTCGGTATAGAAGGCGACGCTGCGCTGTACGTCGCGGACGAACAGGACTGCGTGGTTCAACCGGGTGATCGGCATGGTCTCCGTCCACGATGTCGGGTCGTCTGTCGCGACAACACCGCCAGGGCCAGGTCATTCCCCAGCGACCAGGGCACCTTCTCTCAGCAGGCGGCGCAGCAGCACCACGCCGTCGCCCACCGAGAAGTCAGCGCCGGCCAGGTCTTCGGCGCGAACCGGACTCGCGAGGCAGCGTTCGAGGGCCGGCCGCGCCACCTGCGGGACCGCCACCTCCCGGTCCGGCAGCACGACAACCACCCGACCGTCCGTCCCGTTCCGTAGCCGGACAGCCAGTCCGTCGCGCGGCCGGACGACCGTTGCGGCGGTCAACGAGCGCACCGCTTCAGCCTGGGCGAGCACGCCGAGCGACTTCATGGGTACGGCACGAGCCAGCCGTTTGTCGAGCAGCTCCTGCACCGTGTCAACCGGCAGGTCGGCGAGCCACTGCGCCGCCTGCTTCATAAAGGCGGGTAGCTCCTCCCCCGCCGCGGGGAGCGGGGGGATCGGCAAAGCCTGGCGAAACGCCAGCTCGTCGGCGGCCAACCCGAGGGTGTCCTCGAGCACGTCGTACCACGTGGTCGCCAGCACGCCGACGGTGAGATGGATCGAGCGTTGCTCGGTTGTCACTGCGGCATGCACGTAACCCCGCGGCAGGTACAGCGCATCACCCGCGTGCAGCTCCACATCGAGCAACGGCTGCGCGCCTTCGGCGACCAGGTCATCGCCCGCGCGTGGCTGAGTGCGCAGCGGCAGCTGGTGCACCGGCTCATGAACGACCCAGCGCTTGGTCCCGTCGACCTGCAGCACGAAGACGTCGTGCGTGTCGTGGTGGAAGGCGAAACCGCGCGCATTTCCGCCGGGCGTCACGTAGGCGTTGCACTGCGTCGAATGGCCGAGGTCGATCGCCAGCTGACGGCAGAAGCGCACCACCGGCGGGTGCAACCGGTGCAGCGAGTTGAGCACCAACGTGGCCCCGTCGGCGTACAGCTCGCGCACCTTGTCGGCATCGGCGAGGTCGGCCAGCCGCTGCGAGCCGGCAACGGCGGTTCGGGTGTAACCGCTGAGAGAAGCCCCGTCCTTGACCAGCTTGAAGAACGGCGTGCGCAGGGCCCGCTCGCCGACCAGCTCGTCGACGTCGGCGGGTGAGAGCAGATCGCTGAAACCGGTCGGGAGCGCAGCGGCGCGGGAGAGCAGCGGCCGACGGGACCAGTACTCGGCGGCGAATGCCTCTCGATCAGCAACTGTGCAGCGCGCGAGCGCCGGTGCCACGACCGTAGGTCGCGACACCGGCGGCTCGGGCATCACTGAGTGGGACGATCCGGTGATGAGATGGGCCCTAGGAGTCCCGGCCTGCCGGGTCGGAGCCGGACGGGTCGACCTGGACGCTGTCGGAGTCGCCCTGGTCCGCGTCGCCGCCGCCGGTGTCGACACCCGAGGGGTCGGAGCCGGACGGGTCGACCTGGACGCTGTCGGAGTCGCCCTGGTCCGCGTCGCCGCCGGCGGGGGTGGGCTCGGTGGGAGTGGTGGTCATGTCGTCGTCGTTGAGGCTCACGACTGGTCCCTTCGCTAGGTAGCACGGCCCCGGTTGCTCGGGGTGGCCATTGTGGCCGTGCCTACCCTGCCGCTCCCGCAGCCCTACCGTCCATCCCGACTACCGTGGCGGTTGACCCGTCACCGCACTACCCGCCCGCGCAGCACCACCCGCACCGGTCGGGCCAGCGTGGTCAGGTCCGTACGCGGGTCGGAGTCGTACAGGACCAGGTCGGCGGGCGCGCCCTCGTCGAGCGCGGGCGGGAAGCCCAGCCACTCCCGCGCCCGCCAGGACGCCGCCCCGAGCGCCGCGTCCACCGGCAACCCCGCCTCGTGCAGCGCGCGCACCTCCTCGGCGATCCGTCCATGGCCGATCCCGCCGCCGGCGTCGGTGCCGGTGAAGACGGGCACGCCCGCCTCGTACGCCGACCGCACCAGGTCCCGCGCGCCGGCGTACAGCTGGCGCAGCTGGTCGGCGTACGCCGGGTAGCGGGTGGCCTGTTCGGCGATCGCCGGAAAGGTGTCGACGTTGATCAGGGTGGGGACGAGCGCCACCGACCGTTCCGCCATCAGACTGAGCAGCGCGTCGTCGAGGCCGGTCCCGTGCTCGACGCAGTCGACGCCAGCGGCGAGCAGATCGGGCAGCGCATCCGCGCCGAAGACGTGCGTGGTGACCCTGGCCCCAGCGGCGTGCGCCGCGGCGACGGCTTCGGCCAGTGCCTCGGGCGGCCAGCACGGCGCCAGGCGGCCCGCGTCGCGATCGATCCAGTCCCCGACGATCTTCACCCAACCGTCGCCGCGGGCGGCCTGCTCCGCGGCTACCTGGGGCAGCGCGTCCGGCTCGATCTCCACGCCGTAGTGGCGCAGATAGCGCCGCGTCCGCGCGATGTGCCGGCCGGCGCGCACGACCCGCGGCAGGTCGGGGCGGTCGTCGATCCAGTGGGTGTCGACGGGAACGCCGCAGTCGCGGGCCAGCAGCATCCCGGCGTCGCGCTCGGTGATCGCCTGCCGTTCGGTCTCATCGACGGGTACACCCCCGTCCGGGCCGAGCCCGATGTGGCAGTGCGCGTCGACCAGACCGGGGAGGATCCAGCCGGTACCCACCGACTCCGCGCCCAGCACCGGTTCGTAGGTGACGTGGCCATCGACGACGTACAGATCCCGGTGCTCGTCCACTGGAAGCACGACTCCCCGTACGTGCAAGGCGGGCGGCTGCGGTGGACTGTCCGGCGGCATGGTGTCAGGACGCGTGGTGTCAGGACGCGTGGAGTCGGGAGGCACGGCCGGCACGGTAGCGCCCGGCTGGACCTTTGTCGGATCAGCCAGGGTCGAATTCACCCAGCTCGTCGCCAAGGTCGCCGAGCCGCTGCAGCAGCGGGAGCAGCGCGCTCCACGTGTAGAACGGGTCGGCATCCGGGGAGTCACCGCCCTCCCCCGAGTGCTGCCCGTAGTTCTCCCACGCCTGGCGGTGCGCCCACCCCCGCGCGAAGAGCGCGCCGCTGCGCTCGGCCAACCACCCAGCCTGCTCGTCGTAGCCGTAGCGGCGCAGACCGAGAAAGGTGAGCCAGTTCAGCAGCGGCCACACCCGACCGCGCCAGTAGGTGTTGACCGCACCAGCTGGGTCGTCCCACGTCGTCGCTCCCACCGGCCATTCGCCGCCGAACCGCGCCGGGTCGGTGAGCCACCGGCGGACCAGCGCATCCGCCTGCTCCGCGGTAGCAACACCCGCAGTCATCGGAAAGAAGGACGTTGGCGTGACCGACCGCACGAAGTGGCCGTCCCACCGCCGGTTGGCGAACACTTCCCTTTCCTGATCCCACAGGTTGCGGCGTACGGCGCCCGCGAGCTCGGCGCTGCGGGCGCGCAGTTCGGCGGCCTCCGCCGGCGGGCGCTCCAGCAGATCAGCGAACGTGGCGAGCAGCATGCCCTCGAGCGCCAGCAGGCTGTTCAGCCCGACGTCCTCCACGTCGAGGGTGTGCGTGTCGTCGCGGAAGTTGGCCTCGTCGTGCATCGGCGAGTTGTCCATCGCCGACTCGTCCATGGCGGCGAGCTTGGTGTGCACGAAGTATCCGTCACCCACCGGGGACGAGCCATACTCCAGCAGCCCGTTGCCGTTGCCGTCGCGGACGGCGAACCAGTGCCAGAACGCGCGGTGCAGCACGGGATACGCCGTCGCGAGCAGCGGAGACGACCGGTCACCGCCGCCGGTCCGCCACACCGTCCACGTCGCCAGTGCCCCGATCGGCGGATGCGAACGGTCCACCCACCGGGTGCGGCCGGAACACAGCGCGGCGAGGCGTCCCCCGCCGGTCGCGTTGCCCAACGTCGCCCGCAGGTTGTCGGCGGCGAGCGCCTGGTCACCCGCGTACGCCGCGAGCACCGCGTGCACGAAACCGTCGACCTGCCAGACCCCCCACCCACCGAACTTGCGCCCCACCCACGCCCGGGTGGACACCGTGTAGCGGCGACGGTTGACCGGATCCCAGACGGTGTTCCAGCCCAGGATGTCGCGCACCGGGTCGTCGTCCAGCGAGGCGGTGAGCCGGCCGCGCGGCCGGGCGGGGGGCGCGGTCCGCGACACGGCGAAGCGCACCAGCGGGGTCACCGCGGTGAAGCGCAGCACGGCGCTGCGCCCGCTCTCCCGCGGCGACGGGCGGAAGTAGTAGCCGCACTTCTCGAACTCGCTGCGTACGACAGACGCGTCGGCGTACAGGTCGATACTCACCGGCCGCACATCGGTGGTCATCCGCCACCCGCCGGTCGGTCCATTGGCGGCGACGGCTGGGGGCTCGACGTAGCGGCGCTCTCCCGGCGGTACGTCGACCCGCACCTCCCCGACCGCATCCGGCGTCGCCGTCCAGCCGACGTCGAGGACGAACCACGTGCGCAGCGCCCATTCGGCCAGGCGCAGCACCTCGACTTCGCCGGTGAGGTCGTCGCCGGACGAGGCCAACCGCAGCCGGAGCGCCGCGCCGGCGTGCTCGCACACCAGCTCGGCTGAGGAGCCGTCGGTCGAGTGCGGGCCGTAGGTGAGGCCGCCGCCGTCTACCGGGAAGTCGGTGTACCGCCCCACCCGAGTCGAGAACACCCCGAGGCGTACGGCCAAGCCGGCGGCGACGTGCACCGCCGCGGCCGCATGGTCGACGTCATACGTGCCCCAGCCGGGCGCGGACGTCACCCGGCCAGCTCCGCTTCCGTCGTGGTCAGCGTCACATGAGGGGCGTACAGCGCCATCGCATCCAGCGCACGGCGGTGGGACGCGTCGTCGAGCCCAGCGCACGCGTCCGCCACGACCCGCAGCCGACGACCGTCGTCAACCGCGGCGAGCACCGTTGAGAGCACGCAGCAGTCCGTGGACACGCCGGCGACGACGAGCGTGGCGTCGCCGACGACCGCAGCCAACTCAGGCCCCCACTTGCCGAAGCGGGCCGCGGACACCACTGGCGCATCGGTATCCGTCCACGGCTCGACGAGGTCGAAGCGGCCCGCGTTGGCGGGGTCGCGGGCGAAGGGCCACTGCGCGTAGTAGTCCATCCACGCCGCGGTAGGTCGCTGGTGCGGCAGGAATCGGGTGAGCACGGTGCGGCCGGCGTACGCCCGCCCGAGCCGACGGCAGGCAGCGGCGACGGATGCGAAGTCGGGGGTGACCCACGGGCTGTCCGAGTCGGCGAAGACCCGCTGCAGGTCGATGAGGACCAGCCAGTAGGGCGGCGGCCCAGCCGTCATCGGATGACGCGTGACCGCGGCCGCCACACGGTCGTAGACAGCACCGCGTACAGCGCCCCGGCGACACCGAACGCGAGGAACACTCCGAGGTTGCTGGCTCCGACGCTGCCGTCGCGGGCCGTGTCGGTGAGCAGGTAGCCGAGCACCTCGGCGACGTTGGGGTCGAAGGAGGTGACGGTGCCCAGTCCGATCACGGAGGCCACGACGAGCGACGTCACCCCGGCGGGGTTGAGTGCGCCGTGCACGCCCGAGGACCGGTAGAGATCGCTTTCGGTGTAGCCACCACCGCGGTGGAGCAGCAGGTCGACCAGGAACACCGCCGCCCAGGACGCCATCACCACGCCGATGGAGATGAGGAAGGCCTGGAAGGGTCCGAAGAAGTCGGGGGCGAAGAACACGATGTACACCCCGCCGAGGACCATAAGTACGCCGTCGATGAGCACCGCCAGTGTCCGGGGTACCCGCAGCCCCAGAGCGAGCAGGTTGAGCCCGGAGGAGTAGATGTCCATGATCGCGCCGGCGACGAAACCGAGGATCGCGGTCACCAGGTAGGGGATGAGGAACCAGGTGGGCAGCGGCGCAGCGAGTGCGCCGACCGGGTCGGCACCGGCCGCTTCGGCGAGCCCCGGGTTGCTCGCCGTCAGCAGCACACCGAAGAACATGAGCACGATCGGTGCGCTACTCGCGCCGAACGTCGTCCAGCCGGCGACGGCCGCGGGCGCCGACGAGCGCGGCAGGTAGCGGCTGTAGTCGGCGCCGCAGTTGACCCAGCCCAGACCGAGACCGGACGCGGTGAGTGCGATGGCGCCGAACAGGGATGCCGTGCTCCCGGCGGGAAGCGCCGCCGCGGCGGTGAGGTCGAGCTTGGGCAGCATGATGGCGAAGTAGACGGCGGTCATCAGGACGAACATCCAGGTGAACCACCGCTGCACGCGCAGGATCACCCCGTAGCCGTAGACGCCGACCACGATGGTGATGAGTGCGATGAGCGCAAAGGCCACCGCGAGTACGCCGTTGCCGGCCAGGCCGCCGCTGAGCCGGCCCAGCACGGTGCCGGTGGCGAGCGTGGCGAGAGAGACCAGGACGGTCTCCCAGCCGACGAGGGAGATGTAGCTGAACAGGGTCGGCAGCTTGTTGCCGTGGTAGCCGTACGCCGCCCGGCCCAGCGTCATGGTGGGGGCGCCGGCGCGGGTGCCCGCCAAGGCGACCAGGCCGACCAGAGCGAACGACGCGAGCGCGCCGACCAACGCAGCCACCAGCGACTGCCACAGGTTCAGGCCGAAGCCCACGATGTAGACGCCGTACGCGATGCCGAAGAAGGAAAGGTTGGCCGCCGCCCACGGCCAGAACATGTCCCGCGGGCTGCCCCGCCGGGCGCTGTCCGGCACGTGCTCGATCCCGGTCTGCTCGACTTCCCAGCCCTGGGGCGCCACCCCACGGTCCACCTCGGTCGCCACTGACCCCTCCCCTTCGTCGTCGCACCGGACCGTACCCGGACCGATCCGCTGACGGCGTACACCGCGGGGTTCGGGAAGGGCTGGGCCAGCGGCGGCGTTTGCGGCTGCCACCGACGAACCCAGGGAAAGGGGGAGACGGCTCAGGCGGCGTCGGGGTTGTCGCCGGCGAGGCGGCGCAGCCGAGCGAGCGTCTCCGCCTCCAACTGGCGGGTGCGCTCCCGGCTCAGCCCGTGCCGTCGGCCGATCTCGGTGAACGTCTGCGGCCGGCCATCGTCCAGGCCGTAACGGGAGCGCACGATGTCCTGCCCGCGCGCGTCCAGCGACTCCAGCAGCGCACTCAGCCGCTCGAGCTCCACCCGGGCCAGCACGATGTCCTCGGGGGCAGGGTCTTCGGCGTCGTGCACCAGATCGGAAAGGGAGGTGTCGTCGTCATCGCCGACGGTCGCGTCGAGGCTGACCGGGTCCCGCCCCCAGCGCTCGAGGTCGGCCACCCTTCCGACGTCCATTCCGGTGGCCTCGGCGAGCTCCTCGAGCACCGGCTCGCGCCCCAGGCCGCGCAGCAACTCCCGCCGCGCCCGGCTGACCGCCGCGATCTGCTCCCCGAGGTGCACCGGCAGCCGAACTGTGCGCGACTGCTCGGCGATGGCTCGGGTGACCGCCTGGCGTATCCACCAGGTGGCGTACGTCGAGAACTTGAAGCCGCGCTGGTAGTCGAACTTCTCTATCGCCCGCACCAGGCCGAGGTTGCCCTCCTGGACAAGGTCCAGCAAGGTCAACTGGCCGCGAACGTAGCGCCGGGCGACGGAGACGACCAGCCGCAGGTTGGCGGTGACGAAGCGCTGCCTCGCGGCATGTCCCAGAGCCACCAGGCTGGCGAGCTCGTCAACGCTTGCACCCAGAGGCAGCTCGCCTTCGGCGAGTAGGCGACTGGCGTACAGGCCGGCCTCTATCGCCTTTGCCAGCTCGACCTCTTGCGCGGCGTCGAGCAGCGGCTCTCGGCTGATCTCCTCGAGATAGGTGCCGACGAGGTCGCGCTCAGGCGCTTCGGCGTCCCGACCACCCAGAAGGCGGTCGTCCTTCGTCATCGTCACAACTGCACAACGGTCGTCACGGCTGCAGGATTCCACCGATACCAAGTCGTCACCGGTCGGCAACCTGTACGGCCCGCTCAGCCATCCTTGCCACCCGGTAGGAACTCCTGCACCTTTTGTTTCAGTCCCGTCCTGACAACGCCCCAGGCGTCCTCATCACCCTTCACCAACGATTCTGGCTCATCCGCTCGCTCTCCATTTCATCGACGTACTGCTGACTCGACGAGAGAACCCGGTAGGACGCCCATCGGTTCCCGTACTCAGCGCCGGCGTACCGCCCAGCAGGCCACGGCCGCGGCGGCGCCAACGTTGAGGGAGTCGACGCCGCTGCTCATCGGAATGCGTACCCGCCGGTCGGCGGTGGCCAGCCACTGCGCGGACAGTCCGGGCCCCTCGGTCCCCAGAACAAGCGCGCAGCGGGCCGTGTCGGACGCCGGGAGCTGATCGAGCGGCACGGCATCCGCGGCGGGCGTGAGCGCCAGCACGGTCAGGCCCGCCGCGCGGACCTGTTCCAGTGCGTCCACCCACCGCGGCAACCGTGCGTAAGGCAGTGTGAGCACCGCCCCCATGGACACGCGAACCGCCCGTCGGTACAGCGGGTCGGCGCAGCGGGGGCTGAGCAGTACGGCGTCCATGCCGAGACCCGCCGCCGCGCGGAAGACGGCGCCCACGTTGGTGTGGTCGACCACGTCCTCGAGCACCACGACCCGCTCCGCGGCCGCCAGGACCTGGCCCGCCGTGGGCAGTGGGCGGCGGCCCATGGCCGCCAGGGCGCCCCGGTGCACGTCGAAGCCGGTGAGTTCGGCCAGCACCGGTCGGTCCGCGACGAAGAGGGGTACCTCGCACCCCTCCAGCTCGTCAGCGAGGTGGGGAACGTGCTTCGGGGCGCACAGCAGCGACCGGGCGGCGTACCCGGCCGCGAGCGCGCGGCGGATCACCGTCTTCCCCTCCGCGATGAAGAGGCCCTCGTCCGGCTCGTGCCGGCGGCGCAGCGCGACGTCGGTGAGGTGCAGGTAGTCAACGAGCCGAGGGTCGGTGGGGTCGGCGACAGGGATGAGCGTGACCACGCCCCGATCGTGCCGGAGCCGGGGGCGGGCGGCAGACTCGGTGGGGTGTCCGAGCCGTTGCGGCGCGAAATGTGGGACGTGGCGGTCGTCGGCGCCGGTCCGGCGGGCGCCGCCACTGCGTTGCGAGTGCTCGGGATGCGCCCGGACGCTCGCGTGCTGTTGCTGGACCGTGCGGACTTCCCACGTGACAAGGCCTGCGGCGACGGCATCGCACCGCACGCCCTGCAGGTGCTCGCGGGGTTGGCCGTACCCGACCCCACGGCGGGTTTCTCGCCGGTGCACCGGCTGCGGCTGCGCTCCCCCGCGGGCGCGACGGTGGCGGGGGAGATGCGCCGGCCGGCGTACGTCATCCCGCGGCGGATCTTCGACGCCCGGTTGGTCGCCGCCGCGCGCGCCCGTGGCGCGGTGCTGCGCCGTCACACCGTGCGCCGGGTGGAGCAGTTCCCTGACCGGGTGGAGCTCGACGGCGCGTACGCCGCCCGGGCGGTGGTGGGCGCCGACGGCGCGGAGTCGGCGGTGCGCCGTTCGCTCGGGGTCGACCGAAACCCGCCAGGGCATCTGGCCGTGGCGCTGCGTGCCTACGCGCCGGCACCGTCCGGGACGCCGGAGCAGCTCCTCATGCTGACCGCCGAGGGTTGGCCGGCGTACGCATGGTCCTTTCCGATCGGGGATGGCCGGGCCAACGTCGGCTATGGAGAGGTGCTCGCTGGCGCGCCGGTGTCCCGGGCGCGGCTGTCGGCCCGGCTGACCGAACTGCTCGGGATCCCTGCCGACGTCCTGCAGGCCTGCCGGGCGCACCACCTGCCGCTGTCGTCATGGCGCCCGGCGCATCGCGACGGGCGGGTGCTGCTCGCCGGGGACGCCGCCTCGCTGATCAATCCGTTCACCGGCGAGGGGATCTACTACGCGGTCCTCTCCGGGGCGTTGGCGGGGGCCGCGGCACTGAACGGGGCCGGGGCGGGGGCTGCATACCGGCGCGCGCTGCGCCGGCAGCTGGGGCGCCATCTGCGGCACACCACCGTTGCCGCCGCGCTGGCCGGAAGGCCGACGATGGCGGACGCGGGCGTGCGGGCGGCCGCCGCAGACCAGCGGGTCTTCGACGAGCTCGTGGAGCTCGGATTGGGCCAAGGGTTGCTCACCCTGCGGACGGCGGGGCGTGCGACGACCCGCGCAGCCACTGCGGCGGCAGAGGCTGCTCTTCACCGTGTCTCAGCCCGCCCTTAGCCAGCGGCCGGACGGAGCGCCGGTCAGCGGCGGAAGCGGTCAGCGGCAGAAGCGCCGCCGTCCCTACCGCGCGGCTCCGGCATGTCCCGGTCATCGGTCGGGGGCGCGTTGCTGGTGTTGTCGGCCGCCACCCGGCCGAGCACGCTGCCGATGCCTTCCAGGGCCTTGCCGAGCTCGCTGGGAACGACCCACACCTTGTTCGCGTCGCCTTTGGCGATCTCCGGCAGCACCTGGAGGTACTGGTAGGCGAGCAGCTTCTGGTCCGGGTTGCCCTTGTGAATGGCTGCGAAGACGGTGTTGATCGCTTGGGCCTCGCCGTCGGCCCGCAGGATGGCGGACTCCCGCTCACCCTGGGCCCGCAGGATCGAGGACTCCCGCTCACCCTGCGCGGTGAGAATCTGAGACTGTTTGAAGCCTTCGGCGGTGAGGATGGACGCTCGCTTGTCGCGGTCGGCGCGCATCTGCTTCTCCATCGCGTCTTTGATGGACGGCGGGGGGTCGATCCCCTTGAGCTCTACCCGGTTGACCCGGATTCCCCACTTTCCGGTGGCCTCGTCGAGCACTCCCCGCAGCGCCCTGTTGATCTCCTCCCGAGAGGTCAGCGTCTGCTCGAGGTCCATCCCACCGACGACGTTGCGCAGCGTGGTGACGGTCAGCTGCTCGACGCCGTGGATGTAGTTGGCGATCTCATAGGTCGCCGACTTCGGGTCGGTCACCTGGAAGTAGATGACCGTGTCGATGGAGACGACCAGGTTGTCCTCGGTGATGACCGGCTGCGGCGGGAAGGACACGACCTGCTCGCGCAGGTCGATCAGCGGGCGCATCCGATCAACGAACGGCACGATGACCGTCAGTCCGGGCGTCAGCGTGCGCTGGTAGCGCCCGAGCCGCTCGACGACCGCGGCGCGAGCCTGCGGGATGATGCGCACGGTCCGGGCGAGGGTGACGATGACCAGCACCGCCAGGATGGCCAGGACGATCAGCTCTGCCACGGTGCCTCCGCTTGATAGACGAGGGCAGTCGCGCCCTTGATCTCCACCACGTCGACCGGCTGACCGGCCTCGATCACCTGGCCCTCGTCGTACGCGCGAGCGGTCCACACCTCGCCGGCCAGCTTGACCTGTCCGGCGTGCGCGTCCACCCGCTCCAAGACGACGGCACGGGAGCCGACGAGCGCTGCCGTACCGGTGCGGGTGCTCAGTGGCGTGCGCAGGTGCCGCAAAGCTATCGGGCGTACGACGGCAAGCATGGCGACCGCTACGACGATGGCAACGGCCGCCTGCAGGGGTAGTCCGAAACCGACCACCGCCACCACGCCGCCGGCGACGGCCCCGGCCGCGAGCATGGCGAAGACGAGGTCGAGCGTGGTGACCTCGATGATGCCGAGCACCACCGCCGCGACCAGCCACCACACCCATGTGCCCACAGATCGAGCTTATGCCTTCCCGGCGAGTCGGGGCCGCAGTAATCGCCGGATGCTCAGCCGCGGGCGGTCCACCGCGGGCCGGTGCGCTCCAGGGTCAGGGGCATTCCGAAGCACTCCGACAGGGCAGCCGCCGTCAGCGTCGTCTCCAGCGGACCGTCGGCGACGACCCGCCCGTCGCGGAGCATGAGCACGTGGGTGAAGTTCGGCGGGATCTCCTCCACGTGGTGGGTGACGAGGGCCGTGGTCGGCGCCGCAAACTCCTCGGCGAGGTCCCCCAGCCGCCGTACGAGGTCCTCGCGCGCGCCCAGATCCAGTCCGGCGGCCGGCTCGTCGAGCAGCAGCAGCTCCGGGTCGGTCATCAGCGCGCGGGCGATCTGCACCCGCTTGCGCTCGCCTTCGGACAGCGTGCCGAACAGCCGGTCGCGCAGCTGGTCGAGCCCGAGCTGCGCGAGCAGCTGCGTCGTACGCGCCTGGTCGACGGTGTCGTAGGACTCGCGGAAGCGGCCGACGACGGCGTACGACGCGGTGAGCACGACGTCGGCTACGCGCTCCCCGGGCGGCAGCCGGTCAGCCAGCGCCGCACTGGTCAATCCGATCCGCGGCCGCAGCTCGAACACGTCGACGGCGCCCAGCCGTTCGCCGAGAATCCACGCCTCCCCCCGCGTCGGGTGCAGCTGGGCGGCGGCCACCTGCAACAGCGTCGTCTTCCCCGCCCCGTTCGGACCGAGGACGACCCAGCGATCACCCTCCTCCACGGCCCAGTCGACCGCGTCGAGCAGCGCCGTGCCGCCGCGGGTGACGGTGACGCCGCGCAACTGGAGGACGTCGGTCACGCGTACGGCTCTCCTCGTTCGGTCAAGGTGTCGGGCCAACCTAGGGCACCGGATCGGCTGCGTGAGTCAGCCGTCGTACGGTGACTCGCACCATGACCCCGCGCGATCCGCCGCCCGCTCCCGGCGAGCCCTCGACTGTGCTCGTGACCCTCACCGGGCGGGACCGACCGGGAGTTACGGCCCGGTTGTTCGGCGCGCTGGCGGCGTACGACGTGCAGGTGCTCGACGTCGAGCAGGTCGTGATCCGGGGCCGGCTGGTGCTCTGCGCTCTGGTCAGCTCCCCCCCGGACGAGGCGGGCCTACGCCGTGCGGTTGGTCGGGTGGCCGACGCGCTGGGCATGGACGGCGAGTGCAGTACGTCGCCGGGTGGTGCCGATGCCGGCCCAAATGCGGATCCCACTGTGGGCCCCACTGTGGGCCCCAATGTGGGCCCCACTGGGCGTATGGACACCGCTCGGCCGCCCGACCGTCTGCACGTCACCATGCTGGCCCGGCCGCTGCGTCCGGCTGCCGTCGCCGCGGTGACCGGCCGGCTCGCCCACTGCGGAGCGAACATCGACCGGATCGTCCGCCTCGCCGGCGAGCCGGTCACCGCGCTCGAGCTCGACGTGTCCGGTGCCGACCCCGCGCGGTTGCGTGAGGAGCTGGTCGCGGAAGCGGCCCGGCAGCGGGTCGACGTGGCCGTGCAACCCGCCGGGCTGCTGCGCCGGGCCAAGCGATTGGTCGTCATGGATGTCGACTCCACCCTCGTCCAACAGGAGGTCATCGAGCTGCTGGCTGCCCGCGCCGGAGCCCATGAGGAGGTGGCGCGCGTCACCGCGGCCGCGATGCAGGGCGAGCTGGACTTCGCCTCCGCGCTGCACGCCCGGGTCGCCCTGCTGGCCGGACTGCCGGCCCAGGTGCTCGACGACGTACGCCGGGAGGTGCGGCTCGCGCCCGGTGCCCGCACCTTGGTGCGCACACTGAAGCGGCTGGACCATCGTTTCGCCGTGGTGAGCGGCGGCTTCACGCAGATCATCGACCCGTTGGCGCGGGAGCTCGGTATCGACTACGCGGCGGCGAACACCCTTGAGGTGCGGGCTGGCCGGCTCACCGGCCGACTGGTGGGTGAGCTGGTCGACCGCAAGGGCAAGGCGGCGGCGCTCGAGCGGTTTGCCGCGGCGGCGGGGGTGCCGCTCGCCCACACCGTGGCCATCGGCGACGGGGCCAACGACCTGGACATGCTGAGCCGAGCTGGCCTTGGAGTCGCCTTCAACGCCAAGGCGGTGGTGCGGGAGGCGGCGGACGCCTCGGTGAGCGTGCCGTACCTCGACGCGGTGCTGTATCTGCTCGGGATCACTCGCGAGGAGGTGGAGGCCGCCGATGCCGCCGACGCCGCGGGGCTCCCCACCGCCACCTGACCCGCGGCGTGACGCCTACCGTTTCTCTGCGCGGCTGTCTGGGAACGAGCCGCCAATGCAGGAGGCGCCAGGACCGGATCCACGGGTGGTCATCGCGCCAACCGAGGACGGGCCGCTCATCGTCCGGGGAGATTTCGTCATCCTCGATGGCGAGGGGGGCGAGATCGACCCTGGTCGACGTACGGTCGCACTGTGCCGCTGCGGCCAGTCAGGCCTCAAGCCGTTCTGTGACGGCACTCACCGCAGCACCGGTTTCCGCGCGCCGGCGACCGGTCCCGACCGCCCTGACCGCACCGTCGGCTCGGGTGATCCAGGCGCGGTCAGTTGATCGCCGGGCGGCCCCGGGCGAAGCGATGAGCGCCCAGCTGCCCAGGCGTCGAGCAGCGTGGCGGCAAAGAGATTGTCGAGCGCCAGGCAGCAGGCGGCCCCGAAGAGGATGTCGCTCGCCAGTTCGGGCTCGTCAGCGGCCAGCGATCCGCACAGGTCGGTGACCGCGATGTGCTCATGGGCGGCGTCTGCCTCGACGTGCTCGTCGTAGAACCAGGTCGCATCCGCACCGAAGCCCAGCCTGCGGAGCCCATTGCCGTACCTGCGGTTGGGTAGCGAGGAGGTCATCTCGAGCACCGCGAGGTGGCCGACGAGTGCGCCTCTCCACCGCCGGTGCAAGCCGAACAGCGATGCAGCGTTGACCGTGGCCAGCGTCACTGCCGGCACGACATCGAGGTAGGCGCCGTAGGAGGCGTCGAGTCCCAGAGCCCGCATCGTCATGGCGAACAGTTCCGCGTGCATGCGGCCGGGCCGCCCAGCGCCGTACTCATCGGCCTGGATCTCCACCAGCGCGCTCTTCTGCCGGCCGGACAGCCGCGGGATGGCCCAGGAGTGCGGGTCGGCTTCCTTGAGGTGGTACGCCGAACGATGTACGACGAACTCGCGGAACTGGTCCACGGTCGCCTCCCGCTGCAGGAACCGTGCGAGAGACGGGCCGTCTTCGGCTTCGCCGAGGCGGCGCAGCGCGGCAGGCACATCCGCCGGATCGTGGATCGGAGGTGTCGGATCCAACACGCGCAGGTCAGCGAGGTAGCGGCGCTCGAGGGTGGCAGCGACCGCCACCAGCGACGGCTCCCACTCCCACTCCGCCGCCACGTCGGGGAGACCCCGATAGTGCAGCTCGTAGCACACGCTCAGGGACAGCTGCAGGTCCTCGTCCTGCCAAGCCGGGGCGCTGTCGACCGCGTGGATGGACGCGGTCCGCACTGGATCGCCTACGTCACCCGGCGCGGCGCGCAGCCGGTCGAGCAACGCTCGACTGAGCGGACCGCGGGGCTCGGGCAGACGCATCGTCACACACCTTACGGCCGGTCAGCCCGCAGGAGTGGGCGAGCTACCGGTCGGCCGGTACCCGCCAGCCGCTCCCTCCAAGCCGATCGGAGCCGCGTACGACAGCTCCGCGATCCGACAGAGGCGCACTCTCCCGCAGCCGTCGCCGTAGGGCGCAGGGTCGGCTGGCGGAGCGGACGAGCCGCCGGCCGCCGTAGGGCACTCCGCCTTCCAGCCGCCGCAGCACGGCCAACCACATGCAGACCCCGCGTTCGGCCACCCACAGCGGCGCCAACAGCGACGACGTCCAGGGGAAGTAGCGGCGGCCTCCGCACCGGCGGCGACCCGACTCGGCCACCAACGCGGTGCTCACGGCGGCCCCGACGACCGCTCGCCACCGCCCCCGCGCCAGCGCCAGCGCCGCACCCGGAAGCACCGCCAGGGAGACGGCGAGGTGGGTCGGGCGGGCGAACTCGTCGTACGCCTGCCGGACCCGCTGCCCCGCAAAGTGGCGAGGATCGGGCGGCAGCCGGCGTACGTACAGGTCCGGCGCCCAGCGGACACTGCCGCCGGCCGCGTCGACGGTGCGCATCAGCTCGAGGTTCTCGAACAGCACGTCACCGTCGTAACCACCCGTGGCGCGCACCACGCTGCGGCGGATCCCCAAGGTGCCAGGGAAGTCGTGCGCTACTGCCCGCTGCACAAGGGTGCGCGCGGTGTCGTAGCGCGCTGGCCAGGGCAGCGGCCGGTAGAAGTTCTGCGGCGCAACGAGGTCGTGCTCATCGAGCAGCTGCGCCATGCCGTCCAGGCCCGCGACGTCGTAACGGACATCGTCGTCGGCGAGGATGACGCGCTCGTGCGCGGCCGCCCACAGGCCGGTGAGAACCCCGTTGACCTTGCCGTTGCGGAAGCGCCACCGCGGGTCGACCCGCATGTGGCGGACGACCGCACCCCAGGACCGCTCGTGCGCCTGCCAAACCTCATCCGCCGACGCATCGACGACCACCACGTCGACCCGCTTCGCCAGCCAGTGCAGATACGCACTCGCCTCGTCGTCCACCGGCAGCGCCGCCTTGAGGGGCAGGACGTAGCTCACCTGGGTGCCGGACGTCGCGGCGGGCTGCCCGTGCAGGGGCCGGGACATGGGCCGTCGTCTACCCCTGCCGTGGGTGACCATGCGAAGGTGACCCCAGCTCACCACCGCGGAGGTGCTCCGTCGTCGACCACGACCCCTCGTCGTATGGGCGCCGCATTGCGTCGGCGTACGACGACATGTACGAGTCGCTGCCGACCGACGATGCGGTCGCCGCGCTCGCGGAGTTGGCCGCGGGCGGACCGGTCTTGGAGTTCGGTATCGGTACCGGCCGGCTCGCGCTGCCGCTCGTCCGGCAGGGACTGACCGTTCACGGCGTCGATGGCTCACCGGACATGGTGAACCAGCTTCGAGAGAAGCCTGGAGGCTCTGACATCCCGGTGGAGGTCGGCGACTTCGCTGACGCCACGACCGGCTCGACCTACGCGCTGGTCCTGCTCGTCTTTCACACCATTTTCGCGCTGCCCTCGCAGGAGGCGCAGGTTGCCTGTTTCCGTAACGCGGCCAAGCACCTGCGCCCGGCGGGGCGGTTCGTCGTCGAAGCCTGGGTACCTGACCTCGGCCGGTTCCGTATGGGGCAGGCAGTTGCCGTGCTGGCGGTCGATGAGGACAACGTCGTCCTGGAGGCCGCCGCGGTGCACCCGGCCGAGCAGACGATGACGACGACGAAAGTGCGGCTTGGCGCGGGCGGCGTGCAACTGTTCCCTGCCAACCACCGGTACGCGTGGCCCGCCGAACTCGACCTCATGGCGCAGCTGTCCGGGCTGACCCTCGAACACCGCTGGGCGGACTGGCGTCGTACGCCGTTCAGCGACGACAGCCGAACGCACGTGTCCGTCTACCGCAAGGCTGCCTAGCGCGCGGGGCTGGCAAGGGTGCTGGCACGGAGCGGGCCGGTGCGGGCGCCGCCACGATCTCAGGCGCCCATGGCGTGCACGCCGCCATCGACATGCACGATCTCCCCCGTGGTCCGCGGAAACCAGTCCGACAGCAGCGCCACGCACGCCCGGGCCGCCGGTTCCGGATCGGTGACGTCCCAGCCGAGCGGTGCCCGGGCCCGCCACACGTCCTCGAACTCTTCGAACCCTGGAATGCTCCTCGCCGCCATGGTCTTGATGGGGCCCGCGGCGACGAGGTTGACCCGCAGCCCCTCAGGACCGAGGTCACGGGCGAGGTAACGGGCGCAGGACTCGAACGCCGCTTTCGCGACTCCCATCCAGTCGTACTTCGGCCAGGCGACGGTCGCGTCGAAGGTCAACCCGACCACACTGCCGCCCGGGGACATGAGCGGTCGCGTCGCCATCGCCAGCGCCTTGAGTGAGTACGCCGAGACATGCAGGGCGGTGGCCACGTCGTCCCAGGGGGTGTTGAGGAAGTTGCCCCCCAGTGCGGACTCCGGGGCGAACCCGATCGCGTGCACGACCCCGTCCAGGCCGCCGCCCTCCCCCAGCTGCTCGCGCACCCGGTCCGGCAGCGCGTCGAGGTCCGCCGGGTCGGTGACGTCGAGCTGCACCACCGGCGCGGTCTCCGGTAACCGCCCGGCAACCCGCTGGGTGAGCCGCAGCACCCGCCCGTACGACGACAGCACCACCTGCGCGCCCTCCGTCTGGGCCAACCGGGCGATGTGGAAGGCGATCGACGCGTCGGTGAGCACACCGGTGACCAACACTCGCTTGCCCTCGAGCAGACCCATGTCAGTGCCCCATCCCTAGCCCGCCGTCGACCGGGACGACGGCTCCGGTGATGTAGGCGGCGGCGTCACCGGCGAGGAAGCGTACGACGCCGGCGACCTCGTCCGCCGTGGCGAGTCGACCCAGCGGTACCTGCCCCAGGATCTGCTCCCGGCGGTCCGCCGGCAGCGCCGCCGTCATGTCGGTATCGACAAAGCCGGGAGCGACCACATTGGCGGTGATGCTCCGGGAGCCGAGCTCGCGGGCCAGCGAACGGGCCAGCCCCACCAGGCCGGCCTTGGCGGCCGCGTAGTTGGCCTGCCCGGCCGACCCGAGCAACCCGACAACCGAGGAGATGAAGATCAACCGACCGCTGCGGGCACGCAGCATCTCGCGGGCCGCGCGCCGCGCCACCCGGTAGGCGCCGGTGAGGTTGGTGTCCAGCACCGTGGTGAAGTCCTCCTCGGCCATCCGCAGCAGCAACTGGTCACGGGTGATCCCCGCGTTGGCGACCAGCACCTCGACCGGCCCCTGCGCCTCCTCGACCTCGCCGAACGCGCGGTCCACCTGGGCGGCGTCGGTGACGTCACAGCGCACACCGCGCAACCCCGCTGGTGGTTCGCCGGAGCGGTAGGTGATCGCCACCTGCTCCCCGTCGGCGGCGAACGCACGGGCGACAGCCAGGCCGATACCCCGGTTGCCACCGGTGACCAGGACGGACCGACTCACGATGAGCTCCCCACTGTGGAACAGTTGTGCGGCGTAGCAGGAGGGTGCGGGACGCCGGTGAGGTTATCGGCCGGGCCCGCCGACCGGTCCGGGGCCGGGGGTCGACCGGAGGGGGAGCAGTGCCGCACGCCGTCGACGGGGACTTCCATGCCCTGCCGCTGCAGGAGCTGGCCGACGCCGCACTCTCCCGCGCTGGCCAACTCGGAGCAACCCACGCCGACGTACGCGTCGAGCGGATCCGCGAGGGGATGCTGGGGCTGCGTGACGGCAGGTTGCTCAGCAGCCACGACGGGGAGGATGTCGGCGTCGCCGTGCGCGTCGTGCACGACGGCACCTGGGGCTTCGCCGCGGGAGTGGCGCTGACCGTCGACGCCGTAGCCCGGCTCGCTGACCTGGCGGTCGACCTGGCCCAGGTGAGCCGCCCCGTCAACACCGAGCCGGTGGAGCTTGCCTCGGAGGCCGTACACACCAACGAAACGTGGGTCTCGGCGTACGACGTCGACCCGTTCTCAGTGCCCGAGGGTGACACCGTCGCGCTGCTGGCTGAGCGCAGCGCACTGCTGCTGCGCGCGTCCGGCGTGGATCATGTGGATGCGCTCGCCCAGCAGGTCAAGGAGCACAAGTTCTACGCCGACTCGGCGGGGACGACGACCACGCAGCAGCGCGTCCGCGTCGCGGCAAAGCTCACCGCCGTCCACGTCGACCACGACAGCGGCGACTTCACCACCATGCGCACGCTGGCCCCTCCCGTCGGACGTGGGAGGGAGTACCTCACGGGAACCGGTTGGGACTGGGAGACCGAGCTGGCCGAGCTGCCCGAGCTGCTGGCGGAGAAGGCTGCGGCGCCGTCGGTCGAACCCGGTGACTACGACCTGGTCATCGACCCCACCAACCTGTGGCTGACGATTCACGAGTCGGTGGGTCACGCGACCGAGCTCGACCGAGCGCTGGGCTATGAGGCCAACTACGCAGGCATGTCGTTCGCCACTCCGGACAAGCTGGGCAGTCTGCGCTACGGCTCTCCTGCCATGCAGGTGAGCGGCGACCGCACCACCGAGCACG
>Ga0136616_10000383_pt1 | contig 20446 bp, 19 predicted proteins | sample AntDrymUQ2992106_2_FD_106648 | JGI IMG/M metagenome (GOLD analysis project Ga0136616, IMG submission 106648) | Polar desert sand microbial communities from Dry Valleys, Antarctica - metaG UQ299 (21.06) | ecosystem: Environmental > Terrestrial > Soil > Desert | place: Antarctica: Dry Valley... | reverse complement strand
CCGGCACAGCAACCCCACCGACACCAGATCCGACAACCGCCGCCCAGAGGCGGGCTTCTTCCATCCAGCTCGTGGCACCCGCCCAGAATACCACCGCTGTAACTCTAACTGAACGGTATTGCTGCTAGCCCTGATTCTTCACGGAGGGTCAGCGCGGAGTCCGTGGGACGGTTCGGTGCTCGCGTGACGGGTCCGTGCTGGTGTGGGATGGTCGCGGGCACGCTGTGTGGGTGTTTCGGCGCTGGAGGGAAGCGCGGCCCGGTGGGTCGCTGGTGGTCGGCTGGGTTGTCAAGGAGCGGCGGCGGTTCAGGTGAGCAGCGGCAGCGCTTTGCTCCTGGTGAAGGCGGTGACGAGGGCGTCGGCCCACGGCCAGGTCGCGTCGATGCGCAGCCGCAGTCGGCGGGCGTGGCGGACGATCTTCGCGGCGACGTGCAGCAGCCGGCAGCGGATCGTCTTGCGCGCCGCGACGGCGAGGGGGCCGTCGCAGGCGAGGACGGCGAGCAGGTCCTGGGCGGCCAGGGCGAGTTGCAGCCAGATGCTGTTGATGGCGTAGTCGGCGGAGGGCAGGCAGCCCAGGCCGGTGTCTTTGGCGTCGCGGATGCGCCGCTCGACGCGGGCGTGGGCGCGGCGGCGGGCGTCCAGCACCGCCAGGTCGGGGTCTGGCTGGTCGGTGAGCGTGGCGGTGAAGCGGTGCCCGTCGAGGTCGTCGAAGGTTTGCTGGGCGCCAGGGTGCAGCGGCTCGCGGCGGATCAGCCGGGTGCCGGGCGGGAACCCTGCCAGGTCGACCAGATCGGTGGCCTCCGCGACGTGGGCGCCGTCGCGCGGTGTGCCGTCCTGGCGGGTGGCCGCGGTCCAGGCGTGGGGGTCGGTGTGCAGGGTGCGGACCGCGGCGCGGACCGGGCCGGTCAGCCGGGCGCTGACGGAGAACCCTGCGTCGGCGTCGCGCAGGTAATGCAGGAACTCCATGGTCGCGCCAGCGGAGTCGGCGCGGACCAGCACCGACACCTCTTCGGGCAGGCCTTCGAGCTGGTCCAGCGCCGCCTCGAACACGTCGATGCGGTCTCCGGCGGTGTCCGCGCCGGCATTCCCTGGCCGCAGCACCCCGGCGAGGGCCTCGCCGGCGCCGGCGCCGCGGTCCAGGTAGGCCAGCAAAGGATGAAACCCGAACCCGCCCTTGTAGGTGCCGGCCGCGGACTCCTTGTCCGAATACGCCGTCACCAAGGTGGCGTCGAGGTCGACGCACAACAGCCCGCCGCCCGGGTCGGTGATCGCGGCGGGCGCGCCCCCGGCAGCCCACACCGCCAACAGCGCCAACTCCGCGATCAGCCGGCCAGTTCCCCGCGCACCGGGCCGCCCGACGCCGTCGGGACTCCACTGCCGCCATCGTTCCCCCTGTCACGCCATCAGCTCCCCGTCGCGGACCAACCGGTTGGTATGCCGCACGAACCAGTCGCCGTCCCGGCGCGGGACCGGCCCCCCGACCAGCTCCCAGTAGCGGCGCAGGTTGCGTTCCCGCAGCCCCGCATGACGGCGACCCTCCCGCCCCCCGGCGGCGGTGGAGGCGACGAGGTGGAACCCGACCGAGTGACGCAGCGGCGCGACCTTCAACCCCGCAGCGATCAGCTTCGCGCCCAGGAACGTGTCCTCATAACCCCAGCCCGCCGCGAACTCCGGTACGAACCCGCCGACCTCCACGAACGCCCGCCGCCGCACCGACAACAGCTTCGCGTCGACCATGCGAGCAAGGTCGTAGTCGTACACCCACCGGCCATGGCCCAGCCCCCGCAGGTCGCGGGTCACGTCCAGCAGCGGCACACGGACCGGACCGGGCAGCACCAACCCCGAGTACGGGTAGAACCCGCGCTCGCCACGCCACCACACCCGAGAGTCCTGCATCGCGTCCGGCTCACCCTTGATCACCTCCTCAGGCAAGGTCACCGGCTCCGACGACAGCCGGTCAACATCCACGGTCACCGGCACCCGCTGATCGTGACGCAACCCCAGCAGCACCAGCCCGTCCGCCGCCCGCACCGCGTGCTCCGCCACCGCCGCCGACGACACCACCATGTCGGCGTCGCACAACAGCACCGTCTCCGCCGACGCCAGCGCCACCCCCACGTTGCGCGCGTCACCCGGACCCACCCGCTTGGGCAGCCGCAGCACCGTAGGGGCGGACCAATGCTGCATCGCTATCCGCGAGGTGAGGTCATGGGAGGCGTCATCGACCACGACCACGTCGAGCTTGACGTCCTCGACGACCGCCAACGCGTCGAGCACATGGCCCAGCGTCGTCGCCGCCTCATGCGCCGGGATCACCACGCTCAACGGCTGCGCCCGCGTCCCCGTCGCCACCGGCTCCACCCAAGGCCGCCCCTCGGCCAGCCCGTACGCACCCGCGAGCGCGGTGTAGTCGTTGTCCCGGGCCCGCAGCACATCCGCCAGCGTCGCAGCGCTGGCCGCTCCCACCGTCGGCACGGTAGTCCGCGCCTTCCCAGCACCCCACACCCCGACCACCTCCTCGGGAAGCGCCACGCTCCCCTGGCCCGCCGTCGACCAGACGGAGGAGGGGCGCACGCCCAAAGTTGGAGCGGTCCGGAGCGCAGGGGCATCCGAACGCCCGGGCCGCAATTCGTTAGGCAGATGAGCCATCTGCGGCAAGCCTCCCCGCCAGGGGGTCCGGCGGTAAGGCCCGATAAGGTCCGTTTACTGGCTCCCACCCGGCCCGATGGCAACCCATGCCCTGGTGTGCGGGGAGCGCCACCCGCGTGGGCTAGCCTTATCGGGAAGTGAAGGAGGACCCACTTGTCAGCATCGGAGGCACCGAACCCCTACCTGGCCGCGAGGATGACCGAGGCGGGTATCTCTCAGCGCGAGCTGGCCGAGCGCATGAACGATCACTGCCGGAGCCTGACCGGCCGGGCCGGCACCAGCGATGCGCGCTACATTCGAAAGCTGCTGGACGGGACGATACGTTGGCCCCATCCCCGTCAACGACGATCAATTGAGGCAGTTCTCGGCCATTCTTCGGTGGAACTTGGGTTCATCCCGCCTCCGAACCCTTCCCGCGTCACTGAGACGGTACCCCAGAAGGCGTCACAGATACGGCGAGAGGATCAACGCCCCGTGATTCGCCGTGAGTTCTTGCGCGTAGCGGGCGCTGCCGTTGTGAGCGTGGCATTGCCCGAGGTGCCCATGTCGCGCACCATCTCAATGACCGACGTTCAGGAGATGAGCACCAGTCTTGCCCTCATGCACACCCTCGACGACAAGTACGGAGGGGGAGCGGTCGCCCGGCTCGCGAGGCAATCAGCGCAGCACATCCAGAGTGCTCTAGTACAGAGGAGCCACCTGCCCGAACGGGTAGAAGCTGCCCTGTACTCGCTCGCGGGCAGCTACACGAGCACAGCAGGTTGGTTCGCCTACGATGCAGGCGACCACGACCTCGCGCGTCAGCACTTTGATCGAGCCTTGCGCTTAGCTGTCATCTCGCGAGATCCGTTGCTGCAAGCCCAAACCTGGAACTACATGGGACATCAAGCCCGTTGGCTTGGACAAAGCAATGAGGCGTTCGCGATGGCCAGAGCCGGCCTCTCCTCGTCCATTGCGCGCCGCGATCCGAAGGTGGCAGCCCTCTTTCACTCGCGTCTAGCGCTGGGCCATGCAGATCGTGGGGAGCGGGGGCTTGCTCAGCGGTCGCTCGGTCGGGCGGCGGACGCCCTATCGAAAGACGACGGTAGGGAGCGCCCGCCCTGGATCGACTTCTTTGACTCCGCCGAAGTTGCTGGACTGGGCGGGTTAGCGTACCTGGCACTCGGCCAATATCAACGGGCAGAGCAGCACGCTCGCCAAGCGCTGGGCACAATAACGGACGCTTACGCCCGGAACCGAATCGGGTACACCGTCGATCTCGCCGAGGCCCAGCTCGGATGCCGAGAGGTCGACATGGCGTGCGCCACCGCACACCAGGCACTGGACCTAGCCGAGACCAGCCAGTCCGCGCGGTCGGTCAAGTGGCTAGCCTCTTTCCGCTCGCGTCTTTCCGCCTGGGCGACCCCCGACGCCCGGGAGTGGACGGAACGCTACCTTACGCTGTTCGGTCAGACAGCATGACGCAGACACCTCATCTCGCCATGACACGCCACGGAGCAGAGGAGTTCCCTCAGACACGCCAGCTCCTCATCGACATCTACGCCGAGGTCTACGCAGACAGCCTCGGCGATCCCTTCTTCTCTTTGCAAGGCTTCTCGGAGCGTTTGGATGCCCACGCCTCCGCGTCAAGCTGGGAAGTGGTCATCGGCTATGACGAGGAAGAGCCAATCGGCTATGCCTACGGGGCGGCGCTGTCTCCTCGAAGCGGCTGGTGGGCCGGCATCGCTCCGCCCCTGGACGCCAAGTTCACAGCAGAAACGGGTAGCCGAACCCTGGCCCTGTTCGAACTGATGCTCCGTGCGCCATGGCGCGGCATCGGAGCGGCTCGCAGGATCCACGACGAGCTGCTGCATGAGCGAAGCGAGGAGCGCGTCTCACTCGGCGTAGAACGAGACCGCCCCAAAGTCAGGGCTCTCTACGAGAGCTGGGGCTACCGGTCAGTCGGCGAGGAACGGCCATTCCCCAGCGCGCCCGTCTACTTCCTCATGTGGCGGCCAGTCCGCCTGGAGTGACCAGCGCGACGAAGCGCCGCACTGGTCTAGTGCCGACCGTCTGGGAGCGTTTTCTCTACAGGTTCAAGGCGGCTCCGCCGCACGAGCAGGAGAGCGATTGCAGGCGGGCGGCGCGCAAGCGCGCCCGCCGTCCTCGGCCCGCTGCCTCTCTGTGTATCCAACGCGGGCTGTGCTTGGAGTCGTACTAGTCGACGGTGGGTCCGTTAGCGCTCGCGAGGAAATACCGACGGATCAGGGAACCAGAGCCGCTGACATCGTCCAGCGCGATGTCATCCGTCGGCTTGCAGGTCTGCCGACCAGTACACTGGAAGGATGGACCGCAGGGCATGACCGATGGCAACGGGTGTTTAGCTCGTCAACGCCGTACTATCAGGCATCGGTGTTATCGTGGTTCGGCTAAAAAGGTAGTATACGGACCAGTGACTGACGGCGAGTGGGCAGACTTGGAGGCGCAGCTCCGTTTGGCAGACATGGAGCTGCATGGCTTATCCCGAGGTTGCGGCGGAGTTACAACGGCGCTCCCGTCCCGAGGATACTTCAAGGCTTGTTGCCCTCCTGGATGATGCGTCCTTCCTGATTCGTGAAGCTGCCGTCTGGCCCCTTTTCGGACCTCGGTGCCGCCGCCCGCAGCGCTGTCGTTCACCCACAAGGTGAGCCCTCCCCCTGGGACCTGCATGTCTCGACAGCACGCATCGTCCCAGGTCAGGAGGGCTTTCCTACGCAACCGCAACCGTCCCGCCGCAGGCCACACGAAACATCGGGGCTGGTCGCCCCGAGCGCCCGGAGTCGTGGTCCGGGGTGACTCCCAATCCCCATTCCTCTTCCACACGCTGTGAGTCAGCCGGTGTTCAGGGCCACGTACTTGGTCTCCAAGAACTCGTCGATGCCGACCCGGCCGCCCTCGCGTCCTAAGCCCGAGTGCTTCACCCCTCCGAACGGGGCCGCCGGGTTGGACACGACCCCCTGGTTGAGCCCGACCATTCCGGTCTCCAGCCGTTCCGAGACGCGCACCGCGCGATCCAGGTCACGCGTGAACAGGTAGGAGACCAGGCCGTAGTCGGTGTCGTTGGCAGCGGTCAGGGCCTCGTCCTCGGTGACGAACGCGCTGACCGGCGCCACCGGGCCGAAGATCTCCTCGTTGCGCAGGTTGGCCTCGTCCGGCACGTCCGCCAGCACGGTCGGGGGGTAGAAGTGGCCAGGGCCGTCCAGCGGTGCGCCCCCGGCGAGCACCCTGGCCCCCCGCGCCACCGCGTCGTCGACCAGGGAGCAGACCTTCTCCCGGGCGGTCGCGTCGATCAGGGGGCCGACCTCGACGCCGTCGTCGAGACCGTGGCCGACCTTCAGGCCGGCCAGGCGTTCGGCCAGCCGCTGCGAAAACTCCTCCGCCACACCTGCCTGGACGTAGAAGCGGTTGGCCGCCGTGCAGGCCTCGCCGATGTTGCGCATCTTGGCGAGCACCGCGCCGTCGACCGCCGCGTCCAGGTCGGCGTCGTCGAAGACCAAGAACGGGGCGTTGCCACCCAGCTCCATCGAGGTGCGCAGGATCTGCTCGGCGCACTGCTCCAGCAGCACGCGGCCGACCTGGGTGGAGCCGGTGAAAGAGAGCTTGCGGGCACGGCCGCTGCGGATCAGCGGCTCCATGACGGTGCCGGAGGAGGACGTGGTCAGGACGTTGAGGACACCGTCGGGCAGGCCGGCCTCGCGCAAGATCTCGGCAAGGGCCAGCATCGACAGCGGCGTCTGGGCAGCCGGCTTGATGACCATCGTGCAGCCGGCCGCGACCGCCGGGCCGATTTTGCGGGTGCCCATGGCCATCGGGAAGTTCCACGGGGTGATCAGCAGGCAGGGGCCAACCGGTTGGCGCATGACCAGGAACCGGCCCTTACCGTTGGGCGCCACCGCGTAGCCGCCGTCGATGCGCACGGCCTCCTCGGCGAACCAGCGGAAGAACTCGGCCGCGTAGGCGATCTCGGTACGCGCCTCGGGCAGCGGCTTGCCCATCTCCGACGTCATCAGGACCGCCAGGTCGTCGACGCGCGCCATCAGCAGCTCGAAGGCGCGGCGCAGGATCTCACCGCGTTCGCGGGGTGGATGTGCCGCCCAGGAGTCCTGCGCCTTCACGGCCGCGTCCAGCGCCGCGTGCCCGTCCTCCACGCCTGCGTCGGCGATCACCGCGAGGGTGCGCCCGGTCGCCGGATCCTCGACCTCCAGCGTCGCCTCGCCGGTCGCCGCCCTCCACTCCCCGCCGATCAGCAACCCCTTCGGCAGCGCATTGACGACGGTTGCCCGCCGTTCGCTGTAGTCCATGGGCATCTCCTAGCCGGCCGACAGGACCGCCTTGAGGAACTGCCTCGTCCGGTCGTGCGCCGGCTGGGTGAAGATGACCTCCGGCGGACCGGCCTCGACGATCTTGCCCTTGTCGAAGAATGCGACACGGTCGGAGACCTCGCGCGCGAAGCGCATCTCGTGGGTGACCAGCAGCATGGTGATGTTGCCCTGCTGCGCCAGGTCGCGCAGCACGTTCAGCACCTCGCCGACCAGCTCGGGGTCGAGTGCGGAGGTGACCTCGTCGAACAGCATGACCTTCGGGCGCAGCGCGAGCGCACGCGCGATGGCCACGCGCTGTTGCTGCCCGCCTGACAACTGCCCGGGATAGGCGTCGCACTTGGCACCGAGGCCGACCATGTCCAGGAGCGCCCTTGCCTCTTCCTGCGCCTGCTTCTTGGGAGTTCCGAGCACCTGACAGGGCGCCTCGGTGACGTTGCGCAGCGCGTTCATGTGCGGAAAGAGGTTGAACGACTGGAAGACCATCCCGATCTTGCGCCGCGCCTGGCGCAGGTGGCGCTCGTTGGCCGGCAGCAGCTTGCCGTCGCGGCGCATGTGCCACAGCGGCTCGCCGTCGACCTCGATCATGCCGTCGCTAGGCCGGTCGAGGGTCATGAGCAGACGCAGCAGCGTGCTCTTGCCCGATCCCGACGGGCCAATGATGGCCAGCTTCTCCCCCGGGGCGACGTCGATATCGAGCTCGTCCAGGACGAGGAGGTCACCGAAACGCTTCGTGACACCTTGGAAACGAACGATCGGGTCACCTGGGTGCAAGGCGGGCCTCCAGTCTGCGGAGCAGCAGCACGCACGGGTAGCTGAGCAGCAGGAACAGCAGGCCGACGAGGGTGAAGGCCTCGACGTTGCGGAAGGTTCGCGAGGCGATGCGGTCGGCTTGGCCGAACATCTCGATGACCGTGATGGCCGCCAGCAGCGGGGTCTCCTTGAACATCGCGATCACGTAGTTGCCCAGCGCCGGCACGACCTTGGGGATGGCCTGGGGCAGGACGACGCCGGTCCACGTCCGCCGGTTCGACAGGTTCAGGGCGGTCGCCGCCTCCCACTGGCCCTTCGGGACACCCTCGATGCCGGCCCGGTACACCTCCGACGTGTAGGTGGCGTAGTGCACCCCGAGGCCGAGCACGCCAGCGGTCATGCCGCTCAGTGTGAGGCCGAACTGCGGCAGGACGAAGAACAGGAAGTAGAGCTGGACGAGCAGCGGCGTACTGCGGATGAACTCGATGAATCCGCCGACCGGCAGGGAGACGGCCCGCGAGTCGGAGCGGCGCAGCACCGCCAGGACCAGGCCGAGGGTGATAGCCAGCGCCGAGCCCAGCACGGTCGCCTGGAAGGTGACGCGGAGCGCGACGAGCAGTTGCGGCAGGATCTCGGCGGCGAACTCCCAGCTCCAGACGACCTCTCCGCCCGCTTGCGCGATCACGCCACCGGCTCCGGGATGGGCTGGGGCATATGGCGGCCGACGTCACGGCCGACGGACACGCGCCGTTCGAGGAAGCGCACGCCGAGGGTGATGGCATAGGACATGACGAAGTACAGGACCAGCACGATCGTGAAGATCTGCAGGGTCGCCCCCGTCAGCGCCCGCACCTGCTGGGCCATGAACGTCAGGTCCGACAGCGTGATGAGCGAGACCAATGCGGTGCCCTTCAGCAGTTCGATCATGAGGTTGCCGAACGGCGGCAGCATGGCGACGACCGCCTGCGGCAGGACGATGCGGCGCAGCCGCTGGGACGGCGAGAAATTGCAGGCGATGGCGGCTTCGGTCTGCCCTTTGGGTACGGCGAGGATGGCGCCGCGCACGACCTCGGACCCGTACGCGCCGACGTTCATGGACAGGGCGAGGACGCCCGCGAACAGCGGCGAGAGCTCGATGTCGAACAGCCTGGGAAAGACGTAGAATAACCAGAACATCTGGACCAGCACCGAGGTGCCCCTGAAGACCTCGATGTAGGCCCCCGCCAACCAGCGCACCGGGCGCCGCTTCGACAGCCGGCCGAGGCCGCCGAGCAGCGCGAAGACCACGCTGAAGATCATCCCCAGGACGGTCACCAGGACCGTGACGCGCACGCCGAGCAGCAGGGTGGGGAGGAACTGGAGGACCTCAGCCATCGGACCGGACGGTAACAGTCCTACTCGCGGATTGTCAACAATACTACGTTAGCTGTTGTCGGGCGCGCTCATCGTGGCCTTGAGGTCGGCCACCGCCCGGTCCATGTGCTCGTCGATCCGTGCGGTGAGCAGCGCCTCGTCGCCACCGCACACCATCTCCAGCAGCTCCTCGTGCTCGCGCACGATCTCCTGGCGGTGGGGGTACGCGGCTTCGAGCGGCGTGAGGCACATGCGTGTCTCGATCATCAGCGTGCGGAACATGCGTGCCAGTCGCCGACTGCCGGAGGCATTGACCAGCGTCTGGTGAAAGCGCAGGTCGAGGTCCGCCACTGCCGACCAGTCGCCATCCTCGGCGACATCGGCCATCTGCTGGAGCAGCTCCTCGAGCTGTTCCAGCGCCTTCCGGCTGGGCTGGCGGCTGACGAGCACGGCTGCGGCGCGCTCGATGGCGCCGCGCGCCCGGTAGACGTCCACGACGTCGTCGTCGTCCAGCTTGACCACGAAGACCCCTCGGTGTCGCTCGCTGTAGAGCACCCCTTCCTGGATGAGGCGTTGCATGGCCTCCCGGACCGGCCCGCGGCTCACCCGCAGCCTGCCCGCGAGCTGGGCCTCGCCGAGCTGCGACCCCGGAGGGAAGCTGCCGTCCATGATCTGTTGGCGGATCTGGTCGGCGATGATCCCGGCTGTGGTCTCGCGGTCGACGGGCTCGAGGTTGTCGAAGGACGTCACTGATGACTCCGCGAGGGCGTGAGGGTAGGCACGATTGTTGACAATCGTACGATACGGTGTCTAGGGTAGCAAGGGATGACCACCGAGTACCCGCAGGCTGGTCAGCCGGTCGTGACCGCCCTGCTGGCAGTCGACGAGCAGCTCCCCGCCTGTCTCGCCTCGCTGCCCCTGCGGGTCGCCCGCCACCCCGCGGAGCTGCGGGCCGCCATCACCGACAGCGAGGTGCTCGTCGTCTGGGACTTCCGCACCACCCTGGTGCGCGACGCCTGGCCGCACGCCCGCAGGCTGCGGTGGGTGCACGCGGCGAGCACAGGGGTCGATCCCCTGCTGTTCCCCGAGCTCGTGGCCAGTGACGTGACCGTCACCAACGCCCGAGGGGTGTTCGACCGTGCCATCGCCGAATACGTCCTCGGCCTCATGCTGCTGTTCGCAAAGGATCTGCACACCACGCTGGAGCTGCAGCGCCGGCGGACGTGGCGCCACCGGGAGACCGGCATGCTCGCCGGCCGCACGCTGCTGGTGGTCGGCGCCGGCGGGATCGGACGGCAGGTGGCGCGGCTGGCCGCAGGCATCGGCATGCAGGTCAGCGCCCTCGCCCGCACCGCCAGGCCTGGCGACGACGACTTCCGGCACGTACACGGCCACGGTGACCTGCACGCCGCGCTCGGCGAGGCCGACGTGGTGGTCGTGGCGGTCCCCCTGACCGCTGACACGCGCGGCCTCTTCGACGCGGCGGCGTTCGCGGCGATGCGACCGGGCGCCTGGCTCATCAACGTGGCGCGCGGCGCGGTGGTCGACGAGGAAGCGCTGCTGGACGCGCTGCGGCGCGGGCGGCTCGCCGGCGCCGGGCTCGACGTGTTCCGCGACGAGCCCCTCGTGGCCGACCATCCCTTCTGGGAGATGCCCAACGTCGTCGTCTCCCCGCACATGTCCGGCGACTTCGTCGGCTGGCGGGAGACCCTCGCCGAGGGGTTCGTGGGCAATCTCCGGCGCTGGCGCGAAGGGCTGCCACTGCACAACATCGTCGACAAGCAGGTGATCTAGCAGATGTCGGACCTCGCCTACCTGACGGCCACCGCCATGGTCGCCAAGCACCGCAGCGGTGAACTGTCACCGGTGGAGACCGTCGCGGCGGCGCTGGCGCAGATCGACCGCCACGACGACGAGGTCAACGCCTACTGCCTCGTCGATGCCGACGGCGCCCTGGAGCAGGCCCGTCACGCCGCCGACCGTCTCCGGCACGGCGCCGCGCCCGGCCTGCTGGAGGGCGTGCCGGTCGGGATCAAGGACCTCTTCCTCACCGTGGGCTGGCCGACCTTGAGGGGCTCCAAGGCGGTCGCGGCGTCAGGGCCGTGGACCGCGGACGCCCCGGTGGTCGCGGCGCTGCGCCGCCACGGCGCGGTCCTGCTGGGCAAGACGACCACCCCGGAGCTGGGGTGGAAAGGGGTCACCGACAGCGGGCTCACGGGGATCACGCGCAACCCGTGCGCCGCCGACCGCACTGCCGGAGGATCGAGCGGCGGGAGCGCGGCGGCCGTCGCGCTCGGCATGGGACCGGTAGCTCCCGGCACCGACGGTGGAGGCTCGATCCGCATCCCCTGCGGCTTCTGCGGCCTGGTCGGGATCAAGCCCACCTACGGCCGCGTGCCGTTGTGGCCGCCCAGTCCCTTCGGCACGCTCGCGCACGCGGGGCCGATGGCGCGCACCGTCACCGACGCCGCGCTGCTGCTGCAGGCTCTGGCGGAGCCCGACGCCAGGGACTGGACGGCGCTGCCGCCCGACGGGGTCGACTACGTGGCGGCTTTGGAGGGCGGAGTGGCAGGGATTCGCGTCGCGTTCAGCCCCGACCTCGGCTACGTCGCCGTGGACCCGGAGGTCGCCGACCTCGTCGCGCGCGCGGCGGCGGTGTTCGGCGACCTCGGCGCCAAGGTGGAGCAGGTCGATCCCGGCTTCGACGACCCCCTCGAGACGTTCGAGACCCTGTGGTACGCCGGCGCCGCCAACGCCACCCGGGACTGGGACGCGGACCAGCGGGCGGGCATGGATCCGGGGCTGGCGGAGATCGTCGCCGAGGGCGCTGCGTACGGCGCCCTGGACTACCTGCAGGCCGCCGCGCGCCGCGACCACCTCGGCGTGCACATGGGCGCCTTCCACGAGACCTACGACCTGCTGCTGACGCCGACCCTGCCCATCCCGGCGTTCGCCGCCGGCGTCGAGGTCCCGAACGGCTGGCCGCATGCCCGCTGGCAGACGTGGACCCCGTTCACCTACCCCTTCAACCTCACCCAGCAGCCCGCCGCCACCGTCCCGTGCGGCGTCACCGGCGACGGCCTGCCGGTGGGGCTGCAGCTCGTCGGCGCCAAGCACCACGATGCGCTCGTGCTGCGCGCCGCCAAGGCCTACGAGGATGCCAGCCGGTGACGACGCTGCCCGTGTCGCTGCGTCGGCTGGGCGCCGAGGTGCGCATCGGCATCGTCGTGCCCTTCGACTTCGCGCTGGACCGCGAGTACTGGGCCTACGCCGGTGACGACGTCACCCTCGCGCTGACCCGCACCCCGTTCGTCTCAGGCCCGGTCAGCGTCGCCTTCGCCGAGGACGTCGGCGACGAGGAGGTGGTCGCCCGTTCCGTGGGCGACCTCGCCGCCTGCGCCCCTGCGGTCACGGTCTACGCCTGCACCTCCGGCAGCTTCGTCGGCGGGGTCGCCGGGGAGGCGCGGTTGCGCACGCGGATGGAGCAGGCGGGCGCGGTCCACGCGCTGACGACGTCCGGCGCGCTGGTCGAGGCCCTCCAGGCGTGCGGAGCCCACCGTGTTGCGGTCGGCACGCCCTACGACGCGCCGCTGTCGCGCCGGCTCGTGTCGTTCCTGGAGCAGGCGGGGTTCGAACCCGTCTCGCTGGCCTGCCTGGGGCTGGGCGGCGACATCGAGCGCGTCGACCACGACACGGTGGTCGCGTTGACGCAGGCCGCCAGCCGCACACCTGCCGACGTCGTGTTCCTGTCCTGCACGAACCTGCGCACAGTGGGGTTCCTCGACGAGCTCGAGGACCGCGCGGGTCGTCCCGTCCTGTCGGCGAACGAGGTCACGATGTGGGCCGCGCTGCGCGCTGCCGCGGCGCTGCCCGCGGCCCTCGATCCCGCGCTCTACGGTCACACGCTCGGGCGCTGATCGGCGGTCAGCAGCTCACCGCCCCGCTCGCTGACGATGGCCGTGTCTGACTGCACCCAGTCGCCGAGCCAGGAGAAGAGGTGGAAGACCATGCCCTGGCGGACGACGAGGTCGCCGTCGGGCCGCAGGCCCACGACCTCTCTCCCGCCGGCCCAGGTCGGCGGGAAGCCGATGCCGACGCTGTAGCCGCAGTGGTGGCGCCGCGTTGGCGGTCGGCCGAGCCGGCTGGCCACCGCCTGCTCCCAGGCGCCGTAGACCTCACCCGAGCGGACGCCGGGCCGCAGGGCGCTGGCGATCACGTCCAGCCCCTCGCGGGCGACGGCGGCGGGTTCACCAGCGGACCCACCGATCACCAGCATCCGGGTCATCGGCGCGTGGTAGCGGCCGACCGAGCCTGACAGCTCGATGAACAGGCGGTCGCCTGCCTGCAGCACCCGGTCATGCCAGGTCGAGTGCTCCTCGCCGATCAGGTCGCCCGAGCGGATCAGCGGGGCGTGGCCGGGGTACTCGCTGCCCGCCAGCACCAGCGCCCGGTAGACCTCGGCGGCGATCTCGCGCTCGTTGACGCCGGGTCCCGCCGCGTCGAGCCCCGCCAGCATGGCGGCGCGCGACGTGGCGGCCGCCCGTCGCACGCACTCCAGCTCCGCCGGCGACTTGACGATGCGCAGGGCGTCCACGATGCCCGAGCCGTCCCGCCACTCCACGCCTGGCAGCAGCGCGCGCATGCGCTCCCAGACCCGCACCGGCAGGTGCATGTGGTCCTGCTCGGCGCCGAGCACCGCGTCCGCCAGCCCGGCATCCATCAGGGCGGCGCGCACCGCGCCGGCCGGGTCCTCGTCGTCGGCGAACCCGACGTGGCGCAGGCCGGGGGTCTGGTTGGCCACCGTCACGCGCTCCATCGCACGGGTCACCAGCAGCGGCTGCCCGTCTGCCGGCAGGATGAGCAGCGTGAAGGCGAAGTAGCCCTGATGGTTCAGGCCCACCAGGTAGTAAATGTTCTCGGGGCCGAAGACCAGCAGCGCGTCCAGGTCACGCTCGCGCATCGCCGCCCTCGCGGCGCTGACCCGTCCGGCGAGCTCGGAGGCGGTCATGCGAAGCGGTCGAGCCGGAAGCGCTCGATGGGGTAGGGGGTCGAGCCGTCGGCGGCGAGGTCGGCGAGGATCCGGCCCACCAGCGTCGCGAACTTGTAGCCGTGCCCGGAGAAGCCCGCGGCGACGAGCACGGCGGGGTTGTCGGGATGCGGTCCGAGCAGGAAGTCACGGTCCGGCGTCAGGCTGTACATGCAGGTCGCCCCTTCCACGGGGGTCGGCCCGAGCTCGGGCATGAGGGCTGCCAGCCACGCGCGCAGCCGGTCGCGCTCGGCATCGTCGAGGGACCTGTCGATGGTCCCCGGCGACGTGACCTCTCCGACGTGGTCGTCGGCGACCTTGAGGCCGGGGCCGTAGTGGGGGAACCCGTAGATCAGCGCGTCGTAGTCGGAGTACACGCAGAGCCGGTCAGGACCGTAGCCCTCGGGGTGCGCGGTGGAGAAGTAGAACTTCTGCTGGCGGGTCACGGTGATCGGCAGGCGCAGCTCGCCCGCCCACGGACCCGGCGCCAGCACCAGGCGCCGGCAGCGGTATCGTCCGCTGGTCGTGGTCACGACCGGGCGGTCGGCGCGCAGCTGGGTGCTCGTCACCCGCGCGTGCTCGACGACCCTCGCCCCCGCACCTAGCGCCTGTTCCACATGCGTGCGCACGCAGCGTCCGGCGTCGAGGAACCCTGCCTCCGGCGAGAAGTACGCCTGCGCGTCGGGCGGTATCCGCAGCATCGGGAACTGCTCGCAGACGCCTGCGCTGTCGATCCGGTCGTGGGCGACACCGCACTCGTCCAGCGTGGCGAGGATGCGCTCGAACTCGGCGTTACCGGGCCTGGCGTAGGACACCATCCCGCACAGCGTCAGCAGCCTGGCGCCGGACCGCTCCTCAAGCGCGCGCCACAGCGGCAACGCCGCGCGCGCGAGCCCGACGTAGTCAGGCTTCGGATACGCCAGGCGGAATACCCGCGACCGACCGTGCGACGACCCCCGGTCGTGGCCGACCGCGTACTGGTCCAGACCCACCGGTTCCGCCCCGGCCAGCGCCAGGTGGTAGAGGGCCGCCGAACCCATCGCGCCGAGGCCGACGACGAGGACGTCCACATCCTCGACAGCGGTCACCATCCGACCTCGAACAGCTCCTGCAGCCTGTCGAGATCGACGTTGCCGCCGGTGACGATCGCCACCACGCACTCGCCGGCCCGCACCGGGGCCTTGCCGGCGAGCAGCGCCGCCACCCCGGCGGCGCCGCCGGGTTCGGCGCAGAGCTTGGCGTAGCGCATGAGCGCGCGCATGCCCTCAACGATCTCGGCGTCGCTCACCATGACCATCTCGTCCACGTGGCTGCGGGCGAGCGGCAGCGTGTGCTGGCCGACGGTCGGGGCTGCCAAGCCGTCGGCGATCGTGTCGACCTCGTCGAGCTGGACGACCTCACCCCGCTGCCACGAGGCCTGCATCGCTGCAGCCCCTTCCGGTTCGACCCCGATCACGCGAGCGTGCGGGTACTTGCTCTTGACGGCGATCGCCACGCCTGAGATCAATCCCCCGCCGCCGACGGGGCAGACAACGGCATCCACCTCAGGCGCCTGATCGGCGATCTCCAGGCCCACCGTCCCCTGGCCGGCGATGATCAGCGGGTCGTCATAAGGGTGGACGAGCAGGAGGTTGCGCTCGGCCCGGAGTTCCTCCATGCGCCGGTACGCGTCCTGGACGGTGCCGTGCAGCACGACCTGTCCGCCATAGGAGCGCGTCGCCTCGACCTTGGCGCGCGGGGCGTTGGACGGCATCACCACGGTGCACGAGGCCCCGACGGTGCGCGCTGCCCAGGCGAGGCCCTGCGCGTGGTTGCCGGCGGAGACCGTTACGAGGCCCCGCTCCAGATCCTCGGGCGAGGTGTTCCGCAGCCGGTTGAGCGCTCCCCGCGGCTTGAACGACCCAGTCTTCTGCAGCAGCTCCGCCTTGAGAAGCAGGCGGACACCTGCGCGCTCACCGAGCAGCGAGGAGGACAGGACCGGGGTCCGGTGGACCTCGTCACCCAGGGTCCGCCCGGCGGCCCGCACGTCCGCCGCGTCGACCGTCACGCAGGAGACCCTGCGCGGCTCACGGTTCCCCGCACTGCTCTTGTGTGGTCGTGCCCAGCGCCGCCTCTACCTCTTCCTCACCGAAACCGAAGGGCTCGACGATCGGCGCGACATCACCCTCCTCCAACATCCCGTTCAGCTCCTCGTTGAACGCGTCGCGGAACTCCTCGTCGCCGATGCGGAAGCCGTAGGCCCCGCAGCCGAGCTGTTCCTCGCCGTCGATGACCGGGATGAACGGCCCCGCCAGCTCGAGGTCGCCGCCGAACGTCTCCAGCAGGTTGCGGATGGAGATGCCGGTCAGCGCGAACGCGTCGATCCTGCCGGCCTGCAACCCCTCGATGCCGCTCGGCGGGTCGGGGAAGACCTGGAGCTGCGACTCGGCCACTCCGGTGTCCAGGGCGTAGCCCTCCTCCACCGCACCGCCGAGCACCCCGAGCCTGGCCTCCGGGTTACTCGCGACATCCTCGTAGCTGTTGAGGTCGAGCGGGTTGCCCGACTGCACGGCGAACGCCTGGGTCGCGCAGTAGTCGGGGGCGCTGAACAGGATCTGCTCGCAGCGCTCGGGCGTGATGAACATGCCTGCCGCGATGATGTCGAACCGGTTCGCCTGCAGCCCTGAGATAAGCGAGCCGAACTCCGTCAGGACGCCGTCGAGCTCCGCGATGCCCAGGCGCTCCAGGACCACCCGGGCAACCTCCGGCGCCTCGCCGGTCAGCTCACCCGCCTCGTTCGCGAACCCGTACGGCACCTCCTGGGCGAACCCCACCCGGATGAAGCCTTGCTCCCGCGCGCGCTCGAGCGTTCCGCCCGCGGCCGCCGCCCCGTCGTCGGCGCCCGGCGAGCCGTCGCCGGCGCCCGGCGAGCCGTCGTCGCCGGTGGCGCCGCCGTTCCCGTCACCGCAGGCGACCAGGATCGACCCGGAAGAGGCCACCGCCACGAGGAGTGCGGAGCGCTTGATGAACAGGCGGCGCGGCATGCCCGTCGTTGCCATGGCAGGCTCCTTTGTCCTTAGGACCACTCGAGAGGCCACTCGAGGACCGCTCGCGATGCTCGATGGCCGGGAACGTTAGCAAGGCTGTAGTAGGATCGTCAACAATCAGACGAAGGAGGGTCGACGTGGCGCGCGCGCCGGTCCGGCTGGGACTGCTCTACCCGGGGTTCGCCGCCGAGGACGACTACCCAGCGATGGCCGGGATGCTCAAGGTGCCGGCGGTCATGGAGGTCGTCCACACCTCGGTGGGAGAGGACGCACACCGGGAGGATGCGCTGCTCGACCTCGGCAGCGCCGACCGCCTCCTCGAAGGCGCCGCCCGGCTGGCGGACAGGTCGGTGGATGCCGCGGTCTGGGCGTGCACCAGCGGGAGCTTCGTGTTCGGCTGGACAGGCGCGCACGAGCAGGCACAGCGCGTCGCGGATGCCCTCGGCGTCCCTGCGTCGAGCACCTCGCTGGCGTTCGTCGCGGCGTTACGGGCGCTCGACGCCCGGCGGGTGGCCGTCGCGGCCACCTACCCGGCGGCGGTGACCGCGCGCTTCGAGGAGTTCCTCGCAGCGGCGGGGATCGAGCTGCTGGCCGTTGGCAGTCGGGGCATCGTCACCGCGCTGGAGGTCGGCGCGCTCGGGCGTGACGACGTCTGGGAGCTGGCGACCGGCAACGACCATCCCGACGCCGACGCGCTTGTGATCCCCGATACGGCGATGCGCACGGTCGCCTGGCTTGATGAGCTGGAGGAGGCGGTCGGCAAGCCCGTGTTGACCGCCAACCAGGTCACGGTGTGGGAGGGGCTGCGCCTCGCCGGCGTCCAGGTCCCCGCGCAAGCGGGTCTCGGCGCGCTGTTCGCCGCCAGCGCGCTCACGCGCCGAGGCTGACCTTTTCCACCGACTCGGCGAAGATGCCGACGGCCTCGTCGATCTGCTGCTCGGTCACGACCAGCGGCGGGATCCAGCGCACGACCTGACCACGCGCGCCGCACGGCAGCATGAGCAGCCCCCGCCGTTCGCACTCCTGGCGCACGCGCGTCGCCAGCGCACCATCGGTGAACTCGGTCCCCACCATGAGACCCACGCCGCGGACCTCGCCGATCACCGGGTGCTCGGCCGCCACCTCGTCCAGTGCGCGTCGCAGCCGCGCACCCAGCGTCGCCGCCCGCTCCACGAGCCCCTCGTCCTTGATCACGTCGAGCGTCGCCAGGGCAGCGGCGCACGCCACCGCGTTGCCCCCGTAGGTGCCGCCCTGGGATCCCGGCCATCCCTTGGCCATGAGCTCGCGGGGGGCCACGAACGCCGACAGCGGGAAGCCGCTGGCAAGGCCCTTGGCGGTGACGACCATGTCGGGGGTGGCGCCGTAGTGCTCGTAGCCCCAGAAGCTCCCGGTGCGGCCGATCCCCGTCTGGATCTCGTCGACGACGAGCAGCATCCCGTGGCGGTCGCAGCGCTCGCGGATCCCCTGGACGAACGCGCTGTTCGCCGGCACGTACCCGCCCTCCCCGAGAACCGGTTCGAGGAACACGGCGGCGGTCTGGTCGGGCGCGCTGACCGTCTCCAGCAGGTGATCGAGTTCCCGCAGGCAGAAGCGGGTCGTCTCCTTCTCATCCCAGCCGTAGTGGTAGGCGTACGGGAAGGGGGCGATGTGCACGCCCGCCAGCAGCGGCTGGAGGCCGGCGCGCAGGGCGGACTTTGACGTGGTCAGGGAGAGTGAGCCGACGGTCCTGCCGTGGAAGGACCCCTGGAAAGCGATGACGTTCGACCTACCGGTGGCGTGCCGCGCCAGCCGCAGCGCGCCCTCGATCGACTCGGTGCCGGCGCTGGCGTAGAAGACCGCGTCCAGCGGGTCCGGCGCCAGGTCCGTCAACCGTTCGGTCAACGCGAGCAAGCCGGGGTGGAGCACGGTTGTGTACTGGCCGTGGATGAGCTGGCCCACCTGGCGGCGCGCCGCCTCCACGACCCGCGGGTGGCAGTGACCGGTGCTGGTCACGCCGATGCCCGAGGTGAAGTCGAGGTAGCGCTGCCCTTCCCCGTCATAGAGGTAGGACCCCTCGCCCCTGACCGCCACGACGCTGGTCGCCTGCTGCAGGAGGGGAGAGAGCATGCCCATCGGTCCACCCTTCACGATTGTCGGATTGTCAACATCCTAAGCGCTTGACCGGCCAACGTGAACGGGCCTAGGGTCGGCGGATGGCCCGATTCATCGAGATCAAGCTGGAGAAGCGCGGCGTCACCTGCGTGGCCCGCATGCTCGACGAAATGGCTCCCCGAACCTGCGCGGCGGTGTGGGACGCGCTCCCGCAGGGCGGCGACGTCTACCACGCGAAGTACGCGCGCAACGAGATCTACACGCTCGTGCCCGCGTTCGCGGATCCGGAGCCGGGGCGGGAGAACTCCACCATCACGCCGATCCCCGGCGACGTCTGCTACTTCTCGTTCGAGTCATGGCAGCTCGCGCCCACCTCCCACGGCTATGATGCGGCCACCGACGGCACCCACGGACTCGACCGGGTCGTCGACCTTGCACTCTTCTACGAGCGCAACAACCTCTTGCTGAACCCCGACTTCGGCTTCGTCCCGGGCAACGTCTTCGCCACCATCGTCGAGGGCCTGACCGATCTCGCCGCCGCCTCCCAAGACCTCTGGCGCACGGGGGTCGTCGGCGAACACCTCTCCTTCACCCACCTCGATCGGGCGTCCGCTTCTGGAAGCGGTTGATGGCCGCCGGTGGATGCTCCTATGGAGGTCGAGGGGCTGGTTGGGGTGTCAGGTCGGTCGTGATCGCCCGGTGGGCTTCTCGGGGTCGTAGCGCAGCCTGGTCATCGCGATGCACCACCGGGCGTGGTTGGCGTCGCCGTTCCCGCCGCGATTGAGCTGATGCCACGCACCCCCTGCCAGACCGCGCCAGCGCGCGCAGCCGACCACGTCTTCGTCGCCGACGGCGCCCACCTCGCCCGCTGACGGCAGCGTCTCTGCCCGCCCGTCCACCCGCGAGGATCCGGGCACGCAGGGGTCGAGTGTGGCGGACCGGGAGTTGTTGACACCGCGGCGTTGTGCGGACGCCTGGCGCCGGCGGGGTCGGTGTATGCGTTCCTCGCCGAGCACCGCGGCCGGTTGTTCGGCGATGAGCTGTTCGCGGACCTTTTCGGGTCGGGTCGGGTCGGGGCGGGGTCGCCCGTCTGTCAGCGGCCATGAGATCCTCCCCGTAGGCGGACAGGAATCTCCCCACTGACGGTCATGGGATCTCCCCGTGGGCGGTCATGGGATCTCCCCAGTTGGGTCCGTTGATCTGCGCGGGTT
>Ga0136616_10000381_pt1 | contig 20515 bp, 16 predicted proteins | sample AntDrymUQ2992106_2_FD_106648 | JGI IMG/M metagenome (GOLD analysis project Ga0136616, IMG submission 106648) | Polar desert sand microbial communities from Dry Valleys, Antarctica - metaG UQ299 (21.06) | ecosystem: Environmental > Terrestrial > Soil > Desert | place: Antarctica: Dry Valley... | reverse complement strand
GGTGGGTTCGGGTTCGGTGGGTTCGGGTTCGGTGGGTTCGGGTTCGGTGGGTTCGGGTTCGGTGGGCTCAGGCTCTGGTTCGGTCGGCACCGGCTCAGGCTCAGGCTCGCTGCCCTGGGAGACCACCAGGGTCACCGTGGAGCCGAACGGCACCTGGGAGCCGGCTTCGGGCTCGGTGCGGATCGCGTCGCCCTGGTCCACGCTGTCGTCGAAGGTGCGCACCACCGCGACCTCGACACAGGGGGCCGTTGCGCAGGCGTTGCGCAGGCGCTCGGCGGCCACACCCTCGGGGTCCCCGCTGACGTCTGGCAGGCGGACCGACTCCGGACCCGCCGACACGACGTAGGAGACGTCGCTGCCCTCGGTGACCTCACTGCCAGCGGCGGGGTCACTGCGGATCACCAACCCGGCCTCGATGTCGTCGCTGCGCGCCTCCTCGGTCTCGCCGATGGACAGGCCCGCCTGCTGCAACGCCCCCCTGGCATCGTCCTCGGTCAGGCCCCGCAGCCGGGGCACCTGCACGGTGGGCGTTCCCGTGGAGATCACCAGCGCGACGATGCTGTTTTCGGGGACCTCGACCTCCGCCGGCGGGTCGCTGCTGATGACCCTGCCCTCGCCGACCCGCGGGTCCTCCACCCGTTCGACGACCTCGCCCCGCAAATCCGCGTCGCGCAGCTCCCGTTCAGCTCGCTCGACCTGCATGCCCTCGACGTCGGGCACGACCACTTGGCGCACCGAATCGGTGGCGAACAGCCGGGTGAGGGCGAACACCGCCGCCGCGACCACCGCCAGCAGCAGCAGCGCGAGCATCACGTAGCCGAAGCGGCGCCGGCCTGGGTGATCTGGCGGCGGGGTGTACTCATCCTCGACGTACCGGCGGGCGCCGGTGGTGATCATGGCGGTGTCGGCTGGATCCCGGCGGATCGCCTGCGTGGTGGCGTAGGCCATTACCGGGGGCGCCGACACCGGCTGGCCTTGGGCCGCCCGCTGGATGTCGTCGTGGAACTCGTGTGCCGTCTGGTAGCGGTTGTCCGGGTTCTTGGCCATCGCCCGCAGGACGACGGACTCCAGGGCCGGCGAGATCTCGTCGTTGATCTGTGACGGCGGCTCCGGCGGTTCCGAGACGTGCTTGTAGGCCAACGCGACGGCGCTATCGGCGGTGAAGGGTTGGCGGCCGGTCAGCATCTCGTACAGCACGACGCCGAGGCTGTAGACGTCGGTGCGCCGATCGACACTTTCGCCCTGGGCCTGCTCGGGAGCGATGTAGGCGGCGGTGCCGAACACCGCGGCGGTTTGCGTCACCGTGTCCACGCCCGCGGCGCGGGCGATGCCGAAGTCGGTGACCTTCACCTGGCCCTCGTCGGACAGCATGATGTTGGCCGGCTTGATGTCGCGGTGCACCAGGCCGCGCTCGTGGGCGTAGTCCAAGCCGAGCGCGGCGTCGCTGGCAATCTCCCCAGCCCGGTCAGGCATGACGCCTTCGCGGCGCAGCAGGTCACGCAGGCTGCGCCCGGCGACGTACTCCATGACGATGTAGGGCCGGGCGTCCTGCTCGCCGGTGTCGTAGACGGCGACCATGTTGGCGTGGTTGAGGCTGGCGGCGGCCCTGGCCTCGCGCTTGAAGCGCTCCAGGAAGGCCGGGTCGTCGGTGTAGCGCTGGTGGAGCAGCTTGACGGCGACCTGACGGTCGAGGACCTTGTCGTAGGCCAGCTCGACGTCGGCCATCCCGCCCTGCCCGAGCAGGCCCTGCAGCACATAGCGGCCGGCCAGCACCCGACGGCTGGGACCGTCAGACACCGCGGTGGTCTCGTCGTCCAACGCCCGAACGCCTACTCGTCGACCGCAGCGTCGATGACCTTACCGGCAATCGGCGCGGCGACTGCACCGCCGGTCGCCTCGCTGCCGACGTCACCGCCGTCGGGCAGGACCACCGCCACGGCGACCTGGGGGTCGTCAAACGGGGCGAACCCGGTGAACCACACGGTGGGGTTGGCGCCCTCGGCGGTCTGTGCCGTCCCCGTCTTGCCGGCGACCTCGACGCCCGGGACCGCCGCCGCCCCCCCACTGCCGTTGGTCACCACACCCAGCATCATGTCCTGCAGCGCCTGGGCGGTCTCCCGGCTGACGGCGCGGGCGTCGTCCTGGCCGTCGAGCACCAGCATGGACGGCGTGATCTGGCGGACGACCCGCCCGGCGAAGTCCTCGACGCGGGCGATGACATGCGGGCGCATCAGCACGCCGTCGTTGGCCACGGCGGCCGACACCATGGCCATCTGCAACGGGGTTGCCCGGACATCGCGTTGGCCGATGGCACTCTGCGCGGTGGACGGCGGGTCCAGCTCGGAAGGGATCACGCTGGCGGCCATCGGCAACCCGAGGTCGAAGGTCTGGTTGAAGCCGAATGCCTCGGCTTGCTCCACCAGTTTGGCGGCGCCGATGTCGACCCCCAGCTGGGCAAAGGTCGTGTTGCAGCTCACCTCGAACGCCCGTGCCAGGGTGATCGGGCTGCCGCCGTTGCACAGGCCGCCGCCAAAGTTGGGGATGGTGGCGGTCGTCTGCGGCGGGGTGTACCCCGACGGGTCGTCGAAGGTGTCGTCGGGGTCGATGCCATCCTCAAGAGCGGCCGCCGCGGTGATCACCTTGAACGTCGAGCCGGGCGGGTAGGTCTCACGCAACGCGCGGTTGCGCCGCTCGTTCTCGCTGCGCTCCCAGTAGCGGACCGCCCGCGCCCGGTCGAAGGTGGCCAGCCGGTTGGGGTCGTAGCTGGGATTGGCCCACAACGCGAGCACTGCCCCCGTCTGCGGTGCCAGCGCAACGACGGCACCGACACGGTCGCCCAGCGCCTCGCGTGCGGCTCGCTGCACCTCGGGCCGCAGCGTGACGACGACGTCGTCGCCCTCCGGCTCCCGGCCGGTCAACAGATCGCCGACGTTGCGGGCGAACTGCTCGGGGGCGTCACCCACCAGAAAGCCGTTGGCGGTGTCCTCCAGCCCGGCCCGCCCGTACAGCAGGGAGTAGAAGCCGGTCACATGGGCGTACAGCTCCGGCTCGGGATAACGGCGCCGGTACTCGAAACGACCACCGTCGGTGGCGACGGACTCCGCGAGCACGGTGGTGTCGCCGCCCTTTCCCGCCACGATCGAGCCTCGGCGGATCGAGTACTCGGCGATGATCTTGCGGCTGTTGCGGGTGTCGTTGCTCAGGCCGTCGGCGCGCAGCACCTGCAAGAAGTTGAGGTTGACGAACAACGCTCCGAACAGCAGGAACAGCACGATGGCGACTCGGCGGACCTGACGGGTCATGGGGTAGCCCGTCCCGCCGACGTCGACGACGACGAGGCGGACACCCGCAGCAGCAGCGCGACCAGGGCGTAGTTGGCCAGCAGCGACGAGCCGCCGTAGGACATGAACGGCAAGGTCACGCCCGTCAGCGGCAGCAGCTGCGTCACACCGCCGAGGATCACGAACACCTGCAGGCCGAACAGGAACGTCAGTCCGGCGGCGAGCAGCTGCCCGAAGTCGTCGGGACTCCGCGTGGCCACCGAGAAGCCGCGACCGACGAACAGAAAGAAGCACAGCAACAACGCGGTCGTGCCGAGCAGGCCGATCTCCTCGCCGAACGCCGCGAAGATGAAGTCGGTGTTGACCTCGGGGATGATGTCAGGTCGTCCCTGGCCAAGGCCGACGCCGAAGATGCCGCCGGTGGCCATGGCGAACAGGCTCTGGGCCACCTGGTAGCCGGCGTCCTCGTAGACGCTCCAGGGATCGAGCCAGGTCAGGATCCGTGACTGCACGTGGCTGAAGACTGTCCATGCGGCGAAGGCGCCCACACCGAACAGCGCCAGGCTCAGCAGTACGTAGGTCAGGCGGGCCGTGGCCACGTACAGCATCGCCACGAAGATGCCGAAGACCAGCAGGCTCAGCCCGAGGTCCTTTTGGAACACCAGCACCGACAGGCTGAGGCCCCAGACAGCCAGGATCGGCCCGAAGGCCCGTGCCGGCGGCACCATCAGCGGTCCCAGGCGGTTGGTGGCCACCGTTAGCAGCGCCCGTTTCTCGGCGAGATAGCTGGCGAAGAAGATGACCAGGCCCAGCTTGGCGACCTCGCCCGGCTGGAAGGACAGCCCACCAAGGCCGAGCCAGATCCGAGCGCCGTTGACTTCCTTGCCGATGCCGGGCAGCAGTGGCATCAGCAGGAAGGCCAGTGCGCCGATGCCGACGATGTAGCGATAGTTGTCCAGGATCCGGTGGTCGCGCACCACGGCAAGGGTGAGGATGAACACGACGATCGCCACGACCGTCCATATGGTCTGCGCGGGGGCTTGCGACGTCTGCTCGGCGAAGTCCAGCCGGCGCACCATGACCAGGCCGAGGCCGTTGAGCAGGAACGCCAGCGGCAGTAGCACCGGGTCGGCGCCGGAGGCCAGCCGGCGGCTGGCCAGGTGCGCCGCCGCACCCAGCGCCGCCATGGCTCCGCCGTAGGCGGCAAGACCGCCGGGGACCACGCCGGTCGTCGCCAGGCCAACCAGGGCGTACGCCCCGACGGTGATCAGCAACGCCAGGATGAGCAGGGCGAGCTCGGAGTTGGCCTTGCGACGCGCGTCGGCCGGCGCCTTGGTTGTTACGGCGACGGCGCTCACGGCGACTCGGAGGCGTTCGAGCGGCGCGACCGGCGAGGCCGGGACGTGGGCGTTGGCTCGGCTGCGTCCTCGGCCTGAGCCCGCCACTCGTCAATGGTGGCCAGCGCCTCGCTCTGCGACGCGACGGTGATGCCCTCGGCGAGACGGTCACGGATACGGGGGTCGAGGTCGCTGACGGCCGGCCCGGTCACCTCGGCGACGCGGAACAAGTCGACGCCGGCGGCCTGCTGGGGCAGACCTCGGAAGATCGCCACCTCACCGTCCACGTCACCGAGGAACCACGCGCGGCTCAACAGCAACCAGCCCCCGCCACCAAGGACGGCCAGCAGCACGACCGCCGACAGCAGGATCGCCAGCACGCGTTTGACCGAGCCGCCGCGTTCCGGGCTTGGAGCGGCGACACTGCCTCGCGCCCCGTAGCGGCCGAAGTCGCTGGCAAAGTCGTGGCCGTCGCTGTCGGGCCGGGTCCTGATGGCGATGCTGGAGCGGGCCCCCCCGCCGCCGGCGGGCGTGGCGCCCCCAGCGCCGCTGCCGCGACCGCCGGAGGAGCCGGAGGCGACCGCCGCGACGGCCTCGGTGGGTTCGTCGTCGTGGTCGGCGCCCGGCTCGGCGCGCAGCAACACGACGGTGATATTGTCCGGGCCGCCACGGGCGTTGGCCGCCTCCAGCAACCGGCGCACCGCGTCGTCGCCATCCTCGGTGTCGACCAGGATGTCGGCGATCTCGCGGTCGGTGACCGGCCCGCTCAGCCCGTCGGAGCACAGCAGCACCTGGTCGCCGACCTCCAGGACCAGAGGCGGGAGCGTGTCGACCTCGACCTCGCTGTCTACCCCGATGGCCCGGGTGACCACACTGCGTTGCGGGTGGGTGGCGATCTCGTCGCGCGACAGCCTGCCCTCCTGCACCAGCTGCTCGACGAGGGTGTGGTCGGTCGTCAGCTGGGTGATCTCGCCGCGGCCCCGCAGCAGGTACGCCCGGCTGTCACCGACATGGCCGAGGTGAACACGCCCGTCACGCACGACCACCGCGGTCAGTGTCGTTCCCATGCCGGACAGCGACGGGTCCGATTGCGCCCTCGCGATGACGTTGCGGTTCGCGCCGCGGATCGCCTGGCGCAGGGCCTCGGTGGCGTCGGACTCGTCGCCGTAGTCGCGGCCGTCCAGGTCTTCGACGGGCTTGAGGGCCTCCTCGGAGGCAACCTCGCCGGCTTGGTGGCCGCCCATCCCGTCGGCGACGGCGAACACCGTCGTGCCGAAGAACAGGTTGTCCTCGTTGACCTTGCCCTTGCGCGCCTGCCCGACGTCGGAGCCGGCGTAGGCCCGCAGCCGCATCCCTGATCCCCGGTCGTCGGTCATCAGCGGCGCACCTGCACGACGGTCTTGCCGATCCCCAGCTGATCGCCCGGCGTCAGTGCGGTCGGTGAGCTGACCTTCACCTGGTTGCAGAAGGTGCCGTTGGTGGAGCCGAGGTCGGCGACCTGCCACTGCCCGTCGGTCAGGTACACCCGGGCGTGGTGATCGCTGACATACGGGTCGTCGAGGACCACTGTGGAGGCCCCAGCGCGCCCGAACGTCACGTCGTGGGCGTCCAGCGGGATGACGCGCGGGCGACCATCCGTGATGTGGACGACGAGCTCGCCGGGGGCAGCGGTCTGGCCCTTCCTGCCCTTGCGGGCTTTGGGCGCCGGGGACCGCGGCACCGGCGCGGCGGTCGCGGCCGAGCTGCGCACGTCGCGGACCACCACGCGCACGGCACGGGCAACGAACAGGTACAGCAGCAGCAGGAACAGCGCTTGGCCGGCGAGCAGGACGATCGGCGGCACCGCCGTCAACCTCCCGCGGAGAACGTCAGAGCGAGGCTGCCCAGCTGCAAGCGGTCACCGTCGCGCAGCGTCGCCGACCGCACCGACTCGCCGTTGACCTTGACCCCGTTGGTAGACCCGAGGTCGGTGATCGACCAGCCGTCGCCGTCACGCTCGACGCGCGCGTGGCGACGTGACACCGACGCGTCGTCCAGCGTCACCTCGCACTCGGGCAGCCGGCCGATGGTGGCGGTGCCCCGCAGCGGGTGATGGCGGCCGTTGCGGTCGACCAGCTGCGCGCTGGGGGCGGAACTGGGCCGGGGCAGCACGCTGGTGTGCCCGCCCTCGTCGGCCTGGCCGGCACCTGCCGCGGCGCCTGCCGGCGCACGTGCCGCCGCCGGAGCGGGGGCCTCGTGCTGGGCGTCAACGGCGGCCTCGATCTTGGCGCGCAGCTCATATGTCCCGACCGTCTGGCTGTCGGAGGGGCGCAACTCGATACGCACCGGTCCCTGCAGGCGCCAGCCGCGGTCCTTGGCGGTGCGCTTCACGACGCTGGACAGCTCGGCCTTGAGCGAGTCGGCGAACCCTTCGAAGCGATTGTGGTCCTCGGCTGCGAGCTCGAAGCGGTAGACGTTGGGGACGAACACGCCGTCTACCCCGACTTGCTGATAGCTCTGGGCGTAGCGTTGTACGGCCTTGGCCAGTTCCACGGGTTGCAGGCCAGAACGGAACACGCGCGCGAAGAAACCTTCGACGGCTCCTTCCAGGCGCTTCTCGAAGTCGCGCAGGATCCCCATGCCGCGCCCGCAGACCTTCCGTCGTCGTATCCGCTGGCTGTAGGAGTATGAGTGTAGATGGCACTGCTCCAACCCGGATTGTCCGGTGGACCGTGGCCTGGCTACACTTCGCCGCTGTCGCTTGAGGGCGAGTGGCGGAATTGGCAGACGCGCAGGATTCAGGTTCCTGTGGCCGCAAGGCTGTGGGGGTTCAAGTCCCCCCTCGCCCACTCGATCATCGACGTGAACATGCTGGTAGCGAGGCTGGCGAAGCTGGTGACCACGCCCCGGCGAGGCCTCCTGGTCACAGACTCGCCACGGTTCTGCGGTGCGGTCGGTGTACGCACGGGTTCGGTCCCACCCGAGCGCGGCGGGCGTCAGGCGACTTCGAGCAGAGACCGGGTGTGCCCTCGAAGATGCCGTCGTTGGAGACGAGCGGGGCGCCGAGGCAGGGCGCAGTGGCGGCGATCCACCCGTCGGGGTCGTGCTCGCGCTGGCACAGGGCATATCCGATGCGCGAGATCAGTGAGCTGGCGGAGGGCGTGCTTTGGGGGCGACTACTGATCGGGCTCGACCCACCCGCTAACGGTCGGAGGCCCGGGCACCTTCCGTGAGCACACCGAGGTCCGTGCTGGTCGCATGTCGATCTCCCGCGCCTCGGCGTGTGCTGGTTCGAGTTCGGTCCCGCGTCGAGTGCTCGACGTCACCCTATGGATGATCCAGCCGCAGCCGCAGCCGCAGCCGCAGCCGCAGCTGCAGCCCGGCCGGCCCGTAAACGCGGGTTCAGAGGTCTGGGTCTGCCAGCGTTCAGGCTTCCGGGCCGCTGGGCGGGCCGGGACGGGGAATGAGCCCGAGCTGGAGCATGGTGGTCAGGTCATCTCGGGTGGCCCAATGCTCGCAGAGCTTGCCGTGCTCGACGCGGAACCAGTGGCTCTGTCGTGACGAGAACGGACGGCCAGTCGGTGGGATCAGCCCGTTGAGGGCGCCATCGTTCGTGCCGCGAGACGAGACGAGTGCGGCCACATGGTCATGATCTGCGATCAGGTGCTCGACGGTGATGTGCAGGTCGGTGAACTGTTCTCGGAGGGAGCGGGCGACCTCGGTGACGTGGACGGGGCCAGCGACGACACCGGGTTCGCTGTCGCCGAACGGCGCGAGGGCGTGTTCGTGGTAGCGCTCGGCAACGATTTCCTCGACGGCGGCGGGATCTGCGCCGTTGAGGACGTCCTCGAAGAAGCGTCGTGCCAGCTCGCGGAGAGAGGCCTGGGGGTCGCCATCAGGCAGTGGAGTCATGTGGCCTTTTCCTCGTCGTGGATCTTCCGAGCATTGACCGCCGGAGACGGTGATCCCGCGGGAATCGTCAAGGAGCCTCCTGTGCCAAGTGGGTCTGATTGACCAAAGCACCGCAAGGCCGACCCTAGTAGAGGTTATCCGCGGCCGCACCACGCCTCACCACCGCGGCCGGGAGCCCAACTCTCCGACTCCTTTGCTTGGTGCGGTGTTCGCATGGGGAGTGAGGCCAGTGCCTACGACGAGGACCCCTCAAGGAGCGCCCTGAGTCGGGCGTGAACCTCCGTCAGTTGACGAGCCACCACTGGGTTGGAGTAGAGCTCCCAGTGGTCCGCCACCACCGCCGCCTGCGCTTCCCGGTGTGGATGACCCGGGGCGAAGCAGCCTCCCCCGACCCCTGGCGGGCACCCGGTGGGTCATGCGTGCCGCCACCGGCGCCCGCAAGGCGATGTCCAACGACACCAGCGGCTCCAGCGGTGCAATGGCATGGTTTATGGGGCGATTGGGAGAAAAGTGGACAAAAACCATGCAAGTCGCCTATTGTTAGCTCAGGATCACTCTCAGGAGGTTCGATCTCCGTACACGTAGTCCGGGGTCCCGCCCTGCGTCCTGACGACAAGGAACCGTACACATGGCACCTGCCCGCTCCCCCCTGCGTCGCCGCGTGATTGCCCTGGTGGCAGCCGCGGCCACGTCATTCACCGCCTCGGCCCTGCTGCTGGCCCCTGTGGCCGGCACCGCGTCGAGCCACCGAGAAGCGCCCGCGATCGCCGCGGATCCGTTGGCTGACAGCACCGACACCTACGCGTTCGTCAGCCCCGACAAGCCCGACACCGTCACGCTGATCGCCGACTGGCTGCCGTTCCAGGAGCCGGGCGGGGGACCGAACTTCTACTACTTCGACCCCGAGGCTCGTTACTACATCAACATCGACAACAACGGCGACGCGGTTCCCGACATCCGCTACCGCTGGAAGTTCAGCAGCGACTACAAAACCACGGAGACCTTCCTGTACAACACCGGCCCGGTGAACTCGCTGGACGACGACACGCTGAACTTCACCCAGACTTACAAGTTGGACGAGATCCGCGGTGGCGAGACGACGACGCTGGTGAACAACGCCAAAGTCGGACCTTCCTACGTCGGCGACGCCTCCATGCCGAACTACGCCGCGCTGCGCGACGAGGCCCTCACCGGGTTGGACGGCGGAGGACTGTCCTTCGCGGGTCAGGCCGACGACCCGTTCTTCCTCGACATTCGCATCTTCGACCTGCTGTACGGCGGTGACCTGTCCGAAACCGGCGACGACACGCTCGACGGCTTCAACGTGCAGTCCGTCGCCCTGCAGGTGCCGATCGGCGACGTCACCCGCGACAACGACCCGGTGATCGGCGTGTGGAACACCACCGAGCGCCGTAGCACGAAGATCATGAACGCCGACGGCAGCCAGGAAACCGAGGGTGACTTCGTGCAGGTCTCCCGCCTCGGCAACCCGCTGGTCAACGAAGTGGTGATCCCGATCGCCCTGAAGGATGCCTTCAACGCTCTCGCGCCGGAGAACGACGCCAGCGTCGAGGCCGCCGTCGACCGCGTCAACGATCCCGAGGTGCCCAAACTCATCGCGAGCATCTACGACATCCCGGCCCCGGAAACTCCCCGCGACGACCTGTTCGCGGTGTTCCTCACCGGCGTCGAGGGACTCAACAAACCCCAGGGCGAGGTGCAGCCGGCCGAGATGCTGCGGCTGAACACGTCCATCGAACCGACCAGTGAGCCCAACCGCCTCGGTGTGCTCGCCAAGGACAACGCCGGATTCCCCAACGGCCGGCGCCTGACCGACGATGTCGTCGACATCGAACTGCAGGCCCTCGAAGGTGCGGTCCGCACCGGCGAGCTCGTCGAGGCCCTGGCGGCCGGCGACGGCGTGGATGTCAATGACAAGGAGTTCGGCGACAGCTTCCCTTACCTGGCGCTGCCGCACTCCGGCTCGCTGGCAGACCCGCATGCACCGGGCGCGTCGTCCGCCGAGGCTGGCAGCCCCAGCGGCGGCGTGGATGCCGGCGCAGGTGGTACCGCCACGGCCCCGCGCAACACGCTGGCGACGTCCGCTGCAGCGACGGCGGCTTCGCAGCAACAGCCCTCGTTCGTGCTGCCCGTCCTGCTGGCGCTGCTGGGCGTGTTGCTGGCAGGGGCTGGCGTGATCACCATGCGCCGTGGGCGCGGTGGTGCGCCCTCTTAGCGGTGGCTGACCGTGACGCTGCGCTGCCGGGCGAGGACCAACCCGCCCGGCAGCGGACACGGTTGCAGCCGCCGACCGACACCGCCGGGGAGGAGTACTTCCCGGCGGCGTCCGGTGGCCGCCGTGCCCCGGCTTCCTGGCGCCAACGTTCGCGCCAGGGGCAAACGACCGGGATGGTGCTGTTGTTCGCCGCGGGGGTCTTCGTCGGCGGAGGGTTGGCCCTCGCCTCCCTCGCCCCACCGCAGCCGTCTACCGTGGTTGCCGCTGCGCCCGCTGTCCGCCCGCAAGCCCCGGGGGCTGCCAGGCGACCGTCTGCCGACCGACCGTCTGCCGAGCGACCGTCTCAGCCGCTGGCGCTCGCGGCGGCGCACAGACCGCGGCGTCCCCGCGTCGTCGCCGCTGACCGGCCCGCAGAGCCGGCGGCGCCGCCCGTGCGCCTGCGGATCGCCCGCATGGACGTCAACGAGCGGCTAGTCGGCCTGCGCGTGCAGGCCGACGGGACACTGGCCTCGCCGGCCGACTTCGACGACCCGGGCTGGTACCGCGACGGGGTGGCGCCGGGCGACCGGGGCCCTGCGGTGATCGTGGGCCACGTCGACTCGTTCGACGGCCCGGCGATCTTCTTCAAGCTCTCCAGGCTGCGGCCGGGCGACAAGGCCCGGATCCGGCGGGCCGACGGCACGAGGGTCACCTTCGTCGTCGACCGGGTCGAGCGGTTCGCCAAGGACGACTTCCCCACCGAGCAGGTCTACGGCCCCACCAAGCGGCCCGAGCTGCGGCTCATCACCTGCGGCGGTGGCTTCAACGAGACGACGCGCCACTACGACGACAACGTCGTCGCCTTCGCCTCCCTCGCAGTGGCGGACAAGCCCGGTGGTGGGAACAGCGAAGCTCGTCGTTCCGACCGTGAGGACGGCAAGCGTGTCAAAGCTCGTCGTTCCGACCGCCGCCCACCGGCGCCGGACCGCCGCGGATGAACACCACCGCCCGCACCACTTCGCAGCGGCTCGCGCGACTGGGCGTGGTCATCACCCTGGTGGCGACGATGTTCGTCGGGGCCGCCGTCGCCGCCGGGCTGGCACCCAGCACGCCCTCGCCGCCAGGAGGATCCGCGGTTGCGAGCTCGTTCGACGGCGCGGCGAGCGCAGGCGACCTCCAGGCCGGCATCACGTCGCTGCAGGTGCGCCTCGAACGGCTCCCCGGCGACTGGCAGTCGTGGGCGACGCTGGGTACGGCGTACGTGCAGCAGGCACGCATCACCGCCGACCCTTCCTATTACGACAAGGCCGAAGGTGCCTTCGCCCGCTCCCTGCGCGAACAGCCGGACGGCAACGAACCGGCGCTGACGGGGCGGGCCTCGCTAGCCGCCGGGCGCCATGACTTCACCGCTGCCCTTGGCCTCGCCCGCCAAGCCGTGAAGGTCAACCCGTACGGGGCGGCGGCGCACGGGCTGCTTGGCGACGCGCTGCTCGAGCTGGGCCGCTACGACGAAGCTTTCACGGCCTTCCAGCGGATGGTCGACCTCAGGCCGGGCGTGCCCTCCTACGCCAGGGCGTCCTACGCTTGGGAACTGCGTGGTGACACGCCAAGGGCCCGCGCCGCGCTGGAGCAGGCGCTGGCGGTCGCCTACAACTCGGCCGACATCGCGTTCGTGCGCTACTACCTGGGCGAGCTGGCCTGGAACGCGGGCCACCCGGCCGCGGCGGACCGCCACTACGTCGAGGGGCTGCGCCGCGACCCCTCATACGTTCCGCTGCTCGCCGGCCGCGCCAAGGTCGCAGCGGCGCAGGGCCGCAAGCAGGCGGCGGTGCGTGGCTACACGGAGGTGGTGGGGCGGCTGCCGCAGCCGTCCTACGTGATCGAGCTCGGTGACCTGTACGCGTCGCTCGACCAGGGCGCCAAGGCGCGCGACCAGTACGCTCTCGTCGCGGGTGAACGTCAGCTGCTGGTGGCGGCGGGCGTCAACGTCGACCTCGAGCTGGCGCTGTACGACGCGGACCACGGGCGCCCACGAGCCGCCCTGCGCGCGGCGAGAGCCGAGTGGCAGCGCCGCCGCAGCGTCTTCGTCGAGGACGCCTATGGCTGGGCGTTGCACCTCAACGGTCGCTCCGAACAGGCACTGGTCCACGCGCGCCGGGCTCAGCGGCTGGGGACCCGCAGCGCGCTGTTCGCCTTCCACAAGGGCATGATCGAGCATTCGCTGGGCATGCGCGCCGCCGCGCGAGCCGACTTGCGCCGGGCGCTGCGGATCAATCCCGGATTCTCGACCCTGCAGGTGCCACAAGCTCGCCGAGCCCTCGCACAGCTCGCCCCGTCGTCGTGACCCCCCGATCCGCCGGCGCCTCGCGCGCCGTGCTGCGAGCACTCGTGGTCTCGGTCACCCTGCTGCTGGTGCTCGTCGGCATGGGTGCTGCGGCGGGCGCCCATCCGCTGGGCAACCTCAGCATCAACACCTTCAGCCGGGTCGTCGTCGAGCCCCACGCTCTGCGGGTGGAGGTCGTCGTCGATGCGGCCGAGATCCCCACGTTGCAAGCCTTTCCTGATGTGAATCGCCTCGGTGGAAACCTGCCGGCCGAGCGGCGGGAGTCCTACAGCAACGACCGCTGTGACGCCATCGGACAGACCGTCACGGTGCAGCTGGACGGTCGGGCGGTCGCCCTGGAGCTCGCCAGCACCGCACTCGTCTTTCCTCCAGGCTCTGCTGGCCTGCATACGTCGCGGCTTAGCTGCGAGCTGTCTTCGACCGCCGACCTGGCCACGGTGGGCTCGCAGGTGGACTACCAGATCACCGCGAACGCCGAGCGAATCGGCTGGCGGGAAGTCGTTGCCGTCCCGTCCGGCGTACGCCTGGCCGCCAGCGACGTGCCGCAGCGCAGCGTCACCCGGGCGCTGACCCGCTACCCGCCAGACCTGCTCAGCTCACCGCTCGACCAGCGCGAGGCCCACCTGTCGGTGGAGGCTGGCGGCGGCACAGCGACCGCGCCGGACGTGTTGGGCGACGGCACGGTGCCGGCGCTGTCGCGTGGAGTCGACCGGTTCACAAGCGCCTTCACCGGGCTGGTCGCCCGCCAGGAGCTCGGCGTGGGCTTCGGACTCGTCGCCGTGCTCGCCGCGATGGCGCTAGGCGCCTTGCATGCCTTCGCCCCCGGCCACGGCAAGACCGTGATGGCGGCCTATCTGGTCGGCCGCGAGGGCTCGCTGCGCCAGGCCGTCATCGTCGGGATGTCGGTCACCGCGACGCACACCTTGGGCGTCCTCGTGCTCGGCGTCGTGCTCACAACAGCGGGGCTGGCCTCGCCCGAACGCGTTTACCCGTGGCTCGGTACGGCCAGTGGCCTGCTCCTGGCCGGGATCGGCGCCGGCCTACTGCTGCGACAAGGCGGTCGCGGTGCTGGGCATGAGGAGCTCGGTGGCCACGTGCAGCCGGTCGCTCACCATCACGACGAGCATGGGCATGATGCTGAGCACCACGACGCCCACGACCGCGAGACCCACTCGACAAACGGCCACGGCCACGGCCTGTTGTCCCACACCCATCTGCCACCCGCTCGCAACATCCGCGGTCTGGTGGCGATCGGTTTCGCCGGAGGCCTGGTGCCGAGTCCCTCCGCGCTGCTGGTGCTCCTGGGCGGCGTGGCCCTGGGCCGGGCCTGGTTCGGTGTGCTGCTCGTCATCGCCTACGGCGCTGGGATGGCGGCAGTGCTCGTCGCGACCGGGTTGCTGTTGGTCTCCGCCCGCGACGCCCTCAACCGCCTGTTGGCCTGCACGACCGTGTCGGTTGGAGGTCGACGTCTGGCCACCGTGCTCGGGCGGGGCCTGCCGGCTGTCACGGCGAGCGTGGTGGTGGTGGTGGGGCTGGGGATCGCGCTGCGCTCGGCGGCGCAGTTGTGACGAAGCACCCCCGCGTCTCCCGGCACACGCCGCGGGCGGGGGTCGTACCCCCAGTTTGTGGTCGTTGACCGAACCGTGGGTCCGCTACGCGTCCACGAAATGCTCGCTGGCGGAGGGTACGGGTTAGCGGCGCTTGCCGGGGCGCGGCATCGGCCCCTTGGGCATTGGCAGATCGCTGTGCCCAAGGGCGCGCAGCTTGCGGTCGAGCGTGTCCACATCGCCCGCCTTGAGTGCGCGAGGTAGCCGCGCCATGTGGTTCTGCAGCTGGCGCAGCGGAACTTGCCCCTCGCGGTCGCCGACGCTCACCTCGTGGACCGGCGTCTCGCCCACCGTGCGCGCCACCCGTCGCTTCTCCTGCTTGAGCAGCGACGTCACGCGGGCCGAGGCCCCCTCGCCAACGAGGATTACCCCCGGCCGACCGACGACGCGGTGGACAAAGTCCTGCTTGCGAGTGACCCCGACGGCCGGCGTGACCTTCCAGCGGCCGCGCATCGACTGCAGCACCGCCGCGGCGGCCCCGGGCTGGCCTTCGATGGCGCCGAGGGCGGCGCGCTGGGCGCGCAGACCCAGCACGATCATGGCGGCCATCGCGCCGAGCAGCAGCCCGAGCAGGGGACCGGCAATCGGTTGCTCCAAGGCGACGCCGACGCCGCCGATCACCACGAAGGTACCGACGGCGGCCGCAGCCATGAAGGGGATCAGCTTGTCGTCGGCGGCACGCGTCTGGACAAGCGCCTGCCGCAGCTGGCTCAGACGCTGCCCGAGGCCGGAGAGGGATGCCATGAGCCGCATGCTATGCATCCCGTGGCGCTGGCGCCTGGTGCTCGGTTGACGCCGTGCGGCGCTGGACCGGCCAGCGCTCAAGTAGCCGCAGGCGGGAGCGCAGCTACTCAAGAGGAGCGGGGCCCGCCGCGGCCGTGGTGGTGCTGCTGGTGCTGGTGCTGGTGCACCACGCCGTCGCGCAAGCCCTGGTACTGGCGGTATAGCGAGAACCCCCACCCGCCAAGGGGCCAGATCGGCCAGAAGAACTCGGCACCGCTGGCAGCCCAGATGCCCAGCAGCACCACGCCGACGATCACGTAGGTGCGTAACGCCGCGCGAAAGTCCCGGCGCGCCTTGGCCAACTCCACCTCGGTGGGCGGGAGGTCCTCGGGCGGCGTGACCGGCAGGTCGCGCAGGACCAACTCCAGCTCGGAGCCCACACGGGCCCCGTAGGCCTCACCGAGCCGGTCCGACAACTCGTCAAGCGTCAGCCGGCCCTCGGCGGTGTGGTGGCCCAGCGTGCGCGCCACCAACTCTCGATCCGCATCCGAGACCAGCGTCTCGCCGGCTGGCGCGATCGTCGTTGGTGTTGCTGCCATCGTCCAACCCCTTGGTAGTGAATTGCATCCTACTACTGGCAAGGCCGAGTCGTGTCAGAGTGCGGGCAGTCAGGCCGGGTCGGGCGCCTCGTCCCCGCTGTCGCTGTCGCTGTCGAACCCGACCACCACGCTGCGCTCCTCGGTGCCGCGTACGACGCGCAGCTCCAGCGAGGCGCCAGGCTCGATGGTGTCCAGTCGGTCCAGCAGGTCGTCGGGTGAGCTAAGCGGCGCCCCGGCCGCCTCGACCAGCAGGTCTCCCCGTTGGACCCCGGCGACCGCGGCCGGACTGTTGTCTGCCACTGCCTGCACCAGCAGCCCGTCGCGTTCGTCCAGCCCGACGGCGGCACGCAGGCGGTTGGCCACCGCGGAGGGTGCCAGGCCGACGCCGAGTTGCACGCGCGGCCGGGTCTCGCCACGACCCAGCGCTGCGATGCGGTCGCGCAATGCCGCGTCTCCAGTCAGCGCCAGGTAGAACCCCTCGCCCAAGCGGTTGGTGTTGATGCCCAGCAGACGGCCTTCCAGGTCGACGACCGGGCCCCCCGACGACCCTCGGCTCAGCGGCGCGGTGTGCTCGAAGGCGCCGGTGATCCGCCGACCGCCAGGACCGCGAAACTGCTGGTCCACGGCGGTGACGGTCCCGAAGGTGGCCCGTACACCGCGCCCCTGCGGGTTGGCCAGCGCGAACACCGGCGTCCCCGCCCGCAAGCCGCCATTGCCGTCAAGGCTTGGCGCCCACTGCGCCACGGCTGCGCCCTGGGTGTCCGCACGCAGCACCACCAAGTCGGTCTCGACGGCGGCGCCGGCCACCTCGCCCTGTACCTGCCTGCCGTCGGCGAACGTCACCGTGGTGGTGCTGTCCCGCAGGTTGTGGGCGTTGGTCACCACCAGGCCGTCGCCGATGACGACGCCGGCGCCGCGGCCGCTGCGACCGATGGCCACCACCGCGCCGCCCACGCGCTCGCTGACCGTCGCCGACGCCGTCGCGATCTCTTCCAGTGCACTCATGGCTGCTACTCCGTTACTCGGGTGCGGTAGGCGATAGATAGTGAAGTGCAACCTACTACTAACCGAGCACTCGCGCAGCACGCTATCGTCGCATCATGGCTTCCGCATCACCGCTCGCCGCCGCCGTCGCCAAGGTCGGCGACCGTTGGACCCTGTTGCTGGTCGAGGCGCTCCTCGCCGGCCCCCAGCGCTTCGGCCAGCTGCGCGCGTCGATTCCCGGCATCGCGCCCAACATCCTGTCGCAGCGGCTCAAGCACCTGGAGGCAGCCAGCGTCGTCGTCACCGAGCGCTACAGCGACCGTCCCCCGCGCTCCACCTACGCGCTGACTCCAGCGGGTGCCGATCTGGTCAGCGCGTTGCGGCTGCTCGCGGCCTGGGGCGCCGAGCACAGCGACGAGGCGGTGCCGCCGCACCACACCCTGTGCGGCACCGCGCTGGAGGCCCACTGGTACTGCCCGACTTGCGACACCCCCGTGCCTGAGCCCGATGCCGACGAGCTGCACTACGCCTGACTCAAGCCTGCACTACGCCTGACTATTCTGGACTCGAGTTGCACTACGGCTGACTCTGTAGGTTCTCGCCTAAGTTGTCCACTTCTCGCTTTCCTGTCCACGGCGTGTCCAGTTCTCGCGAACTTGTCCACGCGAGACGCTGGCCGGGTGAGGCAGGGGCGCCCTGGAGTCCAGTGCCGGTACTTCTCCACCAACGGGGAGGAGCACCGCGGGCTGCTCGCTGACGCCGACCCCAATCGGATCGTCGGCGGCCTGCCCGCACGGGACTTCCCGTCGTACCAAGCGATGGGGCACTACCCAGGTTGGTGGTGGACCGCCACGATGGGAGACCTCGTGGGGTACGAGAGCCTGCTGGAGCGGGACCGGCTCATCCTTGCGGACTTCGACGTCGAGGTCGACGCGATCGCCAGCCAACCCTTTGGGGTCAGCGGGCACGATGAAGTTCGCCTTGGGTTCGACCACCTCCACCCCGGGCCCCTCGACCAGCAGGCACCACCTCCCAGGCCTGGTCGAGGAGTACCTCTCCCGCCGCGACCAACGCCGGCGGCCGCATACCCCCACCCGCTACTGTTCGGCGTGTCTGGCCGAGGACGGCACCTGGCGCACGACGTGGACCTCGCCCCTGCACCGGGTCTGCGTCACGCACGGCACCTACCTCGTGGACACCTGCCACGAGTGCGACCAGCGGCCCTTCACCGGCACCGCCTGGGCCGGCCGCGACCGCGACCCCTGGACCTGCACCCAGCACACCGGCCGCACCGACGGCACCGGCAGACACCGCCGCCCCTGCGCCGCGGACCTGCGAACCGCGCAGCCAGCACCCGGCACCAGCACCCACCTGACCACCCAACGCCGGCTTCTGCAGCTCGGCGACAACGTCCTCGACGAGGCGCCCATCACGGTCTGCGGCATCGCGACCACGCATCTCGAGCATGCCGTCGCAGTCCCCGACCTGATCCACGAACAGCTTCCCGGTGGACTCCGCGGTGACTGCGACCCGGCCTTCCTCCTCGACGCCGCCGACCACGCCCTCACCGTCCTGGACCAGCCGGACCCCGCCACGGCCAGGGACACCGCCCGCCGTCTCGGGCTCGGTACCTTCCAGCACCTCTTCCGCCCCACGACCACCACGCCCCCGAAGCACAGCGCCAGTCCCCTGCTGGAGACCATCGTCATCGCCTCCGTCGCCGACCACCTCAGCCCTACCGCCCAGCTGACCTACCGGACTCACTCCGCCACCCCGCGCTACCCCAGCAGCGAACCCCGCGGTATGCCCTGGTCCCACCAGAGCCGCCCCGGCGAGGTCCAGCTCGCCTGGGTCCCCACGGTGCTTTGGACGGGGGTGCTCGGCCAGTGGATCTCCGATGACGACCTCGAGGCACGAGCCGTCGCCTCCCTACTGCTGGCCAAGGTCGGCAGCCGCCGATCGTGGCAGTTCATCGCCCTGGACCTCGGCCTGCCCGCCGCGTTCGCCCACCGGCCACCGGCCCAGATCCGCCAGCTCAAGCACAACGGGCAGTGGGACGACTTCCACCACGCGCTAGACGACCTCGCCACTCGGCTCGAAGACGCTCCCCCGCCCATCGACTACCAGGCCCGGCGATGGCTCGTCCGAGACCTCGACGCCTTCCAAAGTGCCTACGCCACAGCCTCGGAAGCGCTCAGCATGACTCAGTCAGACCAGGCCCGGCTCGCGCCGGCGATCTACGTCGCGTCCCACCGCACACTGGCCCCCCACCCTTACGCCCACCACGACGGCGCGCCCGAGCCGCGACCGGGTGACGACGACCTCATCAACGCGGTCCTGCCCCTGCTCGATGCGGCACTCACCAGCGCCGTCGGTGAACCCAAGACTGGACCCACCACGTGGCAGCCGCCTTGAACACCACCATCCCCAGGGGTCCGCCCTGCACGGGGACTCCACCTCGGCCCGTTGCTGCCTGACCGAGCTGCTGCCGACGCATGGCAGCTGCTGCGCGTCGCCCTGTCCGCCGCTGAGTAGCAACTTCGGGGTGAGCAGCTCGAGGACTGGATCCGCTGCTACCTCGACGTCAACTACGGCCAGGGCCCCGAGTGGACCGACGACAACACCATCACGGCCGTCGTCCAGCGCCTCAACGGCCTTGCCCGAACCTGGCGCGATGCGACCGACACCCGCATCGCGCGAGCCAGGAACCACTCCATCCGGACAACCTCACACCGGACTCCACCGTGGACCACCTGGCCAACCACCTACGTCGGCGATGTCGGGTCAGACCTTGACAGTGCCCGCCACTGGCTTGAAGTCGTTCAACGCGTCATCGCGATCGGCCGCGCCGTCGTGCACACCAAGCGTTTCGATCTCCTGCCCCAGCTGGTGCACCGTCAGGTCCCGATCTTCCCGCGCTACACCCACGAGACGTGGATCCGGCACGCGCACGTAGCGGCTGCGAGGAACCGCCTGCTCACGGGGTGCGTCATGGCAGCAACGGTCGCAAGCGGACGGGCCGGCCGAGCCTTCTACCCCAGCTGCGCTTCCTTCCACCAGTGGCGCTCCCAACCTGCCATCGACACCATCGCCACCGACCAGCCCGCGCGCAGCGCCACGTTCCCCGACACGGACGATCAGGCAGTGGCGCAGGCGCTAGCCGATGTGGTCGACGCAGCCGTGCAGGTCTCCTTCCAGTACGGCGGATTCTGGGGAGGATGCCCGCCGGAGAGCCCGGCCGGCACCTTCATCGCCGCGCATGGCGTGACGCCGGCACCTGAGCGCTGGTAGCCGCAGCGCGCCTGCCTGCGGCGACGCGATGCCACGCGCGGCGCACAGGGTTGGCCCGCCGTCGCCGGCGGGGCGCGGGCGTTCGTGGCCGAGCACTCTCATTGACGCTACGCGCCGACAGCGGCATGAGCGTGCGAAATCTGGGATCGGGAAGAACTTGGTAGAGGCCTGGCAGCGAACGCTCACACCGGATCGACCACCCTGCTCACGATCCATGCGTGCTTGCCAACCTGCCGGCCGCGG